>MPMD02152560.1_pt1 | contig 13931 bp, 6 predicted proteins | sample 1617291 | NCBI WGS metagenome assembly MPMD02 (sample SAMN05944810, study PRJNA350692) | marine metagenome | biome: marine; feature: ODZ; material: water; isolation source: 120 m water sample filtered on 30 um supor filter | place: Pacific Ocean | collected 2012-04-09 | depth 120m m | reverse complement strand
TCCTGGTCAGCCCCGACGATGTCGCGAGTGGCCTTCACGCCTGGGGTGGCCACGGACTTGGCTCCTTCGAGCCCAAGGTCCAGCACGACCTTCTCCCCCTGCCTGGGGCCCGCTTCGTATTCCAATCCTTCAGCGTGTCATCGTGCTGGCCCGGGCCAAGCCTCGCCTGCTCGACCAGCCCGTACTTCGCCTTCAACTGCTCCCTGAGCCAATCGAGGCTGACCTTCGGTCCTGACGATGTGAAATCGTCGCCATGGACCGTCGTCACGATTCGCTTTTCGCGGTGGCTGAAGACGCACGCGCTTGCTGCGCCCATGGAGAAGCCCAGGCTCTCCAGCATCCCGGCGTACTCGTCGTGCCAGCCTTCTGCAGCCGGCCTCGTCCCGTAGAGGTGCACCAAGAGCTCGCCGCACATGCCCTTCGCTTTGTCTGGGTCCTCCGCTGGCAGGTCCACGAAAGTCGGTCCACGCGAGCCATCAATCTTTGCATTGAAATACGCCCTGGAGATATCGATCATCTGGACCTGCGTGCGCTCCTCAGACTTCGGGTCGCGGACGTGCTTCTTGCAACCTTTCAGGTCCGTCGCCGCAAGGCTGAGCACGGTGCGCAGCGATTCCAGTGGCGGCGTCGGGGCGAAGATGCTCTCTTCGCCTGGGTGCCTGATTTCTCGGGCCACCAGCCGGGACCTGTACCTTGGGTGGATGTCGTCGCCTTTGTTGACGTCCACCCACTTCACCGTGATTGGTGGTTTGCCCGTCTTCTCAAAGGCTTCTTTCCTGGGCTTCTTCTTCCAGACGCCCTTCAGCGCGAAGTACCTCAGCTCTTCTTTCCTCGCTGCACGCACCAACTCAGTGATGAGCGCCTGGCCGGTGATCGCATCCCTGTGGAGCGTCTCCCCCTTGGCCTGCATGGCGAGCACCTCCTCCTCGATCCGGACATCGTGCCACTTCTCCACGCGCCGCTGGAGTTTGCTCTCGCTCTCCTCCACGTCCAGGGCCTGGATGCCAACAACCCCGATGGTCAGCCGGTCGTCTTCTTGCAGCTGTCTCCTGCATCCCTGCAGGATGGCCTTGCACAGCCTCATCGAGTATATGGCCGCATCCCGGGTCACACGCCCGCCTGCGCACATCTTGTGCGCACCTCCAGCTCTTCGTGAGCACTGGCCTCCACGACCTCTGCAACGTCTGCTGAGGCTCTCCAGGATCTTCTCGCCGTTGGACATCCACCCAGTGGGTTTCTTCACGGGGCTGCCATCGTACGTTTGCTGCCCGTACTGGCACTGGTCCCCGGTGACGCGCTCAACTCGCGGGTCACTCAGCAGGTCATCTATGCAGGCTTCCTTCCACGAGCTGGCACCCACCGGATGCTCATGGAGGAAATACCTGCCGGAGTCCATCTGCACGCGGTACAACTCGCAGACAAATTGCAAATGCACCATCGCCTTGACGTACTCCCTCTTGGTAACCACCGGGTCGCGCTTGAGCTCGTTGAGGCGTTGCCATGTGCAGAACGCCGTGCACATGGGGCTGCCCACCAACAGCACTGGTTGCTGCTCCTCAATCATCCTCCGTGCCGCCACTCGCCTCTCGAGGATGTCGAAGTCCCACGGCACGCCCTGGTGGTCCGCCGTGGTGAGGTCCATCGCAAAGCCGGCGATGACGTTGAGGCTCGGAAGGAGCTTCGCGCATGCTGTGACTCTGGGAGGGCTATAGATCTCGGAGACCACGGCCTTCATCTGCGCGCCTCGCTCGCGGCTGTAGGCCCGTCTTGATCCTCCGAGATCCCTGACCACCGTCATGATCTCGCGCTCAAGCTTCTTCACCTCATTGCCGTCCTGCTCGTCGCACAGGTCCAGGATCTCTTCCAAATTGCCGATCATCTCATCGTCGCCGTGCTGCTGATGCTGCTCGTCGTCCATGTGCTCGTCTGGCGCAGCTGGCAGATTGTCCGCATCGTCTGCATCTTCCGCCTCGTCGCCACTGCGCTCGAACACCGGAGGTATCAGACTCGACGGTGCCGCTGCTGCTGGGGCTATTGCAGGGCTTGGGTCTGGTCGAGGCCTCTCCTGCTCCCCTTCGGCTTGTGCTGCTGCTGGCATTGGAAGTTCTCCTCGAGCGGCTTCAAAGCGCACAGCCTCACCTCTCGCCTGCTGTGCCTCCCCACGCGCCCGGCGCGACAGCCTCTCCACGTACCTCAGCTGCCTCAAGTCCGCCTCATCAAGCCTCTTCTTGCCCTCCTCCGTCTCGGAGTAGCATTGGCGGTATCTCTCGATGCATTCCTTGGAGTGGACCATCTTGGTCTGGCCCCAGCCGTACGTATCGGCATGCATGCATCGTGGACATCCGGGCGACGAGCCGTAGAGCTCCCAGTCTGCCCTGCGAATCTGAATGCCCTGCGGCGGACGCCCCTCAATCGGCTCCTGCCGTGCCGACACCTGCTCATCTCCGCCGGGAGCGAAGGCCGCCGGTGTGGGGCCGCGCGCAGGGTACAGGTGATGCGGCTCCATCGAGACGTTCTCCAGGCCATCCTCTGGCCACCTGAGCTCTCGTCGCATTCTCTGGACTGCCCTCGCTTTGACCACCGTGTCGACGTCCCAGAGATAGTACTCGTTCGAGGTCCTGGAGAATCCCAGGAATAGGCCCCGGCGCCACCGCTCAGCCAGCTTTCCCTGAGCCTCGTGCCGCGGGCCTTTCATCGGGAGCTTGTAGAGGCAGCGCTCGCCGAACTCCATCAGCCTCTTGCCAAACTGCCGCCCTCGGACTCTTTGGTAGGCCGTCTTGCCGTCCTCGCCGCGGGGCCGCACCGTGAGCAGCCAGGCCACGTGCTCAACCAGCCATGCGATGATCGGGTGCTGTGGCGGGACGTGCACTCGCAGCTGGGCCTCCAGGCTGATTTTCATAGTCCTCAGGTAGCCTTGGACGTGCTTCACAGCGTTCTCAACCGACCCGTTGGATCGGGAGTCGTACGCCGGCGGGTGCTCCTCCCCAACCTGCTCGATCCACTCGAGATCCGTCTTGATGCCTTTGAGCGCCTCACGCAGGAGCTGCAGAATGGCCGGTTCGTTGTCGGACTTCAGGATGATCTTGCGATACCCGAGCCATCGCACGTCCTCCACCAGTCTCGCCACCGAGTAGCCGTCTGCCTCGACGCCCTTCTTGTGGATGACATGCGCGAACACCGCTTTGCCCTTGGTATCTTTAACCACCAGCACCTTGAACACGACCTTCTTCGACTCCTCGTCTGTGAGCTCCTGGCGGCGCCAGACGTGCTCCTTCGTGATGAAGAGGTAGTCGAAAGCGATCACGGGCACGGTGTTCCCACCCTCGCGCTTGCTTTCGCCTCGGTGAGCTTCTCCCACGCCTCTTCCCGTCACGCACGGCTCGCACCAGCATCTGAAGGGAAAGTGGTCGACGTTGTGGTCGTCGATCTCGGATTGCGTCGGCTGGCCCGGGTCGGGCGACACCTGCTTTGGGGCGCAGTCCTCCTCGGCGTTCTCATCGAAATCTTAAATTTCCCCAACGCCTTCTCCAGGTCTCGCGTCTCCAAACAGCTCGTCGTCCACCTCCGGCATGTCCGGCGCCTCGCCCATGAATACAGCCTGCTGCTTCTCCACGGGCTCCTCGTCCCTCACGACCACGTTCGCCTGCCACTTGCCCTCAGCTTCTTTGGGCATTTCATGCGGTCTTACGGACGAACTTGATGTTACTTGCCCGGCCGCTGAAAACCCTCATCAGCATTCTTGTACTTGGGGTTTCTCAGCATCAGCTTGGCAACGTACAAGCCTCCTCGCCTTTCGAACCTGACGCACTCCTTGCCCTTCGAGTCCAACACCACCGCTGCATCACGGTCGAACTTGACTGTGAAGCCTGCGTCACAGATCTTGCTGACGCTCCAGAGCGGCCGTTTGATGTCTGCAACCTGGAAGATCGTCTTGATGTCCTTCCCTTTTCCCTTGACGCGCTCGCCTGCTCTCAGGTTCAGGTGCACTTGACCTTTGTTGGGGATCTTCGTTTTTCCCGCGGTGATAAAGTTTTGGCCAACTTTGCTGCCTCGGCTGGGCTCGATTGCATAGCTGGGCACATCCTTGCCGCTGGTGACGTGTTCGCCGGCGCCCGAGTCGATGGCCACCTCAAACGGCTCCAGGAAGAATTCCCTCTCTTCTGTCGAGGCCATGTTCAGCTCGAGTTCCTCAATCACCTCTTGATCTAGGAACTGGACTTCCAGCGCTGCAGGTTGCCGTGGATCTTCTTCATGCACGCTCTCTTCATCCTCTGAGTCGTCGTCTTTGAACATCTCGTCGAAGCAGTCAAGCCACTCGCCCCAGACATACATCTTGATGTAGTCGGGCTTGCCGTAGTGCTGCTTCGGCCAGAGCGTCGGCAATCGTCGCGTCTCGGCTGCAATCTTGACGTTGACGTCGCCCTTGTCGGTCTTCAGCTCCTGCGAATCCTTGATCCTCGCCGTCCTCTGCGGCGCCTCCACGGGGATGACCTTGGCCTGGTCGTAGTACTCCTTCACCGCGAGGTCGTACTCCGCCCCGCGGCGCCGCTCCTCGGGACCGAGGTAGCCTGGGATGGCGCTCTTGAGGATCTCCCACTGGTGCTCGTACTCGGCTTCGAGGACGCCCTTGATCTTCTCCTCCTCCGTGATGTCCGCCGGGCGGTTCTTGTCATGGAAATATTCGCCCCGGACGCCACTGCCGGCGTCTGCACTCGTCGCCCTGTGGTAGCCAGGCCTTCCCGTCGGCGGGAGGCTCGCTAGCGGATCCCCAGAGGCGACCTTGCCCGGCTTTCGGCAGCGGCTACGTCGCGTCGGCTCGTCCTTCCTGATGTAGTCCGCGAGCGTGACCGCCTTCCTCTGCGACTCCTGCGGCGCCGGCCACTCATCGGTGTCAGCTGTGGCCAGCGCTCGGAACGGGTTGGGGTGGGCGAAGTCTCTGCCCGCAGGCGCGGCCGCCGGGCCCCATGGCTTAGCCGACATCGCAGTGCGCCTCTGCGCTCGGCGGTGCATGGGCTCCTCATCGCCCTGACCGACCAGGGTCATCGCGTAGCTGGCCGGGGCGGCGGTCGGTGCCGCGGTGACGAGGCTCTTCGCCGCAAGGCCCTTCTTCTTCGGGCAGTGGAAGGCCCGATGCCCGGCTTCGCCGCAGGTGAAGCACTTGCGGTCCTTGACGTCCACCTTCGGCTTCGGGCAGTCCGGCCCCGAATGATCCTTGTCGCCGCAGTTGTAGCAGATAACTGGGCGATCGGGCTGCGTTGGCGTGCGCTTCCTCGCCGGCCGGTCGGCACGCGGCCTCCTCTTCATGAGGGCGAGCAGCTCCTCGTCGCTCGCGTCCGGCCCGAGGGCGAGCACCGCCGCATCGAGGCTCTCGTCGGTGTCCGGCGGGCTCTCCAGCAGCATCGCCCTGGACTCCTGACCCAGCGCCTTCCACGTTGACGCGTCGCGAAGCCTCAGGAAGACCCACTTCTTGAGCTCGTGGGGGTTCGCGAACTTTTGCCCGTCGTAGATCGCCTTTTCCTGTATCACGTACGGCAACATGCGCATCAGCGCGTTGGTCTGGCGGTTGTCCGACAACCTCTCCGGAGACCCCAGTGGCAGTGCCTCGTGGTAGAGCTTCACGGCCGCCTCCCACCGGACCACTGCTTGTGGCAGCGCGTTGAGGTTCGTGCACACCGGCGGGTTCAAGGCGCCCTTTTCGAGCTGAAGCAGCTCGGCCGGCGTCCTCTGGGCCTGGTCCACCAACAAACGGCGCCACACCTCAAGGCCATCCTCGGCGGGGCATCCTTCGAAGACCTCCCACGCGTAGCCCTTGAGGTTGAGGTTCAGGAACCCCCACAGGTGGAAGGATACGATCGCCGGGTCGCTCTCCAACCTTCCTGTGGCTCGCAATCTCTGCAGCTCGTGACTCTCGTCCAGCGCGTCGTTGCGGATCGGGTCCTTCTGCTGCTCGGCCCAGTCGAGGATGCACTTGATGTCGGGGACCTTGGACATCAAGTAGTAGGTGGTCTTCCTGTGCCAGACCTCGCAGCCCTCTTTTCCGTCGTAGCCGGTGATCTCCTTGGCCTCCTTGCGGTCGAAGGGCGACCTCCAGCGGCTGAGGCGCCCGGCCCAGCTCGCCGGCGGCCGGGGAACCGGCTCCCCCGCTGGTGGCTCGTCGTCCGCGCCGTGCCTCCTCTGTCTCAGGTACTGCCCCCACGCGTCGCCCTGGTCGGCTTGCCCTCGCGCACCTGGCGTCATGGGGTAGTACGGCACCTGCGAAGATTGGGGTCGGTCCCTCTCCTGCCGGCCGTGGTCCTGGGGCACTCCCGGCGGTGCCCTCGCCGGGTCGTCGTCCGCCCTTGCTGCGGCGTGTCGCTGGGACTCTCCCGGTGGCGCTCGGACCGGGGCCGCACGCGCCTGTGCCGCCAGTTGATCGACCACAGCGCTCATGTGGCCGATCTCGTCCTGGTGCACCGTCAGGGCCTCGTCGTGGGCGAGCACCTTGGCGGACACCTGGTCCAGGGCGATAGCTTGTGCGGCGTAGCCCTGCGCGGCCTCGTCGTGGGCGAGCAACTTGGCGGACTGGCAGTCGATCAACATCTTCTGCTGGTCCAGGGCGAGGGCTTGTGCGGCGTAGCCCTGCGCGGCCTTGGCCTCCAAGTCCTGCACCTGCGCCTTAACCTCGTCCACCTTCGCCGCGAGGCCCAGCACAGTGCTCGCCGGTGCGGTCGAAGCTCGTGGGGTTTGTTGCACCGCCTCCCCCACGGCCCGCACGGCAGACTCCGCGCCCTGCTCGAATGCCGCCAGCTTCGCCTGCAGGTCGGCTGCGTACGTCTCGAGCTTGGCCTCTGCAGCCTTGAGCCGGTGCTCCATCTGCTCCTGGTAGGCCGTCAGCTCTAAGCGCGCCGCAGTCGCCGCGGAGTTGAGCTGCTCGAGCGACTGGTCGATTTGGGCCGCCCTCACCGCGGCCTGCACGCCATCGACCTTGTTCTGCTCCAAGCCGTCCAGGATGTCCTGCGCGTGGGCGAAGTTCTGGTTGAACTTCGCAAACCCATCACGGATTTTTCCACGCGCGTAGTCCACCGTCGTACGGTTGGCCTCCAGGAGCGCGTCGACTCCGCGGCCCCATTCCCGGTCCTTCGTCTGCTGGCGCAGAAGGTGCCGGACCGCGTCGCTCAGCTCCTGAACCGACATGGGCTGTTCAGGAGCTGTCTGCGGCACGGCCTCGGACCGGGGGGCCGGTGGCGGGTGAGGTGGCGAGTCCGCGACGCGGCGCCTCGTCGCTGACCTCGCCGGCTTGTCAGCAGCCGACTCCTCAAGCCCGCCTCCAATGCGGAATGCCGCCACTGCTGTCGGCGGTGGCGTGGGGAACGCTTCCATGCGGGGTGGGGCGGGCCGCTTGCTGCCAGTGTTCTCGTCTGCCTTCGTGGATTGCATAATGCTCCGATTCTACCAAGATGATTTCAACAGCGATGTGTGGCTGAAGCGGTCAAAGGCTGACAACAAGCGGATATTGATTTTATTTGTTTTCTCTTGAACAAGCTTGAGCCAATGCCAGATTGCATTGTCTTTACCACAAAAGCTGATACGGGGGAAAATGGTGAACGCAAGACAAGGTGTACGTACCGAACCAAAAACTGGGACAGGAGTGGCGTATGATCAGTTGAGATACAGCAAAACACGAATATAACCGCCCAACATTCGACTCTCCCCCTCAGGCACTTAGACCCTCGGGCAAAGATGTCTGACGGTTCGTCTCAACTTCTGCGTGTATTAGGCTCGGCCTTGATTCGTTGCGTTCCCTTCTGTCACCCCGTGGTGACCTCGCAGGATTCGCAGGGCGTGCCCCGCGCAAAATAGTCACGGTACAAGATAGCCCTGGAATTAAACATTCAAAGGCTGCAAAACGCAAGAGACCCCCCGTATGGAGAGATATCAAAGCGACGCTGCACGGCCCCGGCAGCATTGCCACGAATTTGTTTTCACATACGCTGAGTTCAAAATTGGAAGGCAAATGGGGTCCGGCTTGACCTAATCAATTGCGGACCCCCAAAAGCACCGTCAATCCAAAGGACACTTATTGATGATAAGTGTCCTTTGAAATCAGTGCTCTCCGCGAGCGCCTCAACGAGGGTCACTCGTAAAGCTGCACCCCAACTTGCCCGACAACTTCTGCAGCACAACGCTTTCGTGGTGCATTTTGTTTGCCCCGGCATCGGGGTCCGGCTTGACCTAACCGCCCACCGTGCTCGCTGATGACGTCTACGCCCTCAAGGTCCTCGTCGCCGAAGTCGAAGTCGCCGTAAGCCTTCGGGAAGCGCTGCTGTTCGTCAAGGTGCTGGTGAGGTAGGAGGCCCGCGCGGCACGGGAAGGCCTCGGGCAGGTCTCGGACCCCCGTCTCGCCGTCGCCGTCTGCTCGAGGAAAGGCCTGGCCGTGCCACTCGACGAGCAAGTCCGCGGGGATGGCGTCGACCATGGCCTCGACGGTCTCCTCGTCGGCCTGGTCCTGGCACGCCAGCAACTCACCTTTGCTCGTGCCCGCAGCCTCGCGGAGCATCGGGGCCGACTCGGCGCGGCCTGACCGGAACTCGCAGCCGAAGAGCTTCAGGAGCTCGGGGATCCGGTCTCCGCCTACGAGGTGCTTAGTGAGCAGGTCCGCAGGGTTCTCCGAGCCCCTCACTTTCCTGAGCTCGAAGCTGCCATCTCGCACCCGTTGCTGTATCCATAAGCTCTGGGTGTCGATGTGGCGAAGCCTCCCGAGGCCCTGCCGCCCGCAGATGCCGATGCTGGCAGTGCTGTCGGTCCACACCCGCAGCGGCACCGCCACGCCGAGGTCTGCGAGTAGGGCCTGGTAGCCCATGCCGGTCCCCGCCGCCTTTACCACCCCGTGGAACTCGGCTTCGCCGGAGCTCAGGGTGATAAGCGGCTGCGTCGACGGCCAGGACTTGATGAGGTGCGAGCCCATCATCATACCTCCGCCTGACGTCGACTTCCTCGTCCTGGGACACCCCGCCCAGTCCGTGTCGGCGTACACCTCCAGCTGACCGGCTGCTTGCCACGGGTAGGCGTACACCAGGCGGGGCTTGCCCTCGAGGTACCGGCCGAGTCGCTTCAGGCCTGCGAGAGCCACCGCCGACGGTTTAGCCATCCAGCGACACACCTCTTTAGCGGCGAACTGTGTGTCGGGCCGGTCGGCCGACACGTAGTTCGCTCTCGCCGCCACAGCGCGGAAGGGGCTGTGCTTCGAGGCCTCGAGCGGCTCGTCCTCGCCGAGTTGCTGCAGCGAGACCTTCACGCCAGGGATGACCACCGACTTGGCCCCGGCGAGTTTCAGGTCCTTGACGAGGCGCTCGCACTGCCTCGGGTCGGCCTCGTACTCGAGCCCGCGAGCGGTCCATCGCACAAGGCGGTTCAGCACGCAACCCTCCTTGTCGTCGCCGGCGCCGGGCCCGAGGCGGGCCAACTCCTTGAGCTCGTAGCGCGCCTCCAGGTTAGCCTTGAACTCGTCGAGGCACTTTTTGGGGCCCACCGTGGTCAGGTCGTCGCCGTAGACGGCGCAGCGCAGCGACTTGGCCTTGTGGAAGAAGGTGCACGGGCTTGCGACCCCGACGTCGAAACCCATTTCGATGAGCGTGCCGGAATACTCGCAATGCCATCCGTCTCCGGCCTTCCTCGTGCCGTACATATGGCGTAGGCATAAGCCGCACATGCCCCGCGACGACCCCTCGTGTTCCCTCGGCAGGGCCACGTACGTGGGCTTGTCCGGGTCAGTGTGGGCGCTCAAGTAGGCCCTGGAGATATCCATCAGCGAGACTTGTGTCCTCATCTCGCTTTCTGGATCCCTGTCGTGGGCGTCCTCGCCAGGCAGGTCTGTGGCCGCGATGCTGAATATCGTCCTGACGGCCTCGAGCGGCGGCGCCGGCGCGAATATCGGGTCCTCGCCCGCTCTCCGGACCTCGCGGGCCACCAGGCGGCTCCTGTACCTCGGCGTGAGGTCGTCGCCCTTATTCACGTCCACCCATTTCACTGAGATGGGTGGCTTGCCCTGCTGCCTCCTCGCCTCCTCGCACGAGCGCAACTCCCACACCTTCATGGAGTTGAAGTATTCGAGTTCCTCGCGCCGTGCGGCGCGCACCAGGGCAGGGACCAACGGCTGACCCGTGAGGGCGTCCTTGTAGAACTCCTGCTGCCGGACGTCGGCGGCAAGCGCCTCGGCGTGATCACACGTTGCAGCGGCGACTCTTTGTGTGCTCTTTTCAGCCGCGCAGTCTGGGAAGTCCCGGTGGAACTCAATGCCCATGGTGCGTTCCAGCCGGCGCTCCAGCTGCTGGTCTGTCATGTGGCAGTCCGGCCGCGGCAAGATGCAGAACACGCCGTCCTTGAGGCGCTCATCCTGCCTCAGCTGGTCGCGCGCCCCTTCGAGGATGGCCCTGCAGAGCTTGAAGGGGTAGACCGCTGCCTGACGACTTCGCCGTGACCCACTGACGATGGCGTGGCGACCTCCCCCTTGCCTCGTGCACGTGCCTCGGCTCCCCCGGCAGCGCGCATCGAGCCGCCGGAGGAGTGCAGCGGAGTTGGACATCCATCCGGTGCGCTTCCTCATCGGGTCGCCCTCGTTGGTCTGCTGTCCGTACTGGCACTGGTCCCCTACGACGCGCTCCACAAACGGCAGTCGCAGCACATCCTGAACACACTTCAGACCCCATGAGGTAGCGCCGTCAGGATGTTCGTGCAAGAAGTAGCGGCCGGCGTTGTACTGCTGCGCGTAGATCTCGCACACAAAGCGCATGTGCACGTCGGCCGCCGCTCTCTCTCGCCGCACGGCCGCTGGGTCTCGACGGCCCTCACAGACCGCCTGCCACGTGCAGTACTTCGTGCACTCCGGGCTGCCGACCACCAGGAACGGCTTGTGCTGGTCAATGAGCCCCCTCGCAGCCTGCCTCCTCTCGGCCTTGGAGAAGTCCCAGGCCTCGCCACGCTCGTCCACGGTCGTCAGGTCGAGTGCGAAGCCTGGCAGCATACGGAGCGACGGCAGCAGCTTCGCCGCCCTGGTCACTCGGGGAGGCGAGTAAATCTCGGCTACCACGGCCTTGATCGCAGCCGATCGCTCGCGGCGATACGCCGATCGGCCTCCCCCGAGAGCTCGCACGAGGGCTAAGATCTGCTGGTCATGCTTCTGGATCTCCTCGGTAGCGCTCTCGTCGGCCCTGCAAGTCCTGTAGATCTGCTGCATGGCCTCCTGGTCGATCATGTCGACCTCCATATCGCCGTCGCGCGCTCGTGGCGGGGACGGCGGCTGCGCCGGGCCGTCCGCCGGGCTGTACCCCTGCGAGCTCTCGTTGTCGTCCATGTCTCGGCCCGGCGTGACCGGAGCGCGGTCGCCGAACGGGCCTCCGTCGAACCCGTCGTCGGCGAACAGGTCGTCGTCATGGGCACCTCCAGCGTGAGCGGCAGCAGCATGGGCACGTCCTGCAGCGGTGCGGGCGGGTTCGTCAGCAGCAGCATGAGCTCGACCTTCACCGGCAGCTCGACCTTCACCGGCAGCGTCGTCAAGTGGAGGTCCGAAGGGTACAGGAACTTCAAGTGGGGGGGCCTCGGCAGCAACAACCTTATCCTCCCCCTTGCCGTCGAGCTCCCCCTGGGCCATGAGGTCCTCCCCGATCTTGACGATTTCGGCAGTTTCGCGGTCCACCCTCTCTTGAGCACGTTCGAGGCGATGTCTTCCCTTAGCGGTCTTGCGAAACTCTTCGATGATCCGGGCGACGCAGGCCTTGGAGTGCTGCTTGCCGCTCTTGGTGTCCCAGCCGTGGATCACCGCCGCATCGCACTTCGGGCAGCCGCGCGTGTAGCCGAGACCGCCGCGCGCGGGATCGAGGTCGCCCTGCCGGATGATGACTCGCTGGGGTGCTCGACGGGCACGTACCTCAGGTTCATCAGCGTCTCGGAAAGGTCCAAAAACGACTTCGGGTTTCCGAGGCTCTGCTAGGCCTTGCGGTGTAGCGACTAACTGCTCGAGGAATTCCGGCCGCCAGCGGTCACTGGCTAGGATTCGCTGCACCGACCTCGCCTTGATCACCTTGAGCGCCTTCTCGGTGATCAGGACGTAGTCGTTGCTCGTCCTGCTGAAGCCGAGGACGTAGGCGTACTCCCAGTAGCTACTCAACTTACTCCGCGGCGCGTCGGGGCCCTCGCTGGGGAGCTTGTACTGCACCCGCTCGGCGAACCTGACCAACCGCTTCGCGTAGGACTTGCCCCTGAGCCGCGCGTACGCCGTGAAGCCGTCGTCTCCGCGGACCTTCGTGGTTATCTGCCACGCAGCAGCCTCAACCAACCAGTGCAGCAGCGGGTGCTCGTCGGGGACCGTCCGCCCGAGGCTGCTCTCCAGCTCCAGCTTGAGCGTCCTCAAGTACCCCTGCACGGCCTTCACGGCGTTCTCTATGAAGCCGTTCGACTGGTGGTCGTAGGGGGTGGAGTGCAACTCGTGCGTCGCCTTGATCCCGACGTCCACGTGTTGCGCCACGTCGACGCGCTGCGCCACAAGGACCTCACTGAGCAACTTCAAGATGGCATTCTCGTTGTCGCTCTTGAGGCCCACCTTGTGGTAGCCCAGCCATCGGAGGTCCTCGACCAAGCACTTTACCGCGTAGCCGTCCTCCCCCGGGCCTTTGTGTCGCACGGCGTGTGTGCGAACACCGCCTTGGAGTGCGTATCCTTCGCAACCAGGACCTTCAGCGTGATCACGGTGTCCTCTCTGAGCTCTTGCTTGGTGACCACCTTGCCATCTCTGGTGATGAGCAAGTAGTCAAACGCGAAAGTGGGCACCTTCGCGTCGGCACGCTTTCCGCACCGGTGTTGCTCACCTGTGGCCCTGCCGGCCACGCAGTGGGGGCACCAACTCCTGTACTGGATGTGCCACTCGTCGCGGTGTTCCTCGACCTGGGCTGGCGACGGGCGCCCCGGGTCCTTGTGCAATCGCGCGGGATCGCACTCCTGGCACTCCCAGGACGCTTCTTGCTCCTCCTCGAACTCACCTCCGGCCGTCTCCGGGGCCTCGACCTCTCCCAGAAGTTCCTCTGGCACTTCCAGGTCGTCTCCAGGGACGCCGTCTCCGGTCTCCTCTTCTTGGGCCAGCACCGGAGTCGCGTCACTCACCAAAGCCTCGGGCCCTCGCTGCTCAGGCCCCGAGGCTTCGCATGTGGAAGATTCGGGTCGACGGCGGGGACTTATGCATGAGGTCAATGCTGCCGACGAAAACCCTGATGCTTAGGGTTTCGCAGCTTCATCGTGCTTACATAAAGACCTCCCTTCCGCTCGAAGTAGGCGATCGGAGTCCCCGCCGGAGTGCGGATCTGAGCCTGCTGGCGGGTGAACCGCGCGTCGTGGCCTTCGGGCAACTTGTCCAGAATCTGACTCAGTGACCATAACGGCCTCGTCACGGCTGCGATCTGGAAGTCCGAGGCGATCTCGTTGCCGGTCTCTTTGGTCACCAGGGCCAACGCGCTCTCACCCTCGTTGGGGATCACCTTCCCGCCGGCCGCCACGAAGTTGGCTCCTCGACGTGATCCTTCACTCTCCTTGACCTCGTAGCCTGGGATGTCGACCCTGTCGCACACGTGCGAAGCGCATCCCGAGTCGAGCGCACCCTCGAAATCCATGAACTCGGGCTCATCGTTTCCGCCGACGTTGAGCGCCTCCTCGGCGTAGGCCATCTCAAGGAAGTTGACGTTGACGTCGCCCTTGTCGGCCTTCAGCTCCTGCGAATCCTTGATCCTCGCTGTCCTCTGCGGCGCCTCCACGGGGATGACCTTGGCCTGGTCGTAGTACTCCTTCACCGCGAGGTCGTACTCCGCCCTGCGGCGCCGCTCCTCGGGACCGAGGTAGCCTGGGATGGCGCTCTTGAGGATCTCCCACTGGTGCTCGTACTCGGCTTCGAGGACGCCCTTGATCTTCTC
>MPMD02195419.1_pt1 | contig 13943 bp, 27 predicted proteins | sample 1617291 | NCBI WGS metagenome assembly MPMD02 (sample SAMN05944810, study PRJNA350692) | marine metagenome | biome: marine; feature: ODZ; material: water; isolation source: 120 m water sample filtered on 30 um supor filter | place: Pacific Ocean | collected 2012-04-09 | depth 120m m | reverse complement strand
TTGCCATCTGGAACGATGGGGCCTCCGGAGATTGTGTTCGTGGTCATAGCCTCACTTTAGACGATGGGGCGTCCGGTGTCAAGTCGTTCTTGGAAACTTTTGACTTGACAGGGGGTGGTAGGGCGAGTAAGATGGGTGCATGAAGGTGATCGAACACAAAGGCACACTCGCTGAGTTTCAGGCAGAGATGGAAGAACTGCGCCGTCGTGCTGCTGGCGAAGGCGAATGGAACGACGAGGCGTGGGCTGCGGTGCCGGAACCGAACTTGACAGATTGAGGCCAGCGTGCTAAAGTTCCTCTAGAACGAAAAGCGAAACCCCCGCTCCGGCGGGGGCTTTCGTCGTTTTGCGCCCAAATCGTGCTGCGCTCGAGGAAGCCCCGTGACATTGGATGAAGAATCCACGAGGTAAGTCCTTTCCACCACCGTAATACTTTGAAAGAACAGAAAAAAGAAGCGCGTGTCCTGTGGGAATCGGGAACTCAGTGGCTCGTTTTTTGATCTTTTGAACTTTGGTTTCTGGGTTTTACCTCATGTACGAACATGTGTTCGATTGATAGTCGAACGTGTGTTCGATTGCGTAACGGGTTTGGGCGAACAGGTGTTCGATCTCCGCGTAGGTGGGTTGGGTAACGGGAGAGACAACGGCGGGGCTGCCAGACTAACGGATGAACTCGGGCATGTCAAGCGTTTATCTCATAACAACTTGACAAGCGATGGGGGGTCGTGTAAGATGGAGTCATGGACACCAAGACATACACAATCAAACTCACCAGAACGGAACTGGACACCATGATGACGGCGCTCCTGATAGCGCACGGAGCCACGGGTGACGAGGGACCGCTCATGAAGCCCTACCACGGACTTGACACGCTTATCGAGAAGGTCCAGAATGTCCGTCCGATGCTCAAGATGAACTAGACATGGCAGGTCGCCGGCCTCCTCAAGCCGTGCGCGACCGCCGGGAGCAGCCAACCGGCTCCCAGCCCACCCCCGAACCGTTCCATCGGGGGTGGGTATCTTCTCGTTATGGCCCGAGTTCCACGACCGCGCCGGCGAGCCCCGCAAGTACTATGGGGATATGCGATTGTCCCTAGCCGATGACCACCTCCTTCTCGACTTCCCCTACGACGCAGCGCAGGTCGCAGAGGTCCGCCGACTCAAGGGGGCGAAGTGGGACAAGGTCGCGCGGGTGTGGCGCGCACCCGTATCCAGCCTCAACGAATGTCGAGATTTTGCAGCCGCCCACGAGTTCACCATCGATCCAGAAGTTCTACTTCTCACTCTCCCAACCCGGAAAAACTCCAGCCGAAGCATTTCTATCCACCCGAACGGATTCATCTACCTCGCATTCGCCTACGACCGCGTAGCCGTCACCTCCGTCAAGCAGATTCCCGGCATTACATGGGATAAGGCCACGCACGCGTGGAAAGCCCCGATCACGAGCGTTGACGAAGTCGTGAGGTGGGGCGAGACCTTCGACGTACCCATAGATGCAGCCGTCCGACAGGAGGCCAGCGCAGTCAGGGGCCAACTGGAGTCAACGATGGCAGCCAGCCGTGCCACGGACGCAGCCATCCACATCCCCGGAATGCTCGGCGAACTGCTCCCGTACCAGCGCGCCGGAGTGGCCTACGCCCTAGCCAGCCAACGCTGTTTCATCGCAGACGAGATGGGCTTAGGTAAGTCGGTTCAGGCAGCAGCCACAATCGAACTCTTGGCGTTGCAGGGGGAGGACGTGTTCCCCGGGGCTGTGGTGTGCCCACCGAACTTGGTCGTGAACTGGCAAGCGGAGTGGTGGAAGTTCTTTCCTAACCGGAATGTCCAAATAGTCACAAACCGAAAAGAGTTTCCGGCTGACTACGACATCGTCGTGGTTGGATACTCCAACATTAGCACATGGGTGCGACAGTTGTCAAGTCACAAATCGTATGTTTTCGATGAATCCCACTACTGCAAAACCCCAACCGCACAGCGAACAAAGATTGCGAAGCGCCTTGCGCGTTCCGCCGGCGCGAAAGCCCCGATCATGTTGCTTACCGGAACGCCAGTCACCAACAGGCCAGCGGAGTACGCAGCCCAACTGGACATACTCGGGCAGATCGACAAGTTCGGTGGCGTGTGGGGGTTCTACCGAAGGTACTGCGATGCGTTCAAAGACAAGTGGGGCCAATGGCATCTGGAGGGGCACTCGAATCTTGAAGAACTCAACGATCGCCTGCGCTCAACTTGCTACATCCGGCGTACTAAACCCGAAGTAATGAAGGAGTTGCCACCCATCGTCCACTCGCCCGTGCTCGTTGCGGGCGCACCCTCGGTGATGAAGGAGTACGCCAAGGCAGAAGCCGACATCGTTCAGTACCTCGTTGAGAGAGCCAAGGAGATCGCTCGAGAAATGGGACTTTCTGAGCGCTCCGCTGCAGTGCGCGCAAAGTTCCGGGCCGAAGCGTCGCAGCATCTGGTTCGGATCTCGGTCCTCAGGCGTATCGCAGCCAAGGCGAAGATGGCAGCAGCCAACGAATGGATCACAGCCCACATGGAGGAAGGCCACAAAGTTGTGGTCGCAGCGCACCATCGAGACATTGTTGATGAACTCGCGCGGGAACACGGGGGACTCAAGATCCAGGGAGGCATGAACGTCCATGAGGTGGAGGCAGCGAAGGCCGAGTTCCAGACCGGTGACGCACAGGTCATGGTCCTCAGCATCCAAGCAGCCAAGACCGGCCACACGCTCACGGCAGCACAGGACATACTGTTCGTTGAGCAGCCATGGACCCCAGCCGACGTGGACCAAACCGTTGCGCGCCTACACCGCATCGGGCAGGAGGGTTCGGTCACAGCCACCTACATGCTGACGGTCGGCACCATCGACCAACAGATCTACGACCTGATCGACTCCAAGAGAAGTGTGGTGAACCAAGCAACTGAGGGCACTACCGACGGGGCTTTCGCCTCGACGAGCGATTTGGTGATGAATCTCGCTTTCGATTCCTGAGAATCTTCAATAAACCCTTGACAGGCGGGCCGGGATCAACTAGATTGGGGGTACACCAACCGAGAGGAAACCGTGACAGACACAACTACCCGCCCGATGATTCCCATGAAGGGATCGCTGGTAGCAGCGGCACCCAACGGGAACATGCTGGAGATGTGGTTCCAGTCCCCCGACGGCGATTCGTCTGATTCGCAGATGTTCGCCTTGCGATGCACGTCGCCAGAACAGGCGCAAACCATCGCCACACTCCATCGGAGCAAGTGGGGAGTACCGGACTGGTCGGAGGTTCACTCCGCTTAGGCTCCGGCTCCCGGCCCGATGGAGTGGCCCCCGGCTTCGGTCGGGGGTTTCTTCATGCCTCAACCCGCTTCGCAGTGCGCTAGCCCTGTGGTTCGGCGGTTGACATTCATGTCAAGGGGATGTACAATGAAGGTATGAAGAAGAAGGGGCTAGTAGCAATCACGACAGCGACGGTGATGGCAATGGCCGTGTGGCTATTCGGCGTATCAAACGCATCGCACGCCAAGTTCACCTGCTCGACAGAGACGGTGGTGGCGCAGCCCTTCGATACCATCTGGCAGATCGCAGACGACCACTGCGAGGGCAACCTCCAGAATGCGGTCCACCACATGATTCAACTCAATGACGGATCATCGATCCTCCAGATTGGTCAGATCGTTCAGATCCCAGCGGACAACTCATGAGAATCTATCCAGATTGGATTACCCGCACCCGAGACTTGGAACCCGGTGGTTTACGCATGCTACGACAGGCCGGCATCCCAACACCCGAAGAGTTCTACGATGAAATACGCCCACTATTAGAAGGGATCAACGATGACGGTGACACGCAAGACGCTAACTGTTGAGTTGACTGCCGAAGAGTTCGGTGCCCTAGCCGGCGCTGTCTCTACGGAATGGCAGAAGCGCATGGAAGAAGGGAATCGACCAGCCAGTCGCTACATCAGCATTCGGCTACAGGACGCATGGATGAAGATGCTGCGTGCATGGCATGGCCCAGAGTTGGAGGACGGCATGTTGGCTTCTTCCGATTGGGTCACCTTGTTCCAGCCGAACCCAGCAACAAGCGATGGGGAAGAGGGTCTCATAGCGGAAGTCATCCCCATCCGCTAGAGGCCCAGGTCGGATGCTACTGTGGTTACATGATCCCAGTCACAGGCAAGAACGTAGACCTTTCGCTACTCCACCCGCGTTTCGTAAAGCGGTTAGAGGCTTTCTTCAAAGACCCACAGATCGTGGGCAGAGTCAAAGTCAGTAGCGCCTGTCGCACCTACGCAAAGCAGGCGTACTTCTACAAGAAGTACAAGGCAGGCCGCGGCAATCTTGCAGCGAACCCAGACCGCCGCTTCGGGGCCGGCGGTTGGTGGAGAGGAAGTTGGCACATGTCCCAAGACGACGGATTTTGCTACGCGGTCGACCTCCACATGGTCAGCAACAAGATCGCCAAATGGGAGGTCAACAACATCGCCACTCGTTACGGCATCGTCCCCACGATCAAGGCGAAGGAATGGTGGCACCACCAGCCCCGCAATGCCGAAGGCTGGTTCGACGCCCCAGCGATGAGCGAGTCCAAAGACGAGAAGGTTGAGATCAAGCCTGACTTCTTGGGGATCCTCGCCTACATCGAGGCACTCGCGGAGCAGGTTGCGACCGAGCCGCTGTCGAGAAGGCGCAAGTCACGCGGCCCCATCGTCAGCACTCTCCAAGAGCGCATCATCGCGCTTGGCTTCTTTGGGACGATGAAGAACACTGGCGTGTTCTCGTGGCGCACCTATTGGGCGGTCAAGAAGTTCCAGAGGATGGAAGGGCTAACTAGGGATGGGTGTGTTGGCCCCATAACGTGGGAGCGCTTGTGGAACCCGGAGTTTGTGTAGAAGGTTGTCCGTTCTGTGCCCCGTACCGAGTGGAGGAGTGACAGGGTGGAGGGCAACAAGTCACAAGCCGCACCTTGTTGTTGCGGCAAGTTTCTGTTTCCTACGTTTGAGTTGGAGACTATGGATTGGTCGTTTGAGCCGATCACCGATGATGGCGGCGTGCATGAACTGGATAAGTGTTCGTTGGGTGTGGACCAAGACGAGACCGTTGCCGAGGGTAACCGGGATGAGCGGAAGTGAGCGAGGACTGCCCGTTCTGCGAGAGAGCGGGGTTTGACCGGAGGGCCGCATGGGATTCAGAGCCGGAGGCTACCCGAGGTCTTACGGTTGGCCGGTCATCGGCTGCCTTTCCCGATCAGTTCCCAGTCACCCATGGTCACATGCTGGTTGTCCCGCGTCGACACGTTCCAGACGTGTTTCAATTGGATAGGGATGAGCAGGAGTCATTGTGGTCAATGGTCACGTTGGTTGCTGACAATATGAGTGCTCAGGGGATAAAGGGCATGAATATTGGAATGAACATCGGGGCTACCGGGGGGCAAACGGTGGAACACGCCCACATCCATGTGATCCCCCGACGAGAGGGAGATGTGGATGATCCCCGTGGTGGTATCCGGTGGGTGCTTCCCGACAAAGCGCGATACTGGGAGCCGTTCTGGGCATGAAGAAACACAAGCAACTACGCAAGGTGGCTCAGGCTCAGAAGCGAGCCGACTACCAGAAGAAGAAGAGCCGGCGAGCGATGAAGAAAGTCAAGAAAGAAGCGACACCGACTGGGCGGACTTCTTATCCACACATGAAGTTCTGACCAGCGCAGCGTTTCTGGGTATCGAGAGAAGGATGGCTGGTGAGATTACTGAACCCCCCCGGACCTCGTGTGGGTATCGAAACGGCGATAGGAGGGGCTTAATAATCCCACCAACGAAACAGGGTTGGGTATCGCCGCCAGTTTGGTTAGTGAGAGTGACCGACGCACTGTCTTTGGGTATCGCTTCAGCGTTGGTCGGTGAGGTTGTGACCGGCGATCGATTTCTGGAGAACGCATGGACTAAGGCCGGTGAGATTAGGTTGTAGTTAGCGTGACGGCTCCTTCAGCGAGAACGCAACCGGACCGAACACACCGTCGGTGATCTTCCACATTCGGCGACACCCCACGCAGGTCCGACGCTGCTTGTACGGCTGCCACATTCCGGTCGTCATGTTCGCGAAGACGGACACCTCCGATTCGCGGCCGCAACACGGGCGTTCAATGACAAACATCGCGCCACCACCGGGATGCAGCGGGAAGATCACAGGCTCCAACTGACTGAGAGTCATGCTCGTACTTTCGGCTTCATGTAGAACGTATGTGTATACATGGGAGTCCAGCCGGTCGCTTCGACCTGCCAGCCCTTGTCGCCGATGACGACGATGTCGCCGACCATCATGGAGCGAATACCCAACTGCTCAGGCATGTCACCGCCGTCGATGTTTTGCATCATCTTCCAGACTTCCTCAAGCCCGTACTCGCCGAGATGCTCGTTGACATCCATGCGATGGACCTCATCGAGTTCGTCAAGGCGCGTGACCGACGGAGGGGCGAACGGCGTCTTGCTCATCCAGTCGTGGTCTTTGCGGTAGTAAATGATTGCTTCTGTCATGTCCCTATCCTATCCGGTCGTCAAGGGGTTGTCAAGTTCGCGGTACGATTCGACGGGGTAGCCGACCAGGGTATGGAAGGAGTCCTCATCCAGACTGACGTGACGGCTCATCGCAGGTTGTCTCTCATCAGGGAGAACTGACCGCTGACGTAATCGGAGAACCCGCCACGCATTATCCATGACTTCTCCTTGTCCCAACCAACGTCCTCGGTGACGATCTTCTTGAACTCCCACAGCGTCATGTTGGGCAAGGCCTTGCGGAGAACCTGAGCGAGAGCGAACAGGGCGTACTCCACGAAGTCATCTTCGTCGTGATGCTCGTGTACCCAGTCTGCAAATTCCCAAGTTTTGGTGGACTTGAGGAACCCGTTGAACTCACGCTGGTGTCGCGTCTGGGCAGCAGCGTGTTGCTTGTGCATCTTTTCGTGGAGGGCTTTCTGTCGTGCTTCGTAGGTGACGCTCATGGCGTGGTGGGCTCCCCGTGTAGTCGTTTCGCTTCAGCAGCCATCTTCGGAATCTCCCGACATAGCCATGCGGAGCAGTCGTGACACAAGTGGAAGGTCACTCCTTCCTCACCCATGAAGGACATGGTGTCCCAAAAACCCCCGTAATACCCACGGGCATACAGGTGGAGGCCACCGTCCAACTGCGTGTTGTAGTCATCCGCAACGTTCTCGCCCTCAAAGACGGAGCGAGTCGGGACGCCACAGCGATCGCACGGATAGCGCGTTGGCTTCGGTGGTTTGCGTTTGCGTGTCATAAGTAGGTGAGCCTTTTCAACTCTTGCTCAGGAGCGTTGACGAGGGGTCGAAGATCTTTAGACGAAGTCACCGATTCCCTGTCTTATGTTGTGTGGACCCGAAGGTCCAACCGAATCTTATCGAAGGGAGGCTGCGGTGTCAAGGCTTCATCCAATAAAATTTCCTTGGGCAGTGCGAAGCCCCGTGGATGCGGACAGATGGACAGACGAAAACCCCCGCTCCCTTCGGAACGGGGGCATCCGGGGGCCGGACCTACCAGCGCTCTCCGGCGAAGGTCGGGTCGATCCAGTCGGGGGCGATGTCGGAAGTGACGCCGTAGGTGCGATTGATTCGCTCGAACTCTTTGACTGCTTCGGCGTAGTGCTTTGAGCACTTCGGGAAGGCCTTCCAGTCCGACGGGCGATCCCAGAAGGTGATCTCGCCTTCGCAGGTGCCTTCGCCGTAGTCCTTGTTGCAAGTGATGGTTGTGGTCATGTCCTTATCCTACTCGCCCGTCAAGGGGTTGTCAAACGGTTGGTGGGGGGGGGATTCTGTTGCCACGCTCCCCCGAGCGCCGAGTCTTAGTCAGTCCTGATTGAGGAGCCCCCAAGGGATCTCGTGAGTGTGAAACTCACGGTCGCCCTCGTACTGCTCTTCGATGAGGTCTAGGTAGTCCTGCATTTCTCACCTCCTTCGGTGTTTCGTCCGTCACCATGTAGACACCGGAAGAAGGCTTGACCCGACCTTTATTCGCTACTCCCATTCCCACAGTCCTCGCGGCGGGGAGTCCGGCAACTCGGGAAGCGACGACTTGCACGTCTTTCGTGACTTGCGGGCCTGGGCGCTGATGGCGTCCATGCGAGCCAGTAGAGGCCCATAGGCGTGATGCAAGTTCGTGATGCAGTCCGTGATGGCAAAGACCATGAAGATGCCCTCCTCGGAGTCCTCAATGTCTTCGTCCATCCGCTCGCTGCAGAAGGCGGCAACTGACTCACCGATGCCGGTGAAGCACTCATCCCACTCTTCCTTCAACTCGGCTTCATGGAGGATGGCACCTATCTCATAGCCCCATCCGTGGTTAGTCGAATCTTGGTCGTCCATTTGACGAACCCCTTTCCGGGCGCATCGGCCCTACTTGTTACATGTTTGTGGAGCGCCGAAAGTTGCAAAGAAATCTGAGAAATCTCCGACCCTTACAGTCCCTGTCAGTGATGGCTGACGATTCGTTCCACGCGACCTCTTATGGGAGGCTGCACCCCAAGCGTTCAGCGCAGGACTAATCTGGACTGGATGACGACCGAACACCGCAAGGCTCCTCGCCGCACGATCGAGAGCATCGAACGCAAGGGCATCCACGGCTCCGTCAAGTACCACCATTTATTGGAATGCGGTCACACAGAGATCCGCACCCGAGCCTCACGGGCACCCAAGTTGGGCTGTGCGTGGTGCTTCCGCACGGCGGAGAAAGAGCGTGATGTCGGGGCTGTCACGCTCAGTCCTGTGATGACCCTTGACTACGACCAGAGACTTGGTCATAATGAAGTGCAAGTCGCCCGTCTCCGTGGATCACTCGCGTCGGCACTGGGCGTCCCCATTGAAGCAGTCGACCTAGTAGTGACGGAGAGAGGAGCAGACCTGACCGTGGAGTCAGCAGTCGTGTTCTTTTCCCCCGGAGACATTGATCGTCTGGCTCGTGGCTGATCTTCCAAAGTTTCTGAACGAAGACGGCGCTGCGCCACCAAAGGGTGGTGCTTGCAATGGCAAGCCAACCGAGTGGTGGTTTCCAGAGTTCCATCGAACGATAACGCTCAAGCAGAAACATGAGATCTTCAAGATCGCAGCACAAGCGACGATGATCTGTAGAGAATGTTCCGTTTCGGCAGAATGCCTAGAGTATTCGTTGCCACATGAACCATTCGGCATCTGGGGTGGACTTGACGAACAGCAGCGGTTGACGCTTCGCCGCAGCAAGGGAATCAGGCCGGCTTATCGCACCCATGCGGGTCTGCGCCCTACAAGAACCAAGCGGATGCCGTATGTACAAACACACGGATAACCTGCTCGCTCGCCTAGACGGCGTAGTCACATCAGCCAACGGCTGGGAGGCACGGTGCCCATGCCGGCAGGACGACAGGAACCCATCGCTATCTGTTCATGAGAACGAGGACGGGCAGGTACTTCTCCATTGCCACCGCAATGGGGGCTGCAGCACCAATGACATTCTCGACGCTGTCGGTCTCGGGATCACAGACCTCTTCGACAAGGACCCGCAGAGGGCAGCCGGCCGCGAGTACCCGAAGATTGAGCAGAAGAAACTCAAGTTTGTCGCTGCCTACGACTATCAAGATGCTGACGGTGCTCTGCTGTTCCAAAAAGTCCGCTTTTCGGAGCCTGACGGTAAAAAAACTTTCCGGCAGAGGAAGCCCGACGGGAAGGGTGGGTGGAATTACAAACTTGGCGACACGCCGAAGGTGCTGTACAACCTCCCGAGGGTGCTCAAACAGAAGGAAGACGGGCTACCCGTATGGGTGGTGGAGGGCGAGAAGGACTGCGACACGCTCAACCGGCTAGGTGCCTGTGCGACAACCATGCCGGGTGGAGCCGGCAAGTGGCTGGACTTGCACACCCGTGCGCTCGCCGGAGCGACAGTCGACATCATTGTCGATAACGATGAGCCAGGGAAGAGGCACGCTGCAGACGTTGAGATCAAACTCCGTGAGGCTGGCTGTGACGTAGCCGTATGGATCTGTCCCGAAGAGAAGGACATTACCGACCACATCGCAGCGGGTGGCACGACCGAGCAACTGGTGTCGTTCACCCCCGAGAACTACGGGGACACTCCGCTGCCAGAAGTCGAAGAAATCGAAGAGGCACCGTTCTCACCCGTGGACGACACGCTGTCTCAACTGCGTGGACTGCTGGACGACACCACACGATCGCCTGCGAGCATCATGCACAAGGCAGCGTTGCTGTTGGGCACAGCAGAGGACACGCCCGATGCGAACCAAGGTCGGCTGGTGATGTGGGACGACTTCGTTGCTGAGGACGACGACGACTCCTACGACTGGCTTATCCCGGGGCTGCTCGAACGACGTGAGCGCATCATCGTGGTTGCGGCTGAAGGGGTCGGGAAAACGATGCTTCTCCGACAGGTTGCGATCCTTCCGGCGATGGGCGTTCAGCCGTTCTCCTTTCAACCCATGCCACCCATACGCACTCTCAGCGTTGATCTTGAGAACCCTGAGCGGATTATCCGACGGACTTCACGCAACATCATCGGTGCGGCCAAGTCGATGGGACATGAGCCGAATCTGGACGCTCATCTCTACATGAAGCCCGACGGCTTCGACCTGATGAAGATGCCCGACAGGTTGCTGCTGGAGAACAAGATCGAAGAGGTCAAACCTGACCTGCTTCTATTGGGGCCTCTCTACAAGGCGTTCATAGATCCCGGCGGTCGGACAAGCGAAGCGATCGCTACCGAAGTTGCCAAATACCTAGACACCCTCCGTGCCATCTACGGCGTGGCTCTATGGCTGGAGCATCACGCCCCACTGGGCACAGGAACGAATCGTGACCTGCGCCCATTCGGTTCTGCTGTGTGGTCCCGGTGGCCCGAGTTCGGCATCTCTCTCACACCCGATCCGACGAATGTGGGAGAATATGTATATCGTGTAGCCCATTTTCGTGGTGCCCGTGACGAAAGACATTGGCCGGCTACCATGAAACGTGGGATCAAGTTCCCCTTCGAAGTGATTGATTGGATGATGCACTGATGGCAGAGGAAACTAAAGCCACAATCACCCGTGAGTTCTTAGCCGAACGTGATGTCCGTATCTTCAAGATGAAGCAGGCTGGCGTAGCCAGTCAGGAGATTGCCCGTAGGTTTGGCGTCAGCGTTGCCACAGTGGGCCGATCCGTGAACCGGCAACTCGAGAAGTTGAACTCTGAGGCACTTCTGGCGTATCCCGAGGTGCTTCGTATGGAGTTGGAGCGTTTGGACGCTCTGCAAGCGGCCATCTGGCCGATGACCCAACATCGGCGCGTCACGTTGGATGACGGAACGGAGGTTTCCGTAGAGCCGGATATGAAGGCGATTCAGCAGGTCCTTTCCGTAATGGATCGGCGTAGTAAGTTGCTCGGCATGGAAGTACAGCAGAAGCAGGTGGATGTACGCGTGGGCCTAGATGGGGTTACGGATTCGATACGTCTGGCTATGGCCGGTGATCAAGCGCTGCCTAGTGCTACTGCCCATTCACCCGAGGAGGAAGCCAAGCAACTGCTGGCCCTCATGGTGAAGTCAGGCGTTGTCTCACCGACAGAGGTAGAGGGTGCGCTAGGAAGGATTGCGTCTCAGGACCTACTGGAAGCAGAGGTCGTTGAGGCAGAGATCGTGGAAGATGAGGTAGAAGATGGCGACTGAACCGATTGACATTGCTCGTGGTGATCCGGTGGAAGCGGGTGACGATTCGATCAAGGTCTCCATGTCAGTACCCCTGCCCCCTATGCCCTTTGCTACAGGACCACCTGCAGCAGCGCCGAAGAACAAACTGCATCCTGATGCCGGCAACTGGAATGAGCCTGATGAGGTACCTGGTCTACCCGTGGGGCCTTCAATCGATGAGCCTTTGATCTCAGAGGCTGAGGTGGGGGATCCCGCCTATCAGGACAACATCGAGGCTGCGATGAATCATGTGGCCGAGGACATGGACCTCACGGTGTCCACCAAGGTGAGCGACGACGATGGGCCGGCTGACAAGCAGATCCTTATACGGGCCACTGAGAGCGACAAGGAACGGTGGAAGCGTGCGGCTGAGGTGGCTGAGGTCTCCCTGTCTGCCCTCATCAGAGACACCATGAACATCAAGGTCACCGATATCCTTGACTGCTCACATCCCATGGAGTTTCGACAGAAGTATCCGTGGGCTGAGTTCTGCACCAAGTGTGACATTCGCCTGAATGGATAGGGGTTGATATGAAGGGGTTCGCCATCGGTGCTGTGGCAGTAGCCCTCGCCGGATCAGGTGTAGCCATGGGGTACAGGGATGTTAGTTAGCCTTGAGACATGGGAGTACGAGCATGCCTCGAATGTAGGGGCACGCCGATACACGGCCAACTGGGCTAAGGACGATGCCCCTTGGTACGACCCTGAACGTATGGAGGACGACCGCACTGCTCAGGTGGCAGCAGCCGTATGCGAACTGGCTGTGGCCAAGACCACCAACCGCTACTGGCATGCGCACATCTGGCATGCCACTGAGCATCACAAGTTCAAGAACCTACCTGACGTGGGGCGCAACATCGAGGTGCGTCGGGTGCGCACATCCAAGAGCGCTGCTGTCAGGCGACACCAGTTGGGCAAGGGGCTGGTGCTGTTCGTGGCCTATGCCCTACCCCCTGAGTTGAGGGAGGTAGATGTGCTGGGGTGGGTCGACATGGATGCCGCATGGGAGGCAGGGGAGCCACCCTCCTGGGATGAGGAGAACAGTCGAGTAGTGTCACCTGAGCACCTAACACCATGGTGGGGGGACGGATAGTAGAGGACAGAGAGCGATGGTCGAAGACACAGTGGTCGATGACACACTCTCTCGCCTCTACCACCTAGCGCACACAGCACAGCAGCAGGGTGCAGACAAGATGCATCATGCCACCCGTGACGCCGCTGAGACCATCATGCTGCTGCAGGCAGAGATCGATGACATGAGGGCTGAGTACAAGGAGAGGTACGACCTCACCACCACGTTGGTCAGGGCGTTGCACACCTACGTCAAGAACGTGGAGGACGACCCCCTACTAGGGCCACCAGTCAGGGAGTGGGTCAGGCTAGTGAGGTACGAGGGGTGAGGCCAGCCGAGAGGTACGCCATCTGCCTTGAGTGTGAGGAGTTCAGGCCATGGGCCAAGCAGTGCAAGGTATGCAAGTGCATCATGCCGATCAAGGTACGGATACCTTCAATGTCCTGTCCTTTGGGTAAGTGGTTACCCGTGGAGGACATGGATCTCTAGGCACCTACCCCCTACCCCACCCCCTACCCCCCACTGTGGGGGATGACGATGACCTCACCCTGTGCCATGCCCCACGCCTCGATGTGTGGGTGGGCTGCGACCACGTCGTCGTAGGCATGCTGCCTGTTGCCACTGCACCGACCAGCCACCACGCCCCACACCGTGTCGCCTCGCTGTGCTGTGTGCTCACCACCAACACATGAGTAGTTGTCCTCGATGGCCGTGGCCACACCCACCAGCGCACCCATCCCACCTACGCATACGCATATGCATAGGCCCATGAGGCCGACCTTTCGCCATAGCCAACGGCATGCTCTATATATATGTGTGGGCGTGTGTGTATGAGGGGGTCGTTTGGGAGGGTGATGGCCAGCGACAAAGGCAGCACACCATCTGCGGTAGTAGGCGAAGCGAGACGTATGTGTATATGTGTGTGTATGAGTGGTGTTTGTATGTGAAGGGGCTGAGGATGGCTGTGTGAAGGTCTGAGGGGAAGTGAGAGGGGGGGGCTGTGTGGTTGTGTTGGCTTGGGCGATGACTTCGATGTTGGCTTCGAGGTAGATGGGCTTGGGAGAAAAGGAGGAGGGGAGGTCGGCGGTTTGGGTCAGTGTCTTGGCTCCGGGGCTTTCGGGGACGAGGTGGCTGTCCTGGGGGCACACGAGCGATGGATT
>MPMD02467248.1_pt1 | contig 14009 bp, 11 predicted proteins | sample 1617291 | NCBI WGS metagenome assembly MPMD02 (sample SAMN05944810, study PRJNA350692) | marine metagenome | biome: marine; feature: ODZ; material: water; isolation source: 120 m water sample filtered on 30 um supor filter | place: Pacific Ocean | collected 2012-04-09 | depth 120m m | reverse complement strand
ATCTGCATCCGCAAACAGGTTCATGGCATGCATAGTTGAATCAAGGCCTGTGTTGTCAAGAATGAAGACCGCTAAATTGATGGCATCGTTGGAGATCAGTTCCGAAGTAGCTCCTTTCAGAATGTTCAATTGTGCTTGTGCCCATTCAAAATCGCCCCGGTAATATGCCAGACGGGCATTCTTGTAGCGTGCTTCTTCTCCTAATGGTTCATCGCGCATGGCTTTATCTACCTGTGAATAAAGCAATGTTGACTCCCATAATTCTCCTTTGATGAGATAAAAATCACCCAAGTGAAGTTTGCACTCAGCAGTGAATGATCGCCCTGCGAAACTAACCTGGATCAGTTCTTCCAAGATGGTTATTGCCTTCTCTACATCATGTTTGTGATAGGCATTTAGGAGAGCTCTTTCGCGAATTGTTGAGATTGTTTTTGCCGTAGTCCCAAACTCCTGGATAAATTCCTGGTATTGCAGATCAAGTTGATTGATGTCTTCAAGGGTATAGCTTTCATTGTGGGTGATCTTCTGGCGTAGTGTTTCAACGAGCTGTTGTCGGGCCTTCAGGTAGTATCGATTCGTTTTGCCCTTCTCCACTACGTACTGAAAAGCGGCAATTGCATCATCATAGAATTCCTCTTTCAGGGCAGCATTCGCCAGTTCAATAGCTCGTTTGCCATCCTCCTTCAATCTGCGGTCAAGTGCTTTTACCTGGATGAAAGCTGCTGTAAAGTTTTTGTGCTGAATATAAAGCCACACTAAAAGTTCGTGCAGAATTATCTCTGAAGAATTCTTTTGAATTCGGGTCAGCAGCTGGGTTTGCATTTTTGAGTAATAATTGCTCTTGTCCAGCGACCTCTGCAAAGTGTTTTTCACAAACTGAACCTGGCTGGGTTTCGATTCTACCAAATCGAGATAAGATGTGATGGCTTCATCTACTTGCCCCAATTGGTTGTGAAGATTGGCCATTTCCAAAAGGTAGAGCTGATCTTTTTTCATCAACTTCCTGCCTGACTGGTAAGTTTCCAAAGCCAATTCATAATCTCTGATTTGCATGAAAGCATTGGCCAATTGCCTAATTTGCGACTCGTTAGCGGTGAGTCTCGAAATGGCTTCCTTATAATGTTTCTGGGCTTTTTCTTCTGCCCCGAATTCTGATTCAATTTTACCCAGATCTACATGGCAGGTTAACTTGTCTGGAAACTTCTTCAAGCGCTTTTCTACCAGTTTCTTCAATTCATCGAACTGTCGAAGCGCAAACTTGCATTTGAAAAGGCTTTGGTAGAAATATTGTGAAGTGATGTTCTTGTTGTAGAGTTTCTGGAAGAGTTGGGCGGCTTTGTCGTATTCTTCCTTTTGCATGTACTGTTGTGCCAGAACCTGATCCTGGTTGGGCTGTGCATTAGATTCGAATGGCTTGAGGCTTGTAAAGCAAAGCAAGGTTACCACAAGCCCAATCAGGCGCATTCTGCCTTTCAATATGTTTGAAAAGATTTTCATTGCAACGTTAGTAATCATACGATTTGCAATCAGCTTTGTTCAACGAGTTTAACGCTTTACAGGGGAAATTGATTTTGGGTTAACCGAATTTAACAAGAAAAAAGGCTGTCGGGTTACAACAGCCTTTTTGAAAGTTTTAGTTCAGTTTGAAGTGGATCGGAACCACAAAAGATACTTTCACCGGCTGACCTCGCTGTTTCCCAGGTGACCATTTCGGCATTTTCTTAAGGTGGTTTAGTGCTGCATCATTTAGAATTTTATCAGCTCCCCTTACCACTTGTATGTTAGTCGGAATGCCCTTTTTATCGATTACGAACTTCACGAACACTTTTCCTTCAATATCGTTTTCCTTGGCAATGGGCGGATACTTAATGCCGCCTAAATAGCTCAGCACCTTACGGTCATGACAATCTTGCGCTTCCTTTTTGTTGGAAATGTGTTCACACCCAGGAAACCTTGGCATTTCCTCAACTATCGTGAAAATCTCATCTTCTGTGGTTTCTTCTTCCACCATTTCTGGCATTTCAATTTCAGTATCCTCTTCAATCTCCAGATCAAGCTCAATTTCAGGCTCTTCCTCCAGGATTTCTTCTTCGGCTACCTCAATTTGTGGTGGCGGAGGAGGAGGTGGTGGTGGCTTTTCTTGTTTGGTTTGTGGAGGTTCAATTTCCAACTCATCGTCCACCAACTCAACACCAAGATCCATCATGCCAATTTCCTGGGGTCTCCAATTGAAAGCTGAAATCAGAATAACCAATGTTATCACCATTCCGCCCAACCATAAGGAGCGACTCAAATTTGACAAATCAACGATGGCATACTTTTTCTTGTAGCCTTTTTCATCGTCATTCTCTTTGGTTGCTTTTTTGTCGAAGTGTAAAATGTAAGCCAGCTTCAATCCATTGGTGATTAATAGCAACGAAGAGAAAAATATGATAACATAATTTGCAAAGCTGTTCATTGGCAGTACCAGGGCGAGTAAAAACCAGATTAGTGCCAAACCTCCCCAGAGTGCGGCAGCCTTGAATTCATCTTCAAAGAAGCCCATGAAGGACTTTATTCCACCGTTTTGCCTCAGTGAACCATTTGGATCGAATCTTCCAAATACCCCATTTATAAAACTCGTAAAAGCTAGTAAAGCTGTAATTCCTCCTAATACTCCGTACATCTCAATTGTTTTTTTTGGATGAAACTAATTCCGTAAATAAATGCTACCAACCCCAGGCATGTTCCGGTGCTGTTGGCCAAAACATCTGCCCATTCAAAGGCTCTGTTAACTCCTATGGTTTCCTGAAGAATTTCAATCAAGACTCCATACACCATTCCCAGAATCACTGAACCCCAACGACCGTTGAAACGCGAAACATCTTGTGTGTATTGCTTTCTGGTTGGCCACAACATCAGGACTTCCAATAAGAAATAAACTGCGAAGTGGCCTACCTTATCAACCGGAATAAATCCCCACCAAAGCAGGGGAGGTAAATGCCGGCCTGGCATCATCGACAAGATTAAAATCAGCGCTGCCCAAAGGACTGCTGGCAAATATTTAAAGAACATTATTAAAAACAATCTCTCGAAAGAGACTGATGGTAATCATTTTATGCGCCCACTAAATCCAAATAAGCTGCTGCATCTAACATTCCGTCTAACTCGCTTGTATCAGACAATTCTATCTTCACCATCCATCCTTCGCCATAAGGGTCGCTGTTCACCGATTCAGGGTTGCTTTCCAGGTTTCCGTTTACTTCTTTTATCGTACCGGAAACAGGCATGAATAAGTCGGACACCGTTTTTACCGCTTCAATGGTTCCGAAAGTCTCTTCAGCAGCCATCGTTTCTCCTTCAGTTTCAATCTCAACGTAAACTATGTCGCCTAATTCGCGCTGTGCAAAATCGGTGATGCCCACTGTTGCGATGTTTCCTTCCACGCTGACCCATTCATGGTCTTTGGTGTACTTTAAATTTTCAGGGATGTTCATTATGGTAGTTATACTTAGCAATAATCCGGTCAAAAATAAAGCAAATATTCGTGAATGCATCTTATTGGAGAGCCTTGTTATCATTGGTTTACAGCATTTTACAATAGGCCGACATATCATAGATGCAATTGCGCGAACAATTCCATAAGATGCCGGAATTTTTTCGGACTTCGAATCACTAACTTTGACGACTGATTCCTCGGAAACCGAAAATCAATACCCATGAAAAACTGCTTTTGTTTTACATCAATTTTTGCCTTTGTTCTGCTTTACATAACCGCCCTGGCCCAACCAGATTCTGTTCGTGTGGACCTGAACTCCCCGTACGGAACGGTTTATACGCACTTGTACTTTCTACAGCCCGATAGTTATTATCCTGAAAAAGCAGCACAGGTATTTCAAATTGATGATCCGCAAAGAGCCAGAGATCTGGCGATCATGCTGAAACAATACCTGGATGCCACAGGGTTGTTTGTTGATTTGGACGCTATTCCCCGTGAAAATAATTATGTGGATAGTCTTTCGGGAAAGAAACGGTTTCGATTGTTCAAGTCTATACCAGACGTATATGTAGAAAAACAGGAAGGCAAGTGGTATTATTCAAAACAAACCGTTTCTGCATTGCCAAAACTGCATGACTCGGTACTTGCCGGTGGAAGTGAGTTTTTAATGAACCTGATGCCCTCATTGAGTCATAAAAGAATGCTTGGTTTGGAATTTTGGCAATGGTTGGGGATTGTGATAATGATCATTGTCACGGCATTGGTTCATCGTGTGCTGACGTTTCTGGTTCAGGTGATATTTCAGCAGTTGGGCAAGCGTTTTTCCGATTATTCCAGCAGCCTGGCCTATACGAAAGGTGTAGCCAAAGCGCTTAGTTTGATGGTTTTGACAATCCTTGTTGCCAAGTTCATTCCTGCTTTGCAGTTGCCAATTGGCCTGTCGAAGTATGTTTTTCTGATTCTGAAAATTCTGACACCGTTTTTTGGAACCATTGCAGCTTATCGAGCAGTCAGCATTGTTGGAGATTATTTGGAGCGACAAGCCGAAAAAACGGAAACTACGCTTGATGATCAGTTGGTTCCATTGGTAAGGAAAATATTGCGCGGAATCGTAGTGGTGATCGGTACGCTTTTTATTCTGAATGCTTTTGAATTCAACATAACTGCCTTGCTTGCTGGTGTTTCTATTGGAGGTTTGGCCGTGGCATTGGCCGCTCAGGATACTTTGAAGAACCTTTTCGGGTCATTCATGATTTTTGTAGATCGGCCGTTTCAGATTGGTGATTCTATTGTTGCGCCAAGTATTAGTGGGTCTGTGGAAGAAGTTGGCTTCAGATCAACCAGGATCAGAACTTTTGAAAACTCAGTGATCAGCGTTCCAAATGGAAAACTGGCCGACATGACCATTGACAATAAAGGCCTGCGGGTTTACCGAAGATTTAAGATGGATATTGCCATGACCTACGATACGCCACCTGAAGTGATAGAAATGTTTGTGGAAGGTTTGCGCGAGATTGTAGACAACCATCCCTTAACCCGTAAAGATTCCTACGAGATCCATTTCAATAACATGGGGGCTACTTCGCTGGATGTGTTGTTTTATGTGTTTTTTGCTGTGCCGGGTTGGTCGGATGAGTTAACCGGCCGCCACGAAATCTTAATTGCGATTCTGAAACTTGCAGAAAGACTGGGTGTTCGGTTTGCTTTCCCAACACAAACCCTGCAAATAGAAGAATTCCCTGAAAAGAAATCTATGGTTCCTGAGTATGTCACAGAGCAAGCTACACTTGGCCAAAAACTAGAGGAATTTCTTACCGAGTACAAGAAGCAATACGAATCTTCAGAAAACAAAAACCGCCAACTTCCATAAGGAAATTGGCGGTTTGAAATATTGTTTGGTTATTTCCTAAATCAGCTCTCCACTTTCTATCATCACATTTACCTGGTTGTTGACACATTCAACAAACCCACGGGTAATTGTTAATTGCATGTCACCATCTGCTTTGTTGATGCGGACAACGCCTTCTTTCAATGCAGAAATGATTGGTGCGTGATGATCCAGCACTTCAAAGGAGCCTTCAATGCCTGGTAATTGTACTCCGGCAGCTTCGCCTTCGAAAAGTGTTGATTCAGGTGTAATGACGTTTAATGTCACGTTGAATTTGTTTTACAGATTCTGTTATTCGTTAGCGCTTTCGGCCAACATTTTCTTCCCTTTTTCAATGGCATCATCAATGCTCCCAACCAGGTTGAAGGCTGCTTCAGGGTACTCATCCACTTCACCGTTCATGATCATATTAAAGCCTCTGATCGTTTCTTCAATCGGAACCAATACGCCTTCCAAACCGGTGAATTGCTCGGCCACGTGAAACGGTTGCGACAAGAAACGTTGCACCCTTCTTGCACGGTGTACTGCCAAACGATCTTCCTCACTCAACTCATCCATTCCAAGAATAGCAATGATGTCTTGCAATTCCTTGTAGCGCTGTAGAATCTCTTTTACGTTTTGTGCCGTATTGTAGTGTTCATCACCAACTACATCTGGTGATAGAATTCTTGAAGTTGAATCCAATGGATCCACAGCCGGATAAATTCCAAGCTCTGAAATTTTACGATTCAGTACAGTGGTAGCATCAAGGTGAGAGAAGGTAGTTGCAGGAGCGGGGTCGGTTAAATCATCAGCAGGAACATAAACTGCTTGCACCGAGGTAATGGAGCCACGTTTGGTGGATGTAATTCTTTCCTGCATCAAGCCCATTTCGGTAGCCAGCGTTGGTTGGTAACCCACTGCTGAAGGCATACGCCCAAGCAATGCGCTCACTTCAGAACCCGCCTGGGTGAAACGGAAAATATTATCGATAAAGAAGAGAATATCACGTCCACCGGCATCACCTTCATCGCCATCACGGAAATATTCCGCAACCGTTAGTCCAGAAAGAGCAACCCTTGCACGAGCACCTGGTGGCTCATTCATTTGTCCGAATACCAGCGTAGCTTGCGATTGAGCCAGTTGTTCTTTATCCACTTTGCTCAAATCCCAATCGCCTTCTTCCATGCCTTTGATGAACTCTTCACCATATTTAATTACGTTTGATTCGATCATCTCGCGAAGCAAATCGTTTCCTTCACGGGTTCTTTCACCCACACCTGCAAAAACAGATAAACCGGAATAACCTTTCGCAATGTTGTTGATCAATTCCATGATCAAAACTGTCTTGCCTACTCCTGCACCACCAAATAGCCCAATCTTTCCACCCTTGGAGTAAGGCTCAATCAAGTCGATGACCTTGATGCCGGTGAACAATACTTCCGATTCTGTGGTCAGATCCTCATACGGAGGTGGTTGACGATGAATAGCGTAACCACTTTCATTTGAAATGGCTTCCATTCCATCAATTGCTTCGCCCACCACGTTAAAAAGGCGGCCTTTAATTTGCTCGCCTACCGGCATTTTAATCGGTGATCCGGTATCGGTAACATCCATTCCTCGGGTCATACCATCTGTTGAGTCCATGGCAATGGTTCTTACACTGTCTTCTCCCAGGTGTTGCTGGCACTCTAATACCACATTTCTTCCGTCATCGGTTTTAACGGTTAATGCGTTTAAAATCTTGGGCAATTCAATGTCTTCGCCAGCGAAACTAACGTCAATTACGGCCCCGATGATTTGCTTGATTTTACCTGTGTTCGGCATGTTTAAATGAAGATTTTTTAAGTATGCTCAATTTTTTCGGCTGCAAAAGTACGGGTATTTGCGGGCATTACAAACCATTGAGGAGATTAAAAATCAGCCGCGCAGTGAAGGATCACTCCCATCCGATTTGAGTCATTGTGGTTTGGTGCTGCGCTCCCCGTAACCTACAACAACCTACGCGATTTCAATGTGGGCCTGAGCTTAAGAGCCGGGCCGCTCTTCTTCGGAACCGGTGATATCGGTTCGTTTCTTTGGAAAAACAGCATCGAAAGCTTTTCCTTTTTTGGAGGGTTGAAAGTTCCTGTTGCTAAACGTAAGTCAGAAAGGGTTTACAAATATTCCTCTGAATCATATTACCACCGGGTTGACTCTACGGTTATCATCAAGGAAACCATTATTTACGAAGGCGACACAACTGGTGTTGAACCAGGAGATTATGATGGTGATGGTATATTGGATGCTGACGATGATTGTGTGGATGTGCCTGGACCGGCCAGCAACAATGGTTGTCCTGAAGCAGATAAAGACGGTGATGGTGTTTTGGATCGCGATGATGATTGTATTGATGTGCCCGGGCCGGTTGCAAATAGTGGCTGCCCCGTAAGCGATAAAGATGGTGATGGCGTGCCTGACAGTGAGGATGATTGTATTGATAATCCCGGACCTGTGGCGAATAAAGGTTGCCCGATTGGCGATAAGGATAGTGATGGAGTTCCTGACTCTAAAGACGATTGTATAGACGTAGCAGGGCCTGCTCATAATAATGGGTGCCCTGAAGGTGACCGTGATGGCGATGGTGTTTTAGACAAAGACGATGAGTGCATTGATACACCTGGACCTGCAGCCAATAAGGGCTGCCCCGAAGGAGACAAAGACGGAGACGGAGTACTGGATAAAGATGATGAATGCATCGACCTGCCAGGACCTGTGGCAAACAAAGGATGTCCTTATGCTGATAAGGATAACGATGGTGTAATTGACACAGAAGATGATTGTCCGTTAACTCCTGGGCTGAAAGAAAACAAAGGATGTCCTAAACTCGAAAAAGAAGAAGAGGAAATTCTGCAACGCGCTTTCGACAATCTCGAATTCGATACCAACAAGGATGTGATTCGCCAGGTCTCTTTTGCTTCGTTGAACGAATTGGCTGATTTGATGAAGAAGAAATCGGAGTGGAGATTGGCCCTGGAAGGTCATACCGATAGCGATGGATCTGATGAGGCCAATATGGATCTTTCCAGAAGGAGAACTTTATCCGTGAAGAAATTCCTGTCTGATCGTGGGGTTGAAGGTGAAAGGACATTAACTACCTGGTTTGGCGAGACTCGTCCACTAGTTCCAAATGATACACCTGCTAATAAGCAAAAAAACAGGCGGGTAGAAATGGAAATTGTGTTTGAATAATCTCCAATAAAGAAGTATGAGTTGATGGCTGTTCCAAAAGGGACGGCCATTTTTTATTTCGCTATTTCCCGAATTAAAGCGTGATACTTTTCAGCTTCCTCATAATTTGGTAAGTGCCCCGACTCCTCGAACCAATGATGCATTTTCCCTGCCGGAGCAATAAGCCCATTCACAAACTCTTCTGCAAGGGTAGATGGTACCTGCCAATCGTATCTGCCGGAAATGATGTGGATAGGAATGGGCATAGTATCTATTTCTTCGAAAAAATTGACTTCCAGCATTTCGGCCCACATGTTAGGCCAGAGGTTGCGACTTGCCTTAAACGTTCGATACATTTCTGGGATGGAATATTCAGGGCTATTGAATATCTGCCAGGTGAGATGGTGCCTGAAGCTTTCGTCTTTCAATGCACCGCCCATTTTTCGAAGGCACTTTCTGTGAACAGAAACTTGTTGAGGATCGCGCAAGGGAGGGCCGTCTAAAGATTGAAGGATAGAAATTATTTTTTCATCACCCGCTTCTCTTGCCTTCGTCATCGCATAGTTGTAGGTCACAATTTCGGCCTCGTGCATGTTTGTGATCTGGCCCATCCCGATGTAGGCATGATAAAGTTCAGGAAACTGATGTGCAGCGCGCAACCCAATCAACGAACCCCAGGAATGACCAACAAGCCAGACCTTTTCCTGGTTGAATCGGTTGCTTAAGTAGCGACTCATTTTTACCAAATCCTGTAGATAGGTTTCAATTTTGGGTTGATCCTCAACAGGTGCTGTTTTTACGGATTTTCCACTAGCCCGTTGGTCGAAATGCACAATCGTGAATTGATCGGTAAGTTGATGATCGTAGTGCCGGTGCATAGGCATGGAAGGCGTGCCAGGCCCACCATGAACGAATAGCAAAACCGGGTTGGTGCTATCTTCACCACGGATCAGGGTGTGCAAGCCGATGTCATCGATTGTGACCAGCAGGGTTTCATCAATGCCCTTTTCTGTGGTGATTTTGGTTTGGTGAAGGGTTGTTTTCTGACAAATGAAACGGGAAACATAAACCACCACAAAAACAACCAATGCCAGGATGGCTATTCCTTTGATGACAGCTGTAACAACTCTTAACATGGGTTTGCAGGAAAGATCAGTAAGTGATGACCTGTTGTTCCATCACTTTTGGTATTGGAATATGATCGTATTGTTGGTTGCGGAGCTGCGGAATGAAGCCGGCCTCTGTAATCGCTTCTTGCATGGATTCTGACGTGAACCGATACGGAGCTCCAGCGGCCGAAACCACATTTTCCTCAATCATGATTGAGCCGAAATCGTTAGCGCCACTGTGCAGGCAAAGCTGACCGCATTCTTTGCCAACGGTTAGCCAGGAGGCCTGTATGTTGGTGATATTGGGCAACATGATTCTTGAAATGGCAATGGTCCGTATGTATTCACGGCTGGTTACCATGTTGTGTACATTCTTCACCCTTTGAAGTAGGGTTCCCTCTTCCTGAAATGGCCAGGGTATGAAAGCGAGGAATCCCACAGCATCTTCGGGTTTGTCGGCTTGTACTTCCCTGATTTTAACGAGGTGTTCAAAACGTTCTTCCACTGTTTCAACATGACCGAACATCATAGTGGCTGAAGTAGTTAAACCAACTTTGTGCGCAACACGCATTACGTTAAGCCATTCATCACGAGTGCATTTTCCCTGCGCGATTAGTTTTCTGACCCGATCCACGAGGATTTCGGCACCTGCACCAGGTAAACTATCCAGCCCCGATTCTTTCAGGGTTTCCAAAACTTCATGATAAGTTTTGTTGGAAATCTTGCTGATGTGATGAATCTCTGGAGGACCGAGAGCATGGAGTTTGAGATTGGGATACAGGGATTTCAATTCGCTGAAGAGGTTGCTGTAATAGTCCAAATCCAATTCCGGGTGATGCCCTCCTTGTAGTAACAATTGTTCACCACCAAAACGAAATGTCTCCTCGATTTTCGTTTTGTATTCTTCAATGCTGGTAACGTATTTGTTGATATGGCCGGGTGGCACAAAGAAGTTGCAGAACTTGCAATTAGCCACACAAACGTTGGTGGTGTTGGCGTTTCGATCTATAATCCAAGTAACTTTTCCATGAGGTACCCGCTGAATTCGCATTTCATTGGCCACAGCAACTAATTCGGAAGTTGGTGCTTCTCGAAAAAGGTGAACACCTTCGGCCTGGCTCAAGAAATCGCCTTGCAGGGCGCGGTTTAACAGTTGGGTAATATTCATAAGGCTTGCTGGTATTGGCGTGCAAAGTTAGTTATTGAAGACTTGTTAAAAAGCGAAGGGCGACTACGGAACCCTAAAGTTGTAGCCACCCTTCTATTCACGAACGACACCTTAATTGTGAGCTGTTTGCTTTTAGTAATTAGTTTTTAGAAAATGTGCTTCTAAAACCTAACCACTATCGGCTAAAAGCTATTCATATTACTTCAAGCAGAATCCGGTTCAGTTTCCTGGTGTCACCTTCCGGACCTTGTGCTCTTATTTTTCTAAACAGGTACATATCTCCTTTTCTTGCCTTGTTGATCAAGTCGTTTACCTCGTCTTCAAATTTTGCGCCCTGGTTTTGTTCAATTTTTGGATCATCATTCCTCTTGGGGATGTAAGCCAATTCGTAGCTCAGTATTTCAAACTTTACCCCTTCGAAATGAAAATCCTTCAACCAGGTATTCAATCTTATGGCAGATTTCAGTTGGCCTGCTGAAATTTCACCGCCTACGTTTCGTCCGTTTATGGCCGCCAAAGGATCCGGAACTCGTTTCACTCTGAATTTGCTTTTCTTCACCACGTTCTTTCGTCCTTCTTCCATTTCCACCACGGCTCCGATTTCTATAACGCGTCCGGGCAGGAATTTAATATCCGAGGCAGCATATTTTCCTGTTTTTTTATCGATGGCTATCAATTTTCCATTGGAAATGGTTGGCCTGATTTGTTCTGCGGCATAGCCTGGAACCGAGATGGAGACCGGGTTGTCAATGCCGGCATATACCACGTTCATCTTGTCTGGCGAAACAATCAGCGTTTCTTCAGCCGCCATGAATTCATGTTCAAAAGGATACCAGGTTTTCTTTCCTGTTGCATCATCCTTGATTTCAATGGCGCCCGAAAATCGGTTCAATCCCGATCTGGCTGCGCGTATTTGAATGCTACCACTTCCTGCCGCCACATCAAGCGTATCCACTTTACCGATCAGAGGGAACTCATTCGTTTCTGATAAAATCCTCCCCAGCTCATCGCGAACAACGATGGAAGAATTGAATTCCCCAATCATTACAACCGGATGTTGGGTTGAACTCCAGGCCGCAGGAAAAATTGAAGCTTCAAAATCCTCGCCCAGGTTCACGAAATCGCGCTTTGAATTTACCTGTGCAACCATGCGATCTACATCAAAATATTCCTGGCCAATTTGCTCGAAGAGGTGATTCAAAACGATGGCTTCAGAATTTCGAATATCATTTTTCATGGCCGACAGTAGAGTTGAAATGGCTACCAATGGAACATTTTCAAAATTCTTTTCTGCCCAGGTCAATGCCGGTTCTCCGAGTTCGGTGGGTGTTGGGTTCTCTGCTTTCAGCGAAATTTTTGAAGCAAGATGTCCATCTTCAGCCTGATTGATCATATCCAGGAAAACAGCCCTTGCATCGGTGATGCTTGCCTGAAGAGCTTTTCCCTTTCCCTGGTTCAGCAAAATCATAGATGGGTTATTGAGATCGTTGGGTCGTTTGAATTTTCCATCCTCCTCAAGCCCACCACAAGCTTCCGTAAGGGTTTGTTCCAATCCCTCAATTTCCTGGTACAATTTGTCAGCAATCTGCGCAACGATTATTGAGTTTTCGTAAACAGCCTCAACCTTTGCCGGGTTGTTCCGGTATTGATGAGCAATTTCCTCCAGGGTGGAGTTGTTTCTGGAATCCATTGCACCAATTGAAGTGGCAATGCCATCCTTCACCAGGTAAAAGGCATCTAAAATTTCTGCCTGAATATTCAGGGCCAACAAAGCTGTGAGCACCAGGTACATCAGATTTATCATCTGCTGACGCGGTTCCTTTGGGATCGACATAGATTAAAGTTTATTTACCGGTTTTGAGCCGGTAGGTTAAGAATCAGTTTAGCTTGCTTGTGTCGATCGCAAACTTTAAAGGTGTCGCCAATAAAGTGGAACTTGTGGAGAGGAGATGCATGAAAAACGGGTGTGTTTTGAGATTATTGCCTGTGGTGTAAAATTTTTTTCCTTTGCCAGATAAAGCCAAACAATGAACCAATCAAAACATGCGCTCATCCTTACTCTGATCCTCACTTCCGTTTCGGCAAGTGCACAAACTGTCTCAAACGAAAAGGCCAGTCTCATGGTGTTGGGAATTGCCCAGGATGCCGGTTTCCCGCAGGCCGATTGTGAAAAGTCGTGTTGTGCTGAAGCCTGGAAAAACCCTGCGCTACGCAAGATGGTCAGCTGCCTGGCATTGGTGGATCATGCAGAGAAACGGTTTTGGATTTTCGATGCCACACCAGACTTCAAAGACCAGTTGCGACTAGTGAAAAGTACATTTCCGGGCTACGGTTTGGCGGGAATCTTTCTGACACATGCGCACATTGGCCACTATACAGGATTGATGCATTTGGGACATGAGGTGATGGGCGCGAAACATCTGCCAGTTTATGCCATGCCCCGGATGCAGACGTTTTTATCTACCCATGGACCGTGGAGCCAGTTGGTGGAGAAGCAGAATATTCAACTGATGAACATGGCTAACCAACAACCTGTTGAACTTGTCTCAGGTTTGTCGGTGACTCCAATGTTGGTTCCACATCGCGATGAGTTTAGCGAAACGGTGGGGTTCAGAATTTCAAGTGAAAGAAAATCGGCCTTGTTTATTCCTGATATTGACAAATGGGCGAAATGGGAAAAAGATATTCGGGAGGAAGTGAATAAAGTTGACCTGGCGTTTCTGGATGCCACATTTTACGAAAACGGTGAGATTCCCGGGCGTGATATGAGTTTGATTCCGCACCCTTTTGTGGAAGAATCTATGGCGTTATTGGGTGAGTTGGGAAATGAGGAGAAAACCAAAATTCACTTCATTCACTTTAACCATACCAATCCGCTGCTTCAAGTTGGAAGCGCTGCCCGAGAATTGGTGAAAAGGACGGGTTTTAATCTGGCAGAGGAAGGAAGGCAGTTTCCTTTTTAGTCCTGAACAACTATTCTACCCTGAAATTCATGTGAACCGGAGAGTTTGTAAACATAGACACCGGCAACCATTGAACCTCTTTTGATGGTGTAGCTTTCGGAAGAAATGTCTTGAACCTGTTGCATCAGTTTTCCTTGCAGGTCTGTGATTTCAAGTTGATACTTTTCTTCTTTCGGGTTGGAAAATTTGATGGTGGTTTCAAATGTAAAAGGGT
>MPMD02144675.1_pt1 | contig 14037 bp, 14 predicted proteins | sample 1617291 | NCBI WGS metagenome assembly MPMD02 (sample SAMN05944810, study PRJNA350692) | marine metagenome | biome: marine; feature: ODZ; material: water; isolation source: 120 m water sample filtered on 30 um supor filter | place: Pacific Ocean | collected 2012-04-09 | depth 120m m | reverse complement strand
TGATTCCTACAGATCCTTATTGATCCCTATAGATCCCTTCTTGATTCCTATAGATCCTTCTTGATTCCTATAGATCATTCTTGATTCCTTCAGATCCTTCTTGATCCCTATAGATCATTCTTGATTCCTTTAGATCCTTCTTGATTCCTATAGATCATTCTTGATTCCTATAGATCCTTCTTGATTCCTATAGACTATAGATCATCCTTCTTGATTCCTATAGATTCTGCTTGATTCCTATATATCCTTCTTGATTCGTATAGATCCTTCTTGATTCCTATAGATCGCCATGTGCGAGCACTGCTCACGAGTGTCCGTTGCTACACACAAATGGTACATGTGTACATGTGCTTAAGTTCGGCTTCCAGCTCTTGCACCGTTCGCATTCGCTGGATTGCTGTACAGCATACATGTCGGCTCTTCGGGCAGCAATGTCTCTGGGTTCCACGCCATCCCGCTGCAAGCCTCCGATTCCAGCTGCACCGCGCGCAGCGGCCAAGCTGGCCACGAGTGCAGCCAAGGTGGCAGGCAAGAAGAAGAGGCGCAAGAAGAGGCGCAAGATTGATTCTTCATCTTATTCGAGCAGCAGTTCGACTGACTACGAGACCAAGTCCAAACGGATCATTGCGAAAGACGCGCGCAAGCAGAAAGCGTTGCAGGCACGCTTCAAAGACAACGGCGCGGAGTCTGACCAAACATTGGCAAAATACCCGCAGTTGTTCTCATCGCTGTCCAGTGCTGACACAACGTGGGTGTTGACCTCGCAGCAGCGGCTCCTCGACAGCAGCGGCTCCTCGACAGCAGCGGCTCGCCACAAGACCGAACCAGAGAAAGAGAAGCGCCCGGTGCAGGCAAACTTGGCAAAGACCCCTCCTCCGCGTCCGCAGGCAAAGACCCATCCTCCGCGTCCTGGCAAGGACGCAGTGGCTCTGGCTGTGCAAAAGGCAAAAAGCGATCTGCAGGTACAGAGGGCTGCGTGGGCACAAGCTGCTGCAGATGGTCCACGGTTTCGCAAGCAAAAGCAACCGAAATTTCGGTTGAACCGAAAGCAGCCCGAGCCACACTTCCAAGCTGGTGGATTGGAAGCAGCGGCCGAGAACAATTGTCAGCTTGTAGAAGCAAAACAGCCTTACAAAAAGAAGTACGTACCGAGGACCTCTGTAGACAATGCACAAAGGAGAGGCAACAGGAAAACCGAAACCCAAACTCGACGCCCACGCGAGAGAACACCGCAGCAACGAAAAGAAGAGCGGCAACGGGCAGCTCACCGACACACGATGAGGTTCCAGGAGCAATTTGCCGCAGAGCAAGTACAGGCAATTAAAGATCAGCAGCAAATCGAACCAAGCGCAGAAGCAGCCGGACCAGCGTGTTCGCAGCAACCCAACGCAGAAGCAAAGGCGTTGACACAAACGCGACAATCGCGGTTAAGGACAATTGCGAAGGACAAGGCGATTGCAAGAGGAGTGCGAGAGATTGCGAAAGCAGTGCAAGAGGAGAAGGCGTCACATGCGAAAACCCGCGGTGATTTGCAGCAGGCTTTAGCAGTCGCAAAGAAAGCTAAGGAATCCAATGAGAGTTATGTTGTTGCATCTCAAGCACGATTTGACATGCTTGGCACTCAATTGGAAGAGGCCAGGTGTGAGCGCGACAGAACCGCCCAGGAACTCGAGGTACAGGTTGCGCAATCTTTGTCGCAGTACCAAAAGGGTCAGCAGGACGGATTGTTCGTGTTGATGTAATTTGCATTGTTGCAATGTAATATGTTAGCCTTGTTCGCAAATGAATAATGACAATATGTGATTGCGATAATGATAAAATATGTTTGTTTACGTTAATATGTTTGGATGGTCGGCAGGATGGAATGAAGCGAGGCAGTGTTGATGATGATCGATGGATTGTCGATGGATGCAAGAAGTTGCTCCCTGAACAACACTCAGAGTCAGAGTCCATGGACGGTGTACGGTAGAGGGGCAATTTGATCAGCACAATAATCTGCGAATGAGAACAGGCCGCGTAGCGTAAGACACCGGCTTCTGCCGAATATAGCACCCATCGGCGATTTGTTTCGGTTTGTGATGTGGCAGCGGATGGCCCTTATATAAAACAACATGATCGTGCATTGGTCGTTGTCCGGCCGCAGTGTTGTTTTCTGGTGTTGTGTCATTGAGACCGTTTCGTTTTGAATCGATTTCATTGTGTTGTTGTTTGTCTCCATGCAATTGTTTTAGCTTCGATTTCCCCCGCCGCAGCTCCAATCATGATGACTTTCAAAGAGTTTATGGAATCGCATGTCACTGCAACCGGCCGTGTTCGGACGCGACCGCTCAACGCGAGCAAGCAGCCCAAGCAGGCGCAGGAAGGCAAGGGCAGGAAGGCAAGGGGAGGAAGGCAAGGGGAGGAAGGCAAGGGGAGGAAGGCAAATCGAAGAATAAGGAGCAAGAGGGCAGTGGAGGTGGCAAACCAGGCAGAAGAGGCGAATAAGGAACAGGTGAATGTGGAACAGGTCACGGTGGAAAAGACGGGTGCGAAGACGGAAGAGGCAACGGCGAAGAAGCTTAGGACACAAGCCAAGACGGAACAGGCGAAGGCAACGGAGCATAAACCGAAGAAGTGTCGTAAGAAAGGGGAGGATGGGGAGGACGGGGAGAAAGTGGAGGAGGGGGAGGAAGAGCCAAACAGAGAATGCGACAAGGCCAGAGGTACGTCACATTCGTGTTTTGGAGGTTTTTCCAAATCCTCTGTGTTTTGCGACGATGACATCGGGGCAGCTGAGAAGCCCGAGGACGCTGACATCAATGATGGCGGTGCCTGTTGTGGCAGTATACGGTTCCTCTTTCGTAACAACATATGTAGTTGCAATGCCTTACGCGTCAGATGATGATTCAGTCGCTCCGCGCATCCCGCCGAACCTCGAAGCACGTTTGGGTCGACAAAAATAATGGTCTGGCGCGTCGACATGCTAAATTCTCGAGTCTGGATGCTCTAAATGTGACTTTTGATGGTAAAACCAGAGGAGGACAAATATTTTAGGGGTTGGGGACGACTCGCTTGGGGCCCCGAGAGTTGATTTCACATAGCCTGACACATAGGCACACAGTACATCCCGACGCGTGCAATAATTCTTATGAAGTTTCACTCGACATGACAATACAATTTTACACACACAAACTCTGTTGTTGACACTCGGGCTCTGACATTTGCGATCTTGTGCGCGCTCGTTCGCATTATTTAATGATGCTGCACAATGTGTGACATGTCGGCAGGTTCGAGGCGAAGAAGCCATCAGCTCAACAGAAGGCTGCCAGACAAGCGAGGAAAGCGGAGACGGCCATGTTGCACTCTTGGCTTACATCCAAAGATCACAGGAAACAGGCCTTGGCAAAGAAATTCAGCTACTGCTCAATGGCTTGGAAAAGAGCGGTGGCTGCAGAGGCTTCGACCACATGTAGTTCGCGTTTGAACCGGAAGGCCCAGGTGAGTTGCAAACGGAGGCATGCGAGGCCCAAGAGACGAGTTTCAGGGAAGCAGCGCCACAGCCAGAACACCAACGTCGGCGGATTGAATGTTGAAGGGCGCGGCGCTCACTACTTGTTGGACATGTTTGTCGGGATGCTGGTGGACACTCTTAGCGAGCAAGACGTCAGTGATGCCAAGGCATTCTTGGCCAGTTGCGTTGGTGAAGAGTACCAAAAGACGATTTCAACTTCCTGCAGCGGGAGTGACAATTTTATGGATGCTTGAGAAGCCATCGAGCGGAAGTTGGGCGTACCAGATTGCAAAAGTATTGTGCACACATGGAGTTGCGAGTTGTGCGAACAAAAACGGAGGTGGCTCACGGTTACACGAAAAGACCTCAAGACTTGTTTTGCAACAGTTGCCGCTCTCTGGCAGGAAGAAGCAGTCAACTGCTTCGGACCATATAAAGGGGCGCTCGCGCCTGTCACGACAGCATGGATGCATGCCAGTGGATTTGTGTGCAGAGACATTTCCAGCTTAAGCACCACTTCATCTGCGAACCGGTCTTGCGTGGCAAAAGGCACAGCACGCACTGGATCATCATGGAAAAGTATTATGGAACATGTCGCCAAGTTTTTTCCCCTGAATCTATTCTTTGAGCAAGTGAGAATGCTATTGGCCGTGGACAAGGCGAATGTTATGCAGTATGTGTATCCAATGGCTCCACGCATACCGCCGTGCCACAAGCCACAACCTAAGATTGACAGCTGATAGTTTGGGAGTTGGCCGACCAAGTGCAAGCATCGACGCGTAGGTACAATCCAGTTTCTTGGTGACCTCCGGGGGCCAACGGCTTTCGGACACCAATGAAAACATGTGAAAACACAAGTAGTTTAGGAGTCGCATTTTTTTGAAGCTCGGCATCGTGATTAACAAATTTGCCAAGTTGACTATTGTAGGCATCTTTTTGGATTTTATTAAAGCGCAATTTCTGGTTTCATTTTTAAGCACCGTGTTGGCCGAAGCGCTTTTTTGAGAGTTTGGTTCTGGGCGGCACGGCCAATTTTGCAGTTGGAGCGGACCCCACCTGTGTTTAAAACACGAATTCTGGGTTTCAGGGGGATTGACCCACCTTTGTGCACGGCTGGGGCGCCTTGGGAGCGCCCCCTGTAAAAACACCATGGCTAACAGTCGGACACCCTTAATCCAACACGCCTTTGTGCCAGTGGCACGGTGAACTGGGATACTGTGTTGTAGCTGTGACATTTAGCGTTTCGACATTCCGAGCTTAGAGATTCCAAATGACACCCGATTGGGTGGCAACATGCGTCTGGCATATCCTGGATATTTGATATAGCATCATATAGCGTGTTCCGAACACGAAACTCCCGACATTTGGGTTGCACGAAATATTAGTCTCCAGAGCCATCCCGCCATCTTCCCTGAGCACTTAAGTTATGCCATTTGGTATCGGAGGTGTTTCTAACAAGTTGAGAAAGGATCACGAATGAATCGACACACGCTTGGTGACCCATCGGTTGGTGGACTAAAGTTGTTGTCTTTTTAATCCTGAGTGCAGGCCACCGGGCTCTCCAATCTGCAGCACTGCTTGCATGATCTCAAGCGGCACGGCTATGTGGCCGTATCGTTCATGCTCAGCCCCAACGAGATCGGCATACCTGAAAGGAGGCAGCGGATATTTATCTTAGCGTCTTTGGAATTGACGCTAACAGAGCTACAGGAAGTGGTGTCGATCGTCAAATCATTTTATGTGGACACAGACAACAACGAGATGCGCTTACCTTTGGAATCTTTCCTACTGAAGGAACCCTCGCCGGAGTTGAGCCGATGGTACGACTATTGCTTGGATGCAAAGCGTGACAAGGAATTGAGAAAACAGAATTCGAGCAAGAAGGAAAAGGCAGATGCGGAGCCAAAGGAGGACCCCAAATGGGTCGTTCAGCGGCAGACTCCATGGGATTTCCACAGCAACGAGAAGGAAGCTACCAGTATGTGGAAAGCGTCGTCTACCGCAGGGAATTGTTGGTTTGATCTTCTCAGTGATAGGGAGAGAGAAGTATTGATGGAGACTGTCGAGCACTCTGGTGTGAAAGATTTGTCCCAGGGCGAGAAGAGGACCGGTCAGATTATGCAGGCGGGCACACCGTGCCTGACCCCGCAAGGAGTTTATTACGTGTTGCATTTGAACAGAGTTATGGTCCCGCCTGAGAAAATGGCGGTGCAAGGTATCTTTGCGAGCATGGCAGATATGGAGACCTTTGAGGAAACTTTCCTTGACGATTTGATGGGAAACGCTTTTAACGCGTTCGCAGTCGCTGCAGTCAACCTGGGCAAGACAGTTGTGCAAGGGAGGAGGTTGAGAAGGACGCAAGAGGCCAAGCAGCCGAGGTTTTCGCAAGCAGCTGAGGTTGGCAACAGTGACGAAGATCTGATGGCAGAAGGGCTTTCTGGAGTCGACTTGGCAATGGCGCAATGCGATGACTTCTTATCGGAGTGCACCATTGATGGTATCACGATTGTTTCTGCGGTTGGTGGTTCTTGAGAGGCTTGGATCTTCGCAGCACCAGCGCCGTTCACACTTCTTGCCATGGTAGATTGATGGAGGCAGCGGGAGTGCGAACTTGCTGGATGTGGGATTCAGGTAGTGATGCTTGCTTTGCGGTCGGCCGATGTGTGGGGCAGCGCATGGTCTGATATACGCCGCTTCGGCGCATTCCTTGTGGCCGTAGAACTTGGCTTGGTCGAAGACACATTCTTGTGTCGCGCAGCCCATCACCAGTGTTGGGTGGCTGTATCGCTCATGGACGAGGATCTGAAGTAAGCGATCAGTATTTTCGGAATGTCTTGAATTCTCTGAATTGGTATGGCTGTATGGGGCGCCGTTTGCTGACATAAAAATTGTGCACGTGTGGACCATTGTGCATTGCATTGTGTTCGTGCTGCCTTCTGCCGCGCACGCTCGGAACAGTACTTTGTGATTGTCAATCGTTTTTCTGCGCTATACCGAAGTATTGTGATGACATTCTAAGGTCACATCATTTCGTTGATTTCCGAACTCGTCTAGAGGTCCTATTTACGTTTTTCGGCGTTGACTGCAGATTGCTTTCTCATCTGTTTCTCTTTGCGTCTATGGCCGACAACATTCAAACATAAACAGATCTTGTTATCAGTCCTTCTAGATTAGTGGCGACAGACAGGCCTTGCCCCAGTCTGATAGTTGACAGATCGGCCGCTCCTACATACAATTCGAAGACGCAGCAAGAGTCACGAGTCACTCACGACGACAGAAGTGTTCTATTCCATTTGCTCAATGGTTTTGTCGATGAGATTCGTGCCGCACATCGTGTATCCATGTACTTTGTGCGTAATGCCGCTTGTTGCGTCCTTTCTGTGCTTGCAAGCCGTGCCGCAGGACCAGGGTGCTACTGGAACCCTCGGGAAAAAAGGCGGTGCAAATGTGGTTTTGTTGCGAACTCTGGAGGGCTGGATCATTTGTTTCTACTGCGGCATCAACGAAATGCAGGGTGACCCAATTTTGTGCCCTCCAGGCGTAGATTGTGGTAGTATTGCCATGTGAGAAGTGCATCTCCAGCATCTGTCATCTTCTTATCCTCGGTCTCTGCAGCCCACGATTGACTACTACTAGTACGTACTAAGTGTTGTTCTGCTGTTCCATGGCAAAACTGTAAGGGCTTTAAGGGTTCTTATTTGTTGAACTGAGCAGCCGCGTAGAATTGGAGCACCGGTAAAGAAGGTACTCCATCATGGGTGCCCCCAGCGTGGGGTCCCCCCTTGTTGGATTGGCGCTGACAGTGTTCCCCCAAGTTCTTTTTCAGCTTCGGCTGGAGCTCCGGCTGCAATATATTTTGAACTTGTTTTAGCATTTCAAATCTTAGATTTAGCAGCCTTTAGTTTAAGCCGCATTCGTAGCATTAGCTTTAGCTTCAGCTTCAGCTTCATTGGGATTTCTCGCTTCAGCTTCAGCTTTAGCTTCGGCTTCAGGCTTGGTTCAGCTTTACCGTTTTAGGCTAACTTTTAGCATTAGCTTCAGCTTTGGTTGTGGCATCAGCTTTTTAGCTTCAGCTTCTTCTTTAGTTTCGGTGGTGGCATGTCGTTAGCTTTAGCTGCAGCTGGCTTTGTCGTCAGCTTTCGTGTACTTGGCCCTTTTTCTGAGGGCCAGCTTTGCCTTCAGGCTGCCTTCAGCTTCAGCTTCAGTTGTCGGGCGTCCCGGTGGCTTGCGAAACCGGCGCACGCCCCGGTCGCTGGTTTCATGTTCCAAAGTCTTTGTTAGGGTTTCGTTGGGATAATGGATCTCAGTGTTCCTGGAGTCGTGCGATTGATTCATTCATATCCATGCAAGTCGAGAGGCGCGTGATCTTACATTGCTGCAGAGCATCTCAGTGAATCGGGCTGTGATCGCGTTTGCGCACAGTTTCCATTGCGCAGGCGTGACGACTGGTCAAGATGGGTTCATCATAGTTCGATGGACACATCGAGACCCCCTGACAAAAGGTGCCACCGGCGGTGTATGCACAATCTGCAAAGATCTCATACAGAAGACGGTGCAATTGAACCGGTGGCCAGAATATCTTGATAAAGATTCATTATGCCATGCAATCCGATTTGAGGCGTTGTCGCAAATACACGGTTAGTATTTCCGATTGTTTGGTTGACGTTCTCATGTCTCATGCTCTGCTGTTACTAGAGCTCCATTTCTCGTGTGCAGCATACCGCTTCTTTTGCATTCTGTGCAGGATAATGTACGTCAAGACCACTTGACTACAAAGGCAAGTTTTGTCCGAATGGTGAACAACAACACACGGGTGGGCATGAACTTTTTTGCACCTCGCGTGAGCATTCAAAACGTTGCTGAGTCATCACTTACAGTGAAGGAGGCTGAATACGACTTGGTTCCTCCAGAGCTCATCCAGGAATGGCTTGGCTCAAAGCGTACGCTGGCCCAGTTGCGCTTGCCAGTGGTCGAATTCACGCGCCTGAACGGGACAGTGATAAAAGGATGCTTGGTGTGGGCCGAGCATTGGAATGCGACACCAGGCATACCTCGTATCTATGCCAAAGAAGTGTTCAGTGCGAAGAGGATTGTGTCGCTTGCCGACAGCAATACAAAGATTTACGACAACGAAGTGGATGATGCATGGAAACAGGCAAGAAAGGACAGCGGAGCTATGCAAAAACATGTGGCGCCAAAGAAAGCGAAGGCGAACGAGCCGACTTTCGACATGCCGACAGATTGGTTCTGTCCAGGCAAGAACTCACAGACACTCGGCATCTTCAAGGATATGGCGACATTCAAGACCGCCATTCAGAACATCGATCGCTTTATAAGCGACAAAGAAAGAGAACGGAAGATTAAAGAAGAGACCGATGATGGCGAGCAAGACCAGGGGAAAGGGAAAGCAGACGTCATCTTGAGCACCGACGACGGCAGCTTCGATTCCATGGGTTGCGGTCCCGATATGCAGTCTGGTTTGTCTGCAATGATGGGCTTCCACATGGGCCCAAAGGCGAAAGTGCAAAAGACTGTTGCGAAAAGTACCGTTGGAGCAAAGGCAGAAAGAGAACCGGATGCAGAACCACTGAAGAAAGTACGCCGATTGTCTGGCAGCGAGCAGGGCGATCGCGCGGCCAACGCTGGGAGTGGCGATGTGGGCGAGGGCCGTGCGGCGCTGGTCAACGAGACCGAGAAGCAAACAAGAGAGCGGATGCAATCAGATTTGGGCGACACGTATGAGGAGTTGAGCGAAGCCCCACTCAAAGTGCAGACGGGAGTTAAGCCATTGTGGGAATTGATATTGGATTTGTACGGCGACAAGAAGATCGATTCAGTCAAGGAAAACAAGGTGGAAGTTGTGGAGAAGAAGTTGCTCACGATGATCGGCAACAAAAGGTATGCCAAGATGTCGTGGCGGAACCGGCTTTCGGAAGTCTTGGCGTTCTGTGACTATTTCAAAGACATCGTCAATGCCAACCAGGCGTGTATCAAAATGGATAAAGCCATGACTCAGAATAATTCCAGGAAAACGACAGCCAGAACAGAACTGCAATTCCAAGATGCCGTGGTGGCTTTGAACGAGGTCGAGCGTTTCGGATTCGGCTTCTCGAAGGCAACGAAAATATGCGCAGCATGATAGCATTTATGCAGTCATCTCATTTGTATCAAGTAAAAGAAGGCTCTCGGTCGTTCATGCCGGTTGGCCAAGTCCAAAAATTAGTCTAAAATCATTTCATGCGTTTTGCTTCTAACTCCGGTTGGCCAAGTCCAGTGGTGAATGAGCTAGGGCCACGTACAGAGTTACAGTTGCAGTTACACGGCGTGAGTCAGCAGTATAAAGTTGCATGCTTGATGTTTCGTGGCCTCGTTGGATTGCCGAGTGACATTTGCATCGTTAGATCATGTTGACAATCGCAGCAGGTCTTTTATTTCAGACTTCATGGCCACCTTCTTCATGACTATCTGAGGCGATCGTGCTATTTTGCGATTACAGCTATGATGACCATGACGAAGAAGGTGAGCGCAGAAGTTTTCGGAAGCGAGGAAGCAAACCTACCGGAGTTTGACCGGACCAGCATTGAGGACATACACCTTTCGGATTCGTTGTCTTTGTATTCGTTGGCACGAGGCCACATTCCCGACGCCGCAGTCCATAAGCAACAAGAGTTGTCTTGCGAACTGTTATTCAACCGGGTGATGACAAACGACGGCCCCGAGATGGAGGAGAACGAAGTCGGTATTATCGTTCAGCGAGTCATCAAATGTTTACACATTGAAGAATTGGCTTCAGGGATGGGGGCACAGGTGCAAGTCATGAACGCGTTTTCAGACCCAGAGAATGCCGAAGTGAGGGCAGTTGGTGACGCCCTCGATGCCACAAAGATTGCACCTACCGATGGCGTATATTTCAACTTGCGGTATCAGCGTCTGGGGCAGAGGTTGAAGAAGACTGCCGCGGATTGGTACGCGTCGAAGAACAAGGCAGGCCTCAACCATGTCAAGAGTCAACGCGTGAGAGACATGGTCGAGAAGTTACCATTGGGCCTGACCCACATTGAGAATTGGGATCCAGTTGTGGCTTCGATCGAAGAGCTGGCCGAAGGCGACGACAGGGACTATTGCGTTTCGAGGTTGGACAATCAGCGTAACAGTTGCTTGGAGGGATTGGTTGAGATGTGCGACAAGTTGCTGAGGATGGCTCGCATTGGCGATGCGACGATATCTGCTGGCGCTTGTGACGAGTTCGATCGCACGGTACCCCTTTGCCAGTCCTCCAGCTTGCCTTGCGCGCTTTTTCCTGTGATGCCCTTGGCAGCTTGGCTGTTCGAACCTTGTTGGGGTTGCGCTTTGATCATTTAATTCATGTTGTATGTTATCATTCGTACCGTGTGTTTGATTATGACTCATGACTCATGACGGTACTCCCTGTCAAAGCAGCGATGAAGCAACACCTGTTCGCCAACAAGTCCCACAAGCAACAGCTTGACCAGAACCTTACTAACATTCGGGGTTTCTTTGAGTTCTCGAAATTGTTCAAAAACGAGACCAGGTTCGCGGAGAGCCTCGACACGTACACAGTAGCACTGCAAAGTGCGAAGCAGGCATCATCTGGTGATAAATTTTCAGCGTTTTTGCAGGGGGAAGAAGTTGTGAAGGTTATCGACGGTGAGCTGCAGGCAGTGCAGCAGCACCTGTTGGCAAATGGGAAGCGAATGATCACCGAGATCCAAGTGGCTTTGAACAAGTTCTACAAGGCCACAGAAGACGACAAAGGTGATGCCAAGTGGGAAACGGTGGATAAGAATTTCAATCTGTTCCTTGCGGCCAAAGCCGACAGCAGCGATTGTTTGCCCATCATGCCAGATTCTAACAACATACCCAACATCTATGGCAAGAAGTTGAAGGATCTAACGGTGGGGCTTTCACAGGAGACATCAGCGCAACTCGCGAAGGAGGCTGGCGTGAGCTCGGACTTCCTCTTCGCAACTCATGCCCTCACGTGCATGCTGCTTCCATGTAGCAAGTTGCCGCAGTGCAGCAGCGCTGTGTCCGAGTTTGTCGTGAAGTTCGCGGAGGAGTACGGCAGCGTTGGAAAAGTCCTTGCCAAGATGCTGTTGCCAACAGTCGAGCCACCAAAGAAACTTGCCAACGTCCGGGAGATGTTGGCAATGATTGATCAAGTGTTCGTACACGTGCGCGAAATCAAGACTAGCGTTGACGCAGTGGAGCGCGCATTCTCTTCGGACATGGATTTGAAGCGTGTCAAGATTGGCGACACAAATGCCTCGAGTCAATGTTGGGTCACAGGCCCGAGTGCTCGACATATGGTGCAAGGTTTGTCGTTGAAGTGCAAAGCGCAACGGGCTCAATGTTTGACGGTCGCCGTCGACATGTTCTCGCTCGTCTTCGAAAAAATCGACACGGCTTTTGTCAACATCCGAGATCTGAAGTACACCCCGTGGGTCGAGGATTGGCGTTTGCTATTTATTCAGACCGTCAGACAGGAATTGACAGAGAACAATAACAAGTGTGCTCTAGACTCTAGTTGTTGAATCCAGAATGTGTCCTCCAGATCTTCTCGGGTACTCGTATTGCGCGCGGCTCTGCGAGAACACGAGCATTCATCCACGCTTGGACGGCAGATCAAGTCAATCCATATTCTGCTTTGAAATTGCTCCTTGAGGACACGGTCAAAAAGATGGTCTTGAACGAATGGGGAACAACTATGCCAAGCACGCACAAACTGTTGATGCAACTGCAGAACAAGATCGACGAATGGAAGTCGGTGGATGCGCAGACCGTTTCAGACGTGTGTGCAATGAGGAAGCCTTCGAATGCGTACCCGGGCGCCAAGTCATACCATGAAGCACTCACGAGCATGGAGGCTGCGTACCAGCCATTGCATTGCCGTGCAACTGCAGTGGTCGGCATCTTCAAAACGACGCGGGACAGGGCAGCGTTCTGTGCAAAAGTATCCAAGAGCAACCTCGGACAGATCATCCCGAAAGACCTGAAAGCCAAGTTGGACGAAGTGGCAGCAAGTTGAAGTGTCCCACTCATCGTCGCCTGCGGCTGTGCGGCCTGCAGACCCGTCGATTGCATAAATGACCTCACGGTCGTGGTTTGTCATGCATTTGTAAACAGGGCGTCATCTGAGCCAAGGGGCATTCGGCATTTTCAGATGCGGTAATTTGATCATTGGCTAACCTGTTGGAGGCTAGCCACTTGGCCACGGCGGCGTGTGCCACTATTCTTAAGCCACCAGTCACTTGTTGTTGCTCGTCAGAATTCGCGGGGAAAACAAAATAAATGAGGGGTCCCGGACAATGTCACCATATGATATTCCATGTGTGTGTCAACTTCAGCTGCAGCTCTAGCTTCAGCTTGGGCTTTCGTTTTCCCCGAAAACTATTATTTTGGGGCAGCGAGTGTGTGACGTTTCGCCCTAGGATTCCTGACCACTGGCAATGGCCCTGCTTAGTAGGTCACCTGTCCACTGACCTTCTGGCTTCTGGCAATGGCCCTTCTTAGAAGGTCATCCTCCCAAAGCGGCTGGAGCGGTCTGGAGAACAGGCGGATCTCCCAACAGGTGCTGAGCGGTGTTTTGCGGTCTGGAGCTAGCTGGCAGTGGCCTCGGGTGCGCCGAGGCATCTCAAGACCTGCTGAATTCTGTGTTTTCGTGCCCCTCTGTGAGCCTCCTCAGCGGTTCCGAGTGGTCCTGTCCACATTTCCAACATTTCCGAAATGCAAGCAAACAAATGGAAGGAACACCATTGATTGTTTACATTTCCAAAATTAAGATTAAGCAATGCAAGAAACACACATAAAAATGCAGCATTTCTGAAACTACGATTCAAAAAATGCATTGACATCCATTGAATTTCCGCATATTAAGTCCAAGGAGCGATCTCGGACCAAGAAAATATCGGATCTATTTTCGGGCTACCCCAGTTAATTAGTTTCTTCAAAAGCAAAGCGTTAGCTTGCACTTTCGCTTCAGCTTCAACTTCAGCTTCGGGACATGTCCCGGTCGCCCTCTTCGATTGCATTTTGTAAGGCTCTTGTTGGGGCAATTCGGTGTTTTGCTCCTTTGACAATCGTTTGTCTTTCTTTTCGACCGATTCGACATTGATACCTCCAGATTTCGACGGAGCCTGCAATTGAAACCTTCGAATTTGACGGGCCTAGACAAGGCCTATTTTGACGGCCCCGTCGCCTGACATACCTAGACTGACGGGGGGTGGTGCCCCCGTCATAGACAGAGGTCCTGTTGATTTTTCCATTGTCATTGACGGAGGCCCTCTTGACGACGGGGGTGGTGCCCCCGTATCTTGACCTGCACAGGGACCAAACGATGCGAATAGACTAAGGTAAGATTGTAAGATTTTCAGATTTTCTTAGAATCCAAGAACGGAAACACAGATCAGCACGCAGACATTTGCCAACCGGACACTACTCAAGATGCGACGAGGTCTTCAAAATCGAGAATCCAAAAATCAGCACGCGTATTTTCGGTTTCCGACAACGTGACAAATGACACAAAT
>MPMD02119367.1_pt1 | contig 14107 bp, 10 predicted proteins | sample 1617291 | NCBI WGS metagenome assembly MPMD02 (sample SAMN05944810, study PRJNA350692) | marine metagenome | biome: marine; feature: ODZ; material: water; isolation source: 120 m water sample filtered on 30 um supor filter | place: Pacific Ocean | collected 2012-04-09 | depth 120m m | reverse complement strand
TTTTTTTGCTTCCGAACCAGCCCATTATTCCCCTGCCGCTATCAGCGTCAGCGCGAAGCCGGCAATCAGCAGCAGGAACGGCCGTGGGCGCATCGGCCCTATACCGCGCCCGCCGTCGCCGTCGTAGCAGTCCAGCCGTCGCAGGTTGAGCAGTCGCGCGTTAGTGAGTTTCCGTCGCCGTCCGCACCGTCGGTCGTTGCCTCCCAGCTCTTGGTGTAGCTGAGGGCGCCGTAGCTTAGGGTGAGGCTGTCGCCAGTGTCACCCAGCCCGTTTCCCAGCGCACTGTCTTCTACGCCGAAGATGTAGCTGACGGAGGGGTAGTCGCTGGCGAAGATGGTGGGGTTGGAGGCGATGACCGCGGCGGTGCGCGCCGGGATTGAGAGTTGCTCTGTTTCATCGCCGGTAATCAGGTCGTCCTCTTCCAGGTCACTCAGCTTCCAGCCCGAGAGCATTATCGCTGTGTCGCGTGGGTTGTAGAGCTCGATCCACTCGGTGCCGCTGGTCGGCGCGTACATGATTTCTGTCAGGTAGAGCGAGTCGGACACAAACGGTGCCTCAAACAGCGAGACACGCAGTTTCGCCGGCACCTCGTCACCCCCAGTGGTGCGCAGCAATAGTAGTCGCTCCTCGGTCACCGAGATGCTAGCGCTATCCAGATCGCCGCCCCAGAAGATGACCTGTGCGTCGGGCGAGAGCGTGCGCACCTCGATTGCCAGCTCCTCGTTGATTCCTAGTTCTTCGCGCAGCCCGCCGTACGGAAACTTTGCCAGCGCCTGGCACTTGGCCTCCGAGAGCACGCCGTCGGAGGCGAGCAGCCCCACAGTGGTTCCGTTGCGTAGCTGTGTCTCGCCGGTGCCCCATTCGAGTGTCTCCCACGCCTCAACCCCGGAGGCATTGCCCACCGAGCCAGTAAGCTCGCCCAGGACCACCCGTACAGCGGGGTAGCGCTGGTCCTGACGGTCCAGGTCGACTCCCAGTCGGAACTCCATGGTGGTCGTAAAGGAGTGCAATAGCATTATGAAGAGCGTCAGGGCCAGCGTATACTCGATGACGTGCGTGACGCCCTGCTCATCACGGCGCATCAGCGCGCCTCTCGGCGGAACAGCCATGTTGCCAGCCGCAGGCAGAGCAGGGGCCATAACGCCAGCGCTGCTGTCACTTGCCATCCAGATACCCCTTCAAAGTCAACTGCCAGTGTGCGGTTGGTGAGTACCCCTACCCCCATCTGGTACAGGTATCCGGGGTTGAACAGCGCCATGTGGGAGACTACCGCTTGGTAGCGCGGGTCCTGCTCGAAGCCAGCTGTGGTGACGTCGATGCCTAGGGCATAGCCTACGGCGAGGAAGAGCAGCGGCCACACAAGCGCCATCAGCAGCCAGACCGCCAGCCCGTATACGGCGGCTTCAGCGCCGGTGCGTGCCAGCAGCGCGAAGCAGAGCTGCAGCAGAACGAAGGTGAAAATCATCAGTTGCCCCAGCAGCAGGTATCCTGCGACGGCTGGGACGGTGGGTGCATCTCCTCCTTTCAACATCAGTGCCAACCCCAGTAGCTGTGCGCCAAGTGCCGGAATCCCGACCGAGAGCCACAAGCCGAGCGCCTTCCCCAGCACAATCGCTTCGCGGCTCAGCGGCCGTGCCAGCAATTGCGTCAGCGTGCCGCTGTCGCGCTCGGCGACGAATGCGTCCAGTGAGACGGCGACTGCCGCCAGCGACGTCACGAAAAAGGTGAACCATGCCAGCTGCCCCAGCGCGTCGTCAGGGCTCTGGACACCACCCAGTAGTGGACTGGGGTCGTTCTGCAGGTCGCCCAGCAGCCACCCCATCCCAACGATGAATAGTGTGAAGAACAGCGCCAGCACAATTGTACGTGGCGACCGCAGTCCTCGTTGTGCCTCGAAACGCGCTAGCCACCACGCTGACCGCAGTTCAGCGCGCAGTCCGGGAAAGCGCTGCGTAGATGCCCATCCGCCCAGTAGCAACGCCGCGATGCTGGCGCCGAAGAACCAGCGGTCTACCTTGGATGCGAGTTGGATATCCTGTGGGTTAGCTTCCCAACCTTGCCGCACCAAAGTGACATTTTTTCCGGTTTCGTTAACGAAAATAGTGGTGTTCCAGACCATCTGTGCTCGCACAGTCACAATCTCATTGGCGAAGAACTCTCCCGAGAGGTTGCCGTGCACCAGAATGGGGAGCCCGTCCAGCCGCAGTATGGTGCTATCATAGAGCGACTCGTTGTACACCAGGCCATCCATTGGCGAGTACTCGCCCGGCAGGATAGTTCCGTTACGCATTACTGAAAAATGGGGACTAACTTCGATAGTTCCGCGGAATAACACAGTATCGCCATCCTGCGGTGCGGCAGTCTCGCGGTATAGGAAGGTCCACATCTCGCCGTCATCGCTCAGTTCGCGCGACTCCCAGATGGCAGTCGGGTCGGTCTCGGCGTTCGCAGTCCACCAAGTTTGCTGCGCTAGCAGCAGCAGCAGCACCGCCAGTAGCGCAGTCGCCAGTGGTTGCCAAGCGCCGAGCGACGCCCAACCGTGGCGGAGCCGTGCCTGCCAATCCTCAGTCATGCGCCTCCGTTCGCGCTAGGAAAACTTCCTCCAGCGTCGGATCGTGCGGTTCAACAGAGTAAAGTTTCAACCCCAGCTCAACCAGTGCTGTTGCCAGCGCGCTGGTGTCGTCGTCGCGCAGTCGTATTTCCAGTCGGGTGTGGCGGCCGTCGGGTACGGCGCGCACTTCATGGACCGACGGCAGCGCCTCGATGTCATCCAGTTGCTCCGGTTCGAAGCCACCAACGCGCAGTGTCGCTCGCAGGCCTGCCTCGCGCACTGTCGCGCGCACCGCCTCGATCTCATCCTGTAGCACTAGCTGCCCCCGGTTCAGGATGGCGACGTGGGTGCAGAGTTGCTGCATTTCGCCCAGCACGTGCGAGCTCAGAAAAATTGTCAAGCCGTCTTGGTTGAGCTGCCGCAGCAGTTCGCGTAGCGCCGCGACGCCGCGCGGGTCCAACCCCGAGGTGGGCTCGTCGAGCAGCAGCAGCCGTGGCGCGTGTAGTAGCGCCATTGCCAGTGCTAGTCGCTTGCGCATCCCAAGAGAGAAACCATTCACCGGTCTATCTCCATCCTTGCCGAGTCCCAGCCGCTCGAGTGACTCATTCGCTCGGGACTCCAGCTCATCCGTCTCGAGGCGGTGGAAGCCGCCGTAGAAAGCGAGCGTCTCGCGTGCAGTTAGGTGGCCATGCAAGCCGATTTGCTCCGGTAAGAATCCCAGCGCGTCGCGTCCGCCGGAGCCCATGAGCGGTTCACCATCGAGCGTGATGGTGCCAGCATCGGGCTCGAGCAACCCAGCGATGCAGTTGAGAGTAGTAGTTTTACCGGCGCCGTTTGGACCGAGGAAGCCGAATATCGCGCCGGCGGGGACCGATAGCTCCAGGTTGCGCAGCGCTTCAATGTGCGAGATGGTACGTCCCCAGCGGCGCAGGGGGTAGCTCTTCGACACCCCCTCCAGTTCGAGCATGTTATTGTTGCACGCTGCCTCGCGGTTATAAAAGCGCAGCACCTGCCCTGCTGTGAGCGACCTGTGGCGCTACCCGTTCCTGCCAGATGCCCGCAAGGCGGTGCAGGGACTGGAGCTGGAAACACTGCTAGATGACCCGCTCTGCGGGGAGGCGCGCGCCCTTGCCATCGAGCGCCTGAACGCCGCCATTTCCGACAGTCTGGACGAGTTGGGCGCCCCTGTTGACGCGCGGGACGAGGAGACGTACCTGCTCTCCTTCCTCTTCTCGCGCCTGATACTATCGGCGCAGGCCGATTCAAAAGTCATAAACTGGGTGGCGCTGACCGAAGCGCTGAGGGCCGAGGCGACCCTCAACCTGGAGACGGCAGCCGTTCTGGTGCATGTTTCGGAGCAGTTGGGGGTTCCCGTTAAGATGGTGGGGAAAAGCTTCCAAGTCGATTACACAGTCTACCTTACCGCCACCAAGAACCTCAGGACTGGCCGGTGGAAACTAGTCAACCGCGGCGTCGTGGATGGTAAGGTCATGCTTGACCAGCGCACTCTGGTGAGGGTGCTCAGGGAAATAGTCGTCGAGCACCTGCAATCCCTGCCGGAACTTCCGGAAGGCCTGGGCCGGAAGGTCCTCGAGCGCTTCAGCCCAGACATGGAAGTCATGCAGGAGATGGCAAAAGAGCGTCAGGAACGCGCCCTGCGCGAACTCGGCCGGTTGGATTTCGGTAAGGCACCACCCTGTTTCAATGGGCATTTAATTGACTTGCAGGCTGGTGTTAATCTTCCCCATCCTGCACGTTTTTTCTTAACGACGTTCCTGACCGCACTGGGGCAGGAACCAGACGGTATTATGGAACTATACGCCACTGCACCTGACTTCAAGGAATCTGTGACGCGCTACCAAGTCGAGCATATCACCGGCAAGATATCAAACGCCGAATATGATACTCCTTCGTGCAGCAGTCTCATCAGCCAGGGCGTCTGTCCCGGCGGTAACGCGCTCTGCCGCCAGATAGTCCATCCACTAAGCTACTATCGTGTCATGGCTGAGCGTGAGAAACCTGATGACGTGCGGCGCGAACGGCTGGCGCTGATTGCCGGCAGCGGCAGCGCGAAGTTCTGGGCACACTTACCGCTCGATGCTCCCGATGACGCGCCACCACGCTCACTGGCGGCGGCGCTGGACGCCGATGGGCCTAGCCGAGTTACCGCCCAAGTCGAGCACTTCCGGGGAATAGGTACGAAAGTGGACGACAAGTATATCTGCTGGGCCTCGGCGCGGCTGGTGGACGATACAGTCGAAAGGTCGCTAGAAACCCTGCCACTGCTGCAGTGGGAGTGGACTTTACCGCTGGCGCACGCGAAGGAACGGGGCGAGGAGGTCGAGGTAACGCTCCTGCCGGTGAAGTTGGGGGAGCAGCGCCGACTGCACGTACTCGCTGCGGGCTGAAAACGCTCAGCCGAGCCGGATGCGGCGGCCGCACTGGCAGATGAATTTGGTGCTCCGGGCCGGTACGCTGTGGACGCGGTTGCAGTTGGGACACTCTATCTGCCGGTCGTCAGCATTCTCCTCGGACGGGGCTACGTATTCCTGGCAGCGGGGGCAGAAGTAGTCCGTATCGTATCCCGAATCGGGCCAGTGCTGCAGTGTTGTGCCGTCTTTGGGGCAGTGCAGCTCGCTGGCTGAAGGTGTGCCCTGCGGCGCCGGTGCGCTTTCTTTCGGCGCCGGTGGTCCTGTCGGCTGCTTTGCCTTTTTGCGAACCTTACGTGTTTTCTTCTTGGCGACTTTACGCTTTTTTGCGACCTTACGCGGCTCTGCCGCTTCCGGAGCGGGTGGTGGCGCAGGCGCTTCTCCCTCCTCATCGTCCTCCTCGTCCGCGGTGGCGACCAGCTCTCCTGTCAGCGAAGCCAGGATTTCCGATTCGGATAGTTTTGGCAGGTCCTCCTCATCGTCATCATACTCTTCCTCATCTTCGTCTTCCTCATCTTCATCATCAGCCATGTCACTCCCGATGCCAACCCCGGTTAGCGTCGACTTGAGCGGGTCGTACGCCTCCTTCTTCTTCAGCTCGAACTCTTCTGGTTTCAACACGAAATGCCAGACACCGAAGGATACCAGCAGCAGCAGTAGTCCAATCCCCAGAATGGGCAACATTGTGTCGAGTGATGGCAGAGTGGGCAGCTTCAGTTCGAAGGTATCTTCCGACTCGCCCGGACTGATATTAACCCAGAACTGCTGCTGTGAGATATTCCCGCCACTCTCGTTGCGGGCAGTCACGGTAAACTCGATTTCTCCAAGGTAGGTGCCCTCGGCAGCATAGCCAGTGGGTCCGCTTTCGGGAAACCGCATGGTGTAGCGGTCGTAATCGGGCGGGTATTCGTTATCGTCCACCGGGTCCGGCTCGTCCAGGAAACCCGAGAGCCGCGTGCGTCTAGTGTCATCCAGGAACACGCCTTGCACCAGCACTAGTGCCACATCGATATCAGTGTCGCCCTCACCACCAGCTTTCTGAGGCTCAGTCAGGTCGGCGCGGATAACTATCTGCGTGCCCGAGGTCAGGGTAATATCACGCGTATCCAAGCTGATTTCGACATGATTGACGCTTACCGTCATCTCGCCCGCTGCGGGGACAGCTGGAAGCAGCATCACGAGCAGCAGTAGCGCGACAGCTTGTTGCCAACCTCTTGACACGGCTCGCCGACGTGGAGCCATATTTTAAGATTGGGGGTCTAGGATTTCAGCAGCAGTCGCTCACCCTTCACAGCAGCGGCCTCTCGTGCTCGTTTTGGCACAATAAGCGCTACCGCCCACGGGGGGACCGCACGCTGCTGCAGCGCTTTTGCCAATGGCGAGTAGCGGCGCAGAGATCGCAGTCGTTCACCGTCGAGTACGCGGATGTCGGTAGAGGCTATGCGCGGTTCTGAGAGCAGCAATTCTGCCAATGGCAAATCGATGATGACCTCACCTGGCTGGAGATTGAGCCGCTTAGCGATGCGCGCTTCCGCCTGTCTTCGATTCCCTGCGTCGGCAAACGGTTTCAGTAGTTCACGGTGCTCATCACCGATTTCCTGTGGCGAGAGTGCCCAAGCGACCTTGTAGAGCCGCCGATAGCGCAACCTTTGCAGCGTCTCGCGCTGGAAACCGCCTAATTCATCCAACTTCGCGTCCAGTTCAGCATCAACCAGTGCCTGTACTTCGAGTGCACCGAGATCCTCAATCTGCTCGACAGCGCGAGCCAGCATCAACTCGGTGATGCGAACGGTCTTGTGGAAGTAGACTGCAGAGTACATCAGCGTTCGCGCCACTAGCATCCCCTCCACGGCAGGCACACCTGAACGTGCAATGACAAGTTGGTTGTTGTGTAGCACTAGCGAGTGAACCAGTCGGTCGATGTCAATAGTGCCATGTGCTACTCCTGTGTAGTGTGAGTCGCGTAGCAGGTAATCCATCTGGTCGGCGTCGACCGTTGAGTGTACAACCTGTCCGCGATACGCCGGCTTGGCATAGTGGCTTTGCCCTTTGTGCACTGTAAGCTGGGCCTGATTCCCATCGACAGCCGAGCCAGTCACCAGTGCCGCCACCTCTTCGGGGTCGAGGTCGTGTGCTGCGAGAACCTCGGGAATGGTAGGGCCACCAAAGCTCGCCTCGGGTGGTGGCTGCCTACCGGTGATAATTTCCTTGGTAATGGCCATGTGATCAACGCCAAGTCGTTCGTGGAGGATAGCTTCCAGCGTGTGCGAATACGGTCCGTGCCCGACGTCATGTAGCAACGCCGCAGCGGAGACCAGTGCAGTCTCCTCTTCGGGCAGCCCCAGGCTGCGGCAGATTCGACGCGCGGTGTGGCCGACCCCTAGCGAGTGCTCGAGCCTGGTATGGTTTGCCCCGGGAAAAACGAGGTGCGCCAGTCCCAGTTGCCGGATGGAGGAGAGTTTCTGGAACTCGCGCGTCTCGAGCAACGGCTCGAAGGCGCCCTCGAGGGGAATTGCGCCATGCACGGTATCGTGCACTACCTGTGCCATGTCATCTGAGCGTCAGGACGGTTATAACTGCACGGCCGCCGAAAATTTTAAGCAGCTCGAGGACCGTTATAGGGCATGGGTGAAGAGGAGCTTTCACTAACCGGAGAGCAGGTCAACCTGTCACAGTATGTCAAGGACGAGGGTGGCATCTGGAGCCTGCGACAGATTGAGAAGGTGCGCGGCTGGAACCGCATCGAGTATGGAGCTGGCCTTTCGGGCAAGAACACGCCAGCGACGGCACTATCGATGAACCGCGCCTACATTCCACCTGGCGGGGTCGCGAAGGCGCACATCCATGTCGATTTCGACGTGATGGTTTACCTGCTTAAGGGTAGCGTGCGGCACGAGTACGGACCCGGCTGCCGCAAGTCGGTCGTCCACTCGGAGGGCGACATGTTCTACATCGAGCCAGGGTTGCCGCACGAAGTGTTCAACTGCTCCGACGATGAGTGGGTCCACGCAGTTGTCGCACGCTCCGACGCTTCCGAATGGCAGAATATCGCGCCGTACGACCGAGACTCCGAGTAGCATTATAACTGCCCGGGAATCCGGGACGCGATGGGCGACGGCGCCGGTAGCGGACAGGTGCCAGCCAGTAAGTCAATTCACGACAGCATACTAACAGCAATTGGAGATACCCCGCTGGTGCGTCTGCCGACAGGATTCGAGCCCGGTATTTCTTGTGAAATTTTACTCAAGATTGAGTTTATGAATCCAGGTGGTAGCATCAAGGACCGTATTGGCCTCTTCATGGTCCGAGAAGCTGAGCGGAAGGGACTCCTCAAGCCCGGTGCGCGCATCGTGGAGTGCTCATCTGGGAATACCGGTGCTGGTCTCAGTTTGGTAGCGGCCGCGCTGGGATACCCCATTACGATAGTTATTCCAGACAAGATGAGTCAGGAGAAAATTGACGTCCTGCGTGCCTATGGGGCAGATGTGGTGATTACCCCGGCCAACGTCCCCGTCGACCATCCCGATCATTATACCCAGAAAGCACGTAGGATTGCGGAGGAAACCCCTGGTGCGTGGTGGCCCAACCAGTACCATAACCCAGACAACACGGCGGCCCACTACCGGACCACAGGCTCTGAAATCTGGCGCCAGTGCGAGGGTCGCTTGGATGCCTTTGTCGCTGGCGCCGGGACCGGAGGCACCCTCGCCGGCGTCGCTCGCTACCTGAAAGAGCAGGACCCTTCAGTCCAAGTTGTGGGTGTAGACCCTCCTGGTTCGATTCTGGCAGACTACTGGAAGACCGGTGAGTTAGTTGAGCCTGGTTTCTACTTCGTGGAGGGAGTGGGCGAGGAGGAAGTTCCGGCCGCCTGGGACCCGGAGGTTGTAGACGATTACCTAGTAGTCAAAGATGCAGATTCCTTTGCCATGGCGCGTCGACTAGCGCTGGCGACGGGGATTTTCGGCGGGGGATCTACAGGTATGAACCTTGTCGCCGCTCTCGAGGTCGCCCGTAAGCTTCCCGCAGACGCGCGTGTGGTGACTTTGGTCCCTGACTCCGGACGCGCCTATCTGAGCAAGGTCTACAGCGAGGACTGGCTGCGCGACCTCGGCCTCCTGCCGGCGACCCCCTCTGCTGATGCTACGGTCGCTGATTTGGTGCGTGACGGTGCCCGGGCATGGGTCAAGCCGAGTGAGACCCTCTACTGGGCGGCCCGACACCTGGGAGAGCGTGGAGTTCGCCCGCTCCCTGTCGTTGAAAAAGAGGGTGGCCCGTTGCTGGGTGTAGTTGACGAGGAGCGGGTCCTAGAGCTACTGGCTACCGGCGAGGACCTGGAACATTTATTCGTGCGAGATTACCTTGCGGAAGCCGGACCTGTCCTTGACGCCAGTGCTCCCTGGAGAGAAGCATTGACTGCCCTGGCCGACCATGAACGGGTTCTGGTCCGAGAGGAGGAGGGCTGGGCACCTCTGGAGCGACGCGATGTGTTAAGAGCACTTCCACGTCTGGACCACGGGAGCAAGTGATGTCTAACCCCGACAAACACGTCCCCCCCAAACGAGACCCCGATGCCCGTTTCGGGACCCGTGCAGTCCACGCCGGGTGGGAGCCCGATGACCGGACCGGTGCAATCATGCCCCCAGTTTACCTGACCAGTACCTTCGTCCAGGACGGACCCGGCCAGCCACGGGGTGGCTACGAGTATACTCGCACCCAGAACCCTACCCGTTTTGCCCTGCAGGACGCGCTGGCCGATGTTGAGGGCGGGGCTGCTGCCTTTACGTTCGCTTCAGGGATGGCCGCTATTCACACCCTGCTGCTCACACTCAAGCAAGGTGATCTGATTGTTTCCGGCAATGACCTCTATGGTGGCACCCACCGACTTTTCAACCGAATCGAGGAGCGTTTCGGAATCCAGGTCCTGTACGTGGACACGAGTGACCCTGCAGTCCTGGCTGACCTACCCGCCGACACGCGTTTGCTCTATGTCGAGACTCCTTCCAATCCGCTGCTGGCTCTCACATCGCTCGAGCAGGCCGTCGCTGGCGCTCGCAAGGTTGGTGCTGAGGTGGCAGTGGACAACACCTTTGCCTCTCCTGCTCTTCAGCGTCCCATCGAGTTCGGAGCCGACTACGTAATCCATTCCACCACTAAGTACATCGGCGGTCACAGCGACGTGGTTGGCGGGGCCATCGTGGTGCGGGACGAGGCCCGCATTGATGAGCTCTGGTTCCATCAGAACGCCTCAGGCACTGCAAATTCTCCCTTTGATGCCTTCCTGACCCTCCGCGGACTGCGCACCCTTGAGGTCCGTATGGAGCGACACTGTGCCAACGCCAGCGCACTGGCCGAATTCCTAGTCGAACACCCTGGTGTAGGGCGCGTCCTCTATCCTGGCCTCCCTGACCATCCGGGACACGAAATAGCCCGACACCAGATGGATGGGTTTGGTGGTATGTTAGCTTTTGAGGTTCCTGGCGGAGTCCCACAGGCGACAGCCCTGGTCAAGGATGTCCGAATCTTCCAGCTGGCTGAATCGCTGGGCGGCGTGGAGTCGTTGATTGAGCTCCCGGCACCGATGACCCACGCCTCGGTCCCGGAAGAGGAACGATTGGCCAAGGGCATTGCGGATGGCCTAGTGCGCCTCTCGGTCGGTATCGAGAATTTTGAGGACCTGCGTGATGACCTGGAGAGGGCACTCGACCAGTAGACATGAGTGATGAAAGCTCGCAGGGACAGGCGACTCGCGCGGTGCATTCCGGTGCTGCGCCGGCGAAGAAGGCGATTAACACACCTATCTACCAGTCGAGCACATTCCTGCTCGATGACGAGGGTTACGCTCAGTGGAAGGCGGGCGACCCGGAAGCGTCAATCTACACGCGCTACAACAACCCCACGCTAACAGCTGCTGCACAGAAACTCGCGGCGCTTGAGGGTGCCGAGAAGGGACTTGTGTTCTCATCGGGGATGGCAGCTATCCACGCCACGCTGCTGGCGTTCCTCGGTCAGGGTGACCGTATAGTGACTACGCGTGACCTCTATGGTGGCACCTACATGCTGTTGACGCAGGACTTCCCGCGCTTCGGCATCGAGGTCGAGTTCATCGACTTGCAGGACTTGGAGGCAACAGAGGCGACCCTCGCCTCGGCACCGACGGCGGTGCTGCACTGTGAAACTATTTCCAACCCAGCGCTCAAGGTGCTCGACCTGCCGGCGCTGGCGAAGCTGGCGCACGCGCACGGTGCCAAGGCAATTGTCGATAATACGTTCGCGTCACCCCTCCATTGCCGCCCGCTCGAGCAGGGTTTTGACTTGGTGCTGCACTCGGTCACGAAATACCTGAACGGCCACTCCGACATCATTGGTGGTGCCGTCGTTGGTACGAAACAGCTCGTGGACCAGGTGTGGCCCCGGTTACGCAGTTTTGGTGGCTGCATGGATCCACACCAAGCATCGCTGCTCGAACGCGGCATGCGCACCTTTACTGTGCGTATGGAACGGCAGACCACGAACGCGCTGGAAATAGCGAACTGGCTAGAATCACATCCACGAGTGAAGCGGGTATCTATCCCGGCCTGCCCGGGCACCCGGACTATGCACTCGCACAGCGGGTCCTCGACGGTCCGGCCGCGATGGTCTGCTTCGAGGTCGCGGGTGGTGACAGAGCGGGAAAGAAGTTCATGGATGCGCTGGAGTTGGCAACGCAAGCGGTTTCACTGGGTGGTGTCGAGTCACTTGTCTCGATGCCTTGCTCGACAACGCACATGCACTGGACCGCGGAAGAGCGTAAGGCAGTTGGTATCGGCTCTGGCTTCATCCGCTTATCAGTCGGCATCGAGGATTTCGAGGATCTGCGCGCTGACTTGGAGCGGGCGCTCAGCCAGTAGTCCTAAATCTCGGCCCATGCTCGCCGTGCGTGCGCGCGACCTTGCGGCTGCTGAACGCCGTTTCACATACCGAAGTCATCGACGGGCGCAGCATCACCGTCGTCTACCTGTACGGCCGCACTGCCGACGGGCAGAGCATGGCGGTGCGGACACCGCCGCAGGCCCCCTGGTTCCAGGTAGTCGAGCCGCCAGCCGACATCATCGCACAGCTCGAGGATCACGTCGAGGTGCGTTCGACACTCTCTGAGCGGTTGTGGGTCGATGGAGAGGAACGCGACTGCCTGCGGGTCGAGGTCTGGCACCCCGGCAAGGTACCGCAACTGCGTGACTGGCTGCGTGCCTGCGAGATGACGGTACTGGCTGCCGATATCCCGTTCCACTTCCGATACCTCTACGACCACGACATCGGGGGGTGCATCACGGTCGAGGGTGAACTGCTCGAAAAGCGGGGATGGAGCTGTCCGGTCATTGATGCGACTGCCTTAGAGCCAGCGGAGACTTTCACCGCGCCACTGCGCGTCCTGAGTTTCGATGTTGAGAACTCACTAGTCGATCGCCGTATCTTCTGTACCTGCCTCACGGTTCATGATGGTGGTGAGCTGGTAGCGGAACAGCTGCTTGATGGCAGTGAACCTGACATCATTGCCGGCTTCACCGCTGCCGTTGCGCAGCACGACCCTGACGTGATTACCGGGTATAATATTGATGGCTACGATCTGCCGTTGCTAAATGAACGCGCCAAGCTGCACAGGATGGAATTGGTGCTGGGACGCGACGGCACTCGGGCGGAGCAGCGGTCGAACCGCACTTGGTCTGTGCGCGGCCGCATTATCGCTGATGCATGGTGGAATGTCAAACGTGAAATCCGGCCACGTCAGGAATCGCTCAACGCCGTCGCGCAGCAGCTGCTCGGGAAGGAGAAGCACGACGTCAACCCGCAACAGATGGATGCCGAGTGGGAGAGTAATCCACAGCGCGTAAAGGAATACTGCCTCGAGGACGCGCGTCTGGCGTTCGAAATCATGCAGCATATCCGCGTGTTGGAGAAGTTTCAGCACATCAGCTCGGTCGCACGGCTGCCGCTGGAAGAGACGCTCAACGGGCGTACCTCATCACTGATTGACTCGCTGATGATTCGGGCTGCAGATGCTCGTGGCATTGGTGTCCCGCTAACGCGACACCAGCGGCGCACCGGCCATATCGAGGGGGGCTATGTCCACGCGCTCGACCCCGGCCTCTACGATTGGGTCTGCGTGCTCGACTTCAAGTCAATGTACCCCAGTATCATTATTGATCGTAATCTCTGTTTCACGACGCTTTCCGACGATGGAGACATAAAGACGCCACACGGCGTTCGCTTCCAGACGTCTGAAGTTCGGCGTGGACTACTCCCTGAACTATTGGAGGGGCTGATGGCAGAGCGTGATTCAGCCAAGCAAGCTGAGGCGGCTGCTACGGGGGAAGAGAAGGAGCACTACCGGCGGGTACAGGAAGCCATCAAAATATTGATGAACTCGGTCTATGGTGTCTTTGCGTCTTACTTCTACCGCTTTACCAATCTGGATATTGGAGCCTCGATTACCGCCTACGCTCGCGAAGCAGTGCGTGACATAATCTCCGAGCTGGAAAGCGAAGGGTTGTCTGTGATTTACTTCAATACCGACTCCGTATTCTTCGGCTCTCCGCATGACAACAAAGATGAGACCGTCGCCTTCGGCGAGGCGATTGCCGCTCGTTATTCGGGAGGGGCGCGGCAGCTCGAGTTCGAGAAAATCCTGCATCCCTTCTTCTCTCACGGTGCCAAGAAGCGTTACGTTGGGCAACAGGTGTGGCCCAGCGAATCTCTGGTGGTACGCGGCTACGAAACGCGGCGCAGCGACGCATTCCCAGCGCAGGTAGAGGCGCTACAGGAACTATTCGCCCGACTGATGGAAGGCTCGACCGAGGCGGCGCGTGAAGCTGCGCGCGACTGGGTCAGCCGTATCGCCCAAGGAAGCATCGCACCGAAGGAGTTGGTAATCACCAAGACTGTCAATCTGGGTCGCAAGTACAAGAATCCGAAGGCGATGGCTCACCTGCAGGCACACAGGAAATTTATTGCGACCGGACGCCCCTTCGTCAGCGGCATGAAAGTCGCCTTTATTGTTACCGACGCCTCGCGCACACCGATGGTTGTAGAGCCCTTTTTCTCCGGTGAGGAGCCGCCGCAGCCGGACCAGGAATACTACGCCAAGCGGCTC
>MPMD02237695.1_pt1 | contig 14158 bp, 13 predicted proteins | sample 1617291 | NCBI WGS metagenome assembly MPMD02 (sample SAMN05944810, study PRJNA350692) | marine metagenome | biome: marine; feature: ODZ; material: water; isolation source: 120 m water sample filtered on 30 um supor filter | place: Pacific Ocean | collected 2012-04-09 | depth 120m m | reverse complement strand
TGATTATTTCAAAAAAGCTAAAAGTATGACACAGAAAGAAGTTCTGACAAAATTTAAAGAAAGCGAGAAAAACGGAATGAGGTGGTTCTAATGGAAGGTTATGATTTTGCTTTAAAAATATACAGTTGTCTTCTTCCTTTAAGTTTTCTTATAATTCTTTTTGCATGGATTTATAAAGCTAAAGACCATCAGGGAGATATGATAGCTAAATTTAAACAACTTGCTGCTGTTTTTACAGTCATTTTATGTATTTTATGCTATCCCAAATTTACCATGACATCTTCTGAAACGATGTATGAACTTAACACTGATATAGGAACTCAGGTTGACTCTGCTATGGATAACTGGCAGAAAGCTAAAATAGACGGCTCAGGTGATACATTTAACTTTACAGCTAAAATAGCCGAATTCTTTTATAAGGCAGGCTGGGTGTTAGCTTATCTCTTAAGAAAGATGCTCATATACATACAGAAGATAATAATGTATGTAATGATAGCGTTTTGTCCTATAGTACTTTCTTTTCTTCTGGTTCAGTCAGCACAGCGTTCAGCAGTACAGTTTATTCTTACGACATTCGGTATAATCCTATGGCCTATAGGATTTAATCTTGCAGATTTAATGCTTTATTCAGGATGGGAGATGATATCAGGATTGATATTTGCCGCTGCCGGGACGACAGCATTCAGTGCCGGATTTGCAGGGGCGACAATAGGGGGAGCTGCGGCAACTCCAATAATAGGAATAACCGGTGCTCTTGCACTGGTAGGCTATTTTGTTATCGGGACAGTCGTTTTCTATATATTGGGTCCTGTTCTTATTGTTGTTTTCTTAAGAGGAGCTGACCCTACTGCAGCAGTAATGAGACTTGCAACCGCAGCAGGTGCTGTAGCATCTGGAGGAAGCCACCTGAATAAGACGATTAGTCAGGCGACAAAGAACGGAAGCGGCCTTGGAAATATGATGGGAGGATCAAAAACTTTACAAAATATTGGAAGCCGTATGAATCAGATGCCTTTTAATGCAATGAAATCCACAATGAATACTGCAAAAAAAGCCGGTCAGTTTATGGACTTAAGAAATAATTCCTTTAAGCCACATGAAAACTTAACACAAAATAAAAAATAAATAAAGAGAGGAAATCGATGAAAAGAATTTTAGGAGTATCACTATTAATCGTTTTAAGTTTAGCTGTTACTAATACATATGCAGGTATAAGTGATATGTTCGGAATAGCAAATGATGCGGTAAGTCTAGTAAAAAGTACCTCAAATTTGGTCACAGGTTTTACAGGAAGTAAAACAGAAACAGTTTCATCTAATAAGAAAGAACAACAAGATCTGCCAACAGTCACAAGGTCTGCCGAGCCTAAACAACAAGTGGAAAAACCTCATGATGTAATTCAGATTAATGCTGATACAATCCGTCAGATTGAAAAAGAATATGTTGAAAACAGGGCAGCAGCTTATAGTAAATATGAAAATAAATGGTTTAAATTTGATGGAGTGATGGCTCGCCTTGGAAGTGGTACAGTCTTAAGTGATAATCAATGGGCAAACCTTAGCATAAGCGTAGACAATAAAGAAGGTGTGCCTGTAAAAAATACTAACACCTGCTGGGGAAATCTTAATTATGAGTTTGCAAAAGGGCTTAAAACCGGAGATAAACTAACTGTTACAGGTAAACTTAACTATCACGCATTAGCTGGTGGTATCTCTTTTAAACATTGCATTGTAGAGAGAACCTAATCATGAGCAAATTTCCGTGGCCCCGGCTTCCTGATATTAGTTTTCTGCTGAACTTATTCAAGAAAAAGAGTGATAAGGCTAATGTCGAAGTTGAACCAAAATCCGAGAGCAAAATAAATGATGCACTTAATGGAGAGGTCATAAAATCTGATGTAATAGTCGTAAGACCTGGAGTTAAAACATCTTTTATTGCAAAAATATTCGGTAGAACTCTGTACGAACTCAGATTCTGGAAAATGTTATTCTTTGTTGCACTTATAGGCCTTATTGTTCAACCTATAGGAATGACTTATATGAGTACAAAAAATAGAGAAAGAATTCTTATTCTAGACCCTTCAAAAGATTTCATCTTAAGTCCTGCAAAGGATTTAAAAAATACAACAGCAATACAGGATTATATTGCAGAGCTTGCAACCACTGCTCTTCTCGCCAGAAATCCTAACGGACTTGATAAAAAGATACTTCTTGACCAGGTGTTTACAAAAAGTGCTGGGAAAAGAGTTGATGCAATGGTACAGAAAGACAAAGAGTGGTTCCGTGAGCGTCTTGTACATCAAAAAGCAGAAATTAAAACCGTTCATACTCTTCAAACTTCAGATACGAAAGCATATACACAGGTAAAAGGCCAGATATTCAGAGGTGGGTTTTTCAGAGGACAGACATTCCAGCAGGGAATGGATTTTACGTTAAATCTTATACTTGTTAAAAACCCAAGTTTTGGGAATAATCTGACACTTCCTATGGCTGTTAAGAAATTTAAATTAATATTGGAACCTTTAAAAAGAGGAGTGGGTACAGATGCTTAAAAATATAATCATATCTGCTTTATTTATATCAACTTGTGTGTCAGCTTACTCAGCCATATCACCTATCAAGCAGTTTATGCTTGATTCCGGTATAGTCTACACAATTAATGTAAATAACCAGGGTGCGGTTACAACTGTTATGTTTCCTTCTGCAATACAGGGGATATACGGGTCAAATGTAGTTTCAGAAGCTAGAGGTAAAGGAAGTTATCTTCTTTCATATACACCAGGGAATTATTATTTTTCAATCAAACTTATAAAGCGTGAAAACGGCGGAGAACATGGTTCTCTTAATATTGTATTCAATAGAAAGGTTTATGTTGTTAATCTTAAACCGACACCTCGAGACATGGCATATGCTTCTGTTACGTTTGTTTCCGATAGTGTTTCTTCTGCTTCATACTCAGGGGGTAAAGCAAAAACTGTACCTCCTGAAATTCTGCTTGATGCTGTTGACAAAGCAAGGCAGTATCCATTATATGCCCAGCAGTTCCCTGATGTGATTGCCAAGGTAGGCTATAAATCGGTAAATAAATTGTTCAGATATAAGAATTACTCAGTAAAGCTTCAGACAATTTACCGTTTTGACAGTATTGATACATTGGTGTTCTGGGTATATCTAAAAAATTATTCAAATAAACCTATCACATATGATCCTCAGAATATTTCAGTTCGTCTGGGAGATGAAATCTACTTTACATCATTTACGGATGCATCAGGTACAATTCCGGCATTTGGAACTACTCAGGCTTATTTCTGTATAACAGGAAGAGCAGGAGAAGGGGGGCGAAATAATCTTTCAGTTGATAATAATTATGTTGTTTTGATTAACGCTGATGCAGGAGGCATTAATCAATTGTGTGAAAAAGATAAAATGGCAGTTAGAAAACAGCAGCTTATCCAGCAGGCTCAAAGGCTTTCTGAAAGACTCAATGCAACAACAGATAAGAAAAAAATTGATGCCATATATAAAGAATATGCATCAGTGCAGGCACAATTTAAAGCTTTAAATAATTCATAATAATAAGGGAAGAGGCAATAAAATGAAAAAGATCTTAGTTTTAACCGCAGCACTTTTAACATTATCAGTATTCTTGTATGCACAGGAAAACAGCTCACAGCTTCCAAATGTAATGACTAATTTGAATCAGAGACTTAACCTGATAAAAGATAACAAAAACAAGACAGATGAAATAGCCAAACTAAAAAGCAGCAGTGCAAACAAAATTGACCAGATGGTAGATATTCTTGAAAGAAAATCAGCAACTATTGACTCAATGAAAAAAACTTATGAAAAAATGCTCAGTGATTACAGAAAACAAAATGAACTTGAGAGAACAAATTTTAATAAAATGTTCCGGCAGCTTGCCGATCAGAACAAAGCTGATCGGGCATCATTTAATAATGAAGTTGAAAAGCTGAAAGTAAAACAAAATAGTGAAATTGTTTCCATTAATAAAATTAGGAGAGAGGAGCTTAATAAAGAAAGAGGAAATTATAAAACGCAGCTAAAAGCCGGGGAAAATATCTATACTGAAAATATTAATAAATTGAACCAGCAGAGAGCAGTTAATCTTACAGATTATAAGAATAAAATCAAAGATCTAGAGAAATTGTATAATTCCAAAATTAAACTTAATCAGCAGATATTTGAAGCTAAAACAGCAGAGTTAAAAAAACAGAATGAACTCGATAGAAGCAGTTTTAATCACGAACTTGATAATCTCAGAAAAATTATAAGCAGTGACAAAGTGAAATATAATCAGGATTTATTAGCTGTTAAAGAATCCTACAATCAAGCCCTGGAAAATAATACTAGAGAATTTGCGACTAAAAAAGAAGAATTAAGTGAACAAAATGAAACCGATAGAGATAGATTTAATACAGAAATAGAGAACCTTAAATCTCAAAACTCTAAAGATAGAAATAGATATAATAGTGAAATAGCTGAACTGGATAGAAAATATTCTACCTCTAAGGATAACCTTGCATCTCAATATAAAAAAATACGTTCAGAGTATTTGACTGAACTTAATTCTTTGAATGAAAAACTTCAAAACCCTCAAAATAACCAACATCCTGAAAAAGTAGTTTTATCGACCATAGATAAAAGCGGCAGGAGTGATGATGGTTCAAACTGGTTCAGCAGGCTTTTCTAATGTTAAGAAATCAGTCCAGAAATATTTTAAACTTTCTAACAAAAGGTCCATTCAGTCGATGGCTGAAAAGAGGCCTTTTGATAGGACTCATACTTTGTATTATTACAATTATTGTAAAACTGGCATTAAATGATATTGCTGTAAAAACTAATGAGTTTGGTGGACAGGAAGTTGAAAGCAGTGTTGTTAAAAATCCTGGTAAAATTGTTACTGAAGGTTATACAAACAAAAAACGTAGTAGTAAATCTAATAATGCTACACAAAAAAGACAGTATAAAAATAATAAAGATTCTTATCAAGGTAACGTGGGCACGAATAATGAAGATACAAAACAATTTTCCAGCTCTAATAAAACACAACAAACTAACAACACAGAAGAAGAATATGTAGTTACTCCTCTAAACCTTTATACTTCAAAAGTAGCAAACAACAGAAAACCTATGGAAAAGTATGCTCCTTATGGAAGGATGATCCCCGTTCAACTGGTTAATACAATTGATACTGCAAATACCCAGACACCAATTATAGGTATAGTAATAAAAAATGTATGGCATGATGGTAAGTTGATAATTCCTGCTGGTGCAGAGGTACATGGTTCTGCAAAGGCATCTCCAATAAGAGATAAAGTTCTTACGGGTAATTCGTGGGTTATCGTTTGGAGGACAAGAAACGAAGATAATGGGAAAGAACTTAAACTTAACGGTATAGCTCTTGAAAACGGAAAAATACCGAAAAAGAAAAATAAGTTTAGTTTAACTGATATGTCGGCAGGTATTCGTGGGTATACGGTTGATACCAGAGACTATGCTCAGCTTAAAGCGATAGCATTAAAAATGACGGATGGTCTTACATCTCTCCCTGCAACTGCTACAGGAGTTCTTTCAAATCTTGCAGGAGGCGGAGGTGCTGTTGCATCTGGGACTCAGGATAGTGCTAATTTGTATGCAGACATGATGATGAGTAAAGTTTTACGTGAAGGGTATTTTGTCAGAGTTCCTGCCGGGACAAGATTTTATCTCTATGTAGAACAGACTCTCAATATGGATAAGGCAAAAATAGGTGAAACTTTATTCAGTGAGTATAATAAAAACTCATCTACTGATAACAGCATGCCTGTTATTATGAATCCAACTTATAGTCCTCAAATCAACTCAAAAAAGGTTTAATTATATGAAATATATTTTATTAAAAGCAAGTGTTTTGTCTTTCACTTTGGCAGTTGCCGCATGCTCTTCTGTTCCTAAAGTAGAACCTCAGACTGAAACGATGGTTCCTATATATGTTGCAGGTCGAAATATAGGAGGTAATCAATTGCCAAATATAAGAAACGGAGAAAATGTAGAAGTCTATTCAGTAGGAAGGTATGTTGACCCTAATAATGATAATATTATGTATGAAAAAAATGTATTGTACCGTGTAAAAGATAATGCTTCATGGAACACAAGACCTAATCCATCTATTAAACTTCCTGGAGGAACGAATGTTGTTGTTCCTGAAAATGTAAATCCTTCCTATGTGAAACCTCTTTATGCTGAGCTTGAAAACCGTGTAATGGAAATGAAAGATGCAAATACACAGTATAAAAGAAAATATGCTGAAACGATTCAGAAGGGAACAAAAGATATCAATCGAGCAGCAGAAAAAATGAATATGGTCATTGCTCAGAATCAAAAACTGATAGCCAACCAGCAAAAGCTCAACAAACAAATTGAAAACATGCAGAAGAATTATGATTCTTTAAAAACAAAAGTGGCTGATCAGAAAAAAGATAGTACATCCTATATTTCTGAGTTTGAAAATATTGATAAAAAGCAAATTTCAGATCCTGCCGAAAAGGCTTTTGCTAAAGAAAATAATAATGTTTTAAAAACTCAAAAAGGAGTTTAAAATGCCAGAATCTACATTATGGGAAAGAGCCCGTGTTGATTTTATTGAATATTATCCTTATCAGGAAATGTTACGCGGATTTAATATTGATTATGATGATAGCGGACATGGAAACGATTCATATGAAATTGATTTTGAAAGAAAAGTTCCAAGAGAAAAATTGAGTGAATATCTTAATGAATCAATCGTAGAAGAATTATTTAGTAACCCAGTGAAACCACTTACTAGCTGCAACAAAGAAGGTTTATATCTTGCAGATGAAATAAACGTTGGAAAATACTTGATATTAAAAGATGGAGAAAAAACCGATATCGATGCCTTTGTCGGTGAATATGGAGAGAGGGAGGCAGCAGATTATATTAAAAATCAATTAAATAATAATTCTAAATATGAAATTAAAGAAGAACTTGCTACAGTGTATTTTGCAGATCCGGAATATGAAGATGAAATAGTCTATTATCTTGACTCAGAAGGAGAATCACCCTTTTTTGAAAAATCCAAAGAGTTTACTTCAAAAGAACAAGCTCAGAAATATGTCGATATAGAACGTGAAAAACATTTTAATAGTAATAAAGAAAATTATGGATATTCACTTGGGGCCGGGTTTGGGATAGATAAAAAAATAATAATAACAGAATCCATTCAGCAAATAGGCCATATTTTTCAAGACAAAAAATCCGACAGACTTTTTTCTCTTATCTGTAATGAGAATGAATTAAAAGGTTGTATAAAAAATCCTGATGATATTGAAATAAAAAAAGAGTTTAATCTTACAGATTCAATAGGGAAGTTTGGTATTACAGGTTTTGTAACAGCATTAATATTAAAGGCCTTTGAAATGGCTGAAGATATGTATGGAAGAATTATTCATCCTGACTTAAAAGTCCCATTTGATGAGGTTTCCATCGAGGCATTTGATTTTTATAAAGACTGGCAAGAAACTCAAAAAACTATTATTTCAGAGAAACTTCTTAATTCAGAAGATCAACTTAAATTTGGAATGCATGCAGGAAAATACTCTAAAGATGACAATTATAATCTTGGGGAAAAATTCTATAAGAATATTTTAATAGCTAGAAGCTTTGAACTTAAAGGTTTTCTTGATGGGCAACCTCTGGTACTCGTTCATGACGGGTATTTAACACCTACTGGACAGAAACTTAATGATTATCACGAAGAGTACAAAATAGATAATGCTATTACATTTACTCAAGAACATAAAAAAATAATATCTGGAGAAATTTCTTTAAAAATTGATGAAGAAAATAAAGAATTAATAAATGTGACTGAAACACCTTCCAATAAACAAGAACTTGACCTCCAGACAGAAAAAGAACATTCTATTGCTCTTAAAGAAGAATCATATTTAACAAAGGACGAAGTGAAAGAAAGCGTTACTGATACGATAAAAGTTACAGAAAATTTTGGTGGACAGAAAGATTTAACGCAAATTAAAGAAACAACTAAAAAGTTTTTAAGTGACATTATTGTAAAAACTCAGTCTTTAGTCGCAGTTCAGACAACTTCAAAGTCACATAAGCATTAGGACAAATACGTAATGTTCCATAATTTATTTAAAATTATTGATCGTATACTAGGCTATTTTGCTGTTAATTCAAAAATGGCTCTTTATGCAATTTTATTTGCAGGATTTCTATATTTTATGATTAACTCAAAAACAGCCTATCATGAACCGAGAAAATTCTTTAAAAAGTTTATTCTTATCATATCTATTTTGTTTGTGTTGTTTTTTATATTTATCAGCAAAGATATTTTAGCTGGTGTGATGTTTTGCATAATATTTATATATACAGTTTTCTATTTCCCTACAGGAGGGAAAAAGAGATATAAGGAAAATAAAACTTCAAAAGCAAAAAATGATGATGTGGTTTTAATCCTTGGAGGTATAAGCTGGAAATTAAGGGAATTTTGCAGGGGATGGATTGTAACAGGCGACACAGGATCAGGTAAGACAAGTGGATTTTATATTAATCTTCTTCATCAGCTTTTTAAGAACACACCAAAATGGGGCGGTCTTACGGTTGATGCTAAAGGTTCTTTTTATAAGGATGTCGAAGGCGTAGCCAAAAACTATAGCAAGGGAAATAAAATTATAGTTATTGGTCCAGGCAGAAACTCAACTCATAAATTCAATCTTCTTTCATACAGCAAAATTCCATGGTCAAGGTATGCTGATATTATTGTAAATGTTGCTGCACCAGGAACTGCGGAAGGCGGAAGCGGATCAGGAGGTCATTTTAAAGTAAGAATTAAGAATGTACTTATTCATACCATGGAACTTTTAGATTTAATTTATAAGCATGATGGAAGAGGAGAAAAAATAACAATTGTAAAGGTAAGAAATTTTATTAATATATCAGTCGTTCAGGAAATTATAAAAAATCTTCCTGATGACATCAAAGATACAGAAGCCGCAAAATATTTTAAAAATGATTTTCTTTATCATGCAGATAAAGGTGGAGATGAATTCCAAAGTTTTCTTACAACTCTTTCAAATTATCTTTCGCCTTATCTTAATAAAGATATTGCTGAGATATTCTGTTCTGAAGAAGCCACATTTGATTTTTCAGATATAGATGATGGAAAAATAATTTGTGTCTCAATACCTTCAATATACTCTGAAAGGGATCATGTAAATACTTTCATGAAGGAACTCTTTTATTACCATACACAGCTCAGAGAGGAGCTTAAAAAAGAAGAACTCAAAGAAAAGAATCTGTTGCTGTTTATTGCAGATGAAGCACAAAGTATAGTCACAAAATCTGAAGGTATGGACGACTCTAAGGTTATAGATAAAATACGAAGTTCAAAATCTACTGTTGTTTTTGCTTCTCAAAGCACAACAAGCTACCTGGATAAGCTCGGACAGTTTAAGACTGAAACACTGCTTCTTAATCTAGCCAATAAGGTTTATTTCAGGCAACCCGATGAAAGAGGTGCTAAGATGGCTGAATCTGATCTCGGCAAAAGTGAAGAGTTTGAAAAGCAATCCTATGGCTATTCTAACCGAAAAGCTAATGTTACATATTCTAAAAAAGAAAAAGGAGAACACAGGTATTATGATTTAAGAAAATTGCCGGATTTTGTATGTGTAGTTAAGCATAGTAGTAAATATACAACAAGAGAAATAAAACTTAATCCTCTCGACTACAATGGTAAAGTTTTAAAATTTGATTAAAAAAACAATAAAGTAAAGGAATGAAAATATTATTTTTGTTCCTGTTGTTATTTTTTTATTGCCTGTTTTGCTGAAACAAGTATTTATACAATATAAAAATCCCATATTCAATGGTAGCAATATATTTTTGGCATGTGCAGTAGGTGTTTCTCTTGTCATACTATTTATTCTTGGATGCAGAATTATATTCATAGTATTTGCACCAACTTTTAATTACATAGTTTCAGTAATTTTTCTTTTTAGTATTCTTATGTCCGGTTTATTGATGTTTATGCCATTTATAAACTCTTCTGGTTATATGATTACACATATAAATGAAATTACTTTTTATTATAATACCACAAATGCATTTTTTGGGGTCGCTGTTTCGATCATAACATTTTTCAATTATATGTTTTATCTGAAACATATGAAAATAATATATAACAATGAATAAACTCAGGTTCATATTAATTCTATACCGCCCGAAAACGCAGAGACCCACAGGGCACCCCCAATAGAATCTATACTAAATAAAACCTTACAGTATAAGGTTTTATTTGATGTAGTTGAGTTTGATATTTTCTATATTAAGATTTAAATTTGAATACTAAAAGTAAATCATAAAATGTAGAGTAATTATTATGTCTGAACAGATGCTACTGGATGAACTCAAAAATCTACACCTGGAAATACATTCTACCGACCCTGTACCTTCCAACGAAAATGAAAGACAGGCCGAACTTATAATTAAATCATTTCAACAGACTGTAAATTCTTTGATTATGAGTAATGTTCCAATAAAAATCATTTTTATGAGTTTATTTTACTTCTGGTTTAAACTTGAAGCTGATATGCAGAGAGTAAGTGATACTAAAATTAATGCTAAGTTAAAAAATCCTGATGTTTTATTAAAAGAGACTATCTCATTAATAAAATCTACTGTTGATTCCTATGAGGACAATCTGCAATCAGGTCAAATGCAAACATTAGGGCAGAATATTGATATGTTAAAACTATTAATTACTGACGATATGATTGATTGTAAACTACCCTATGATGAGTTGAAAGAAAAAACAGCAAAAGTTAATCTGTGTATTGCCGGTGTTATTAAAGGTTTTTTGGACCAATCATATAACCCTGAAATAATTGCAAATGTTTTGTTTAATAACTGGCTTAGGCTTTCTGCATTTAACTCAGGTATAACAGAAAAATATTATCAGAAAATTGAATACTACTTTGAAGAAGTTACTGTTGCTCTAAGAGCGCATATGTTTAAAGTTGATAATCAATAAATTTACTTTTTCTTTTGGATTCTTTATCAAGACATGATTCAAATAAATACCTTCTACTGACCATATTAAAAATAAAGTCAGGAATTAAAGCTTTTGTTTCAGGTTGTGATTCAACAAAAGCTTTGGCTGTTTTTCCTACTGAAATAACACCTATATCGTCTGGTATTTGAGTATACAATTCTTCTTCCAGTTCAGAGTCAGAAATTACAATATAGAACCTGTTAAAACATTCTTTTAACTTCTGAAAATTAATCTCTGCAATTTCCGAACTATTTTCTACAGCTTTGAATGCAAATATAGGGTATAACCGCACAAATGGGTAGAATGAACCACGAATTTAAGTGATCACATTAAAAAGGAGCGTTTTTTCTTTCAATATTTGCAAATAAAAATGATATTTTAAATACGAAATCTTAAAAAAAATAAAGCAAATACAGGTTTTTACTGAGATTTTTAAATAGTAGCTCTTTTTCATCGTTTTTTAAGTATTATTTTGGTGAGGTTAATTAATTCCAAGATACAATTTGTTTTTGGTTCTTTATTTTTGGAAGTACTTTTTCACATAATCAATTATATACAAGTATTTAACGAATATTATCGTGGTTGATTTTACCCAAATGTGCAATTATACCCGATGTGCTGCTATTATACAGCGTGCAAAAGATAAATTTAAAAGAAAAAACAATTTCTTTCTTTCAATCATTGACATATTTTTTAAAGACATGTAAAATGTAACCATGTGCAATGTTGTATAATGTTATATTTTATATGGAGTTTATATGGATGATATTTTTTCTTTGACTGAAGTAGCAGATATGCTATCTGTATCTAAAGAAACCTTGCGTAGATGGGATAATAATGGAAAGCTAAAGGCTTATAGACATCCAATCAATAATTATAGAATATATAAAAAAGAACAATTAAAACAATTTGAGGAATTAGGCTTTATTTTTAATAATTCACCTAAACACTATGAAAGACCTATTAAAAACTATACAGCAGTTGAATTATTTGCAGGATGCGGTGGTTTAGGGATAGGACTTGAACAAGCTGGTATTAATTGTAGTTTATTGAATGACAATGATAAATGGTGCTGTCAGACTTTGAGAAAAAATAGACCACAGTGGAATGTAATCGAGGGTGATATTGGAGAAATAGACTTTTCATATTACAATAAAAAAGCAGATATTGTAACAGGAGGTTTTCCTTGTCAAGCATTTAGTTATGCCGGCAACAAGAAAGGTTTTTTAGATGCAAGAGGTAATTTATTTTATAAATATGCAGATGCCGTTAAATCTATTAGACCTAAAATTTTTTTAATTGAAAATGTCAAAGGTCTTTTAAAACATGACAATGGCAGAACTATAGAAACGATGTTGTCATTTATGAGAGATTTAGGGTATAGAGTTTTAGAACCTAAGTGTTTGAAAGCTTTATTCTATCGTGTTCCACAAAAAAGAGAAAGAACTATTATTGTAGGAATTAGGAATGATATATCTATAGATTTTAATTATCCTGAACCACATAATAAAATTTATAACCTTAAAGATGCATTAAAAAAGAGTGAGTTATATAATTCAGATGTTGGTTATTCAGAAGGTACTAAGTATCCAAAAAGGAAGAAAGAAATATTGGAATATGTACCACAAGGAGGGTATTGGAGAGATCTACCATTAAAATTGCAGAAGGAATATATGAAAAAAAGCTATTATTTAGGTGGTGGCAAAACAGGAATGGCGAGAAGAATGAGTTGGAATGAGCCATCCTTGACATTAACCTGTAGCCCAGCTCAAAAACAGACAGAGAGATGTCATCCAGAAGAGACTAGACCTTTCACTGTAAGGGAATATGCAAGAATCCAAACATTTCCTGACAACTGGTTTTTTTGTGGTTCTATAAGTCAACAGTATAAGCAAATAGGCAATGCTGTTCCAGTTAATATGGCGACAGAGCTTGGTTATTCACTTGTCGAATTCTTAAATGAATATTATCAGTCATCAATAAATACGATATCATAAATTTGTTCAGTAATTGTGCTAAGGTGAGGCTCTATTTCTGAAATTATTGTATCAATAATAACTTTTATATCCTCATTATTACCTGTTTTTACTTCATTGATAACTTCAGGTAATGCTTTGTAAAGATTGAAAAGATCATTTGCATTGCCTGTTACAAGTTCATAAACATTGTCCCCCCAAATTTTTTTAACAGCCTCAATAGTGTTAAAATTCTTTTTTATCCATACTTCATTTCCAGATCTTTTAACAGTGTTAGCAATAATGTAGGCCCAATATGCAGTAGGTCTATTGGGCTGGCTTGTTATATCTTCTAGTTTATGTCTCACTGCGTTTAATGCATCTGCACTGCATGTGTTATATTTATTCTTTAGTTCTACATAAATAGTTTCTTCGTCATTTACTAAGTCTACAGATTGACCTGTACCTAAATCTGTCCATCCATCAACTCCTCCTAATATCTTTTGATGAAACTCTCCCAATGTTTGTTCAACAGATTTATTCAATTGGCGATATATTTCTTGTTGTACCCAATCATTCAAACTTGTGACTTTTATATCAAATGCCATTTTAAATGGGTCAATTTTATTACTGAATAGTTTACTTTTAAAAATATCATTTTTCCCTATAGCATTTCTTGTTGAAGACAACAGATCATCTGCTTTTTTATAAGAGTCAAAAACATGTTGTGTACAATATCTGAAATGATCATCAGTTATAAAATTTACATAAGCCATTTAAACTCCTTAATATTCTTTACGATAGTTTTTTATCTGAGTGTAAAAAACTTATATTGTTGTTAAAAAGATTACAATAATATAAGTTTATTAAATTAAAAGAATATGAACTCTATTGTTCTTTTTTTTATAAAGCAATCATTGAAACGGCATAAAATTCATATTGATATTTTAACCTAATCATTCTCAAAACTCATATTTAGTCGCTGTCGCGAAATAGAACTATCTGATCAGTAATGCATTATAAGTTTTATGTTAATTCATGTGTTCAGAAACATCACCCATTGAAGCCACTGCATGAACTACACTTTCTTTGTAGGTTTTAAAAATTTCTTC
>MPMD02350758.1_pt1 | contig 14203 bp, 17 predicted proteins | sample 1617291 | NCBI WGS metagenome assembly MPMD02 (sample SAMN05944810, study PRJNA350692) | marine metagenome | biome: marine; feature: ODZ; material: water; isolation source: 120 m water sample filtered on 30 um supor filter | place: Pacific Ocean | collected 2012-04-09 | depth 120m m | reverse complement strand
TGATTGAGGTTTTCGATGTTTTAACATTATTGCATCAGCTTTTCTTTTTCTTTCTTATTTTCCAAAAGTTCTATTTCCAATTAATTCTTCCCAATCTCTAATTCAGTTATATTTTACTCCTATTCCTAACATCCTTTCTTTAACCCATCATTCTACATCTTCTATCCCTCGATCATATTTTTCCACTCCTCCTATCGACCTTCCTGGTAACTAATTTCCTGTTTATACTCCTCAGATTATTCCTTCATTCTTTCAATTTTCTTTTTCTATTTTTCCACTTAAGCCTCTAGCTTCCTCTTTGCTGAAACATGTTGGTTAATTGCATTTTATTACCACTCCAAATCTTGAATGATTTTCTGAGTTTCATTTTTCAATTAAGGGAGGATTTTGGGGTTAAGTTGATTGGATTATACCTCGACAGCTGGATGCCGGCCCAATCCCATGCTATCGAAAAATACGGTAAATTCCTTGATGGCATATGGGAGGCAACATCCCCTTCTGAAATATTGACAGATGCTGATTTTAATTATATACGCTCCCCAATGCCATTTGATTTTTCTCTTTACAAGAATGTACAAAAAACAAGGCAAGCGTTATTTCTTGGAACGGTTGATACATACAACTCCAATAGAGCATTTTATATCCATAAATTAGCTAATTCCAATTTAGATATCACGATAAACATAACCAATTCACCCAAGAATGAGAGAATTCTTGATAATACTGAGTACGCGCTGGAACTATGCCTTTCCAGGGTTAATGTTAATTTTGCCGGCCGGCCGACCGGAAAGAGAATTATAACTGGCCGAGTTTGGGAAACCCTTCTTGCACGTAGTGTGTTATTAGACGAATTCAATCCTGAGATTAATTTTTTCCTTACACCATTCAGGCATTATATCCCTTTTCAATCATTTAATGATTTAAAGTTATGTCTAACATTTTTAGAGGGAAATTATGAAAATTGCAGGGACATTGCAATACAAGGAAGAAAACATATCGATCGATATTTTACACCAGAAAAAATTTGGAGTTACGTTTTCCGTCAAGTTGATCTTATATAATCGATAACATCACACCTAATAACAATAATGAAAATCGGTAAGTTATTGGATCTTATATGTAAAGATAAACCAGCTTTCCTCAAGGATAATTGGGTGCAATGCGCCTACCCCCATTTTCCGACCACGGATCGGCTTTTTTAAGGTGGAACCTGCCATGTCCCAGTTCCGTGTTATGACAGCCTTGCGGCCATCTGTTCCTGATGCCGTTACGGAGTGCAGCCCGTCCCCAAAGGGGCGGCCCGTAGGGCCGAGGGCGCAACGCAGTAACGGCATCTCCTCTCTAGCTTTCATCTCATGTCTGCTCCACATCCAAATACCTCTCCGGGTGTCGCGTTGTCCAGCTCCGAATGTTTCCTCTCGTTGTTGTAGTAGTCAAAATATCTCCCCAACCCTCGGTGCAATGCGTGCCCGTCGGCGTAATCTTTTGGGTACACGTTCTCGTACTTCACCGTCCACCACAGCCGCTCAATGAAGACGTTGTCCAGCGCTCTCCCGCGACCATCCATGCTGATCGCTATCTCCTTGGCCAACAGCACGCCTGTAAACGCCTCCGATGTGAACTGCGCCCCTTGATCCGTGTTGAAGATCTCCGGTTGGCCAAGCCGCAGCGCTCCCTCCAGCGCGTCCACGCAAAACAGGTTCTCCATCGTGTTCGACAACTCCCACGACAGCACATACCGACTGCGCCAATCGATCACCGCTGCCAAGTACATGAATCCGTGCCTCATCGGGATGTACGTGATGTCTGTACTCCACACTTGGTTCACTCGCTCAATCTTTACTTTACGCAGTAAATACGGGTATATTCTGTGCCCCTGGGTCGGCTTGCTCGTGTGCGGCCCTGGCGTGATCGCTTGCAACCCCATCTTTTGCATCAACCCCGCTATTCGCTTGTGATTCACCTCGTGGCCCTCGTCTTCCCTCAGCCAGCGTGTCATCCGCGGCACCCCAAACTCGGGATGCTTTATGTATTGCTCGTCTATCAAACGCATCAGCATCCGGTTCTGCTCCGTCTCTTTCGCCGCTTCGTAGTAGCAACCCGATCGAGGAACGCCTGCCAGCCCACACTGTCGCCTCACCGAATAATCGAGGCTCGGCTCCACCCAAGTCCGGCGGGTTGCAACCGGCAGGCTCATAGCTTTTTTTTGAGCCATACCACATCCATTTTCAGCCGGCCGATCTCCTCGTAAAGTGGAGCCGTCAACTCCTCCTCGCTCTTGGCCCTGCCATCCCTGCTCCCAGAAAATATCTCCGGCGCGTTCTGAAGCAACCGCTTCTTCCAATCGGATATCTGATTCGGATGTACCTGATATTCCGATGCCAACTCGGCCAAGGTCTTTACCCCCTTGACCGCCTCCATCGCCACCTTGGCCTTGAACTTGTCTGTGAATACTCTTCGTTTTCTTCCCATTTGTATGCGCCCTTTCGTACCGTTTTTGGGGCGCAGTTTCCACCTAAGCCTGTGGTCCTAAAATAGGGGGTAAGCGCAGTCAGGCAATGACGACTTGGGTGCCGGCTTGTTTCAGTTCGGCAACGAGGTCGGTCGGGGCCTGGGCGTCGGTGACGATGGTGTCGATCGCGTCGAGGCCGCAGAGGGGGGAGACGGAGCGGCGGTTGAACTTGGTGTGGTCCAGGCAGAAGATGATGCGCTGCGCGGACTGTAGCACAGCGCGCTGGATGTCAATGAGCAGCGCGTGGGAGTTGGTGACGCCGTCGAGGGTGATGCCGCCTCCGCTCATGATGGCCACGTCGGCGTGCATCTTCGAGAGCGACTCGACGGCAAGCGGGCCGACCAACACGCCGAGCCTCGGGTAGATCACCCCGCCGGTGACGAGCACCTCGACGCTGTTGTCGGAGCCGAAGTGGTTGGCCACGGGGAGCGAGTTGGTGATGATGTGCGAGGCTTTCCCGCCCAAGTGCTTTGCTGCGTGGTAGGCGGTGGTGCCAGAGTCGATGATCACGCCTTGGTTGGGCTGGATCAGTGCGGCTGCTGCTTTACCAATCGCTTCTTTCTCGTTGAGTTGATGAGTGTCGCGGGCGGTAAAAGTGAACTCGTCTGACTTGGGCGTCACGAGTCGAGCTCCGCCGTGGGTGCGCCGGATGGTGCCCTTGGCCTCGAGCAGGGTGAGGTCGCGCCGGACGGTGGAAATCGATACATCAACCTTCTCCGACAGCTCCTCAAGTGAGGCGAACTCCACTTTTTGGAGGTGCTGTTCTATCAGGAATTGGCGCTCTTCTGCCTGCACGGGCGTGATATTTGGAAGAATATGAAATAATTTGCAAGTTTTTTATTGACAATCTTTCAAATTGACCGATTTTCATCGCCGAGGAGCGATTTTATGGCTGTTCAAGCAAATCCAGTTCACAGAGCTGTGGTCGAGCATTTGGTTCGTCAGGCGATGTATCAGCGGATGGGCAAGCCGGTGCCGGGTGCCGGTAGCGCGCCCAATGCGCTGGTGGTGAACGTTAGTGCCCGGCACTGCCATCTCACGCAGGAGGCAGTGGAGGCCTTGTTTGGCAAGGGGCATCAGTTGACGCCGATTAAGTGGCTGTATCAGGAAGGGCAGTTTGCGGCCAAGGAGACGGTGACGCTGGTCGGGCCGCGCAGTCGGGTGATCTCGAATCTGCGCATCCTCGGCCCGTGCCGGACGTTGAACCAGGTGGAACTCGCATACACCGATGCTATCGCGCTCGGCTTTGACATTCCGCTGTGCCAATCCGGCAAGATCGAGGGCACGCCTGGGGGGATGCTAATGGGGCCGGAGGGTTTTTTTGAGATGCCGGACGGCATCATCCGCGCTGAGCGCCACGTGCACATGCACCCGGAGGATGCGGCGCATTACGGAGTTGAGGCAGGTGGCCGGATGAAGCTCAAGGTTGGCGGTCCATGCGCGATGACGTTCGATGAGATGCTGGTTCGCGTGGATGAGAGTTTCAAGCTGGAGGTGCACATGGACACCGACGAGGGCAACGCGGTGAACCTGCAATCGGACACACCGTGCGAGCTGAAGAAATAATTTTTTCGTAAAACCCAAAAATACATCATGAGTGAAGCATTAGGAATGATCGAAACCAAGGGGTACGTTGGCAGTGTTGAAGCCAGCGATGCCATGGTCAAGGCAGCCAACGTGAACCTGGTGAAGACGGTGCCAATCGGCGGCGGCTTCATCACTGTGTTGGCCAAGGGAGACGTGGGCAGCATCAAGGCCGCCGTGGACGCAGGCACCAACGCTGCGGCCCGGGTTGGCGAGCTGGTCAGCTCGCACGTTATCGCCCGTCCGCACGAGGACCTGTTGAAGGCGTTTAACAACCCAGCGGGCAAGGCGAACAAGTAACCGCAACCATTACGCAAACAAAATATCATGGCTGAACAAGCAATAGGAATGATCGAGTGCAAGGGCTTCTGCGCGTTGATGGAAGCCAGCGACGCCGCCCTCAAGGCGGCCAATGTCACAATGACCGGCTGGGACAAGGTCGGCAGCGGGTTGGTGACCGGTTTTTACCGTGGCGATGTCGCCGCAGTGAAGGCCGCGACCGATGCCGGCGCTGCCGCTGCCGCCGATGTTGGCGAGGTGATCAGCGTCCAGGTGATCCCACGCCCGCACGAGGATCTTAAGGGATTGGGCGAGTGGTTGCAGTAACTGGCTGATTGGCCAAGCGACTGGCTGAAATCGCGTGAAAATCCTTATCCCCAACCTCGGGTCGACCTCGGTGAAATACCGCCTGTTTGATTTTACAGGCGGTGACGGGACGTTGTTGACACGTGGCGGACTGGAGCGGGTGAGCGACCACGCCGAGGCGATCGAGCAGGTACTCGGCGAGCTTCGGGAGGGCGGCTGGGTCGGCTCTGAGGAGGACTTGGCCGCGGTGGGATTTAAGACCATCATGGCTGAGGGGCGCACCGGCTGCCTTGAGTTGACGCCGGAGGTGGTGGACTCGATGGAGGCCTGCAACAACATCGCTCCGGCGCACAACCCACCGTACATCCGGGGCATCCGGCTGTTTGCGGAGAAGATGCCAAGTGTACCGTTGGTGGGGCTGTTCGAGACAGCGTTTTTCCAATGGGCACCGGAGGCCTCGACGCGCTATGCGGTGCCGCAAAGCTGGCACGATGCGGGAGTGCGCCGCTGGGGTTTTCACGGCGCGAGTCACAAATTTATTGCCGAGCGTTCAGCGGAGCTACTCGACCGCGAAGACGTGGCCGAGCGCGCCCGCAATCTGTACGTCGATGCCGGCTTGCCGGTGGACCGCTCACCGTTGCGGGTGGTCTCCTGTCATCTCGGTGGCAGTTCGTCGATCTCCGGCATCCTCAACGGGGCGGCGGTCGGCAACAGCATGGGCTTGAGCCCGCAGTCCGGCCTACCGCACAACAACCGCGTGGGCGACCTCGACTCGATGGCGGTGCTGCACATGATGCGACGCGACGGTTTGTCGGTTGACGACGTCGAGACTGCGCTGTGCAACGAGGGCGGCCTCAAGGGATTGAGCGGTGGCCATAACGACATTCGCGACATCGCGTCGGAGGCCGATTCCGGTAATGCGCAGGCCAAGCTCGCGCTCGATGTGTTTGTGCACTCGGCGAGGCACTGGCTCGGCGCGTACTTCGCGCAGTTAAACGGGCTCGATGCCCTCGTGTTCACTGCCGGCATCGGCGAAAACCGCGCAAGCATCCGCGCCGCGATCTGCGCCGAGCTTGACCAGCTCGGCATCCGACTCGACGCCGAAAAAAACGAGGCGGCTCGGGCCGAGGAGGCGATCATCAGCGCCGACGATTCACCGGTCAGGGTCATGGTCATTCCCACCAACGAGGAACTGGTCGTGGCGCGCGAGGTGAAACGCTATCTGGAACATAGGCGAAACTGATTTTTTTATCGTACAAAAACCAAAACAAAAACTGATATGTCACAACAAGCAATAGGACTGATTGAAACCCGGGGTCTCGTGGCCTTGGTCGAAGGAACCGATGCCATGCTAAAGGCGGCCAACGTGGAGTTGTCCGGCCCGGTGCAGCAGGTGGGTAGCGCGCTCGTGAGCTCATGCGTTACGGGCGATGTCGCCGCCGTCAAGGCGGCCACAGACGCAGGCGCAGAAGCCGTCAAGGGCATAGGCGGCGAAATCGTCAGTGTGCACGTAATCGCGCGTCCGCACAGCGATGTCGGCACGGTGCTCCCCAAAGTCGCCAAGAAATAAGGAGGCCCAGGCATGTTCCTTGCCCGAGTAGAGGGATTGGTTGTCGCGACCAAGAAGGATGACGGACTGAGCGGCCGCAAGCTGTTGCTGGTTCGCCCCCAGTTGGTTGACGAGAGTGATCCTGCCAAGTTTCGGCCCGGCAAAAACACCATCGTTGCGGTGGACTCGGTCGGTGCGGGCGAGGGGGAACTGGTCATGTTCACCCAGGGCAGCTCCGCCCGGTTGGCGCCGAGCATGAAGAGTGCCCCGGTGGATGCTGTGGTCGTGGGCATTGTGGATTCTGTGGATGTACTTGGGCAAATCATCTACGACGCAAAGACTGATGTCTAAGACTAAACCCAGTTGGCCAAGCGCAGAGCAAACCAACGATAGGAGAAAGATAAAATGGCAAATGCAGTAAATGAAGCACTGATCCGAGACGTGATCGAGGACGTCCTTGGCCGCTTGGGTGGCAGTACGCCGGTCGTCGTTCCGCCACCGGCAGTCAAGCCGGCAGGCGACAACGGATCGTGCGGGTGTCAGGCCAAGGGCAGTGGCGACCGACATTTTGGTGTGTTCCAAACCGCTGACGAGGCGTGCGACGCCGCGGCCGACGCATTTCAGCAACTGCGCGAGCAGGGTGTCGAAGCACGTCGCCGGATCATTGAAATCGTCAAGGGCATGTGCGAGGAGAACGATCAGGAGTGGGGCCGAATCGAGTTGGAGGAAACAAAGATCGGCCGGCTGGATCACAAGATCGAGAAGCTTCAAATCATCCGTGACGTGCCAGGTGTCGAGTGGCTCCGGCCGGATGGGCGAAGCGGCGACCACGGCATCACGCTTGAGGAGTTCACGCCGTTCGGCGTCGTCGGCGCAGTGACGCCCTCGACACACTCGATCCCGACCTTGGCCGGCAACATCGTTAACATCGTTGCCGCCGGAAACGCGGTGGTCTTCAATGCGCACCCGGCGGCGAGCCGTTGTGCCGCTATGGCGGTGCGCAAATTCAACGAGGCGATTCATCGTGCCATCGGCATCGAGAACATCGCCACCATCATCGAGCAGCCCACGCTCGAGTCGTTCGGGCAAATGTGCGCCAACGACAACGTGCGCCTGCTGTGCGTGACCGGTGGGCCGGGCGTGGTGGATGCCGCGATGAAGACCGGCAAGCGTGCAATCTGCGCCGGGCCGGGCAATCCCCCGGTGCTCGTGGACAATACTGCCGACATTGACCGCGCCGCCCGCTGTGTCGTGCAGGGCGCAGCCTACGACAACAATTTACTCTGCATCGGGGAGAAGGAGGTTTTCGTGCTGGACAGTGTCGCCGATGCGTTCATGTCCGCGCTGGAGAAGCATGCCGCCGTGCGGCTCAACAGCTCCCAGCTCGATGCGCTGACACAGGCCGCGTTTGTCTTCCCGGAGGGCCAGGGTGCGGGCTGCCCGGATGCGTCGGTGAACAAGGAGTTCATCGGCAGGGACGCGCCGGTGCTGGCAAAGGCCGCCGGGGTGAACGTGCCAAGCGGCACGCAAATATTGTTCGCCGAGACGGATGCGAACCACCTGTTTGTAGAGGAGGAACAGATGATGCCGATGCTACCGATCGTTCGCGTGCGAAGCGTGGAGGAGGGAGTCAAGGCGGCGTTGAAGGCCGAGCATGGTTACCGCCACACGGCGATCATCCACTCGCACGATGTCAATCACATGACTGCCATGGGACGTGCGCTCGACACGACGCTGTTCATCAAAAACGGCCCCTGCATGGCCGGACTGGGCTTGGGCGGCGAGGGGTATTTGAGTTTTTCCATCGCCACACCGACCGGCGAGGGAGTGACCAATCCGCGCACGTTCACCCGCGTGCGCCGCTGTGTAATGGTCGACAATTTGAGGATTTATTGAGTATGCGTTTGGCACGAGTCGAGGGCAACGTGGTTGCCACCCTCAAGCACCCCAGCCTGGAGGGCTGGCGGCTCGTTGTGTGTCAGCCGATCAATCTCGAGGGCGAGGACGACGGTACGCCCATCGTTGCCATTGATCCACACGGGGCCGGCATGCACCAGCGCGTGGTTGTCTCGTCCGATGGTTTGGCCGCGCGGCGCGCCGTCGGGGACAATCGGAGCCCGGTGCGCATGATGATCAGCGGCATCATCGACGAAACGGAGGAGGCTGCCGCATGAGGCTGGGGAAGGTCATCGGTCGTGTCACGTTGAGCCAGTCGATTCCGGCATTTGAGGGCGGTCGCTGGCTGGTGGTAAACCCGTACACCCGCGATCGGTTCCAGAGTGGCGACACGCCGCCGAGCGGCATGAGCGCCGAACCAAGCCTGGTCATTTTCGACGCACTAGGTGGGGACCTTGGCCAAACGGTCGGTTTTATCGAGGGTCGCGAAGCCGCTGCACCGTTCCCTGAGCCAACGCCGGTTGACGCGATCAACGCCGCACTCGTGGACACTGTTTATCACGCACCCAGAAAATAATTTCACCTAATGAAAAAAGTTTACAGCGTTAAGGACATCGACGAACTACACCGGGGCGGAGGCTTGGGAAACATCCCTTCCGACGCCATCCTGACGCCGTCGGCACGGGACAGGATGAATGAGCTAGGCGAGGTCAAGGCCAAGCGCAACGGCGGTCCGGCCAAGGGCGGGAACGACGACGGCGGCATCGACCAATCGGTCCGGGCCAACAGTCCGAAGGCCGATCTTGAGCGCCTGTTCAACTGCCGCGCGGTTCATGAGTTGAAGGAACAGATCTGCGAGATTGGCCGCCGGCTCTGGCAGCGCGCCTACGTGGACGGCAACGGCGGCAACCTCTCCATCCGTCTCACCGAGGACGTCGTGCTCTGCACGCCGACGCTGGTGTCCAAGGGCTTCATGAAGCCGGAGGACCTCTGCCTCGTGGACCTTGACGGCAACCAGTTGGCTGGTGCCAAAAAGCGCACCAGCGAGATTCTCATGCATCTGCAGATCATGAAGGCACAGCCCAAGGCCCGTGCCGTGTCGCACGCGCACCCGCCGTACGCCACCGGCTTTGCCGTGGCCGGTGTCACGCCGCCTACCTGCATGATTCCGGAGATCGAGGTGATGATCGGCCGCGTGCCGATTGCCGGTTACGAGACTCCGGGCACGATGGAGATGGGCCGCAAAGTCGCCGAGCTCGTGGACGAGCACAACACGGTGTTGATGGAAAACCACGGCGTCGTCTCTTGGAGTCACAGCATCGAGGATGCCTACTTCAAGATGGAGATTGTCGAGGCGTATTGCCGCACCGTTCTTGTGACCGCGCAATTGGGAGTGCAACCAAAACAGTTTTCGCCGAAGCACCTGCAGGACCTGCTCAACATTAAGAAGACGCTCGGTGTGCCAGATCCGCGCTTCGGACTCAAGGAGTGTGAACTGTGCGACAACGACGAGTGGCGTCCCGGAGTCAGTTGTGCCGTGCCGCCATCCGGTGACAGCGCCGACGGCACGCCGACTGATCCGCAGGCGGAGACGGTCGTGCAGGCGGTTACTGCCGAGATCATGAATCGCCTCAAGGGCTGAGTCGTTGCGCTTGGCCAAGCGGCCCCGGAATGAAATCGCTCGATGCCAAGCTCGCCGACATCCGGGCCAATCCCGGATCGAGCAGGGCGTTTATTATCGCCGATGCCAAGGATGCGGACATGGCGTTTGGCGTCCGTGCGCTTGGCCATCGCCGCTATCTCTCGGCTAGGGGCGCGCGCCCGGCTCGGTTCTCGCCGGAAGTCTGGACGCGCGATGAGTTCGGCTATCGCAACCTGCCCGAGTTTCTCGACATCATCCGCGAAGTCGTTGGCCAGGGACTGATCGATATCATGCTCATGTCGGCGCATGTCAACGAGCAGTTGACGATCAAGGAAGGCCTATTTCGAGATTCGCCCATCACGCCCGCCGCCCGTGCCAACGACGCCACCGATGTCTGGGCGGCGCGCCACGGCAACTACCTCAGCCACGGCGCGCAGCCGTTTCGCTCGGCGAGCATCGACCACATCCAGTGCGGCAAACTGGACTGCGACCGCGACGGCGGCGAGTTCCCCGGGGCCAACCTCGGCCTCTACTCCGTCACTTACCTCAACGATCTCGAGCAGGACAAGCGCACACTCGAGGCGTTCCACGCTTTCCGCGAGGAGGCCGAGCGCAAGCGGTTTCGCTACTTCCTCGAGGTGTTCGATCCCAACGTGGACAGCGGCATCCCGCCGGAGAAGCTGGGCGAGTTCATCAACGACCAGATCCTGCGAACCCTCGCCGGGATCACCGAGGCCGGCCGGCCGGACTTCCTGAAAATTGTCTACCATGGGCCGCGTTACATGGAGGAGATTTGCCAGTACGATCCCAACCTCGTAGTCGGCGTGCTCGGCGGCAGCGCCGGGACGACCTACGACGCCTTCCGCCTGCTGCACGATGCCAAGAAACATGGCGCGCGCGTGGCGCTGTTTGGTCGCAAGATCAACAACGCCGAGCACCAGTTGGCGTTCATTGAGTTTCTGCGGTTGATCGCCGAGGACACGATCACTCCCGAGGAGGCGGTGCACGCCTACCACGGCGTGTTGCAGGGGAAGGGGATCACGCCGAACCGGCCGTTGGAGAAGGACCTCGAGTTGACCGAGCAGTCGATGCGCTACGGCGACAGGCCAAGCGTGGCCATCCGCAACAACCCCTTGGCCAAGCGCAAGCCGGAGCCGCTGCCCCCAAGCGCCGCCTGGCCGACCAAGCCCGGTGGCGCGCCTGACTTCGCGTCGATGTCCGCCGGCCAGCGCCTGGCCTACCACACCGCCCGCCTCAGGCGGTGACCGCGCTTGGCCAAGCGACAAAAAAAGGGCGGTCTCACAACCGCCCTTCGAAAGATATCAAATGCTGATTATTCTTTTTGTTCCTCGATGCTGACCGGCTTGTAACCACCGATGCTCTTGAAGTAAACCATGAGCAGTAGGTAGATCACTGCCATAACCGCCGGGATGAATGAGTCAGCTTTGAGTGTTCTCCGATCGCCCTCGATGGATGCAGCATGCACCGCCTTCTCATCATCAGTCGGTGTTTCTTTCTTCCCGATGGCATCGAGCTTCTTGGGATCCAGACCGTTTACTTCACTCAGGAAAAGCCACTTGCTCGGAGTCTCGCTCTTGTACTCTGCGTAGAGCGCAGGGTTGGTCTCGTTCAATGCCTCACCGGAGAAGCGATCTTTGGCATAACCCAATCCCGGGGAACCCAGTAGGCCCGATGACATCATCCCGATGCCACCCATAATGCTGATGGCGATTGCACCGGAACGTGGGAATCGGTCGGATGCAACAGCGAGCATGGTTGGCCAAAAGAATGTCTTGCCGAAGCCGTAAATGGTTAGGGCGATAATGGCTCCTGTAAAGGCAGTAGCTCCACTGACCAAGTTTAGCCCAATACAGGCCATCGTGGCGCAGATGAACAGCAGCATGATGGGTTTGATCTTGAGGGTTTTCTCCATCCAATTTGCGCAGAAACGAAGGCCGAACATGCATGCTGACGTCCAGACAAACAAGATTTTGCCCTGCTCGGAACTCAGCATGTTGCCGGTGATGTTTTGGATCCAGCCATCCGTGCCCAACTCGACGGCACCCACGAGTGCGTGAGTTATAAACAGGACAAAAATCAACCAGTGGCCGACTGAGAACCCGGTGATGACCGCGATCGCAACCAGAAGGACAGTGCCGATTAGCCAGCCAACCAGAGAGTAGTCAGCCGGCAGGATGCTTTGGAAAAATAGAACCAACAAGTAGCACACCACAAGTCCGCCGAGTATGCCGACCTCTTTGAACATATCACCCAAGCTCAGCCCTTTTTGTGCGGCTTCTGATTTTGGGTATTTTTGCCCAAAGAACATCATCCCGTAAAGAACGGTGGGAACGAGATAGAGTGCCAACTGGTATTGCCACTTCCACTCAAACTTATCATCCAACACCCAGCCAATGATGCCGCCCAAAACCAAGCCGGCTGGCCATGAGGCATGAAGGATATTGAGGTAGTGATTCCGGTTATGCGGGAAGAGCGTGGCAACCAGCGGGTTAGCCACCGCCTCCAGCGTCCCGTTTGCAAAGGCAAAGATGAACATGCCCCAAGCGAGACTTAAGTACGCTGAATCTCCCGCTGCCGTAAACGTGACCACGGCGGATAGGAAGTGGAGAATGAACGCAGCAAAAACCAGTTTTCCGTAGCCAACTTTGTCGACGATGACACCGCCGATGATGATCCCGAAACAGAAACCGGAGAAGCCCATGCCGCCGATTGCCCCGAGTTGAGTTGCCGTGAAGCCGTATTCGGCTCCCCAATTGTCGAAGATCCCACCACGAATGGCGAAGCCTACACCGGCTGCCAGAATGGCCATAAAACCGGCCCAAAGGAGCCGCTTGGCATTCACCTCACTTATACTGTTTTCATTGCTCATATTTATTATTTTTGTGTGTCTAGGAAAAATTTACAGGGTGAAAGTGGGGAGATCGATCCGGTTGCCGCCCTGTTCGGCGCTTTGATGGGCGCAGATTCCGACACAAGTCCAGTTGGCGGCGGTCTTGGCGTTGGGCCACGGATCACGATCTTCGACGAGGGCGCTGAAAAATTCGTTGACCATGTGCGGGTGGCTGCCGCCGTGGCCGCCGCCCTGCACGAAGGAGAGGTGATCGGCGTCCTCGATGCTCTGCGTGAATTTCTGGATCGGCTCCGGCAGGAGATGCGCGAAGTCCGGCACCTCCACACGCTCGGGAATTTCCGCCTCCGGCCGCTTGGCCACGTGCAGGATGTGCGGGTCGTTCTCGGTAAGGGTCCATTCAAAACTTTTCTTGGTGCCGTACACGTCGATGCTTTCGCGGTATTGGCGGGCGACATCGTAGAGGAAGCGCCAGATGTGCGCGGAGAGGTCGCTGTTCTGAATCTTGATGTGGCAGCTTTCCACGGCGAACTGGTTGCCGCTTTTTTGCGCGATATCGTCCCGCACGGTGCCGCTGCCAAAACAGCTGACGTACTCGGCCAGTCCATCCACCATGCCGAGGCAGGGGCTCACCACGTGGGTGGCGTAGTGCATGGGGATCATCTCCTCCCAGTAACTTGGCCAGCCATCCATGTCCTGCGGATGGCTCGCCGCGAGGTATTGCAATTTACCGAGTTCACCCTTGTCGTACAACTCCTTGATGAAGAGAAATTCGCGGCTGTAAACGACCGTCTCGGCCATCATGTACTTGAGGCCGGTTTCGTCGACGGCTTGGCACAGTTCCTCGCATTCCTCGATGGTGGTGGCCATTGGCACGGTGCACATCACGTGTTTGCCGGCGCGCAGGGCCTTGAGGGATTGCGGGGCGTGGTCGGGGATGGGGGAGTTGATGTGAACTGCGTCGATCTCCGGATCCTTTAGCAGTTCGTCGTAGTCGGTGTAGCGTTTCCCGATGCCGAACTGGTCGGCGACGGCGTTCATTTCCGCCTCATTGCGGCGGCATACCGCCACGAGATTGGCGTTTGGATGCGCCTGATGGATGGGGATGAACTCGGCCCCAAACCCGAGGCCAACGATGGCGATGTTAAATGACGGGTCGCTCATTCAGTGTATGTCTGGTCACACACGCTGCGCTGCAGATGGCGGGTTGCATCCATCAGGTCGCGGGGATGCAACCCCGCAAACCCCCGCCTGTCAACGCCTTTTCAGCATAAAATAAGGCCAGTTTGGGAGTGTCGAGATGCAAAAAAACACACCCAATCCCGGGGTGTGCTCCATGCGCTTGGCCAAGCGGCGGGGTTACTCGTCCTTAAAAAACCGCTCGAGGATGCCGTCGATCCGCTTGCCGGTTTCGCTCTTGGGCGCGAGCTTCTGCGCCTCGAGGAGCAACTCTTTGGCCTTGGCCTTGTCGCGGCACTGCGCAGTCTGCATTTTGACGAAACAAAAGGCCTTGCAACCAGGGTGCGTTGGCAGCTGTGTCAAATAATCTTCAGGCGGCGGCACGTC
>MPMD02328897.1_pt1 | contig 14239 bp, 21 predicted proteins | sample 1617291 | NCBI WGS metagenome assembly MPMD02 (sample SAMN05944810, study PRJNA350692) | marine metagenome | biome: marine; feature: ODZ; material: water; isolation source: 120 m water sample filtered on 30 um supor filter | place: Pacific Ocean | collected 2012-04-09 | depth 120m m | reverse complement strand
CGCCCCCGTAGCCGCGATTTCTATGCCTTTTACTCTGTCTGCTGCTATCTGTGCTTCCTTAAAAGTTTTATCTGCATACAAAGCAGCTATAGTATTATCTCGGTATAAAGTAAGTAAATCTTTTTTTGTTATTGTTGTTGTATGAGGATTTCCACCCATTTGCCTTCTAAGAACCGTATCCCAACGAGATTTTGACTTAGGATTTGTTAAAAACTGTTTTATTAACTTATCAACAAACTGTTTACTCATTAAAAGTTCTTATACAAGTCTAATACTCGTTTAATGTGGTCTGGAAACGCCACATTATTAGACTGGCTTGAGCTGCTAGCATTTTGTATACTTGCTCCTGCGATAGCTCGTCTTTCTTTATGCTCATCTTTTAAATAGTAAGTAATTAAATCAATTACTGCTAGTTTCAGATCGGCAGGTACTGCACTCCACCCTGCTGTATATACTACTTTGACCGCATCTACTCCTTGGGGCCAGTTTTGATAGCCCGCTGAATTTGTGCGTAAAATACTATCAGTACTAGTATTTAAGTAGTACTCATAAGCTCCAGTAGTAAGAGTAGTATACGCACTACTATAAGAGTCTCGTTCCTGAACACTTGTTATAGCGTTAATTGGACTCTCTGTTAATTGGACTATATGAGTGTTCCAATTAACAGTAAATGTCTCAGTTTTTGCAGAGCTATAAAAGTCTACAAAGCTATTTCCACAATAAGTTTTTATTAATTGACTAACGGACGGAATTATAGAATTTATCTTTAAATCCTCTTTTGGATTAGATAAACCCTGAGCATCTTTATAATCTTGTAATGTTATTAAGTCTGCCATAAATTAATTAATAAAAACTTGGGGGAGGAAAACCTCCCCCGAGTTAATAAAACTACTAAAAAGTAATTATGAGTTAGCTAAAAGCGTTAAAGTATGAGCACCATTGGTGGTTTCAAGAGCTTTAAATCCCAGAGCTTGACTAGCAACCAAAACGTTACGTTGCTTACCAACTTCGTAATCAGTTTCGATACTAACTCCACGCAGACGTCCAATAACAAAGCGACCTGTGTTAATAACACAAGCAACAGTGCCTGCATCAGCAGGAGCAAGTTCCGCAGAAACAATAACGGGAGAACCAAAGACGGTACCCATTTGACCATTAATGTTAGCAGCAATATCAGAACCAGCTTTATCTATAGTTCGGAAGTCGCCATCTTCTGCAAGCAAATCATAGTATGCATCGATAGTAACAACATAAACAATATCAGCTGGATTAACAGCATATTTGCCCATAGCAGCACGACCAACTTCAAGCATACTAGCTGCAAATGCAGGAGAACCATCAAGTTGAGCAGTTGTAGCTGAAGTTCCAGCTCTTAAGCCAGTACCTTTATCAGAACCGTTACCCCCTGCGATACCGGCTGTTACACCAGACGTACCGTAAAGAATTGCCTTATCAGTTGCTATAGCATGAGAACGAGCAAGAGCTGAAGTAATCATTGGAAGGAAAGAAACCAAAGAAGTTTCGTCCACATCATTATCAATGTAAGTACCTGCAGCAAGACGCTCAGTATTCAATACGTTATTTGTAATGTCATACTGACCATTAGTACTGCCGTTATCAATACGCTGGTTAGCTGTATCAATATTAAAAGTAGTACCGAAAGTTGCAGCATTAACATCCGCAGCGAAAGGCATTACTGTAGCTCCAGAAGAAACAGCGATTTCACGGAACAAAGGTAGAAGCTTAGTTTCAAGCGCAACTTCTGTTTCGAAAGCTTGGGTTACAGTAATATCAAGATTACCAGATGTAGTCTGACTACCAAAATCCACGCCTGCTTTTTCTATAACGGTTTTACCTTGTTTGGTATCCCATCCTTTGCGTGTGATAGCACCAAGTACTTTGGCTTCGAGTGCCTCTTTACCAAAATCTTCATTAGACTTTGTAGAGAACTCATACTTACGATTGCGCATAGCTTCAAGCTCTTCAGCTTTTTCTTTAACTTGGCTTTCGTATTTATTAACAAGCTCAGAAATTTCTTCTTGCTTTGCAGCTTCGAATTCTTTCTGCATATCTTCCGCCAAACGGGTTGCACCTGATTCTACACCAGATTCAATAGCCTGTTTGACTTCTTCTTCTTGCTGAATTTGGTTTTCAGCTTCTTGAGAAGCTTTAATTTCAGCCTCTTTTTGTACAGCCTCATCGGCTGCTTTTTGCTCGGCTTGCTTCATTGCAATTTTAGCAGCAGTTTCCTCAGCTACCTTTTTAGCAAAAGCTTCCAAGTCAACGGGTTGAGTTGTCTCTTCAGACATATGTATCTCCTTTTGGACTTGCGCCCCGTCACTATTAGTGAAAGTTTTCTTAAAATCTTCATACTCTTTAACAGAGTCGAAGGACTTCGCCAGTGAAAAAGTAGCTGCTTGGTTACAAGGTATAGATACTACTGATACCTCAAACAATTCAGCGTCCTTTATTCTTATTCCGTCGGTTTCCTCTACGTAATCAGCATCCTTGACTCGAAAACCAACAGAAAAGGCTCCAAGGACACCGTCTTTAACCAAATCTACTACATCTTTAGCCGCTCGACTAATTTTTGCAGTAAGTTCTAAACCATTTTCAGTAGCCTTCACACTTGTGGCTCTTCCAATAGGTCTATCATAGTTATGATTAAAAAGAATTATAGGGTTTTTCTCAAAGTTGTTCAATCCACCTTTAGTCCATGCATCTGCTGAAATAGAATCACCCGCGCGATCAAAATCAGTAGTACTTGCCATACCTCGGATTTTAACACTACCATCTTCTTCAGTATTAGACTTAAAAGTTGAGGTGAGATTAAATATTTTTTCCATTATCTCCTCCTAAATTTCCCTTTTCAGGGGCTACTTTTGGTGTTACCTTTGGTATTACTTTTGGTATTACTTTTGGTGTTAAAGCTGCGGTTTCTGGAAAAAGACCTTTTAGTTGCTTTATAATCAAATCCCAAGAACTAGTCCAAACCTCATCATCCAGATAAGACTCTTCAAACCCTTTGGTTTTAACTGCCTCTTCTTTGCTTATAAGGTATCCTTGTTTAACAGAAGTAATTGCCAAACGTTTTAAAGCTGTATGCTTTAATCTTTCATGTAACTGTTTTTTCTCACTCTTCTTCGCCATTTTCATCCTCTTCAACAGGCCTTCCGCCCTCATCTGGATTTACTGCACTGCCTGCTATATTTGCAGGAACCCGTAAATCATCATACCCTTCTACTGGTTCAAAACCAAGCTGGTCTCTTGCCTCATTAGGACTGATAATTCCGCCATTTACTAGAGCAGAATAATATTGAGACTGATCTCGTAACTCCGGCTGTAAAGCAGGGATATTTGTGATATTTTCTTCAATATTGAACCCAAAAAACCTAGTTAATGCAAAATTCATTTTTCTTACTATAGGAAGTATAGTTTCCAAATAGTACATCCTCATATTAGGACGAATATTGGCATTATTTCCAGAGTCCAATAATATTGGAGGAACTCCTATTGCTTTTAAAATAATCTTTTCATTGTCAGCTATAGAAGTCTGAAAGTCTAAGTCTTTAAAGCTTACATTTGAAATTTTATCAATCTCTATACCACCATCTAAAACAAGAGGACGTCTTCCTCCAGCATCTGGTCTATAACGAGCCGTCCAAGATTGAATCATTCTTTCTTTAATCTTCTCGGACAAAGTATTAGGGCTTTTAAGTACAAGACCCGGAACTGCTCCGTTCTTAAAAAAGTTATCTTGAAACTGTCTCATACTTGCCATAAGTTGCATGGTTCGTATTGCGGGCTTCAATCTAGACACTCCTCTATACATATCATGAAAAGAGTTTTCTTTTACATGAATAATTTCATTAGGGGAATAATCTACTTCATTATAAGTATATTTTTCAATATAAGTTTTAGCATCTACCTTGATAGATACCTGAGAAGCAGGGATATGATAAAGATGTGCGCCATCATAATAAATAAAAATATTACCGTCTAGAATATAATCAGTAATTAAGTTACGTTTAAAAGAGTTAATATCTTGAAATAAGTTAGGCTCTTCATTTATAAGCTTATCTACTTTTACTCTTTTTATCCCTTTTACAACTCCTGTCCTACTAATAGATTGTACTACTGCAGAAATCTCTGCAGCATCATCAACAACTATATTTACTGCACGATTAACAATCTCTAAAGTCTCGTAATACTTTTCATAGCTCTGAGTATACTCGCGAGAACCCTGTGCGCTGGCTCCAAAGTATTGCTGAATAGGATTTAGTTTTTCTAAAGCCTCTTCTTCTCTACCAAGAAATCTATCATACCATGCCATGTTTTTCCCTTTGAATCTCAACCCAGCGCATCTGTTTTTTTGCAGTTCCTAATCCTGGATCTCTACCATATACTTTATGTAGTTGTACATGATGTGCATGACATAGAGTCGCAGTATAATCATAAAGCTCAGCATGATGCTCTTCTATAAAATCATCTCGAAGTGCTTGTATATACTCCGGATTATGTTTGTTCTTTGTCAGCCATTGATTTAATAATGGTGTTAAACTGTAAAAGTGGTGAAAATCGAGCTGCTCTGTTTTATCACAAATCTCACAAGCCAGTCCCTTCTCATACTTAGATTTTGCCCTGTCTCGTACATACTTTATAACATCTCGTTTTAGTTTGGGCATTTTGCTACAATTCCTTTATTTTTATCTAAAGAATTATATCCAGTTTAAGATATTATGTCAATAATTATTTTTGAGTAGGTGTCTTAAAAACTTGTTGCCACAGTCTCAAACGAATACAGTGCATATCTTAATGCATCTGCCATATGTGATGCGTTATTATGCTTTGGTTTCTCTTTTATAAGGTTTGGATTAGGATCCCATTGGTAATGGTCTAAAGCATTTATGGTATGCGTACAATCCTGTCCAACAAGTAATTTCTTATTATCTATTATTGTAGCAACCTGGGCTATACCATCTAAAAGGGACTTCTTTGCGTTAATAGTTGAAATATCGTAGTTTTGTGCAAAGTCAAAGCGGGTTTGCTGTGCAGCGGAGTCGATATAAATATAATCAATATCCCACTTATCAATTAGTTGCTGAAGTTTTCGTGCATGCGTCTCTGTTGTCTGCTCTGCATCTAAGTATTCATCTAATAAATAAAATTTTTCTTCATCCCAATCATATCCAATTACACAAAAAGCTGTAGGGTCTCTATAACCTACGTCCAACCCTGCAAATATATCCATTTTTGAAGTATCTAACTCGCTGAGGTTGGCTAAGCACTCCTCTCTGTTAAAATTCCATATCTGTCCTTCATAAACATTAAAGTCAGCTTCATATTCTTGTTTAAACTCAGCTTCAGAGGTAGAATTCCTGGCTTCCTCAATATCACTTTCAGACATACGAGGATTATCTCTATAAGTTGCTCGAATAGAGGCCCACTCAGGAAACTCTTTTTTAAAACCTCTATACCAGAATTCTGCGAACCAGTTACCCTTTCCTCGTGGTGTTGATATAAATAAAGCTTTTGAATTATCTTTATCTAGTGTAGGTCTTAAAGCTACATTGAAAGCGTCTCGACCGTCTGCAAGAGCTGCTTCATCAAAAATAATTAAATCGTAAGACCTACCTACACAAGAATCAACTTGATTAACTGACCCCATACGTATAGTAGACCCGTTTGATAACTCTATAACTTTATCTTTCGCATTGTCTTTCGCTACTTCTAAATCAAAGTGCTTTATCAGATTTCTTTGCAAATCAAAAGAGATCTGAGACAAGGCATAGTTAGGAGACATTATGAGAATGTTTGAGTTGGGAACTAGCGAAACTAATTGCCCTATAATATTTGCGATATAGGTTTTACCCTGTCTCCTAGATACCGCCGCACACACAAAACGATATTTTGGATTATTAATCGCATTTATAATGGCCACCTGCGATGCAAGTGGTATAACGCCGAGTAATTCCAAATATGGATCTACTGGTAGTTTAAGAAACCTTGCCTCAGACTCAAGTTCTAGTAAATTATTACAAGTTATATCTTTACGACTTATTTCTATACCCATTTTATTTTTTGTCTTTTCCTGTCCCTGTATATAACCCAAACCATGCTGCACCCGCACCTACAATTGTTGCAATAAGTCCAGATTGGGCTATAGAAGGGTCTGGTAGTTCCATAAACCACATTGTTGCATAGTAGAGCAAGAAAATATAAACCCCTAAGAATAAACGTGGAAAGATTCTCCAACTATCTACTGCATGCGCTATAAAAATGGCTTTTTGCCAGGGATTTACTCCGCTTTCTAACTCACGAATCCGGTCTTTTAACTTATTTTGTTCCTGAAGTAAATCCATAAACTTATTTAGATCTAACTCTACTTCGTTACGACCCATATCTCCAGAAAATTTATCATTCATTATAGTACCCCTTCCATTTTGTGAAAAGTATGATTATCAATTTGAGCAACGAAACTATATGCTTTTGCCCATCTTGGATTTGCTAACTTTCCGTTATAATAATGTGTTGAACCGTGAGTAATATCTTGTATTTCTCTATTAATCAAAGTAGATGCGACTTCAAAACAATCTTTCCAGGCATCTCCCGCAAATATAGTATCAGACATACCATCACAGTACCAACTAAACTGGCATCTGTATTTTTTAGGTAGTCCATTTTCTTTGTATTCTGCTTGGTAAACTACCCCGCAAATACTATCTGGAAATAAAGTACTTTTTACTCTATTTAGGGTAACGTGTCCTACTGCAAATTTTCCTTTCAAGGACTCTCCACGTGCTTCGTGGTATATATTTGCAGCAAGGCATTGTACTTGCTCCGGATCTATAACTCTTTCAGGTTTTACCGCTATTTGCGGTGCTGCGGTATTAGCACTAAAAAGTGTTAGTACCAGTAATAAGAATATGCTTCGGCCCATTTTGGTCTCCCTAATTTGAGTCTAAATGTATCCTAGTCTCCTTTTAAAAGTTTATCCATTAATTTACCGTAATTGCCTTGCCCGAAAGGGACACCTTCATTGATTTGAACATTTGTCTGGTTTTTAATGCCAGACGTTTTTTCTAAGTCAGCCTGTGCTTTAATTTCGTCCATACGCATCTTATGTGCCATCTGTAGTAAGTCTGCTAAGTCCTTACTAGAGTATACACCACTTTCTTCCGCTTCTTCTAACTTAGAATGTATCATTTCGTCTAGGAGAGCTCCAATGGTGTTTTTATTTCTATAACCTGTGTCTAAATAAACTGTATCAATATACTTTTTTACTTCTCGTCTATTTAATATATCAACAACTTTATTTTCGGGCACAGATAATTGATTACAGACCTCTTTAATACTACCAAAGGTTAAGTAAGAGTTTGCTATCTCCATTCCCTCTGGAGAAATTGTTGTTAGTTCTTTACTCATAATATTTTTTTAGGTGGTAGGTCGCGTAGGCCATGATAAAGCTTGAATATCTATAGGCTCAGACGATAAATCTAAGGTAGAGGGGAAGTCTCTCAGAGCTGTTCTATAAGTTACAAAAGAAGCTTTTTGTTCATCTGTTAAAGGGGAATCTGTATTCTGTGTCCAATCACACTCAAACAACCTTCCGACTCTTTCGCCTCTTACCTCAGATATGAATTGTGCGGTTTGATATACCCATGCTCCACTTTGCCATTTATGGTATCTACTGTCTTTCCAGACTCTATCCTGCCATTCTGAGCCTGTCCAAACGTGTGTTTTTTGGTATTCCTGTATATCTGCATCATATGCGAAATGCCGAGCCTCATAACCATCATAGCTTTGGCCCTCCGTATACATTGCATCATCTCCGGGTGAAGTCCACCATTCAATTTCTCCCTCTGAATTTATAAATCCTACTTGTATCATTTATGTCTCCTAGCCTAAAGGTAAATGCATTATAATATATTGTACTTTTTGAGTACCGTAAAAATTGTTATTAGTTCCTGATGCATTATAATATATTTGTTGTCCCCAATCAATAACATATCCATTGTAAAAAGTTATTGTACCTGCAGAGTTATTAAAATAGGCCCATGTTCCTGCAACCATAGAAAATCCGGGTATGGGGCTAGATGCGGCCTGCCAGGTCATCCTTGCTTGAAACTGGCTTGCAACTACAAAAATTTCATTAAAAGCTACTGACCCTGGTTTAGTATAAGTAATGGGACCTTCTCCACTACCTCCTCCTACAATATCTAAAATACGCACACGTTTTGTAAGATTTCCAGAATCCATAATAAGATCGGTTCCATTAGATTTAGTAACTTTTAAGCCATATCCAGTTCCTGGGGTAGAAGCGTCTAAGCGAGTCGCTATAGTATACTTTACACCCGGGGCGCTGGGAAAGTTTGCTTCTGTAGTCTGACCGCCCATTCCTCCAGTGCCATATACCCCTGCTCCAAAAAAAGTATAATTACTCGAAGTTAGCGTACCACAGATTGCACCGCTTTCACCATTTTGGGGTCTAGCAAATAATAACTTTCCTGCATTAAAATCGCTTTGAGTATAAGAAGCAACTGCCCCATTTGTATTGGAATTAATTATACTACCATATGTATATAAACAAAATTCTTCTTCAGTTGTAAAGATTGTCCTATCTGAACTATTTTTTACCTCCATCCCGTAAGCCATGATTAATTCCTAATAACTATGTAACGTAAAGTTGCAGTACCACTTATATACCCTGTCTGTTTCATTGTAAAGGACCCACTACCTTTTTCTACTTCTATCCCTCCGTGGGCAACTGACGAGTTTACTACAACAGTCCAAGTATCATCATTTGTCATTCCTGTTACCGATACAGTAATAGCGTCGGCCCCTGTAGTATAGGAACTACTGCCAGTAGTTACAAAACGCGCAACCCTGTCTGAAACCTCTAAAACAAGTTGATTATTAGCATTTTTAATCTGTAGTCCATAAGCCATAAAAAGAATTATACTAAAAATGACATTGAAAGTCAAGAATTGTTTTTTAGGTGCTTCGAAAAACCCCTAAGTAGTACGTGAAAGGGAGCACGCGCGAGCGCTTATAACCCTGGTCTATTAACCGCCCCCTTCTTATACTAAAACAATCTAATAAAGAGCTTGACATTTAGAGAAAACTGTGATACAATATACACATATTAACAATCGAGCTGAGCTAGAAACTAACTGAATGCTACTGGAACCTGAAAGGGTTAGCGAAAGACTGAAAGCAACTGGAACTCAACTCACCATATTAACAATGAGGAATGACTAGAAAATGTATACCATATATTACGAGCATAACTGGAAACCTGGAAATGCTATTCGCTGGGGGGATGCAGTGTTTGCTACTAAACGTGATGCTTATGAGGTGGCTAATAGGCTGAACGAAACTGACGGTACTTTTATCTATACAGTCAGGCATAAGCAAAGCTCTTCTTATACTAAAACAATCTAATAAAGAGCTTGACATTTAGAGAAAACTGTGATACAATATGCACATATTAACAATGAGGAATGGCTAGAAACTAACTGAATGCTACTGGAACCTGAAAGGGTTAGCGAAAGACTGAAAGCAACTGGAGCCACCTCACCATTTTAAATAGAGAATTAAATATGTATTATGTAAGAACCTATAACACAATCAGCCAAAGATTCGAGGTCTATGGCTATGGTCATAAGTCTTGGTCATCCGCTACAAAACTGGTGAGAAAACTAGAAGCAGCGGGTATTGAAGCCACTATCTCATTTATAAAAGGATAACTGAAATGGAACTATGGAAAATAGAAGAGCGGGATCAAATGAGATTGTTCGGACTGTTTGGAATATTCTATGTGGTATTAGCATATATTAATGTAGTAAATTATGGGCTATCTATTATGTCTGTGCTCATAGGGCCTGCAGTGTTTGCCTTCTGGCTAACCTTTAACCCTCTGATTGCATTTAGCTTATTCGCACTGATGGGGTTATATTGTTTGGCTCCTAGCGTGTCCGATGTATACTGGAGAGACTGCATAGGGAAAGGATATCGCTCCGTTCGTTTCCAACTGGGAGAAATGTGGTGGTGGTAAATGAGAGATGGCGCGGACTGTGAAATCGGCGCGGCCGCGCCGACGTGCGTAAGTTATTGATTTATAAGGGCTTTTCCTGAAAGCTTACTAAGGCGCGTTCGGGTAAGGCCTAGTCTAACGACCTTACTAAGGCTCTGCTAACGACCTTACTAAGGCTCATGACTAGACGTAAAGGGTCACATTGTGACGTAAAGGGTCACATTGTGACGTAAAGGGTCACTTGAATAATGAAGAAATACTGCAAAAATAAGGGAATTAAAATTGATTTATTTATATTTTCTTTATAAATCAAGGACTTACGAAAAAAGGTCAAAAGTTGGCATCGACCTTGCAACTATATATATAGAGACTAGAAATTTATGATTAACAGAAACTTCCATTATACTTCCATTATGTTTACATTACTTATTCATTCTAGTCTGATACAATACACACTTCTTCACTAACGTAATAGGAGACAATATGTCCAATTACACAAACGCAATGGTAAAGCGTATAAAAGACTCCGCCCCAGTAACTCGAAAGGTTGCTGAAAATCTTGCTTCAGAATTCGGTCTGTCAGTAAGATCCGTTATTTCAAAGGCTGTGCTTTTGAAAGTTTACCAGAAACCTGAGAAGGTTGCTGTAGTTACCAAATCCACTAAAAAGGATTTAGTTGCCGCCATCGAGAATTCGCTGCAAGGTGAAAGTCTTGAGGGTTTAGAGGGAGCGACTACTCGCTCTTTGTCTGCCTTGCTGATGAGCATTCAATAAAATGAATGCTCGTGTTAAAAGGCTGGTAGGTTGGGTAGGGGCGAGTATTCTCGCCTTTGCTCCATTTATCATCGATACGGACATTGGAAAGAAACTAGCAATTCTCGGATTGTTCCTTCTTCTAATGCAAGCTATGGAATCTCGTCTTTGGAATTTGGTAGCTTTAAATTTATCTGGGATTATAGGTTATTTATATGCTCTTTATTTTTGATTTAGACGGAACAATTATTGATTCGTCACACAGACAGTTGGCTAAACCTGACGGGTCTATCAACTTGAAACATTGGAGAGAAAACAATACACCTGAAAAAATCGCGGGGGATGCTTTACTTCCGCTTGCTTATGATTGGCAAGGAATTAATCGAGCTTATCACACTATCGTTGTAATGACTGCTAGGGTGATGGGTAACGATGATTTGAAATTTCTTGAGCGCAACAATTTGAAATATGATTGGTTGTACTCTAGGATGGAAGGTGATACTACTACGGACGATATTTTAAAAAGAAGGATGATTTTTGATTTAGCTTGGGATTTAGGAAAATCTATAGCGTGGGTAAAAGCAAACGCCTATTTTTTTGATGATAACAAAAAAGTCAGGGATATCATGGCAGAAAATGGAATTCGTGCCTTCGATCCCACGGCTTACAACTTTAAAAACTCAAGAGGTTAAAAAATGAAAACTTTAAAATCTACTGACTCACCAAACGAAATTGACGGTTCGCCAATTGATGATTTTGGCTTTAACTATCTTTGGCGCTTGCGCGGTTTGGGAAACCTTGTTCCAGCATTTGCCGGAATGTGTGTTCTAAAAAATGGCTTCGCTAAATACTGCCGCGCTGGTGGTTTTAATGGGGTCGAATCTCGCATCATTGAAACTCTACGCGGAATTGAAGAGTCCTTTCAACTTCCGGTTGGTTCAATCAACGCTGAGATTATCGGTTTAACTACTGGCACGTTTGATGAAACTCTTTCTAGCGAACAATTTTTTCATAAGAAAAATAAATCGTTTAGATTAGCTGGATTATTCCGCGATTTGAAAGCGAAAAATCAAAAACCCGTAGGTGGACATTCTGAATTTTTCAACATGAATGAAAAACTAGCAAAAAAGAAATTTGCTAATGCTCAAAGAGCAACAAATAAAAAAATCGGTTTAGAAACTGTAAACTGGAAAAGGGAAACCGGAATTTATGGTTGCCCTACTCCCCTAGAAAACCCAGAAGAGAGAGGTTATGCTTTATGAGCATTATATATGTAAAAGGCGCGTATGGAAGACACTATGATTCTTCCCAGAACGCTGAGAAAGATTGGAATGCTGGAAAAGATTTTTTCAGCATTACTGACGGCTGCTACTGTTCCACTAGAGATTTTCCTACTCTGATGGACACGGTATATGTGGAACTTAGCAAGGGTGTTTATCATCCCCTGAAAATAGGAGTATTTTAAAATGAGCTTTAAAGTGATTCACGCAGTTCCCCGACGTGAGAGACCCCGACGTGAGAGACCCAGCTATCAGGATGATTATGAATGTGGTAGTCGGGGGTATTGCTATGTTACTGTAGGAGTGGACTTGGACAAAAATCTGGACACTGTTTACTTTGTCAAAATCGGCAAGGGTCAATATCCTGTTGATAGATGTAACCAACAACGACTAAAATTAATCGGCTATGCAAACAATAAGGCCACTCACTATTTCATCAACTTCATCCGTCATTCCAGCACGCTGGAATCCTATTTACTGATGAAAGCTCAAGGTACATATGGCACGACCCTGCTAGGGTATGCTCCTGCTGGTTATACTGAAATGGTAGGCTCTTTTTCATCCGCTGAAAAAGCGGTGATTGTCGCTCAGGAAATGCTTGACGAAATTGAGACGCTAAAAGATAGAAAGGTTTTTCGTTGGGTTGAGAACACCAATAGCTGGGAGCCTGGCAACTTTTATCTAGGCAGCCTCGAATGTTCCACGTGAAACGCTTCATTGTGTTTCACGTGAAACACCACGCCCCCTACCAATTTTGGCGCGCGTGCGCCAGTAGTAGGTCAATGATTATTTGTAGCAATGGTGCAAATAAATATTTACGCGAATTGGTGCAAAACACCTAGTCTCTGCAGGGAGTTGGCGCGGGGGCGCCAGTAGTAGAGTGACGAAACGAAACCGTTGGTGCCCCGCGCCAGTTTACGCGCAATGGGCAAGAATGTCAAGTCTTTTTTGCGCGTGTGCTGCAAATAATTCTAAATTAAGCAAGTCTCCTGCGCCAGTGCCAAAGTGACGAAACGAGCCTAAAGGTCCCCGCGCCAGTCTAAGTGCAAAAGCAATGAAAGTCAAGTGTTATTTGCACAATTGCGCAAATTAATTTTAATTAGGGAAGGTCTTGGGAAAACTTGGAAAAATTTGGAAGAAAGCAGCAAATAACACTTGACACGCTTAGACCGTATGCGGCCCCCCGGAATTCGTTTGCGCTTTTTTTACTTAAGCAGTAAAAAACGTTTGACAACAGAGTTAAATGCTGGTATAATACACAGTATGAAAAATAAAGAAAAGTAAATGAAATATAAAATTAAAAAAGTAAAAGGTTGTTGGCCAAAATCCAAGCGTAAGCTTGTGAAGTCCGCCATTGACTTTAGTATTAAGTACTACGGTTTAAAAGCCGAAAATGAGTATCCCCTAAAAATTAAGCTAACAAGCTTAGACGATATATACGGAGATGCTTGGTATAGTGAAGACTACTTCGAAATACGTCTTGCTGATAGAAGCAAGAACAAAATTCTTTTGAGAAGCGTCTTCCATGAAATGTGCCATATTAAACAATTTGTTTTTGATGGCTTAGAGTTAGAAGCACAACAATATAAGTTCCTGGGTAGGTCATATAAAATTAACTATTGGAATACTCCCTGGGAGATAGAAGCCAGAAAAATGGAAAAAAAATTACTGCAAAAGTATAAAAAAGTTCTTGACTTCTGACCTTCGTTGTGATATTATATGTTCTTAATAAATGAAAAACCAAACAAAATATTTTTGGGAGAAAATATGAAAGCAACAGCTGAAAAATCAACAAACTACCCGCAAGACGTTATCGACGTTATGGTTACTGAGTATGAAGCTAATCCTACTCGTGACACAGTCGCAACCCTTGCAACTCAGTTCGAAAAATCTGAGCGCAGCGTTATCGCCAAACTGTCCGCACTAGGCGTATATGTTCCTCAGCCTCGACCAACCAAAAGACCCGCTAAAGTTCGTAAGGTCGACCTGGTTGCTGATATCCAGAGAATTTGGGGCTTTGAAGTTGCCTCTCTGGTTAAAGCCAGCTTCACGGATTTGGAAAAAATTCGAAACGAATTCGAATCAAATTCATAAGGTTCTTTAAGCCTCAATCCAAGTTTCGGGTTGAGGCTTTTAAATCATCTTGACCGTTCTTCGCGCTTCATCAATG
>MPMD02055103.1_pt1 | contig 14250 bp, 11 predicted proteins | sample 1617291 | NCBI WGS metagenome assembly MPMD02 (sample SAMN05944810, study PRJNA350692) | marine metagenome | biome: marine; feature: ODZ; material: water; isolation source: 120 m water sample filtered on 30 um supor filter | place: Pacific Ocean | collected 2012-04-09 | depth 120m m | reverse complement strand
TATGGGAACTCAATGAATACTCTGGAACTCAATAAATACTCTGTCCAGCTACAAGACTTTCTCACACAAACCTACTCAAAATTTCCGAGGTAATTTTTTATGATCAAATACGAAATCCTAACTAAACTTGCTAACGGTCGTATTATTGCCGTTGCTACTACTGAGGCTGCTTCTAAAGAGGAAGCCCGTAGTAAAACCGCCAACTTCTGTAACATGATGGACGTAGTTGTTTATGATGTTCGGAAGGTGAAATAGTCTAAATACACAATGGACTATCACAACATACTCAAGGCTATCAAGATCGCTATTCTGGTTATCATTCTCAGCACTATGTTGGTCTTGGTTGTCAATTCTTTGTAAATTATTTTTCCTTTTGGATTCAGTGGCTTATAGACGCTTCCTCACAGACAATATGAGGAATATGATGCAAACTACTGAATCCAAAGAGAAAAGAAATTGCTTGACGGATACTGTGGATATATGTTACCATGGTATATACAGTCGAGTTTTACCCCTCCCTTTTAACCCTACTATTACAGGACAATTTATATGATGATTAAATTGAATGCTGCCCGCGAAGGTTTCGTAGCAGCAGCCCGTGAGGTATTGGGTGATGATGTGGAAACCATAAGCCGACCTGAAGTGGTCTCTATTGCTTCTGAGCATGATGTTAAGTATCCGTCATGGCTCTTAAACAATAAGAAACTTCGGGTGGGTCGTGGTGTCTACTGGTTGCCTGATCTTAACGGTCAATACGGTGGTGTGCATAGCCACCCAATACGCGATGGCTTTATTACTGATGTGGAATCGGAAACGCCTTCTACTACGGATTCTATTGTGAACCTTTCGTCTACGATTTCTATTATGGACAATCAAGACAATTATGTTCCGGATAAATTCATTGGTTATGTTCCTTATGGCAATTTTAATCTGGTGAAACAGGTTATCAAGTCACGGATCTTTTATCCTATGTTTATTACGGGATTGTCTGGAAACGGCAAGACTCTGATGGTGAAGGAAGTCTGTGCTCGTTTGAAGCGTGAATATGTCCGTGCGAATATCACTATTGAAACTGATGAGGACGACCTGATTGGTGGTTTTCGTTTGATTAATGGTGAAACCGTATGGCATGACGGACCGGTTATCACTGCGATGAAGCGTGGTGCTGTGTTGTTGCTGGATGAGATTGATTTGGCTTCTAACAAGATTATGGCGTTACAGCCTGTCTTGGAAGGGTCATCTATTTTCATTAAGAAGATTGGTCAGTGGGTACATCCTACTGCTGGTTTTAATGTGATCGCTACAGCGAATACGAAAGGTCAGGGATCGGATGATGGTCGTTTTATTGGTACTAATGTACTGAATGAAGCGTTCCTGGAACGATTCCCTGTTACTGTAGAGCAATCATATCCGACTGCTTCTATGGAACAGAAGATTCTTAATAACGAACTAAACAAGCATGACCTGAAGGACGAGGATTTCAGTGAGAACCTTGTTAAGTGGGCTGATGTAGTTCGTAAGACTTTCTTTGAAGGCGGCTGTGATGAGATTATCTCCACACGGCGTTTGGTTCACATCGTTGGTGCTTTCTCTATCTTTGATGATAAGATGAAATCCATCGAATTGACCGTGAATCGCTTTGACAGTGAAACCAAGGAATCTTTCTTGGACCTGTATTCAAAGATTGATGAAGGTGTCGATCCTGATTCATTGCTCCGAAAGGATGATGATGATGAGGATGATGAACTTCCTCCTTTTGAAAACGATGAGGAGTCGTTTTAATGGCAGTATCAATGTTTGGCTCAAAAGAGCAGCTGGCTAAACTCTTAGCGACAGAGGACATTCATGTCCGAATCAATAAAGAGTTGGGTACTGCTGCGTTTGATACAAAGAATCGAATCCTTTATTTGCCTGATTGGTCACTAAAGGACAGAGATGTTCTGGACTTGCTGACCGGCCATGAAGTCGGTCATGCTCTTTGGACTCTGAATGATAATTGGCAAGCCGCCGCGGAACAGGAACTTTATCACAAAGGTATTCTGAATATCGTGGAAGATGCCCGTATTGAGAAGAAAATCAAACGGAAGTATCCCGGTATTACCAAGCAGTTTGTCAAGGGCTACAAGAAGCTCGCTAATGATAACTTCTTTTGGAAGGCTGGTGAGCAACCTGAAGATTTTGACTTTATCAACCGTCTGAATCTGCATTTCAAAATGGGCGCCTTGTCTGGTATCCCGTTTTATGATGCTGACGAACAGGCACTGGTTGATATGGTTGCTGATGTTGAATCATGGCAGGATGTTCTGGATGCCACTATCGCCTTAATGTCATATGCTGCCGATAATATAGACGAGTATGATGAAGATTGGGATCCGATGGAATTCAGAGGCCTTGGTGCTCCTGGTGAATCCAATGGTGATAAAGATGAAGGAACTGCTGAAGGTGATGAGAGTAATGCCCCAAAGGGTAGTGCCGGTGATGATGGTCAAGACGGTAACGATAATGGCGATACTGTCAGTTCTGATATCTCAGCTGATCTGAAAGAAAAGCTTGAGGACCTTATGTCCATGTTGCCTGATGACCTTGCTTCTACTCAGGATCGTTTTGATGAGAAGATGGAAGAATTGACCAATTCGTCGGAAAACAAAAACGACCAGATAGTGTATTTTTCACTACCTGAAGCGAACCTGAAAACTATCCTACTTGGATATAAAGATTGCTTGAAGGAGATGCAGCAGAAACAGATTGACATAGAAACCAGTAACAAGGAAGTCTATTCTGACAGTCCTCATGCGCCTTGTGTTGTAGATTATTTGGAGAAATTCACTAAGTTTAAGAATTCAAGCCAGAAAATCATCAACTACATGGTGAAGGAGTTTGAAAGAAAGAAGGCTGCCAAGGAATATCGCCGTGAGTCGATTTCCAAGACAGGCGTGCTTGATGTGAATAAACTCTATTCCTACAAGTACAATGAGGATATCTTTTTGAAGAAGATCCTGAAGCCTGATGGAAAGAATCACGGAATGATTATGTTGGTTGACTGGTCTGGTTCGATGAATCAACATTTGCATGATACTATTAAACAGATGCTGACTTTGGTGTGGTTTTGCAACAAAGTGAATATCCCGTTTGAAGTATATGCCTTTTCTAATAACTATCGAGCTCAGGAGAAGTATCGCAAAGAGGATGAAAGTCAAGAAACTTGGGCCAAACGTGTAATAGGCTCGCAACCCTGGATTGAGAAAGTTGGTAATGCCTGCTTTGATAGAGATAACTTTAAGTTACTCAATTTCTTCTCGTCCAGAATGAATGCTTCTCAACTCAACAATATGGCAAAAATTATGTGGCGTATCGGTCAGGGATATTCTAACCGTTACTGTCGTGAAGAATGGGGCAATTTTGAGTTAGGTGCCACGCCTTTAGTTGAAGGACTTGTTACCATGAATAAGATAATTCCAATGTTTAAGAATTATCACAAAATCGACAAGATGAATTTGATCGTTTTGTCAGATGGTGATGGAAATACAGAATTGGGATCAGTTAAAACTGTAGAAGGGTCAGAATATATGTCTACCCGTTTTGCTACTAGAGGAAATCTATTTCTGGAAGATCCTTTGACTAAACGGACATATAATATGGCAGATATGCACGAGGAAGATGGATATTGGCCGCGAGCCTCCAAAATGCAAGAACGTGCTATATTATGTTTGTTAAAAGACCGTTATGACCTTAATGTAGTTGGAATATTCCTTGATTCTTCCGCTAATGGTAGAGCATTGAATGCTAGAACATTGAGAAGTTTTATTGGACACAAATTCTACAACAAAGAAGGTCACGACAAGGCTCGTAAGGAATGCCGTAAGACTGGATGTGCCGGTGTCAATCAGATTGGCTATAATGAGTATTACATTGTGCCAACTGGGACAATCCGGGAGGTAGAAACTTCACTTGATGTGGATCGTACTATGACAGTCGGCAAGATAACTAATGCCTTTAAGAAACAACAATCCAACAAGTTTGGTAACAAAATATTAGTAAATAGGATGATGGATATCATCTGCTGAAAAAGAAGAATTGGGGTGCGGCTCTTTGGGTAACCGGGAGCCTCCACCTGATGCTTGGAGAGGCACTTATAGAAAGCTCTGTCACCGCCAATGACACATCTATCCTGCCCCAATTTTTTCTTGACTAATAACCTTAAATATGAGATAATATATAGTATGAACTATCCTAAAGCAGGCGGCAACAACTTAAAGAAGTTTTATGAGGACGTTGATAAATTTATTAAGAATGGAGACTTTGTGTTTGATATGTCGGACCAAATGACAGTTAAGAATTTCTCCAAAAAGTGTGGACTCAAATTCACCAAAATAGCTGATTGTGTTTTGAACATAAAGGAGAATTTCCCTAACAGCAGAAGAACTTTTATTAAGGGTTCAAACTGGCTTGGAAAAGTTGTAGATTACAAACCTATTGCCGGTAAGGAAAAACTATGGTCTATGAAAGGTGAATGGGTATATGTTATAGTCTATGATGGTTGGATTGTAAAATTGGGAATGACTAGTGATAGTTTATCTGGTCGATTTGGTTCTTATAATTGTGGAACCAAAAAAGCAATGGCTAAGGGTAGTTGTTCTACCACAAACTTTGGCGTGACCGAATGTAATTATCTGGCACTTAATAAGGATTGTAAAGTTGAGATTTATGGCTACCGGATTGGTGAAGTCTATGCAAAGACAGAAAGGGTTGGTGGTAAAGTCTTACGAGCCAGAGCACAAGTTGCTCCCGCATATGAAGCGAGATTGATGGAGATTTATATAGACTGCACAGGAACTATTCCTCCGTTGTGTGGACAGAAAGGTAACAACTAATGGAGTACGATAAGTTCTACACAAAACCAGAGATAGCCAAAAAGTTTGTTGATGTTATCAATAAACTGGCGCCGTTAGATGAGTTCGATATGGTAATAGAGCCGTCAGCTGGTTGTGGTAATATTCTTCAGTTTTTACCAGATACAACTTTAGGGTTAGACATAGAACCCGAGAATGACGGTTCAGCATACTTACACCACATTACTAAACAAGACTTTTTTGAATATGATATAAATTGGAGTCCTTTGTTCAATAATGTTAGAGTTGCGTGTGTAGGAAATCCACCATTCGGTTCTGGTTACATGAACCCTCTGGCAAAAAAGTTTTTCAATCATGCTGGAAAGTTTAGCGATTTGATTGCTTTTATTGTTCCGGCAAAATGGCACACTTCATGGAAAGTACATAAAGGTCTTGATCCCCAGTTTGGTTTATACTTTAGTGAGTTATTACCTAAGGACAGTTTTGTAGCTGACGGCAAAGCACATGATGTTAATTGTTGTATGCAAGTTTGGTCTAAAACTCCTTTAGGTAAAAATTTGAGAATACAAAAAGCTCCACCAACATCACATCCAGATTTCGATATGTTTTTGACTTGTGATAATGTTGCTCGAACATCTATTGTAAGAGAACAACTAGAGAAGAAAGAATATTGGGAGTTTGCTTTAAAGTATTGGGGCAAAATCCAAGTATGCGAAATGGAAGATGTACCAGTAAACACAACTACACATTTTTTGTTTGTGGCTAAAAAACCATATGTTAGAGAACTATTAGAACAAATTGATTGGACAAAATATATTTCTAATATGGGAGCTCCAAATGTCGGTGGAAAGTCAATATTAGTTAAAGCATATAGTGATATAAAAAAAGAATCCTGCCCCAACTTTTCTTGACTTATAACCTTAAATATGAGATAATATAAAGATGTATATTGAATTGAGAGAAATGAAAGAGAAACATTATGTTATGTTGCGACATGAAGATTCTAAGGAGAAACCGGTAGCACAATTTATTAGTAGTAATCCTGTAGAGGCTTATAATGTCGCTAAACAGTTTGCTAAGCAACATAAATGTTTGATAAGGGCAACTAAAGGCGGAATAGAAACGCCAGAAGTTCCGATACCACCTGATTTATTTGAGGAGTAAGAAAATGAAATATGAATAGAAATCTGGAAGGTCAGCGAACCTTTCAGGTGTTGTGAAGTTGTAAAATCGCAATATTATGGAAAAGTCCTACACATACAGTAGGCAATATATATGATAGAAAATCTAACAATTATAGGAACATGAACAAGGCTCTGCTTGCACCCGATATCCTCTGATCCTCCCGTTAGTCGAAAGACCCCGCTCCGGCGGGGTTTTTTGTGCGTTTTGGGGAAGAAATTTTTATAAATATTACAAACAATAATACGAAACAGGAAGAAAAAAATGGCAGTAGTATATAGAGTTTTTCTAGAAAAATTAGGAGGCACAGTTTCATCCGAGTTTATAGGTAATGTTGGGGATTTGTTTTATGACCCTAGCGTTAGGTCCCTAAAGATATCTGATGGTTCTACAGCCGGCGGATTATCTATAACTGCCGCTGGTGGTGGGCTGGCAGCATTATTGGAAGATACTTCCCCACAACTCGGTGGCACACTTGACGCTAACAGTAACACAATTGATATGGGGACCAACAACATCACGGACACAAAAGTCGGTGAATGGGATACAGTATATGGTTGGGGCAATCACGCAAGCGCCGGCTACTTAACAAGCGCATCTGATTTTGCTTGGAGTGAAGTAACAGCGAATCAGGCAGTAGTTGCTGGTAACGCTTATATTGTAGATACTAGTTCGGCCATTACACTTACATTTCCCGCTTCCGGAACATTAGGAGAATTGATTAAAGTAATTGATGGCACAGGTAATGCTAACAGTAACAATATCTCTTTAGATCCTAACGGTGGCAAGATACAAGGTGTTGCTACTAATTTCTTAATGGATTATAATGAGGCAGGTATGACATTCGTATATTATAACACAACAAGAGGCTGGATCGTAGAGGAAAATTAATATGGCAACTGCTAGTAACGTAAGAGCTCAACAAACTCAAGGCAATCAATATACAAAAACTATTAATACAGCTCAGGCATTAGGAGATTCATATAGTGCTGTAGCTGGTGATACGATTTTAATAGATACATTACCAACTCATACCTCTCGCGGTCCGGCTGGTAAAACTACAGCTCCCAAATCGGATCATGGAGCAAGTTATACTGGGAATAAAGATTTAACTTCCAGACGATTTGAGATTAAACTTCCGGCCAGTCCTTCATCCGGAGATACTATTATTGTAAATGCCGGAACTTCAGGACAGTCTGATGGTGTAACTATTACTTCCACAGCTCATCAATTGGAAGGATGCAACTTTTCTGGATTTTTAAATGCAGGGTTAGCAGGTGCTCCAACTGCTCACGCTAATATGATGCAATACAGTAGAGAAGTTCCTTATGAAAATTTATACTCATTACATATTCCGCCGGATACTGGTGATGTAGAAATTAAATTTTTCGCTCCTATATTACCTAGTTGGATGAGTGCTAGTCAGAGCACTTTAAGCTCTATTGGTTTAGGTATGTGGAAGTTTAATACAGTAACTAATGCAGGTGATGTAGATTTTAGGAGATTACGATTAACAGACGCAGATTTATTGAGTTTAGGAAGCCCATTAGTAAACACTACGGGGCCCAGAGATTCTTCAGCTCAATTACAAACAACACAAGAGAGTTATATGCCATTTGGTGGTACTGTTACAACACAACCGGCCGGGACAACACAAACAGGAGACCAGGGTATTACTCTAAAACTGGTTGACGGAATGCCGGGCTGGTGGTTACAACCAAATTGCTATAATGCTTTGGATGTCAACAGGAGTGCTGAGAGATTTGACTGGTGCCTACCCACTGCGGCAGCCCAATGGTTAGGATATGTAATGAATCCTATTGGTATGGGCGGTGCTGGAGCTTTAACCTTTAATAATGTACCTGGATTTAGTATAGCCTGGCCTGATTCTGAATATCCTGGAGACGTATGGTATCATAATTACCAATGGGAAGAAGGTGCTCGGCCCGGTCGGGCAACTTATGCTCAAGAGAATAATAATCTTTCTGACTTTGGTTGGTACTTTAATACTAACGATTTAGGTTCTAATGATAACACATTAAGAGCGTTCCCTGGCGGATCGGCCAAAAAAGGAACTCTGGCCTGGAATTCTCTAATAGGTCTAAAGGAATGGTTAAGGCAAGCTGGTGTAACTAATGTGGATGCCGGCCAGGGAGTAGTATCATTTTTTTATAATCAAGAATCTATCAATTACGCAAATTCAAATGCTTCGGAGCCTGAACAAGGACCATTAGCCGGAACTGGCACAACATATGCTGATTTCTTTGCACAAATCTTTAATATGATAGATCAAAATATTCCTGTAATAGCACATTTTCAAAGATGGACCCTGAGGCAAGATTCTACAACTTTTGCGAAATCCCATTTTAATAATAATAGGATTCTTCCTCCAGAAACTACTAATACTGGAAAATTGACCGATTTTGCTATTCAAGATTATTATTTTGACCTCAACCAGGACACTAGTCCTGATATTGATGGATCACAAGATCATGGAATAAATGAAAGTTATGAAGGTAGTACGGATGCTTGTGGACAGATAGTTGGCCATAGTGTATTGGTGGTAGGGTATATGAGAATACCATCAACTTATACAAAGCAAGGAACACTAACTGATGATAGTGCTGAAGAAAATCCTATAGCTAGCATTTCAGCTTTACCAGATGGTAAACAGCCATATTATTATAATGTTGCTACTACTGATACAGATTTTCTATTAGTATTAGATGATAATAATTCTAATTATGCTTCTACTGGTGTTGCTGGACCGAACACTGGAGTAGATAAGAGAACCATAAAGGCGGTACCTATAAAACGTGAAGGTAATTATACTCTTGCTGCTGAAGCGGGTGGTTCGATTTTAGGCAGTGCGACTGTACCTCATTGGATAGATTTTACTTTCTAATATAAAATTGCAGAAAGGCCCCGCTGAAAGGTGGGGCCTTCTTTTTGCATAAATAATAAAACTATGAATTGAGGAAAGCAAATATGACCCAGTTAATTAACCCAGAGAAATTTACACAGGCTACGACCCAGTTGAGGTCGTTTTTTTTGGCCCGTAATTTTCAAGAAGTACACACACAAAACAGGCTATCAATATTAGCCGCTTGTGAAGATCCAACAACCGTAGCAACATACAATTATGCCGGAGAAGTCTGGCCCCTGCCTCAGACGGGCCAAATGTGGTTGGAATACCACTTGCTCAAGAGCCCCGCATCTCCGGGGTTTTTTTGTATCTCCACATCCTACCGGGAAGAGAAAAACATCACAGAAGGTAGACATGATATAATCTTCCCGATGTTTGAGTTTGAGATGCCCGGAACGATTGTGGAATTAGAACAGATGGAAAAAGAATTATGTGAATATATGGGATTCGGTAATAAACAAAGTGTAGTAGATAAAAACTATTTGGATTGGTGTGAATATTTTGGTGTAGAAGAATTAGAGCATGAGCATGAAGAATCTATGTGTAAGAATTGGCAAGGTAGAGTTTGTATGATTAAGAACTTCCCCAACTACACAAGCCCATTCTGGAATATGAAACAGAACGGTGATGGCACAGCCGCTAAGATTGACGTTATCATATCAGGACAAGAAACGATTGGTAGTGCAGAACGATCCTCTGATACTGATGAGATGTGGGATATGTTTCATACAATCAGTGATGGGTTGTATGCTAATCTATTGTATGACCAGTTCGGCAAAAATCGTGTAGAAAAAGAACTTAAAGATTTTCTATCACTTGATTTCTTCCCAAGAGTTGGTGGTGGGATAGGTATTACTAGACTGCTACACGCTATGAATGATTATGATGTTAGAAGAATAGTAAATGTAATGTAGAACAATTCCGGGGTATGCGAATTAGGTATAGCAGCCCTACTGTCGATAGGGTGCAGACTAAGGCGTGAGCTGTCTGATGTGCGTTCGACCCGCACTCCCGGAGCCATTCATATTTTTATTTATGTATAATGATGATAAATAGTAGATGATGAAAGAGAATATGATATGTCATTTTTAGGTCAAGCCGGATTTTTCTGGGGAATTGGTGTTTGTGAAGATAGATTTGATCCAGAAAAACTAGGCCGTATTAGAGTTCGTTGGTTAGGTATACACGACGAAGATAAAGAAAAAATCCTCACAAAAGACCTTCCCTGGTCTACTGTAATGCAACCAGCAACGGCAGTAGCTGCGACAGGTATTGGTACTTCAGGCACTTCAATATTGGAGGGTAGTTGGGTTGTAGGTTTTGCAAAAGACCCGGAAGACCTCCAAGAATGGATTGTAATGGGTATCTTGCCTGGAGATAACACTACAACAGCCGTTCAAGGTACAGATAACCCAACTTCAGGTCACAGAAAGTGGGCCAAATATCGGGGTAATCTAAAAGAATATAGTAGAGATAATATTCTGGGAGGAGAAGGACGAGATGGAAGAACTGTAGCTCCTATAGAATCTGATTTGGCCAATAAGTTTGTTGATTACGAAAAAGGCTTCCATGATCCTACTATGGACCTACGAAACATTCCTTGGCCTCCAAGTGATGCAGGTTATGGCAACCCGGTATGGAATCATGCCTATACTCCTCCAACAGATGCGCCTGGTGATATCATACTAAATGATCCTGATAAGAAAATAAACCGGGTAATGAACCATTCTGATGCCGGCGGTGGCGATCATCCTAATTTGGTTGATTTGGATCCTTTCGATGAAAAATTATGGGATTATGATTGGAAACCCAAAAAGCCATTTGTTAGGGTTACTCATTCTGACATATTGCATTATCTTTACCAAACTACTCGTAGAATAAAAGCTGATAAAAGATTTCTTCCAGCTTGGACAGATTTCGGAACATTTAGATGGCGTGATTGTAATACTTATTTTGTAGATGATTTGGATTATATGCCAGAATTGACGATTGAAGAGCGTAAGTTTTGGGGTTCTCACGGCAACAGAGAAGATGGTAGAGAAGGTGTTATATTCTCTACTGGTTATTTGGAGCCTGATTATTGGTCAGAAGATAGAGAATATGGTTCATTAGGAGGTACATATGGGCCGGCATTTCCTGTCACAAGAGATACACCCACAGTTTCTAAAGATCCGGCAGGCCTAACAAAGATTGGAGAAACAGATACAAGAGCTGGATGGGGTAAAGCTCCAGGTGATGAAACTGGCTATTGGAGTATGGAAGGAGAAGATTATAGAGTTCCTAATCCAAGAGTCCGTTGGGTAATGAAAGTTCATTTAAGTCATACTGAAAGACAAACAATAATGGAACTGTTTAAAGCAGGTCATTATGGTACAGGCATTTATAATATCAGTAAACCCGGTGATGGTAGAAAAGACATACAATGGAAAGATGTAAAAGAAGAAGATTTGGTGGTAGTACCTCAGCCAGATATTAACCCATTAGCTCTTGGTGGTATTCCTATAGAATTCACGGATGGGGTAGTAGTAAAAACCAAATCTAGTTTGTGGGCAGATTCTACAACTTATTTTAATGATCCGAATTTATGTAAAGGTGAGCCAGCCAAGCCACTATTGCAAGAAGGTGATATAGTACAAATTGCTGGTGTTAGAGGCATGCAAGAGATCAATGGTCGAATTTTCCGCTTAGGAACTTGTAGTGATGACGGCACAAGCTTTACAATGGAATTATGGACTGCTGATGGAACAGTTTGGTCAGGGCCGGCCGGAATAGAATGGGAACCTGACGGAAATAATTTAGGTAAGTGGGCAGTTATAGGTGCGGCGGTCTTACCAGATCCACCATTCTCTGAATATCTCGGAGGCGGTGTTGTAATACCTCATAACCCACATAGATATCTTTGCTGGAAGGCAGATATGAGGGAACGACAAATCAACATTGGTTCGCCTGATCCAGAAACTGGTGTTAATGAGAAACATTGGAATCAACCAACTGGTGATTATAATGCTCGATATCCTTTCAATAATGTTTATGAATCAGAATCAGGGCACATTATGGAGTATGATGACACTCCGGGCGCTGAAAGAATATCACAGTTCCATAGGTCGGGCACAAATTACGAAATAGACCATAATGGCAATAAACAAACTTATGTAAAGGGTGATAATTACGATATACGCCTACATGATGATTATATGTATGTTAAGGGTAAAGTGGTTCATACTTATGATGATGAAGTGATGATTCGTTGCAATGACCGAGCGGATATTTCGGCTAATTGGGGAATACAGATGTGGTCGGGCGGTGATTTAGATATTCACTCAAAACGAAACATCAACTTGAAGTCTGATGGTGATATTAACTTACAAGCCGACGGACATATCAATTTATCAGGAACTACAACAACCCATAAAGTTGCTGACGAATATCGTGCAGGTAGTAGAAATAAAGGTGAATTCTCCAAGATTAAAATGAAAGCGGGTCATCTATTTGGTGAAATCATAGGAGATATAGAAAGGCCAAGAGAATATGGGATATTTTTACAATCTGCTGAAGGTCCGATTGGAATTAAAACTTTACATGATGGTGATTGGGGAAATATTCATATTGCCTCTGGTTGGGATATGGAACTCTTTTCATGGAGACACCAATATCGTACGGCAGGGAAAATATCGAATCCGTCGAATATCTATGATTATGCTATTGATAATATTTTCATAGAGGCAGAAGCCAATAATATTGAGATTACAGTTCCTGCTGGGTATCTTCACGCATCAATACTAAAAGAAATTCATTGGAAATCTTGTACAGGCAATATAGTTTTACACGCTTTAGACAATACGATTGATTTGGTGGCATTGTATGATGTAAATATAGAATCACTAGCTAACGGTATTGACATTAGGGCGGCTATTGATGTTCAGATTTTTGCAGTAGCAGCTCAGGTAGATATTACTGGTGGTACTGATGTTAATATTTGGGCTGAATCTAATAATATGAATCTCAAAGCTGATAATCAATTATTTATTACTTCTGGCGAGGATTTTCACATTATATCCGGTGATGATTTATTTATAGGGGCTGCTCAGCAGACACATATAGAATCAGTAACAGCTATGTTTATAGAATCACAAACTAGTGCTTTTAATCTCAAATCGGAACTTGATATGTTTATTCAATCAAACACAGCAGATATACACGCCAGAGCTGAACTAGATATGCATTTAGAAACCAATGCCGGTAATATGAATATACTTGCTCATAATGAAATGTTTTTATCTACAACAGATGAAGATATTAATATTAATGCTGGTGATTATTTTATAAAAGAAACGGCGGCTGAAATTCATATGAACGGACCTGTGGCCGATCTTGCGACTGCGGCAACACCACCTGGGCTTGCGCAAACACCAACTCTGGCACAAAATGCTGGGTATGCCGGACCTGCTCGTCTAGCAATACCTTCAATAGAAAGCTTGAAGGCTTGGATCCCAGATACTTTTGAGTTACAGTGTATTGACTTACCTAATCCAAGGCCCGCGGGAGGTTGGAGTGTAAACAGTTTAGCACTCAACAAGAATGATACTTCAATAGGTGTTGGTGGTGAGAATATTCGTAATTTACATGACACAATAGAAAATCTACAAAAAGGATTAAGTGCATATGCAACTAAAACATATCCTTCCACATCAGGAAAGAAAGTGTATGTAGAGGATCAAATAAAGGATAAATGGACTGGTGGCCATACTACAGATTTGCAAGATCCGTGGAATGGAATAAATTGGCATCCCTTTACTATCATGCCACTTGGTGTAGAAAGGATTGTAAGATATCCGCCGGTTGCACCACCTTGTTAATAATAAGGAGGTAATTAACAATGGCCGATTTACCAGTACATAGAGAAACAGATGGAAGAAGTTGTGGAGCTGTAACAGGAATTCCAATGAATCAGGATGATGTATTTGCAAATGAATTGCTTGTAGCTTCTCACGGAGATATTTGCACACACGGAGCTGGAGCTTTAACAGGAAATGCTAATGAGGTATATGTCCATGAGATATTAGTAGCTGGTCATACAGCATCAGGTGCTCTTTGTGGACTATCTCATGCCGGCTCGGCGCCTACAACAGAAGGATCACCTGATGTATTTGTAGGAGATTAAAAAATTAAATTAGGAGTTAATAAGATGTTAGGAAAGTTAATGGAAAGAATTAAAGAAAGAGAATGTAGTTTAGGAATTATTATGGTTATTGTTGGAGCACTATTTGTGATATTTCCAGCAAAATTAGCCGG
>MPMD02153832.1_pt1 | contig 14256 bp, 7 predicted proteins | sample 1617291 | NCBI WGS metagenome assembly MPMD02 (sample SAMN05944810, study PRJNA350692) | marine metagenome | biome: marine; feature: ODZ; material: water; isolation source: 120 m water sample filtered on 30 um supor filter | place: Pacific Ocean | collected 2012-04-09 | depth 120m m | reverse complement strand
GGCTGTACATGCGCGTCCCGGCGTGGGTGATGTAGCCGTCTTCCTGGACGCACGAGAGGACGAAGTCCAGGCAGCGCTCGACGCTCTTGCCGTGGCGCCCGCGCCCCGGCAGGTGGCCGCCGGCGAGGAACGCCATACCGGCCAGGGACGTGACGCCTACGTGGCCGCGCTCCGCCGTGTAGTTGTAGTCGTCGTTGAGCTTGTAGCCGATCTTCCCGTTCCAGCTGCCGTCGGTCTCCTGGTGGTTTGCCAGCCAGACCAGGCCGCGCTCCACGGCGCTCGCTTGCTGGGGCGTGACCTCCAGAGCTCGGGAGGGCCCGGATCCCTGCGCGTGGGCATCCCCTACGACCGCGACCGCGAACCCGAACGCGCACAGGGCCCCCTTCATGGGGCCGAGCGGAGTACGGCGTGCGCGGATCATCGCATCACCTGCAGTTGCTCTTCTCCGGCGAGTAACAGGGCGTCTCCCAGAGCCGTCAGCTCCAGCTGATCGCCCCTGCCCAGGCGCAGGTCGAGGATCTGGTTGCCGGAAGGCGTGCCCGTGCTCTTGTCGAAGCTGTACAGGATCGTACGCGCCGGCTGGCGGGTGTTGCGGGGCTTCTCGCTGTATGCGAGCGCGACGGTCGTCTGGCTCACGGCGGGCATCGGCATGTCCCTATCGTACAGATCGGCCGAGGACACGGGCAGGCGCCGGACCCAGCGCTCGTGACCGTAAGGAAGGTGTACGGCGTGCACCTTCATCTCGAGCTCGTCGGGTCCGAAGGAGCGCAGGAACAGGAAGGGGGAGTCGATGCGCGTCCGCTCTCGGACGCCGACGCCGATCAGCTGGTGCTCGATACCGAGCCTCAAGTTGCCCACGGCCGCGTGGCCCCCGACGCTGGTGTTCAATTCCACGAGCAGCCCGTGGGCGTCGTCTTCTCGCAGGGTGTGGCGCGGTCGGAGTACGAGGTAGGTGCGCTCGGCGTGCTGAACGATCGCGTGCAGCTCCCGTCCACCGCCGGCCACCTCCTCGAAGCGCACGGTCCAGTCGACGGTGCCCGTCGCGAGCCGCAGGGCGACGATCTGGTTTTGCTCGGGGCGCCTCAGCATCATGAAGCGCGGCAGGATCAGGCGCCCGGCCTCGATCCAGCTGGTGGCGTAGGCCTCCTTGCGGAGGGCGTGCGGCAAGTCGAACTCGCGCGTCCAGCGTCCGGTGAACAGGTCCAGGACCAGGGCTGTGCGCTTGCCGACGCGCGGCAGGAAGACCACCTCCCGCTCGCCGCAGATCGCGTGCGGCCAGTGGAGCGTCTCTGAGATCTCTCTCTCCCAGACGACCATCCCCGTGGCGGTGTCCAGGGCGTGGATGAGGCTCATGCTCCCGGGCAGGTCCGACACCACCAAGGCGAGGCCCGAGTGCACTTCGACGGCCTCGGCCACGCCCTCGGGAGCGGTCCAGCCCCAGAGCCACTCCCCGCCGCCGTCGCCGTCCCCGTCGCGGCCGAGGGCGATCACACCCTCGTCGAGAGCGAGCAGCACGATGCCCGGCGCGAAGGCCACGCGCTGCTCCCAGTTGTTGACCGGAATTGATCGCATGGCCACGTGCTGGGACCACAGGGGCACCTGCGGGTTGGCGGCAGAGACAGCGCTGATCGAGACCGAGCGCGCGTTGCCGCGGCGCGTGGGTTCGCCGCGCGCGAACAGCAGCACCTCCGGCTCGTCCTCCTGCGCGTCGGGTGCCGGGGGCATCGCGCCCAGTAGGGTGTGTCGGCCGTCGTAGCTCGAGCGGACGGGTGGGGAGCCGTGGAAGGTGCGGCTCGCGAGCGCCGTGGGGTGGGCGAAGCGCGGCTCGCGCTCGACCAGCTCGCGCAGTGTCAGGCCGCCGTGGGCCTTGATGGGGGAGACGAGGTCCGGCTGGGCCCGGGCCAGGGCGCGCGTGAGCTCGCGCATGGTGTCGCGGTTGCCGCCGCTCTCGAGCGTCGCCCCCAGGCGCAGGGCCAGGAGGGCCTCACGCTCGTCGGCGTGCGCCGCGGACCAGACCCGCGGCAACTCGCTCAGAACGATCCTGGCCACCGTCGGCGCGTCCTGCTCCTCGACGGCCCAGTCGAGCAGGAGGTCGTTGGCGTCGCGGGCCGCCTGTGAGTGTGGAAAGAGCCGTGCGACCTCCTCCAGCCGCTCCCTGTCCCGACCGCCCGTCGCCCGCTCCAGCAGGGCGTGCGCGCGGTCCTCGAAGGGGGCGTAGATCTCGAGGCCGAAGGCGTCCACGCGGGCGGCGATGCGCCCGCCAGCGACCTCCGTCACGCTGCCCGGCGGCAGGGGCACCTCGGGCCAGTGCTGCAGCATGTGGTGCAGCTCTACGAGTTCGCCGGCGACGTCGCCTGAGCTCGCGAGGTGAGCGGCGCGCTCCAGGGAGACCCAGAGTCCCACGGGCAGCGTCCAGACGAGGAGCTCGTCCTCGGCGCTGCGATCGAGCAGGGGCTCGATGCGCCAGGAGCCGTCGTTCGTTCCCGCGAAGGTGTCCGGCATGAGCACCTGCGCGGGCGTCTGTTCGGCGACAACTTCGCCGTGGACGAAGAGGCTCCCGCAGGCGGCTTCCAGCTCGGTCAGGACGGCCATGCGAGCGTTGTCCTCCAGGCTGCGCAGCAGGATGCTCTGCTCGAGCAGCGTGTCGCGCTCACTGTGGATGTCCGGGGACATCGCGCGTGCCGCACGCAGGGCGCTCAGGGCGCCGCGCGTGTCCGCCAGGTCCGCCAACACGCGCGCCTTCGAGCGCAGGATCCCGTGCAGCTCCGCCAGCACGCGCGCCTCGGCCTGGCTCGTGTCGTCGGTCAGGAAGGGAGTCAGGATGTGCGCCGCGTCGTCGAGCCAGACGCGCGCCGCGGGGGTGTTCCCTGCGAACGCCTCGATGCGCCCGCGCTCGCCCATCAGGGCGGCCAGATTCAGGGCGGGCGTCAACTCCTCGGGCGCGCGCTCGTGGGCCTCGCTCGCGCGGGAGAGCAGCATGTCCCACTCGAAGTAGCCGGTCAGGAAACGCGAGTTGAGGGTGAAGAGCGTGCCCTCCCCGACCAGCAGGTTGCCGCCGCCGCCAGGTCCCCAGGGGGCGGCGCGCAGGAGGCGCCGGCCCGTCTGGCGGTGGATCTCGATGCGTTCTGTGGTCGTGGGGACGACGATGCGGTCGTCGAGCAGCAAGGGCCAGGCGGGGAACTGCTCGTCCGCCAGCAGCGGGTCTGTGAAGCGCCAGGCCAGGGTGTGGGGCGCCTCGTGGCGCAGGCCGGCCGAACAGGCCAGGGCCAGCAGCCGGCGGCCGCCCAGGTAGACCGTCGTCTCGTCGGCACCCAGGAGCAAGTTCACGTCGGTGCGCATCCCGCGCCCCCAGTCGCTGATCTTCGACTGGCGCACGCTCCACAGGAGCGATCCGCTCTCGATGTCTATGCCAATCAGGTCGTCGGAGTCGACCGGCGTCGCGACCACCACGCCGTCGGCCACGACCGGCGGAGCGTTGCGCCATGACTGGGTCCGGCGCGGGGCGTTGTGGTTGCGCCGCGGAGGCAGGGGGTTCTGGTCGTAGAGGGTCTCCCAGTGCACGCGCCCCGTGAACAGGTCGAGGGAGGCCACCGTTCCCAGCTGCGTCAAGGCGATCACGCGCTCGCCCTCGACCCGCAATGGCGCCGCCGAGAAGGCCTGGGAGTGGCGGTTGAACATGTTGAGCTCGCGCTGGCCGCTGACGAGCTGCGTGGACCAGATCAGCTCGCCAGTCTCCAGGGCGTAGCAGGCGACGTGGTAGTCGATGCGGCCCTGCATGCGGTAGGTGGGCACCAGCACGCGCGATGCCGCGATGACCGGCGGCCCGGCGACGCGCATGCGCTCGGCGAAGCCGCCCTGCTCGCCGTCCCAACCCGCGCGCGGCGCGTGGTTCCAGAGCTCACGGCCGGTCTCGACGTCAAAGGCGAACAGGCGCCGGTCAGGGATGATGGTCAGGATCGGGATGTGGTTGAAGCGCTGGTTCGAGATCTGGGTGATCGGCACCTGCAGGGCGGCGACGGCGACCGCCTGGGAGGCCGCGGGCGCGATCAGGGCGCCGGCCTTGTCGATGCCCTTGAAGAATTCCAGGCGATCGTTGAGCTCCAGGCTTTCCCAGCCAGCGGCCTCACCGCTCGTCCAGCGCAGGCTGCCGGAGAAGGCGTCGATGGCCAGCAGGCTCATGGAGGTCGAGACCAGGATCGTCTCCCCCGCGCGCACGGGGTGCAGGTTGGCGCGCGCCTGGCGGAAGGCGTGGGTGCTCGGCAGGCGGAAGGGGCGCGGCCAGGAGCTGGCTTCAAACCCCGGCGTGCCGTGCGCCGCCTCGCCTGGACCGGGCAGGCGCAGCTCGCGCGTCGTGGCGTCGGGATCCCCAGCACCGCGCTCGAGGAGCGTCAGGGCGAAATCGGTTCGGCTCAGGACGCCCGCGCTTGCCCCGCCCCGCGCCAGTGCCTCACGCGCGCTCGCCCACTCGGGGGCGGTCTGCGGCGCTGCAGGCAGTTCGAGCACGCGCCGCAGGGCGCGGCCCCACGCCAGGCATGCCTGGTCGGGGTGGCCGAGCTCCAGCTCGGCGTCGCCCAGGGTCCAGCAGGCCGCCAGGGCGGCGTCGGTCAAGGGCCAGCGCTCGGCGAGTGCGGCCAGGGCGCGCGGATCGCCCCGCTCGCGCGCGCGCTCGAGGGCAGCGTCCGCATCTCGCCCGTGCTGGTCGCGGTAGAGTTCGCGTGCCTCGCCCTCGAGCCCCTCCAGCTCCGCGAGCGCCCACTCGGCAGCGCCGCGGTGCACGTCCTGCTGGGAGGGCCGCCCCTGGGCGCGCGGTCGCTCGGCGCCGAGCAGGTCGTTGGGGTGTTCTTCCAGCAGGCGCTGCAGGTCCGCCAGTGCCTCGTGCCAGCGCCGGGCGTCGAGGTGGTCCCGGGCGCGCTCGGCCAGGGCTCCGGCGGCGCGCGTGTCGGGGATCGAGAAGGTGCGGACGTCGCTCTGGGCCGAGGCGCCCAGGCTCAGGACGACGAGGGTCGCCACGGTCCACGGGCCCTGTCCGACGCTCCCTCCGATGTTGCTCTGCCGTGCCGTCATTCTTTCGCCGCGCCTCCCCCTCCATAGTCTCTCGGCCGGCCTGTCCTTGGTCGGAAAACGCGCCACATCGCCTACACTAGTTCCAGGCGCTTGCGGAGGATCCACTCGGCGGAGAGCACCGCCAGGGCCGCCAGCAGGGTCCCCCAGTGGTCCCAGGCGTCCTTGAGGCTTGAGGAGAGCGCCTCGCGCCGCTCCTCGCCGCCCGGGAAGGCGACCGTCAGGCGGTCGATGTTGCCCATGGAGACGCTCTCACCGCCGGTCATGGCGGCGAGGGCCGCCATTCCGGCCGGGTCGGGGGAGGGGTCGATGTTCTCGCGCGAGGGCAGGACAACTTCGAACTCCGTGCTGGTGACGCGCTCCTCGCCGATCTCGATCCAGGCCTGGTAGCTGCCCGGCCGGTCCACCTCCAGGGAGGTCCGGAAGAGCCCGTCGCGGCCGGCGACGCGCAGCAAGGTCAGCTCCTCCCGTCGACCGTCGGGTCCGACCAGCGCCGCCTCCTGCACGTCGCGATCGCTCGGACGGAAGTCCTCGTCGAGCACGCGCGCCTCGAGCACGACGCGCTCGTCGAGGGCGTAGGTGCTGCGCAGGCTGTCGAGGCTCACCCGCCGGTTGCCGCTCTTGAGGCGACCGAGGGCGAGCCAGCGGATGGCGTTGCGCCAGAAACGCTCGTGGTAGCGGTCGCCGAAGCGGTAGCGCCACATCCAGGTCGCGTCGATGGCGAGGAACAGGGTGCGGCCGGCGGGGAAGTAGCCGGCGACGAGCAGCGGGTGGCGGCCGTAGGGACCCTCGGCCACCGGATGGCGCAGGAGCACCTGGCTGCCCGGCTTGGCGCGCGCCACGGGCCAGTACCAGTTGAAGCCGCGCAGGCCGCCCTCGGACTCCCACAGGGCGCGGTTGGTCTCGTCGTCGGCGTGCAGGCGAACGATCTGGTGCGGCGCACCCGGGTCCTCGAGGGTGGGCCGGAACTCGACGGTCGTGTCACCGTCGAAGGGGATCGCGCCGCGCGCGTCGAGGACGACCGGCAGCAGCTGCTCGAGCTCGGTGTCCACGTAGGAGCGCGGGTCGTCGAGCTCGCCGGCCTGCATCATCAATCCGCCGCCGCGCTCGACGAACTCCAGCAGGGAGGCCATGAACTCTTCGCAGCGCGCCGGGTCGGCGGAGACGTCGTAGAGGTTCACGTCGCCCAGGATGATCACGTCGTAGTCGGCGAGCAGCTGCTTGCGGTCGGTGGGGATCCTCAGCAGGGAGGGCAGGCCGCGCGTGCTCTCCTGGGGGAAGTCGGCCGTGGCGGAGAGCAGGAACATCTGCGCCGAGATGTTCTCGTCGGAGCGCTTGAGCAGCTCCTTCAGGAAGCGGTACTCCCAGCGCGGATAGCCGTCGATGTAGAGCACGCGGATCTTCTCGGGCGCGATCTGGATGCTGAACTCGACGGCGTTGTCGTCGAGTAGGGTCTCGTCGCGTACCGGCGCCACGGAGATGCGGAAGCGTCGCTCGCGGCGGCCGCGCTCGGGCGCTCCCGGGGGCGCGAGGAATACCACGCGCTCCCCGCTCTCATCGGGGCGGGCGCTCTCTTCTGCCAGCAGGCGCGCTGCCGCGCCGGAGCGGTCGAGTTCCTCGAGGATCACCGAGACCGTCCCCAGGTCCGTGCTGCCGCGGCCGATCACGCGCGCGGTGACGGCGATCTCGTCCCCTTCGAGGACCTCCTCGGGGATCTCGACCAGCTGCACGAGGACGTTGCGCTCCGGGCGCGTGTCGCCCACGACGATGGTGTGCACGGCGATGCCCGAGGCGGCCGCGGCGCGCGCGGCGTCGAGCGGCGAGGAGCCGCCGTTGGAGCGGCCATCGGAGACGATCACCACGTCGGTCACGTGTCGGCCGCGGTGGGCGGCGAGGCTGCCCGAGAGGGCGTCCCCCAGGGAAGTGCCGCGGCCGCGGCCGGTGAGGCCCGTCAGGTCGGGCAGGGGAGCGGTGTCCTCGTCGAAGCGGAACAGGCGCGGCTCATAGGCGCCCTCGGCCAGCAGGGGGAGCAGGTCGCCCTCGATCCCGGCCGCCGCGAGTTCCAGGCGCGTGGTCGCGCCCAGGGCGCGTGGCGCGAGGTGGGCGAGGGCCTCGCGCGCGGCGTCGTCTCCCGCGTAGGCATCCATGCGCCGCATGCTGGCCGAGTCGTCGATCAGGACGATCACCTCGGCCGGCTTGACCTCTTCCGTGCGCTGGACGAATACGGGCCGGAAGAGCACGCCGAGCAGGATCGCGAGGGCGACGAAGCGCAGGCTGACCAGGGTCCAGCGCGCCCAGGGTTGCAGGTGCTCGCGCCGGTACCCGATCCAGGCCACGCCGGCGGTCAGGGGCAGGATGATCAACACCCCGACCCAGGCTTCCGGCAGGTCGAGGAAGCGCAGGGTCTCGCGCATGCCGGTCTCGCCGGCGTTTGCGCTCGCGTTCGCGACGCCGCGTAGGGCGAGGCCGATCACGCCAGCCTCCTGCGCCGACCGATCCACCCTGCCCAGAGGGCTTCCGCCACGAGGGCGAGGAGACACGCGCCGGCCATCCAGCGCCACAGTTCCCCGCGCTGTCCGACGCCCGCGCCGCCCTCGGCCGCATCTCCGGCGCGTGGCGCGTACATTTTTAGCGCCTCGTGCAGGCCTTCCAGCTCGCCCTTCTCGATGCGCTCCAGGTCACCCTCGCCGGGATCGAGGTGCACGGCGAAGAGGACGGCCCCTCCGCCCTCGCTCGCCAGGGTGTAGAGCCCGGTGCGTTCGGTCTCGGCGCCCTCGACGGCGGGCAGCCGCCAGCGGTTGCGGTCGAGTTCGACCACCTCGCCCTCCACCTCGCGCCGCGTCCCGTCCGGGCGCAACAGCTGCAGATTGCGCGGGAAAGCGTCCACCTCGGCCACGACGCCCGCGCCAGGGGCGAGGTGGATCGGCGGCGGTCGCAGATCCCCGCCGTGGCGCGTGAGTTCGTGGACAAGGGGAATGAAGGCCTGCGGCGCCAGGACTGGCAGGCGCGTCCAGCTGGCGTCGAAGCTCGTGGTCCACAAGAGCACCCGACCGCGGTCGAAGGCGCGCTCGATGAGCAGCGGGTGGGCGCCCTCGTCATCGAGGCTCGCGAGGACGCGTGCATTGGGTGCCGCTCGCGTGGCCACGAAGTCGTAGATCGGTACCTCAGTCAGGAAGGCGCGCCAGCGTTCGTCGGCAAAGAAGCGCAGCGCCGGGTGTTCGGCGTCGAACTCTCTTACGCGGTAGTAGCTCTCGCTCCGCGAGCGCACCGAGACCGTGTGCAGGAGCTCGGCTGGCAAGAGTCCGCTCCCGTCGGCCCGCCAGGCGCGCGTGTTCCAGTGCTCCAGATCGACTCGCGGTCCCATGCCGCAGATCAGGGTGGCGCCGTCGGCAACGCGCTCCTCGATGCGGCGCACGACCTGGGGAGCCAGTCCGTCCACGTCCACGGTCCAGATCACATCGAAGGCGGTCAGGTCGATCTCCTCGTCCTCGAGGTCGTGGGGACCGCGCTGTTCTGCCACGAAGGGCGCCGGAGGCAGGAAGTTTCCCGGCCCGTCCTCGTCCAGGGGGCTGAGCACGGCCATCAGGAACCCGGCGGCGTCGCGCTCCAGCTCGCGCGCTGGTCCGCCGTTGACGACCAGCACGCGCACGGGCTCGGGCACGCGCACGATCACCACGCGTTCGTCGTCCACGGCCAGGCGGTCGCCCTCGAGGACGGCAGTCAGCGCGTGGTCTCCCGTGCGCTCGAAGACTAGCGGGAAGACCACCTGGGCCTGTCCGCGTCCCGGCACGCTCACGATCTGGCTCGGGCGCCGGTCGCCGTCCACCACCAGGGCGACGCGCACGCCCGCGCGGGCCTTCGTCCCGAAGTTGCGTAGGCCGACGCGCAGCTCGACGGGCGTTCCGGGGCCCGCGACGGGGCCGGCGGTCTCGACGGAGACGACTCCCAGGTTGGGTGGGCGGGGGACTGGTGGGCCCAGGTCCTCGACCGCCACGCGCGTCCCCAGGGCGTTCAGGGCGTCGAGCACATCGCTCAGGCGCGGTGCTTGCGCGGCGCCGTCGGCGCCCTCCTTTTCCGGCGCCCGCTCGATTTCGATGAACGTGTTGCGCTGCAAGTCGCACAGGAGGTGGATCTCCACCCGGCTCTGGTCCGTGCCGGCGGCCTCCTCCTCGGCGAAGCGCAGCACCTCGCCCAGGGCGGCAGCCAGGTCAAGCGTCTCGTCGGTCGGCTCCTCGAGCAGGTCGAGCATCGCCAGGGCGTCGGCCGGATTGGTCCACGAGAGCAGGCGCGGCCAGGCGCCCGCCTGCAGCAGGCGCACGCGGTCGCCGCGTCCGCCGTCCAGCTCTCCCACGAGCTCGCGCGCCCGGTCCACGATGCGCTCGAAGGTTGTCTCGGTCTCTCCGCCGTAGGCCGTGGAGGCCGAGGCGTCGATCACGATCGCCACGTCGCGCCGGCTCTCGGTCAGCCCGGCCAGGGGACTGGTGACGCCGGTGAAGGGGCGCGCCACGGCCAGGGCCAGGGCGGCCACGGCGGCCATGCGCAAGAGCAGCAGTAGCAGGTTCTCGAGCTCCACGCGCCGGCGCGTCTTCTTGTAGGCGGCCAGTACGAAGCGCATGGCGGCCCAGGCCATCGGCCGGTGCCGCTGGCGGTTGAGCAGGTGGATCGCGAGGGGCACCGCGGCCAGGGCGACCCCGGCCGCCAGGGCGGGGTGGACGAAGCCGTCGACCAGGGCGGCCGCTGCGAAGGGTGTGGCGGCCATGTTCAGCGGTGCTGTCCTCGCGCGCGGGCCGAGCGCCGGGCCAGGTAGGTGGAGAGGACCGCGTCCACGTTGCGCGAGGTGTCGAGCAGCACGTAGTCCAGGTCGAGGGAGCGCGCCTGGCGCGCCAGCTCGCTGTTGTGTCGTTCGAGCTCCTCGCGGTAGGCGGCGCGGATCGACTTGGGGTCGATCTTGACCACGCCGGCGCCCTCGAGGCCGTCGAGCTTGAGCATCGTCTCGAAGTCGAACTCGATCTCCTGCGGATCGAGAACGTGGAAGAGGATCGGCTCGTGCCCGCCGAACTTCAGGCGCCGCAGGCCCTCGGTGATCGCGTCGGGTTCGTCGAAGAGGTCGGAGAAGATGGCCACGATCCCGCGCCGGCGCAGGCGCGTGGCGAGCCAGTTCAGCACCTCACCGATGTGCGTCGGCCCGCCCGCCTCCGCGCCCTCGAGAGTCTCGATGACGGCCTTCTGCTGGGCGGCACCGTTGCCGGGCGGCACCTTGCTGCGGTCCGTCTCGTCGAACATCACCAGGCCGACGGTGTCGCGCTGGGTGAGGGTCAGGTGCGCGAGGGCGGCAGCGCACCAGCGCGCGTAGTCGAACTTGCTCCAGGCACGCGAGCCGAAGGCCATCGACTCGCTGGCGTCGACGAGGATGCTGAGGGTCAGGTTGGTCTCCTCGACGAACTCCTTGACGACCAGCCGGTCCGAGCGCGCGAAGACGCGCCAGTCGATGCGCCGCAGCTCGTCCCCGGGGACGTACTCGCGGTGCTCGGCGAACTCGACCGAGCTGCCACGATGGGGCGAGCGGTGGTGTCCGGCCATGAACCCCTCGACGACCGTGCGGGCCACCAGGGAGAGGCCCGACAGCTTGTCGAGGACCGCGGGGTCGAGAGAGCCGCCGCTCATGACGTCTTGCTCTAGCTAGCTGGCCTGGCCGGGTGCGTCGGCCTGGCCGGGTGCGTGGGCAAGTCCGGGAACGCCTGAGCCGACCTCGCCGCCGGGCGCGACCTCGTCCAGCAGGCGGTCGATGATGAAGTCGGAGGTGACGCCCTCCGCCGCGGCGGAGAAGCTGGTCAGGATGCGGTGGCGCAACACCGGGTGGGCGATGGTCTTGACGTCCTCGACGGCGACGTGTTCCCGTCCCGCCAGGACGGCGCAGACCTTGGCGCCCAGGACCAGGAACTGGCTGGCGCGCGGTCCGGCGCCCCAGGTGACCCACTCGCGCAGGAACGGCAGGGGGTCTTCGGAGCGCACGCGCGTGCCGCGCGTGAGGGCCAGCACGTAGTCGTAGACGTGGTCGGCGATCGGCACCGCGCGCACGGCTTCTTGCAGGCGCAGCAGCTCCTCGCCCGTGAGGACCTTCTTCAGCTCGACCTCTCCGCCGCTGGTGGTGCGCTTGAGAATCTCGCGTTCTTCTTCCGCGCTCGGGTAGCCGACCTGGACCATGAACATGAAGCGGTCGAGCTGCGCTTCGGGCAGGGGATAGGTCCCTTCTTGTTCGATCGGGTTCTGGGTCGCGAGAGTGAAGAAGGGGTCGGGCAGGAGGTGGCGCTTGCCGCCCGAGGAGACCTGGTGTTCCATCATCGCTTCCAGCAGCGCCGCCTGGGTCTTGGGCGGCGTGCGGTTGATCTCGTCGGCCAGGATGACGTTTGCGAAGAGCGGGCCCTTTTCGAAGCGGAAGCTGCGCGCTCCGGTCTCGGGGTCGATGTGCAGCAGCTCGGTGCCCGTGATGTCGCTCGGCATCAGGTCGGGGGTGAACTGGATGCGGTTGAATCCCAGGTCCAGGGTGCGCGCGAGGCTCGAGATCATGAGCGTCTTGGCCAGGCCCGGAACGCCCACGAGCAGGCAGTGTCCGCGGGCGAGGATGGCGATCAGGAGCTGGTCGAGGACCTGATCCTGGCCGACGATCACGCGCTGCAGTTCCTCCTTCATCTGCGAGTGGACCTCGCGCAGGCGCGGGAGCAGGTCTTCGGACATCGGTGGGTTCCTGGTGCTTTGGCCTCTCGGGCCGGATCTGGTGATTCTGCGGGCCGGATCGGTGGGTGCCGGGGTCGGTCGGAGTGCTCTCGGCGCTGCTCCCGGCTGCGCCGGCCCGCCGCCGCGCGAGTCCCTCGGACTCTCCGCTTCTTATAGGGGCCGTGGGCCCTCGTTACAATGAAATGGCCCCGTGCGCGGCTGGCCGTGAGCATCGCAGAGGGCGCTGCGGGCGAGGTCGCCTAGGGTCGAACCTCGCCAGTGGAGGTGCGCTGCCGCTGCTCTCGACCCCTCCTCAAGAGCCGTGCTGGAGCTGCCCTGAGTCCGTGATCGCCCAGCTCCGGCGCCGCCTGCCGATCCAGGGATGGCGGCCGATACTGACCCCGCAGTCGCGCCAGTAGACGTAGTCTGGATCAGGCGTGCGCCAGTCGCCGTACAACGCCGTCAGGTAGGCGTCCGTATCGTCGGGCTTGAGCCAGCGGCGTCCGTAGAGCTCGAACTCGTCCAAGCCGTGGGCCGCGATCTCGTTGACGATCTCGAGGCCAGCCTTGCGACTGTGGTAGTGCCAGCGCAGGCGGTCGTCTCGCTCCTCGAACATGAAGAACTCGAACTTGACCGCCTGGTAGCGGAGGGCCCATTTCGTGATCCGGCCGTCGTTGTTGATCTGGAGTCGGCAGGGGCTGAAGCCCTGTCTCCGCAGCTCTCCGACTGCGGCCAGAAACTCTGGAAGGTCGCGCTCCAGAAAACCGAAGTCGGCGTCGCGGTCCCACGCGATCGGGACGCCGTCACGCATGCAACCTAGCAACAGGCCCATGATGGCCCAGTACTTGTCGCCGAAGCCGGTGCAGGAGAGCGTGTCGTGGAGGTGGATGAGTCCCCGCTCGCGACGTATCCCCAGGGATCCCCACCTCAGCTGCGCGATCTTCTCGTTGAGCTTGCGCATTCAGCGTTAGCAGGGAACGCCCGCATGAAAGGCCTCCACCTTGCGAGTCAGGTCGTCGAGCCGATCGGGCAGGAGGATCTCGATGTACTCCCATGTCTGGAAGTCCGTGTCGGCGGAGTGCAGGGGATTGAATCGGTCGCGCTTGCCGAGCCCGCGCAGAATGTGGTCGCGAAGTTCCCGCTTCGCGCGTAGGACGCGGCCGTTCTCCAGCAGAGGGTATTTCTCGCGCAGCTTGGGCTCGACGGGGAGCGGCTCGGGGTCCCAGGCGACGATCACCCGTGCGGGCGGTCCGCCCGAATGGGCCCACGGGCCTCGACCCCAGTTGCCCCCCCGCAGCCGCGCCGCTACCGCGCCCTGTCGCTGGGGAGGGATCGTGACCGATTCCACGATCTGAAAACCCTGTGCGCGGAGTCGATCCTCTGCGTCATCGGCCAATCCGAGATCAACCGCGCGCTCTCGGACCAGGAACACGGCCACGCCGCTGAGCTCCGCCTTCACGCTCAGGCCCGCGCTGAAGTACCGGTCGTGGATCCAGGGGTTCCACAAGGCGAGTCGGGCGAGCATGTCGAACGGTGGGCGCCACCCCTCGCTCGTGATGTAGGCGTCCAGTGACTCCAGGTTGATCTCGACCTGGATGGACAGCTCCTTGGCCAGTGCAGTCAGCGCAGCCTCGTAGTCGTGGTCAGGCAGCTTCTTGGGCGCAGCAGCTGGCGTCATCTCCGACTTCAGGCCTGAGGCGTATCCCTTGTGGTACAGGGCATGGAAGGCGAGGGTCATGAAGTGATCGCGCTTTCCGGGCACGCGGTACAGATCCCGCATCACCTCGGCCCGTGCGATGACTTGCTCGGCGAGGTAGGGGGGATAGTAGGCCATCTTCCGGAAGTCGCTCCCCGGCAGACCGGTGAGCGAGTAGACGTCGCAGGCGAGCGGCGTCCGGAATCGTACGAATAGGTCGGCGATCCTCGGCAGATCGTCGTCGGCGATCAGCATGTCCACGTCTTCACCCGGCTCGATCTCGGGCAGGGTCTCGAACCAGCGCAGGACCACGTATTGGATCTTCCGAGCCGTGAGCTCTCGGAAGAAGGCCTCGCACGAGTAGCGCCGGAGCACGTAGCGCCGGGCGCGGCCTCCCGGTCGCACCAGACCTCTCAGCTTCTCCTTGACGCGCTTGCCGAGCTTCACAGTTTCCGATCGCCGGTGGTCCTTCGGTACAGGTGCGTGGGCCTGACGTTCACGAGCGTCGATCCCTGAGCGTACCGACGAAGGGGGCGGGTGCTCGGAACGTCAGTGGCCAGAGCGATGAGGTGAAGACACAGCGATCGGGACGCGCAGCACATGGGGACAGAGGATGACAGCGCATTCGCGGGCCGCAAGCCTCCGTCGGTCGCGGGCGCCCCTCACTTCCCGGAGCCTTGTCCCTGGCGCGTTGCGAAGGTCCACAGGGCGCCGCCGGCGAGCAGGTGGACGCGCTCACCGTGGGCCCACAGACCGCCGCCGCCGCGCAGGCCGGCGACGCCCAG
>MPMD02124067.1_pt1 | contig 14316 bp, 19 predicted proteins | sample 1617291 | NCBI WGS metagenome assembly MPMD02 (sample SAMN05944810, study PRJNA350692) | marine metagenome | biome: marine; feature: ODZ; material: water; isolation source: 120 m water sample filtered on 30 um supor filter | place: Pacific Ocean | collected 2012-04-09 | depth 120m m | reverse complement strand
TTTAGATCATTCCCAGATGATAATCAGTTTCCAATTGCTTCTGGTGGTGGACATATATCTGATCAGACTGGTCAGTCTTTAGATGTATGGTCAGATCAGTTCCATGATGATGTAGAAAGTTCTAATTCTAACGAGAATACTTGGGCAAAGTTAGAATCTAATTATGATGCCAATAGTAGTCGTTTTGCATTGAATCCTAATAAATGGACTGTTTTTTATGATTATGACAATTTAAATGCACCTGGATATAATAAAGGCGGTTATATGACTGTGACAATAAGTCAATAAGTTAAGACTTGACTATATAAAAATATTGCCGTATAATATACAGGTAAATTATTTAAAGCAATGACGCTTATCAGTAAATTTAAGAAGGATTTGCAGACACTTCGTTGTGCTGCAAATGGAGAATTTTACCTTGATGTAAAAAATCCAAAACTTTATAAAAAACTTCTTCGATTTTATGAAAAAAAAGGAGTAGTTTTTTCAGGAGAACTTTTTGATGATTATGATATTTTAATGGATGCAATGGAACAAGATCTTGAATTTGTAGAGGTTTTTTAATTAATTTTTAAAATATTTTTTTACTAATGTGGAACAAGTAGATAAACCTTGGGGTTGGTATAAGGTAATTGATTTTGGTGATAGGTATAAAACAAAAAAAATAGAAGTTAATCCTGGTAATAGTTTATCTTTACAATTACATTATCATAGAGCAGAGCATTGGGTTGTTATAATGGGAACTGCGTTGGTTCAAATAGAAGATAAAAAATTTCTTTTAGGGACTGGTGAAAGTACATATATTCCATCTTGTACTAAACATAGACTATCTAATCCAGGTAAAATTGTATTAAGAATTGTAGAAGTTCAGAGTGGACCTTATCTTGAAGAAGATGATATTGTAAGATATAATGATAATTATGGTAGGGATTGACAGAAGATTATTTTTTTAGTATTATATTAAAAAATACTTAGTGTATGAAAATTGCTTTAATTACAGGCATTACTGGGCAAGATGGATCATATCTTGCTGAATTACTTTTAGAAAAAGAATATGAAGTTCATGGTATTGTTCGTAGATCATCTTTAATTAATACTCATCGTATTGATCACATTTATGATAGACTTAATCTTCACTATGGGGACTTAACAGATGCAACTAGTCTTGTAAGAATTATTCAAAAGATTAAACCTGATGAGATTTATAATCTTGGTGCTCAGAGTCATGTAAAAGTCTCTTTTGAAATACCAGAATATACTGCACAGGTTGATGGATTGGGAACTTTAAGAGTTCTTGAATCTGTTCGTCTTTTAGGTATGGAGAAGAAGATTCGTATCTATCAGGCATCTACATCTGAATTATATGGGTTAGTTCAAGAAATACCACAAACTGAAACAACTCCCTTTTATCCACGTTCTCCTTATGGTATTGCTAAACTATACGGATATTGGATTGTTAAGAATTATCGTGAAGCATATGGAATGTATGCTTGTAGCGGTATTCTTTTTAATCATGAATCACCTAAACGTGGTGAAACATTTGTAACACGTAAAATTACACAAGGACTTTCGCGTATTTCTGTTGGTCTTCAAGATTGTTTATATCTTGGAAATCTTGATGCTAAACGTGATTGGGGACATTCTAAAGATTATGTTGAAGCAATGTGGATGATGCTTCAACAAGATGAACCTGATGATTTTGTTATTGCTACTGGTATTCAATATTCTGTTCGTGAATTTATTGAGGAGGCAGCACCATATTTTGGTATAGAATTGGAATGGGTAGGAGAAGGACTTGATGAAATTGGGTATGACTCTAATAGTAGAAAACCAGTTGTTAAAGTTGATTCTAAGTATTTTAGACCTACTGAAGTTGAAACTTTATTGGGTGATGCTACAAAAGCAAAACAAAAATTAGGTTGGGAACCTAAAATTACATTTAAACAATTAGTTGAGGATATGTGCATCTATGGACAGTAAAAGTCGTGTATATGTTGCCGGAAATACTGGATTAGTAGGATCAGCAATAGTTCGTATGCTTCATATGAAGGGATATACAAATATTCTTTCATCACCATCTTCTCATTGGGATTTGAGAAGACAGGATGATGTGGAGAGATTTTTTAGTGTAAATATGCCGGAATATGTTTATCTTGCTGCTGCTAAAGTTGGTGGTATTGGTGCTAATAAGAAGTATCCAGCACATTTCATTTATGATAATTTGATGATTCAATCAAATATTATAAATGCTTCTAGAAAGTTTGGGGTTAAGAAACTTTTATTTCTTGGTTCTTCTTGTATATATCCAAAGATGTGTGATCAACCAATTAAAGAAGAATATTTGATGACTGGTCCATTGGAACCAACAAACGATGCTTATGCGATTGCAAAAATTGCTGGTATTAAAATGTGTCAAGCATATCGTAGTCAATATGGATTTAATGCAATATCATTAATGCCTACAAATCTTTATGGACCTAATGATAATTTTGATTTAGAAAATTCTCATGTTCTTCCTGCATTAATTCGTAAATTTCATGAGGCAAAGGATAAAGTAATTCTTTGGGGTAATGGAAGTGCTATGAGAGAATTTCTTCATGTGGATGATCTTGCTGAAGCATGTTTTACATGTATGAAGCATTATAATGATTCTGAACCTATTAATATTGGTACAGGTAAAGATATTACTATTAAAGAACTTGCAAAACTTATTATTGAAGTTGTTGGGTTTACTGGTGATCTTGAATGGGATATAACTAAACCAAATGGTACTCCAAGAAAAGTACTAAATATTGAGAAAATTAAATCTTTTGGATGGGAACCAAAGATTACTTTAAACGAAGGAATTAAATCAACTTATGAATGGTATAAAGATTTTATATAAAGATTGATTTATAAATGGAACATTATTTTTAAAAATTAGGGAGATTATTATGACCAAAGTATCAATTGCTATACCAACATATGAATTTCAGGGAAGAGGTGCAGAATTTATAGAAGATCTTCTTAGCACTATTAAAATACAAACTTTAACTGATTATGAAGTTATTATTTCTGATCATAGTGAAAATAATGGCGTTAAAGTGGTGGTTAAACAGTATGAAAAAGATGGTATGAATGTTAAGTATTTTAGAAATACTAGAAATAGAGGACATGGCCCTACAAATACAAATGCTGCTATTGAACTTTGTACGGGTGAAATAGTAAAAATTATGTTTCAAGATGATTTTTTCTATGATGATGAGGCATTAGAAAAAATTTATAATTCTTTAAAAGAAAGTGATAAAGATTGGTTAGTATGTGGATGCAATCATACTAAGTCGGATGGTAGAGATTTTTATTGGACATTAATGCCAACATGGAATGATGATTTAATAAGAGGTATTAATTCAATTAGTTCTCCTTCTGTTATGGCTTTTAAAAGGGAAAATGTGTCTGAAAGATTTGATAAAAATGTTAAAATGATGATGGATTGTGAGATGTATTATAGAATGGATAAAAAATATGGACAACCTGTTTATTTACATGATGATTTAGTTACTAATAGGGTATGTGATGAACAACTATCAATGCAAGTATATAGATCTGATGATTATGTAGAAATTATGGATGAAGAAATAAAATATTGTTTTGAAAAACATAAAATAGAATTATCTAAAGATGAGACGCATTATCTTCATCCATCGTTTAGCGGTGGAGTAACTTTTACTTAAGTTCTATTTTAGATGTTTTAAACTTAATAGACAAGAGATTTAAATGAAAATCATTTATTCTAAAGTGTATTAATATATAAAGGAGATATATTAAAAAAAATGCCTAGAAGTGATTATGAGGGGAAGGAACAGATTAAAGAATGGATTTCTAATATAAGCCCAAAATATAATAAAATTTTAGATATTGCTGTTGGAGAAGGAACATATCTAAATTTGTTTAAAGGATTAGAAAATCTTAAAGATTCTGAATGGTATGGTGTTGAGATATGGCCAGCATGGGTTCCCAAATATAAATTGGATGAAATATATGATCATTTTTATTTGGAAGATGTAAGAACATTTGATTATAGTAAAGTTGGTAAAGTAGATATTGCTTTTGCTGGAGACATTATAGAACATATGAAGAAGGAAGAAGCAGTTACTTTAGTAAATAATCTTCTTGATGTAGCAGATAATGTGTATTTAAGTATTCCAATTATTTACATGCCTCAAGGAGCAGATGAGAGTAATCCATATGAGGTTCATGTTAAACCTGATTGGTCACATACAGAAGTATTGGGAACTTTCCCTCATATAAAAGGTTCTTTTGCTGGTGGTAGGATTGGTGTTTATCATTTACAGAAATGAATATAGTAACTTGTTCTGATAAAAATTATATTCCTGGTGTAATAGCTTTATATAATTCATTAAAAAAAGTTCATGGATCAGATTATGATTTTTATCTTTTAGCAGATGGTAAACCAGAAGACTTTAAAGTCTTTGAGGGTACAGAAGTAAATGTAATATTCAATAAATCTTTGGATAAGAATCCAAAAGGTGGTGAATGGAAAGAAGAATTGCCTTGTATGTATTCTAGGGTTTTAATTCCTAGTTTATTTGGGGAAAAATATGATAGAAGTTTGTATCTAGATGCTGATACTTTGGTAATTGATGACATTTCTGAACTAGAAAATATTCAATTGGAACATGAAATATCAGCTATGCCAAATTTCTCTAATTGTTCTATGCATAAATCGAGAAATGATTATCAATTTGAAAGGTGGGATAGACCAGATAAAAATTTGTTAAATCATTATAGTATTAATTCTGGTGTAATTCTTTTTAATAATAAAAAATGGAATGAAAATAATTTAACATCTAAATTTATTGATGTTATTAGTGACACTAGAATTTCTGCTAAATTTGTTGTTCAAGGATACTTGTCTATAATTCTTGAAGGTAACTTTGATTATTTGGATGGGAAATTTAACAAGTCTTTATCAAGTGATGTATCATTTTTAAACATGGGTATTAGAATTGTTCATTATATTGGTGGTAGAAGATTGACAAAACCTTGGGAATATGATAAAACAGATCTTAGATACATAAATTATTGGAAACAAAATTATTCTGACGGTAAAATTTTATGAAAACATTAGTTACAGGTGGGATGGGATTTATTGGTAGGTATGTTGTTGAGGAACTTCTAGCAAACAACCATACTCCTATCATTTTTGATCATCATAGAAGACTTGCAAAGGAATATCCTAATGATGTAGAGATTTTCCAAGGTGATATTATGGATGATGTTGCTGTCATTGAAGCAATGGCACACTGTGATTCTTGGATTCACTTAGCTGCTGTTCTAGGAACACAAGAAACAATTAAAAATCCAAGACCAGCAGCAAAATCAAATTTAATTGGTGGTCTTAATATCTTAGAAGCAGCTGCTCAATATAATCTTCCAGGAACTTATATTGCTGTTGGAAATCATTGGATGAATAATACTTATTCTATTACAAAAACAATGATTGAAAGATTTGTTGACATGTATAATAGGAATAGAGGTACAAAGATTAATATTGTTAGGGTAGTTAATGCATATGGACCAAGGCAACTTGCAGCAGAACCATATGGATGTGGTAAAGTTAGAAAAATTACTCCTGCCTTTGCTTGTAGAGCACTTTTAGGGCATTCAATTGAAGTCTATGGTGATGGTAAGCAAGTTAGTGATATGGTTTGGGTTGGTGATGTTGCTAAAGCACTTGTTAAATCTACTGAGAAAGCATGTGAAGGTGTAGTATTCCCAGTTGCAGTTGAGATTGGTCCATCAGAAAATAAAACTGTTGGAGAGATTGCTCAACTCATTAAGGAAATTGCTAATAGTGATTCTGAGATTACAAATCTTCCTATGAGACCTGGTGAAAATGCTGGAGATAAGGTAACTGCAAATAACGAAACCTTAAAGTATGTTGATATGACACCAGATCAATTAGTTTCTTTGGAGGAAGGAATGAGAAGAACTGTTGAATATTTTAATGAGTATTTGAAAACTACCAATCAAAAATAATATGAATATTGAATTAAATAATATATATGGGGATTTTCCTAACGAACCCTGTGTATTTGCTGCATGTGATAGTAAGTATTTTATAGATCATGCTTCTCCATTTGTAAACTCTGCATATAAAGTAGGTAAACCTGTTCATGTTCATGTTGTTAATCCAACAGATGAAGTTTTTGATCTAGTTAAAATATATAAAGAAAAGATTTCTACTCCATTATCTTTTACATATAATGATATGGATATACCAGATGATCCAGATCAGATGAAATGTATCTATGCTTCTTTGAGATTTTTTATTCTTCCTCATTTATTGGAGAAGATTGAAAAAATTATGGTGCTTGATATTGATTGTATGGTAATGAGAGATTTTGAATTTCCAAAAACTCCCTGTGGATTATTTGTAAGAAAACCAGTAACATACTTAACAGATTGGATTAAGGAAGGAACTAAGATTGCTGCTGGTATTGTTTATTTTGATAATACTCTTATTGATCGTTCCAAAAAGTTAATTGAAATTATTAACTCATTTCCTAAAACTTGGTATGCAGATCAGGTTGCATTAAATAAACTTCTTGTAGAGCATATTGATTATAAGGATGTTACCGTATTTGATAATAACTTTATGGATTGGGATTTTTTAGATGGGACAGTTATTTGGACTGGTAAAGGTAATCGTAAATATGATAATCCAAGATATGTTGCTATGAAAAAATCAATGAGTATTTAAAATGAAATTATTTGCAGGACCTTGTTCTTTAGAATCAAAAGATATTTGTTTTCAAGTAGCAAACACTATTAGAGATTCTATTCTTACAGAAGTTGATTATTATTTTAAGACTTCTTTTGCTAAAGAGAATAGATCAAGTTCCAATAGTTTTATGGGACATGGACTTGATTATGCCAAAGAAGTTTTTACAGAACTTCGTGCTGAAGGATATAAAATTATTACTGATGTCCATGAGACATGGCAGGTAGAACAGATTGCTCCTTATGTGGATGCTCTACAGATACCAGCATTCTTGTGTAGACAAACTCCTCTTCTACAAGCAGTAGCAGAGACTGGACTTCTTATAAACGTCAAGAAAGGACAGTTTCTTGCTCCTAATGACACAAAAAATATTGCCCAGAAACTAAAAGATTTTGGTTGTAAAGATTTTTATCTATGTGAACGCGGAACATCATTTGGTTATAATAACCTTGTGGTTGATTTCCGTTCTATACCTATTATGAAACAGTATGGTAAAGTATGTTTTGATGCTACTCATTCAACACAACTGCCTGGTGGGTGCGGAGAGACCACTGGTGGGGAAAGACAGTATGTTGAACCATTGGCAAAGTCTGCTATGATATGGGGTGTTGATGCTCTTTTTATGGAAGTACATCCTAATCCATCTCAGGCATTATCAGATAAAGAATGTCAGATACCTTTAAGAGATTTTTCTGGCATATTCAATCGCATTTATCAAGTCTATCTCAGTATCAACAGAGAAGATTGAATGATCTGTTTTATAAGTTTGAATATGAATATCATTATCAATAAATTTTAATTGTTCAAGTTTCTCTATTTTTTCTAATGGAGAAGGTTTTAATTTTTTATAATTTTTTAAGATATCTTTTTTATAACCATACATTCCAAGATGACCCCAATAGATATTTGAATTGTATGGTATAGAATTTCTACTGAAATAAATTGCTTTTCCATTAATATTAACAACTACTTTACATTTTGAAGTATCTTCGTAATAATTTTTTTTATGTTCTTTTATTGGAGTAACAATATCATATTGGGGATACTTAATCATATATTCTGCTATTTCTAATATTGCTTTAGGAGAAATAAATGGTTGATCTCCTTGAACATTGATAATATTATCTTCTGAAATAAAATTTATGGCATTTGCTATTCTTTCTGTTCCTGATTCTGCTTTGGTTTTATCATATAATATATACGTTTTATTTGTTTTAATACTATTTGCTATTTTTTCACTATCAGTTATAAGATAAGTAGTTAAATTTGTTTGTTCGCATTGATTTACAACTCTTTGGATAAGAGATATTCCATTGATATCTTTTAATGCTTTGTTGGGAAGTCTAGTACTATTAAGTCTGACTGGAATGGTTAAAGAAGTTTCCATTATATTATTCATATTGTGTGCATTCTTTATGGTATTTTATCCAAGTATCTTCGTAATCCGATTTAATATTTGACCCTATTCCATCATGGAACCAAGGCCCTCCGAGTGTAAAGTGAATGTTGGATACATCTTTTTTATATTCATATTCATCTGCTAACCAATTCCAAGTTTTTGGTAGTTCTCCAACATTTGATGCCCACTTGAACTGATGTAAGTCTAACCCATGAGCCGTGTTCACATAGTCAAGTGTAAGGTTTTGACACTTACTGTTGTTGAACATCATAAGAGACGACCAATTTTTCATTGTGTATGGAATTTGCTTTTCGCCACCAAATTTTTTCTCTGACTTTGGAATGTATTGGTGTTTGGCAACCATCACATCATATGCATCATCTTGCAGATTCCATAGTTTTGTGATATCATCTTGAAACAGCATGTCACAGTCCATGAAAATTGACCATCCTTTATAATCGGATAGATATGGTGTTAAAAACCTGGAGGTTGAGAAATCAGTAGAATCTAACGGTCCTCTTGGTCTAGTTAGAATACCCTTCAGGTGCTCTCTCTTTATAAGTGATATACATAACGGGGATGATGAATATTTGTTCAAGGAGTCGATCAGTAGAGAAGTTGCTGTTCTTTCTCTCTTGTCATATCCAATAAAAATTTGTATCATAGTAAAATCATTTAATTAAAACTTATTTATTATAGCATTATTCATTGGTAAAAAGTATGAAAAATCAATTAGTAGAAATCATTGAAAAATATAATATGGATGGTTTTCGGGGGCAATGGGATTCTTCTGGAAGACATCTTGGTGGATGGGGCACTGATAAGAATGATTGGCACGGATATTGCGATTACTATGTAGAGGCACTTACAAGATTTAAAGATAGAGAAGTATCCGTTTTGGAACTTGGAACTAATTATGGGGGCTCTGCTATTTTGTGGCATGATTTTTTACCAAAATCAAAAATGCTTCTTCTTGATATTCAAGAAACTATGAATCCAGAGTGTTGGAATATTATGGATAATGATAGATTTACATATGTTAATTGTGATGCATATGATAAAGACACGCCAACGGAAGTTGAAAATTTATTTCCTAATGGATTTGATATTGTTTTTGATGATGGTCCACATACCTTAAAATCGCAGAAAGAATGTATTGAATATTATCTTCCAATGTTGAATAATGATGGATCTATGTTTATTGAAGATATTCAGAGTGTTGATGATTTTAATGATCTAGAAAAAACTTTTAATGAAGTAAAAGAAACTCTTGATGGAAATTATTCACTTAAGAAAATTGATTTGAGATATGTAAAGGATAGGTATGATGATTTAATTTTTGTTATTAATAGAAATGATAAATGAGTAAAGTAATATTATGCACAATGACTAGGAATCATCTTAGATTTTTGATTCCTATTGCTAAAACTTTATGTGATGAAGGGCATGAGGTTTTGTTATATACTAATTTTAGTGAAATAGTTAATGATACTCTCTCATATAAGATTGATGAGTTTTCTGAAAAGTATGAAAAATTCTATGTTTTAAATCTAAATGATGAAAGCAAACTTATAGATTATTCTAATGATGCTAAATCACTTTTAGTTACTTCTGGAACCAGTAATCGGTGGCATAGTATTGATTATAATCTTTGTAAAAAAGTAAAGTGTAAAACATTTGCAATTCAGCATGGATTATCTCAAGAAGGTATTACAAGATTTCCTGAATATGATTTCAGTGCGGATCATGTTTTGACTTGGGTTAAGCGTGATTGTATTTTAAATAATGTTTCTACTCCAAAGGAAAAATTTATTCCAGTTGGTGTGCCAAATCATTATTATGAAAATATTGATAAGATAGAAAATAGTAAAATTTTCTTTTTTACATCTTTTTTTGATATAGAAAATTCTCAAGATGAAAAAATTCAAAAAGGGATATATACTGAGGAATGGAAAGAAGAAACTTGGAATAAGATAGATGAATTATGTTCTGATGAAAATATTTGTTTTTTTGTCAGACATCCTGCAGTAGAAAGATCAAATTTATATAAAACTTTTGGTAATATTATTAAGAGAGAGAATATGACTGTAATTGATAGTAGTTGGTTGATAAGAAATAGTATTAATAGATCTCAGTTATATTCTATGTGTGAAAAATATTATATAATTTATCCATCAAGTTGTTTTGTCGATTGTTTACTCAATGATATTGATTACAACCTTTTTGTAGATTATAATGGGAATGTGGATGTTCTGTCTAAAGATTCTTTAGAATCTATAAACGCAACAAACAAAATTTGTAATCTTTTACTTTGTGAATGATTCAATAATTATGTTTGATATCAGAAAAGGTGTATTCAATGAATAAGTGAAAAATTTTAGAGAATATGATATAATTGAAACTATAAAAAAATTCCATAAAGTGGTAGTAAAACTGTGAAACAAGGAAAAGTATGGGGTAAGACAGAGTTAATCTGTGTGAATAACTCTTTAGAGTTTCATAGAATTGATTTTAAGAAAGGTGGTGTATGCTCTAAGCATATGCATAAGTTCAAGTGGAATGGATTTTATGTTATGTCTGGTAAATTATTAATTAGAAATTGGAGGCATTGTCAAGATTTGATTGATGAGACTATTCTGGAAGCAGGTGATTACCATGCAGTAGAACCTGGATATATGCATCAGTTTGAGGTATTAGAAGATGGTGTAGGGTTTGAACTTTATTGGGCAGAATTTGATCATAATGATATTGAGAGAGAATATTCTGGTTTTCACAAAGATTCTAAAAAAGATGATTTAGATGTTTTTCAATCTCCATTTAGAGGAAAAGAGTCTAATGAATAGTACATATGTAATAGATATTGATGGTACTATTTTTAATACAAATGGTATGGATTATGAAAATTCTACTCCTATAAAAGAAAGAATTGATAAAGTTAATTCTCTTTATGATATGGGTCATAAAATAATTTATTTGACAGCAAGAGGTATGGGTAGAAATGATAATAATTATGAACTTGCACATAAACAATTTTATGAATTGACCTCATTGCAATTAAAAAAATGGGGATGTAAGTATCATGAATTACACTTATCAAAACCTTCTGGTGATTATTATATTGATGATAAAGCGATGAAAGATACTGATTTTTTTGGATGATATGACTTTTTCTATGAATCATTTTGGTAATAATGGGTCTCTTGGAAATCAGATGTTTCAATATGCTTTTTTGAAGTCTATGTCAGTTAAGCATTCAGTTCCATTTTGCATACCTCCAAATGAAATATTTGGGAAGTATTATTATCAAAAACTTTTTAGTAATATTGATGAATGTTTTGATATTATATGTGATAGGAGATTGACTAATTATTCTAATTTTGGAGAAAAGCAATATCATTTTGATGAGGATATGTTTGAAAATCCTCCAGAACAAGATGTAAATTATATTGGTTTTTTTCAATCTGAAAAGTATTTTGAAAATATTTCCGATCAGTTGAGAAATGAAGATTTTAAGTTTAAAGATTATATTGTAGAAAGTTCTCAATCGATTGTTGAGGAGTATGATGATGCAATAGCATTACATATTCGTAGGAATGATTATTTAACTGATAATAATCATCCTATTCAATTTAATGATTATTATGTTTCTGCTTTAAAAAAATTTCCAGAAGATAAGATAGTATTAATTTTTTCTGATGATATTTCTTGGTGTAAAGAACAGGAAATGTTTTCTGATGATAGATTTTTAATATCTGAAACTGAAAATTCTTATTTTGATCTTTATATTATGAGTAAATGTAAGTATCATATTATTGCAAATAGTAGTTATAGTTGGTGGGGTGCTTGGTTAGCAAATAGTAAAAATGTTATTGCACCTAAAATATGGTTTTCTGGAGATTGTATAAATCATAATACTAAAGATTTATATTTAAAACATTGGGATATTTTATAAAAATTGGAAAAAATGATTCATGGATAAAAATAAATCAGCATTTAAGTTAAAAAACATTGCACCAATATATTATCTTAATCTGGATGAGCAACCAGAGAGAAGAGAATATATGGAAGATCAATTTAAGTATTGGGAGATAGAAAATTATGAAAGAATTTCTGCTTATGATGGTAGAGATGATGATTTAAGTAATATTCTCAAAGGAAGATATCCAGATGCTATGTCTTCTTGTGAAGTTGGATGTACTACTTCTCATCTCAAAGCATTAAAGCATTGGATGGAGACATCTGATAGTCCTTATGCAGTTATTATGGAGGATGATGTTGATTTTAGTGTAGTTAAGTGTTGGAATTTTACTTGGAGTAATTTCACTTCTTATCTTCCATATGATTGGGATGTTATTCAATTAGCAATTATTTGTACTGGTGCTCTTCATGTTACATTGCATCGTAGATTTGTAAATAATTTTTCTACTGCTTGTTATATGATTACAAGACATCATGCAGAGAAACTTATTAGACTTCATTGTAGAGATGATAGATATAAACTTGATAATGGTGTTAAACCAAGAGCAGTTGCAGATGATTTGATTTATAATTCAGGTAATACTTATTCTATTCCTCTATTTCTTTATAGAATTGCATTGGGATCTTCTATTCATCCAGAACATATTGAAGTTTTTCATAAAAATAATTATGATGGTCTTTTAAATTGGTGGGAAAATGCAGGATGTCAAATGAGTATTAATGATATGATGAATTATGATCCTTATTTGGGTAGAATAACTGAAAATAGTTCTGTAGAATCTTAATAATTTTGGAAAGGTATGTTATTATAAATACGTGAATACTTTATGTGGTTGGAAGTAAAACGGTATGAAGATTTTTTTAGATACTGTTGAGACTGATGTAATTCGTAAGCATTTTGAGAGTGGATTGATTGATGGAGTGACAACTAATCCTTCTCTTATTATGAAGAGTGGGAGGGATCCTGAAGAAGTTTATAATGAAATTAAAGATATTGGTGTTTCTGACATTAGTATGGAAGTGGTAGGTGGTTTTGCTTCTATGCTTGATGAAGGAAGAAGGTTATATAAAAAATTTGGAAAGTGTTGTACAGTTAAAGTTCCTTGTACTCCAGATGGATTGTTAGCTTGTAGATTACTTTCTAAAGATCTTATTAAAGTAAATGTAACTCTTATTTTCTCATCTGCACAAGCAATTCTTGTTGCTAAGTCGGGAGCAACATATGTATCACCTTTTGTGGGTAGAATTGATGATAATTCTTTTAGTGGATTAGATCTTATAAAAGAAATAGATACTGTTTATAGTAAATGTAGTACTTATGATACTAAGATTCTTTCTGCGTCTATTAGAGATGTTGGAAGTGTGTCTAAATCATTTATAAATGGTGCTGACATTGTAACCATGCCACCAGTAGTTTTTGAAAAAATGTATAGTCATGTTTTAACTGATAAAGGATTGGATCAGTTTAATAAGGATTGGGAAGACACTAAGAATAGATATATAAAATGAAATAATATATTTGTAAAAAAAATAATTGTCAGATGTTAATTATAAATATAAAAAATAAGTGATTTTGTCGTAAAAAAATAACTATTCTTTACATCAGATGGTAAAAATAAACGCCAATAATAACCAAGGAATAAAGGTAAATACTAAAATTGGTCAGGAATCATCTGCAGTTGTTTCCAGTAGTGTTGGCAATAAAGGATCTCAAGGTACTCAAGGTACTCAAGGTATTCAAGGTCTTCAGGGTCTTCAAGGATCATTAAGTAATTTTCAAGGTACTCAAGGACTTCAAGGACTTCAAGGACTTCAAGGACTTCAAGGACTTCAAGGTACTCAAGGACTTCAAGGTACTCAAGGACTTCAAGGAACTCAAGGAAATCAAGGCACTCAAGGTCTTCAAGGTACTCAAGGAACTCAAGGACTTCAAGGTACTCAAGGAAATCAAGGCACTCAAGGAAGTCAAGGTACTCAAGGACTTCAAGGAACTCAAGGAAATCAAGGACATCAAGGAACTCAAGGAAATCAAGGCACTCAAGGACTTCAGGGTCTTCAAGGTACTCAAGGTACTCAAGGTACTCAAGGACTTCAAGGACTTCAAGGACTTCAAGGTACTCAAGGACATCAAGGAACTCAAGGAAATCAAGGC
>MPMD02220300.1_pt1 | contig 14358 bp, 11 predicted proteins | sample 1617291 | NCBI WGS metagenome assembly MPMD02 (sample SAMN05944810, study PRJNA350692) | marine metagenome | biome: marine; feature: ODZ; material: water; isolation source: 120 m water sample filtered on 30 um supor filter | place: Pacific Ocean | collected 2012-04-09 | depth 120m m | reverse complement strand
GGTTCAGCCGCCGGTTCCGAAAGCCGCCGGTTTCGTCCAACCCTAGGATGGTCAACTTCCTCGCCGCCGGAAGCATTCAGGGTCTGCGGCCGTTGCGGTACGAGCGTCGCGTCGCGCGCAACCGGTTCCTCGCTTTCAGCGCCCTGCTGGTGCTCGTGCTGATCGGCCTGTTCTGGACTCTCCTGCAGCAATGAGCGAGGAAACCACGATCCGGGTTGCCATCACCGTGATCGCGGCGGTCATCGCCATCGCTGTCGCTGTAATTTTCGGCCGTGAGGACGGCCGGGATGACTAGCGCCGCCCACATTCCCACGCGGCACGGCACGTTCGTCGCGCAGTTCAACGACACCGGCCTGTGCCGGCTCGATTTCCCCGGCAAAGCCCGCGCGTCCAAGGCCGCTCCCCCGACCGGCTTGGCCAAGCACTGGCTGACTTCCACCGCTGCCGCGCTTGATTCGCTGCTGCTTGGCCAAGCGCCACGAAAACTGCCGCCGATCGACCTGTCGACCGGCACCGATTTCCAGCAATCGGTTTGGAGACAACTCCTCAAAATCCCGCTTGGCCAAACACGATCTTACGGAGAACTGGCGCAGCGCTTGGCCAAACCAGGCGCGTCGCGGGCCGTCGGCTCGGCCTGTGGGGCGAATCCGATCCCGGTCATCGTCCCGTGCCACCGGGTGCTGGCGGCGCACCGCCGCATCGGCGGATTCTCGGGCGGCCCCGGTTGGAAGCAGCGCCTCCTCCGCATCGAGCAGGCCGAGTTCATCGGGTGATGTCTCCCGAGAGGGATTAGGGAACGGCACCCATCGCCCCAACACTTGGCCAAGCGGCTAGGGCTTCCGTGTTGACCGGCATGTACGTGATCAACGTGATCTTCCCGTACAAGTCGGGCGGGGTCTGGGCCTTTGACGACGAGCGGGTGGGGTTGCAGGGGGAACCTTTTGTCGCGGGCGCAGACGTGCTTCTGGACAAGGAAACGGCGGAAATCCCCGATGCAGTCAACGGGTTTCGCCTTACCTTCTCCCAGCATGAGTTCCCTGAGTACGATGAGTGCCTCAAGTGGAAGCGCAGCGAGGCGAGCGGCAATGTCTACTGGTCAGACAGGTTTCAGATGGAAGGGTGGCTTTGTCCTACCTTGCTGAAATACTTCGAGGACCCCCCCCTCCGGCAATTACGGCTGCCCTGTTCGCTTTTCTCGGGTTTTGCGAGGGTGCATCTTGTTAGTCGCGAGTCTGAAAGAGGTTACAATAGCGTTCTGCGCATCATCTCAGAAATGGGCTTGTTTGGGCGTGCCGGTGCGCCGCTGCGTTCCGCTGTGGATTGATAGGAAATTTGATTCCGCGTGTACGTGCGTCGGTGGCCCGGTGGTGAGGGGTTTAAGCATTCTTCTCTCTTTGGGAGAGGTGACGTCAATGGCCGTGCCGAAATTCGACTGTTATCTTTATTCCCGCCTTCGACACTCGGAAAACCATTGTGTGCCCATACTGCATAAACTATGCTGACGTCAGTGATAATTAAGGGACCCTTTGCAAGGCGCAACATGCGCAAAACAACGATTCGATGCTGTGCGATCCTGACAGTTATCTTCCTGTTGTCACGACCACTCAAGACCTCCGCTGAAGTCTATGTGTGGGCTGCTGGAAGTACTGAGAAAGTTCAGGATCGGAATCGGTCCCAACTCCCTCATGATGGTGTCTGGAATGTTCAATCGCGAACCGTTTCGATCGATGGAGTACGGGGCGAACGCGTTGCGTTTCATGTGGTTCTGACGGTCGAAAACGAGGATTGCCGCGATGTGACCTTTCGGGCCTCGGAACTTCGCGACGGCGATAACGTCCTGGCGGCTGGGCGGGTCAAGTTCTTCTACGAACACCTGGCGAAGATCTACGCCCCTTCCGGTCGTCATGGCAAACGCGGTTTTTGGCCGGATGCCCTGGTGCCGATGACTCAGCCCCTTCGAATCAACGCGGCACCGCTGCATTACGGTCTCCGCAAACGAAACCAGCCGATCTGGGTCGAATTGACCGTTCCTCGCGATCAAAAACCGGGCAGCTACCGGGGAGCTGTCACCGTTTCTTCCGCCGACAAGCAACTTGGTACCGTGAAGGTCGAGTTGAAGGTCTGGGATATCACGTTGCCGAAAGAGCGAAAGTATCCGGTCAACATCGGTCTTTGGGAAAACCACATTGCGCGGGTTCACGGCGTGAAGCCCGACAGTTCCGAGTTTAAGCGTACCTTCCGCAAGTATCTTGAATTCTTCCTCGACCAGGGTTTCGATCCGCGGATCAATCCCGGACTCAGTGGGCGACTGGAGAAGGGAAAGTATGTCTTGAAGTGCCAGGACCCGGAACTGGAGAAGCTCTTTCTCGACAGCGGCCGCAGACGGTTTTTTATCTCTCCGGCACCCATGGGAATTCCCCTGCCGCCGCGTGGAAAAGCCTTTTCGTCGACTTACAAGACACATGTTCAAGAGCATTGCCGGCAGGTGATCGCACGCGCCAAGAAGCAAGGCTGGTACGACCGGTTGATTTTTCATGTGCCCGTCGACGAGCCGAAGTCCGCCCGTGATTACCAGACCACGCGTCACTGGTCGGCAGCGATTCGTCCTGTGGACGCCAAGGTCCGTCTGGCGGTGACCGAGCAACCGAAGCCGGAGAATCCCGCCTGGGGTTCCTTGGTGGGCCACCTCAATGCCTGGATTACCCACGGCAACTATGTTTATCTTGACCCGAAGAGCATCCTCGAGCGGAGGCGCGCCGGCGACCATGTGATCTGGTACATCAGTTGCGACCAACTCTACCCGCAGCCGAACGTATTCATCGATCGAGAGGCGGCCGACATGCGAATGATTTCATGGCTCACGGCACGCTACAAGCTGGATGGGTTCCTCTACTGGACCGCTACGTATTGGAGAGAGGTGAGGGATCCTTGGATGGACGCTACCGGCTGGAAGAGTTCCAACTGCAACTCGCCTGCTTCGGGCGAAGGTTCGTTGATCTATCCCGGCCATCTGGTTCGCGAATACACCGGCCAGGACAACGTCGAAGGCCCGGTCGGTAGCCTCCGGCTGGCGCTGTTGCGTGATGGATTTGAAGAACTCGAGTTACTGCAAGTCCTCCGCGAACTCGATGGTATCGAAGAGGCCGACAAAATCGTCGGCAGCATCTGCCGCGATCTTCGCGACTTTTCCCGCGACCCCAACGCGATTGACAAGGCGCGAGATCGCGTGATCCAGAGGATCCTTAAGCGAAAGTAAATTGCGCTGCTGAAACGAATTCATCGACGTGGCAGTGCCGCAGTCGGTGATCCACACATACACCTTATCTTCAAAGCACCCGTTGCGGGTTAACCGTACTGACTTGTCGTCGGTGCGGGTTTTTCCTTGGCAAGATTGACTCAAATCATTTTTTTTAACCAAGAATGAGACAGATTAACGGCCTGTCGCCGATTCAGGATTATTGAGCGACTCATTATCAACGTTTCCCCGTCAGCTTCGGTTGGCGGGGTTTTTCTATGGCAAGCTTGATGCAAATCATTTTTTTTATACCAAGGATGAGGCAAATTAACGAAGTCGGCCTCTTCTCATGGCAAGTAGGATTCCTTTGGGATTTGGTTGATGTTTGGCTTGAGTCGTTTCTGTTCCGTGCAATGGCTTGAGTCAACTCCGCATCAAACCCCGTCAGCTTCGGTTGGCGGGGTTTTGATTTGTTGTCAGATTCAACCAGAAAAACTTCACAGCAAATGCAAAATTAATTCAAAAAAATCAAATTAATGACTGGTAGGAATCAGGTTTCTTGAATAGCCGTATTGGCTTGTACCCCTACAATCTCAGAAGCAGCGCTTGCAGTTGTGCCTGTAACAAAGTGCTCACCGGTGGCGGCTTCATGTCGCACGACCTTAGTCAAACGACCATTGTCATGGGCATTAATCAGACCGGGTTTACTGCTTGGGCGCTGGTATGGATTCAGTGGTCGCGGGCAGATCGCCGAGAGCGTACTGGATTCCATCGAGATAGTGCTGCAGTATGGTTTTATTCCAAAAAATATCGTGCTGATGTCCCAAGGCTGAGTAGAACACCCGACCCCTTCCGTAGTCTTTGATCCAACTCAAGGCAAAGTCGCCATCCGTTCGGCGTATGCCCGCCTTGTTCTTCAAATCCAAACCCGAGGTATCGATGCTGAAAAGCACTCTCAATTTTCGACGGTCAAATTCCTTGAACTGGTAGATTTCGTCCGTGACTTTGAAACGCGGGGTTGGAAAGGCCAGAGATAACGGGTGCAAGGAATCCTCGATCTTCAAGGTGATTGTGGAACCTGCGTTCCAGGGGTGATTCTCAAACCGGGCACCGATGATCTTGCCGTACTCCGGCCATTGTCGAAAACTGGCCACGCCTGCGTGGATCACTATCAACCCCTTGCCACCGGCGAGGAAATCGACGAGGGACTTTTTGAGACGTTTGTCTTTTTCAATTGCCTGCTCCCGTGCCGCGCCCTGCAGGCTGCCGAAGTTCGCCGGCAGGAAGATTTCGTTGTTGGTGTTGTTGAAAACAACCGCGTCGTAGCCATTCAGATTGGCCGACTCGAAATGGCTCAGGTCATCACTGACCGTGACCTCGAACGCCTTGGTCTTTTCGGCCATGGCCGTAATCGCCGCCTTGCCGTAAGGGATGGCAGTATGTTTGTAGCCCCAGGCGACGGAAAAGACCAGGACCTTCCTGGGCTTTTTGGGTTTGGCCGTGGACTGCTTGGGGGTGGCAGCCTTGATCTTCTTGAGTTCCTCGGCCGAGGGCGCGGCATCGACGCGAAGCCCCGACAAGCCCAGGCCGGCGAGGACCAGGAAGATCAAGGTTATAGTTTGGGTGTTCCTGATTTTTTTCATTTAACTGTTCCTTCGTAATCCTCAAAAAACTTCTTCATTCGAACAGCGTCGAATCCGTCGCGATGCAGCACAATCCGATAGCGCAGGACCAGCGGTTTTTCGGTCGACAGCGCCACTGGCTTCTGACCGGGATATACTGGGTTCTGGCAACTGGCGGCGCGACGGATGGTCCACCCGTGCGGGAAGCCGGGGTTGTCCGGGTGACACAGAATCGTCAGACCCGTGGTCTTTCCGTCCTTGCCGAACACCGCCGAATAATCCACCCAGGGCTGAGCTGGCGACGGGCGTTTCCCGTCCGGCTCGACCGTCCCGGTGGGGCCCTGTATTTTCAGGTCGTGCGGTAGCGGGATGCGCACTGAGAACCCGCCGTAGCCTTTCGTGTTCATCGACCCACCCAGTCGCACCTCAGGTGCCAGCGCGAGCAGGTGGATTTCAAAGTCTATCGCCCGGGCATCGGCCGCGGACGCGTGTACGCGAATCGTAGCGGTCTCTTTAATAATAGCTTTCTCCGCGCCCTTGTTGTCCAGCCAGAGCGGGGATTTCCAGAGCGCAGTCGTGTACAAGGTAGCGGACTCCGGCGCATTCGAAACCTTCATGGCGGTGACGTCCCAGGCCATCTCCTTCTGCTCCCAGGGGTGACCGATGCGCTTGTCGCCAATCCACAGTTGCGTCCAGGCCCAGAACACTCCGCGGTGATGACGGTGGTCCTTGGGCATGTCGTCGGTCATCCGGACCCCGTCCAGGTCGTAGAGCGGGTGAAGGTAATGCCCGCGCTTGTAGCGACCATCCGGTTGCGAGATCGGATTGCGGTTGTAGGTGATAATCTCCTGGCCGCCCTCGAGGAAACGGAGCCCTCCCTTGATCGATTCCACCACCACGCGTCCAGGCTTGCCCGAGACGTCGAACAAATGCGGATCACCGTTAAGTTTGATATCGCCTGCAGGCACCTTAGTCCACGCGCTGCCGAGCACGACCATCCAAGCTATCACCAGTCCATGCGCTGCGCCCGGCGTTCGCCATCCGTTCGGTTGATGATGCATCGGATTATTTCCCTGCCTTGGATTGCTTCACCAGTTCGGCGAGCCGGTCCTCATCCACTTCAATGCCCAAGCCAGGGCCCTTCGGCACCTGCATTTTGCCGTCCTTGACCTTCAAGGGCTTCTTGAGCAGATCGACGGTAAGAAACTGCGGACCGTTGAGTGCCGCGGGCTTTTTCAGGCCGTAAGCACCGTACAAGGCCAGGGTCGCGGCCAAGGAGATATCAGGATCGGTCAGACCGCTGCCCAGCCACATGAGCCCGGCTTTGGTGACCAGTTCGATCTGTTGCCTGGCAGACACCAGCCCGCCGCAGCGCGAATGCTTCATCGCCACGCCATCGATCATCTTCAGGCGGATAAACTCCGCCAGGTCCACCGGTGAAATCACGCCCTCGTCCATGAGGATCGGCAAGGCCCCCTGTTTCTTGAGAGCCTGGTAACTGCTGATTCGGTTCGGCTTGAGCGGCGCCTCGAGCACGTCCACTCCGGCGTCTGCCAGCTTCGGCGCCGCCGCCAGGGCGACCTCGGGCGCGTAGCCCCCGTTGGCATCGGCCCAGAGTAAGCCCTTGGGTACCCGCTTTCGCACACGCTTGGCCAGAGCCACATCAAAGACTGGGTCCGGAGCCACTTTAATGTTGAAGTTGCGGTAACCCCGCTGCCACCCGGCATCGATCAGGGTGTCGACGTCGTCCAGCTTTCGGGGGTTAAGCGTCCAGCTCAGTGTCAGCGGCCCGCCATGTGGGCGCCCCCACATCTGCGCCAGGGATTTGCCCAAGATGCGCCCGGCCAAATCGTGCAAGGCCACGTCCAAGCCCGCGCGACTGATGGGCATGCCTGTGGAAAAACCACCGGCCAGCGCCTTGTCCATCGCAGCATGGGCACCGTCGATGTCGAGGGGATTACGCCCGATCAACTGGGGTGAGAAATAGTCACGGAGCACGATGGTCGCTGTCTCCAGCGTCTCGTAGCTCCACTTGGCGACTGGAACGCTCTGACCCCAACCCACCGTGCCATCGTCCGCAGTTATCTTAACGAGCACCGCAGCTCGTCCCTTGGAACCGTGCGGACCGGTAAAGAATTTAAAGTGACCCGTCATTGGATAACGGACGGGAAAGATTTCGACACGGCTAATCTTCATGGTGGAACTTTCCGAACGACCTGTTGCCTGACCTGCGGTAACAATGCACGGTAAAGTAACTGAGTTCTTAATAAACTGACGACGATTTATTCCTGATGATTCGGTGCGTTTTGTGTTCATTTGTCTGCATAACCATAGAGCTAATCCTATCGGATTTCATTATTGTGTATCGATTGATTCTCTGCTTGGCATTCATTTATATCATATTTGTTAGTTCTGTATACCTCATTTAGAGAAGCATTTTTTATCTAACTCTGACACTCTTACATACGCCACTCCATGGTTCAAATTAAAATTATGTCCAACCGAACATAAGGAAGTTTGATCAAAGAGCTGTGCAATTATTGCTGTTTATTAACTTACAATTGACTGAAAAAGTTCGTATGTGCATGTAGCGTACTATGATGATCATATGGCAAAGTTTGCAGTACCTTATTTCATGCATGGGTCTACGCTGCTGCCGCCCGAGGAAAGATTGGAATGAAGGGGCAGTCAAAATTAATGAATATGGGTTTAGTAGAAACGTAGAGATTCAGGATTACGATCGCTGACCATTACAAGCACCATCCGCATCACTCAAATCTAGAGAACGAGAATTTGAGATGACTGATTATAAACAGCATCTATTGGGGAGGGCGGGGCGCAAAATTCCGCAGGAAGCAAATGTCGAGCATGTGAAGAGTTAAAATGGCTGATTTTTTGGTCTTAGCAAGTTTCAAAAAAGCAGAAACCCACCGGATTTCGAATTAACCCATCCCACTTCCGTAACAGCAGAATATACCATGAAATCAATCGAACGTCGTAGTTTCATTAAAACAACAGTGGCAGCATCGGCTTTTGGTGTTGCTCCATTTAATATTCTACCGGCTGGCCCTTCGCCAAACAGCAAACTCAATATCGCATGCGTAGGTGTCGGCGGACAGGGCTCCGGCGATGCAACCTACCTCGCTAGGGCCGACAATGTGATTGCCCTGTGCGATCCTGATGAAGCGAGGCATAAGAAATGTATAGCCGACAAGAAGAGTCTCCATGGGATCAAATTCTGGAAAGATTATCGGGTCATGTTCGACAAAATCGGCAAAGAAATTGACGCCATCTATACAGGGAGCCCCGAACATGCGCATTTTGCGATATCCATGTTTGCCATAAGACGAGGAAAACATATCTATACCCAAAAACCGCTATGTCATACGCTCAATGAGGTCCGTGTTCTGACCCAGGAAGCAAAGAAACATAAGGTGATCACTCAAATGGGTCATCAGGGTCATTCGACTAGGAGCGCCGCCATTATAAGAGACTGGGTTCAGGCTGAATCAGTTGGCGATATTAAGGAAGTAATCGCTTATTCCAGAAAGAACTACTGGACCCAAGTTGAGCCGGTAAAAGGCTGTGAGACGCCAAAGACATTGGATTGGAACCTGTACCTTAACAGGGCGGAAGAAATACCATTCAGCACGAGTTACATGAATCGCGAGTGGATTCGATTCAGCCATTTCAGCGGCGTGGTCGGAGACATGGGGGCGCATATTCTCGACCCGGCATATTACTCACTCGACCTGCGGGCTCCGACCAGCGTGATAGCTGAAGTCAAGGATCCTCCGCAGTCCGGGTGGCTGCCGAAAGCTGGGGTCATTACTTGGGAATTCCCGGCAAGAGGCAAGATGCCGCCGGTAAAGATGAAATACTACCTGGGCCCGGATATTGAGTATCCCCGACCTAAGCACCTCGAGAAGGGCCGCAGGGCGGGATTCATGAACAGCGGATCAGCCCTGATCGGTGAGAAAGCTTCCATCATGGCGGGCAGTCACAGCCAGAGCGGCAGAATATTCCCCGAAGCAATCATGAAGGAAACACCAAGGCCTCTGGAGGTGGCGCACCGCTGTAAGGCGGGAGACCATCGGCAGAACTGGACAATGGCGTGCAAGGGCGAAGACAAGATAATGTCTCCGTTCGAGTATGCGGGACCATTGTCAGAATTGATCGTCCTTGGCGATATCGCCATGATGCATCCGGGCGATAAACTGCTCTGGGATGCCAAGAACATGAAGATCACGAACCATGAAGCAGCCGACATGGACATGTTCATGCGGCGGCTTGTCCCCCGCGATGATATGAATTGGATTTGATCCCCTGCTTTCTCCTCTCAGCTTTCCACTTAACCGACTCTTCGATAGAGACCCCCACAATGAGAGGGCCCAACTAGGCTGTTAAGAGCCTTCTTGACTCTCTGGCAGCAAACCAATCACCCTGGATTGCTACCGTTTCCTCTGAAAGCTCGCACTGATCTGCCAAGAGTCACGAGTAGAAGACATCGGAGTCATCAATATCGGGAATCCCGACCACCAATACTCGCATTTTGCCGATCGCACCGTGGACCACTCCTGGAGGAATGTGAATCATGCATCCGGGACGCACTTCTCGTTCCTCGCCATCGAGCACTACTTTTCCCCCACCCTCAAGAATGTAGTAAAGTTCGGTGGCGCGTTTGTGGTAGTGCGGTTTCGCGCCGTCGATATCGACAGCATGCGCCCAGGCCGCGACGCCGTCATCTCCGCGGCTGAGCAACCGGTAACGATAGCCACAGGCGCTGCGTTCCTTCTCCGCCTCGTCTTGATGGCGAAAGATGAGGTTCAATGGAGATGTTCTTTCAAGTTGATCAGACATAATTGCTCTATGTTCGGAAACCAAGTATCGCGAAAAAGGACGCTGTACCACAAAAGTTTTGGCAAGCCAAATGCCAAACAAGTTGTCGAAAACTGACGGGTAAGAAGACTCTGTTTGCGATGGTCTGGGAGGGAACAGGCCAGAAGGATTTGAGGGAGGAAGCGCAAAGCGAGGGCAAAAAGACTGCGATGCGCGTTGGGCGAAGAAGAACCGAGAAACGCATTTTGGGTATAAAAACCATGCAGAAATGAAGGCCAGCAGCGGCTGGATTGAGCGAGCCTCCGGTGCTTCCGAATGCTATTTCAAAAAAATCTTGTCAAGAGAACCCCATCACACGATATGCCCATATTCATGAGTGCCCTAAAACACAAAAACATGCAGACAAAAGTGGTTCTAAATTAATTTTGAGTTTATCATTTCTAATGAAGTTTTGGTTAATGAAATGTATTATTTGCCTCAAAGTCAGGAAACTTTGACTTTGGTCAAGGAACAAGCCGAACATCGGGAATAACATTGATTTCTGACTTGAATTGGTTTGATAGGTCTAAGTCAAATTGCGGGGATAAGGTGATAATAAAATGGCAATATATGATGCAGTTGTTTTCAGTTTGCTTGTGAAAAATTTCACAAAGTCTATCGCGATTGGATTTAATGAGTATTGGTTTGTTGGTTTGCAGGGGAAGTGAGGTCATCCGATTATGAGAAGTAATTCAGTCATAACGTCAGTGAAAATCGTAGTGGGTATTTGGGCGATGGCTCTGCTGGTGGCAGCGGTTCAGCCCGAACCAGAGAAAGTAATCCCAAAGGAAGTGGCCTTGGCTGTTCCCAAGGCTCAACCTCAGGAACCGGCTTCGTCTGGGGAAACCACTAAAAAACCAGCTCAAGGCGATGCCAGCCTGATTGCCACTGGCAAGGCGCTTTTCCAGACCAAGATCTGTTTCACCTGCCACCAGATCGATCCCAAGATTCCTTCGCCCGTGGGTGTGGCATTAAAGGCTCCCGGTTTCATAGGCAAATTCTGGGGCACTGAACGCGAGGTTCACGTGGGCGTGGTGGACGGTCCGATCGAAAAGGTTACAATGAACGAGGCGTATTTCCTTGAGTCTGTCGAGAAACCGATGGCCAAGATTCTCAAGGGGGCGATCCCCGGCATGGCACCCATGCCGACCACGCCCGAGGAACGAAACGCCCTGTTGGCCTATGTGAAATCACTCAGCAAGGAAGGCGGGGCGATCCCGGCAGCCGACCCCGAACCCGTCGCGGCCGCGCAGCCAACACCGACGGACACACCGAAAGCCCCCCCCCCTCCACAGTCGGAAACGATGTCGGAAGCAGCCCCGGACTCCGCACGGGTTGCCAAAGGCAAAGAACTTTTCCAAACCAAGGCTTGCTTTACCTGCCACCAGACCGACCCCGCAGTGCCTTCTCCGGCAGGGCCAGCATTAAAAGCACCTAATTTCATGGGCGATTTCTGGGGCAAGGAACGAAACGTGCACTTGGGTGTGGGCGGCCCAGTCGAAAAGGTCGTGATGGACAAGGAGTATTTCATGGAATCGGTGGAAGATCCGATGGCCAAGATTTACGAGGGCTCGTTGCCGGGCATGGCCCCCCTGCCGACGACACCGGAAGAACGAGAGAATCTGGCGGCCTACGTCCAATCGCTCAGCGGTGTAGAGGCGCAACAAGCGAATGTGGCATCCGCCGTTCCTTCCGGATATTGGCCTACTATACTAATCGGCATGTTGTTGTTGTTGGGCCTTACTTGGGTGGGGCTCAAGTCGGGTACCAAGGAAGTGGAAGTAAGATGACGGTAGGAACCAGTAATAACCAAGATACATTGAATGTGAGGAAAAATAGCAAAGGATTTGACGTTTAAATATGAATAACAAAAGCAAATGGTTTAGCATCAGCGAGGATTCCCGGTCATGGGAGGAGTTCTACAGAAAAAGATGGAACTATGACTATAGTGTGCGAAGCGGCCACGGCGTAAACTGTTCCATGGCCTGCAGTTGGGAAGTCTTCGTAAAGGACGGTCTTATTTGCTGGGAACTTCAAAAAACGGATTATCCGCAGATTGATCCTGACATACCTAACGTTGAACCCAGAGGTTGCCAGAGAGGCATGACCGCTTCCTGGTATCCTTACAGCCCCTTGAGGCCGAAGTTTCCGTATGTACGCAAGGTACTGTGGAATTATTACGTCGAAGAACTCGAGAATGGCAAGGATCCGGTCGAAGCCTATGCAAGCATCGTTGAAGATGAGGAGAGGTCAAATGAATACAAATCGGCGAGAGGCAAAGCCGGCTGGAAGAGAGTAAGTTGGGACCAGGCGACTGAGCTAGTCGCAGCAGGCCAGATTTACACCATCAAGAAGTATGGCCCCGACCATATGGCCAACTTTTCGCCCATCCCCGCGATGAGCTTGCTCAGTTTCATCTCAGGGCACAGGTATAATAATTTGCTGGGTGGCATCTATTGCAGTTACTACGAATGGTATCATGACCTTCCGCATGTCTCCTCGTCAATGTTTGGCGATCAGACGGAGAATTGCGAAAGTTCCGATTGGTATCTTGGCACCTACTGGGTTGTCGCCGGTTCAAATATCAACATGACCCGGACGGCTGACGCTCATTTTCTTTCGGAGGCAAAATACCGCGGCTCAAAGATTGTGGTAATGTCGCCCAACTATTCGGATGTGGCAAAGTATGCTGATACATGGGTTCCTCTTGTTCCCGGCAGTGACGGCGCGTTCCTGATGGCATGTATCCATGTCATCCTGAAAGAGTTTTATGTCGATAAGGAAACGCCGTACTTCATCGAGTATGCAAAGCAATACACCAACCTGCCCTTCCTGGTGGTTCTGGACAAGGATGGCGATAATTATCAGATGGGGCGATTCCTGCGTGCCTCCGATATCACGAAATATTCAAAAGAGGAAAATGCCGACTGGAAACTTATCATGGTTGATGGCGAGCGGAAACTGCATGTTCCCACCGGTTCCATCGGTTTCAGATGGGAGAAGGAGCCCACAGGCAACTGGAACCTTCAACTGAAAAATGCTGTAACCAATGAGGAGTTCGACCCGCTCCTCACTCTTCTCGGAAATGATGAGCAAAAGGCCATGGTCTCATTCAGCGACTTTACCGATACGTTCAGCATAAATATGGGCAAGACAAAGGGGAAAGGGCAGAAGGCAAAAGAGCTTTTGCGAGAAGTTCCCGCCAGAAAAGTAAAAATAAAAGGAGGCAAGGAACTGCTCGTAACCACCGCCTTTGACCTTACGATGGCGCAGGCTGGTGTATCTCGAGGGCTGGATGGCGATTACCCCGAGGATTACAATGATCCCAAACCCTACACTCCAGCTTGGCAGGAGTCGCAAACGGGTGTGGGCAGAGAACTCGCCATTCAGATCGGAAGGGAATTCGCTGAGAATGCCGAAAAGACAAAGGGCAAATCATTATTCATAACCGGTCCTGGAATTCAGCACTTCTATCATGGGGCGTCCCTGTATTACCGCAACGAGGCGGTGATGCTCGCCCTTTGCGGCTGCAACGGGGTAAACGGTGGGAATTTCAACCACTATGTCGGCACCCAGCACACTCGATTGAATGCCGCTTTCGTCAATATGGGCGCCGCCCTCGACTGGTCGAGACCGCCGCGGATGATGAATTCAACCTCCTTGTGGTATTTCCAGACCGGCCAGTGGAGATATGACAATATGACGCTTGATACCCAATGGGCAAAAGGAGCCAAGAAGTTGTCCAAGTTCAACCATGCGGCCGACGTGAACTCACTTGCTGTGAGATTGGGGTGGTTGCCATTCTTCCCTCAAGTGGACAAGAAGAATCCGATGGAGCTCTACAAGGAGGCCGTTGCCGCAGGCTGCAAGTCCGACGATGAAGTCAAGGATTGGGTTATGAAGCAGTTTGAGGACGGCACGTTGGATTTTGCAATCCGTGACGTGGATGCTCCGGAGAACCGCTTGAAAATGCTCACAGTGTATCGCGGAAATCTCATAGGAACCAGTATGCGGGGGCATGAATTGGCTCTCAAGCACTGGCTCGGGGCAGACAACAACGTCATGTGGGACGAAGAACCTGCCAAAGGGTTGGTAGACGAAATCAAATGGCATGAGGATTCCCCGGTCGGCAAGCTGGACTTTCTGGTGAACCTCAACATCCGAATGGACTCCACAGCCAATTATTCGGATGTGGTCCTGCCTGCCGCCTTCTGGTACGAAAAAAATGACGTCACCTTTGGCGACATGCATACCTTCGTTCACCCCTTGACGCCGGCAACGCAGCCACCCTGGGAAGCCAAGAGCGACTGGGAGGCATTCAAAATCATCGCCAAGCAGTTTTCGAAGTTGGCGGAGAAACATTTCCCCGAGCCCGTAAAGGATATTGTGTTCAATGCCACGTGGATGGACAGTCCGGGTCAGCTTGCGCAACCCTTGGGAGAGATAAAGGACTGGCGCAATGGCGATACGGATCCTGTGCCGGGAAAAACATTCCCCAGTGTCGCCATCGTGGAAAGGGATTACACAAAGATATACGAGTAATGGGTGTCGCTGGGCCCGTTAGTTAGCCAACCCAAGGGCTATGGCTCAAAGGGACAGTATACTGACCTAACACCCATCGTT
>MPMD02043196.1_pt1 | contig 14386 bp, 12 predicted proteins | sample 1617291 | NCBI WGS metagenome assembly MPMD02 (sample SAMN05944810, study PRJNA350692) | marine metagenome | biome: marine; feature: ODZ; material: water; isolation source: 120 m water sample filtered on 30 um supor filter | place: Pacific Ocean | collected 2012-04-09 | depth 120m m | reverse complement strand
TGCTCTTATTCCTTCGCTAGATTCTGGATCAAGGAATCGCCGTTCCATCAGCGATTTTTCGGGGTCGGGGAGAGTAGCGTAATGCCCATATCGGGGCCAGACCAGTTTTCCGGCCCAAATAGGGCTGAAATTGCGAACGTCCATTGCGATCCTTGGATGCTCTTCCAGAAAAGTAATTCGGGAGAAGTTGTATAAAAAGGTATGTCGCCGGCACCATCCGGTTGAAAATTACTCTTGCCACAGCATGTACCGATCGATAACGATTATGCAGTTAAAAGGGACGAGCCGGTTTTATGCCGCCTCGACACCCGCCTAGCGTTGGTTGTACCGGTTTATTCCCGGGAAAACTTGACAGCCTGGGGAGGCAGGTTTAGGATCGAATTCGTATAAACCCCTTATAGTTCTGACCCTTAGAGTTTTTTGATTGGGCCCGGATGAGCGTTGAGAACATTCAGATCCTGCTTTATATTCTGGCAGGAATTGGTGTCATTTTGTTCCTTGTGGCAACCATCATGGGCCACAAGTCTTGGAAAGTTCATACGATCATCATGGTCTTTCTCATCTTCATGGCTGCCTCCGCTACCATGGTTTTTAGTGTGCAGGCTTTGAAGGCCCACCAAGCGTGGCGAGAAATTCTTCACGGCAAGCCAGGAGAACGGGCAACCGGTCTGATTGCCAAAACCGAAAAACTACAGCGCGAGAACCAGCAACTGGAGTTTGGCAAAGAAGATGCGAAGGGGAAAATTCTCCCCCCCGGAATCGCTCAACTCAATGTCCGTCTGGCCGACGTCCTCTACGATCGCGGACGCATGTGGACCGACTGTAAACCGGAATCACTGGGTGCGGACAATGAAGTGACTGTCGTTATCAACCAACAGGCACCCTCTCAGATCACCGAAAATCTTATTCTCTACGTATTTGATGCGCGTCCATTCTCGCAGGGGGGCCGGTACCTGGGGATGTTTCGTGTGACTGCAAAAACTGGCGGGGCTGCTGAAGAGAATCCGGATGGAGAAGCGGCGACGGGCCAGGTGAGCGTCACCTTAGTCCCCAACTGGACAATGTCCGAAGAGGAACAGGCCCGTTTAAAGGAGAGTGTCGCGAACAAACAGGCCTGGGTTATGTACGACAAAATGCCGGTCGATGGACACCGGGTGTTTGCAAAATGGATATTTGGTGACGAGGACACCACTAAAGAAAGTGAATTTGACGAGATGGTGCAAAAAGCAGCCGAAGAGGAATTTCAATCACTTCCGGAACCTGAGGCCGCAGCCAAGTTAAAAGAATTGACAGCGATGCTAAAAGAATTTAGCCAATTTGATGTTGAGTATGAGAGTGATCGCGCAACGCGGATCGAACGACTCATTCCTGGAAAAACACTTGAAGAATTTATCGATGATCACCAGCCCGCCAGAGACGAACATCCGTCTGAGCGAATCGAAGAGTTGGTTGAGTTTCAAGAGGACTACCCGGATGATGAGACAAACCCGAGGTTTGTGGATGGCGAGGAAGTCTGGCTTCCCAAGGTTCCACCGCCGGAAGGGGTAATCGCCATAAAAAATCCGATCCCGGATGCATTGCCAGAAGAGATCCAAGTAGAGTCCATGCCAAGCATTGATGTCTTGGTGGAAAAAGAAATTGTGGAACGTGATGACGACAAATCGCCAAGATATTTCCGCAAACTTCGGGATTATGGTTACATCTTTCGCGACCTGTATCTGGCCCGAAGTCGTCAGCAGTTTCAGATCAAGGAGCGGGATTTGGATATTGTGGAAATGAAACAACTACTTTCCGATAAACAGCGAGTAACGGCACAATTTGAAAAAGAAAAAACGCGGCTTAAAAATGATCTCGATAAGTTCCAAGCCGAACAGGCTATCATCGAGCGATTGCTTGCTGCCGTGGAGGCGCAAACAAAGAAGACGATGACTCAGATGGACGCGATTCGCAATGAGACGATTCTGCTTGGAAAACGGCTCAATGCAGCCCAGATGCGTGCGGTAGAGGCGATCAACCGTCGCAGTCCTGATTCCCAAGCCGCCCTCGGTTCAGGATAAACTGCCCGTAAGTTCAATGCAGACTGGCAGGGACAATCTCGACTTTGCATCTGCCGGGCGGTATCCTACACTTGGTTCGCTTTTAGAGCCCGTTTTTCTCCCCAAGCGGCGACCGTGTGCCAAGCCGCCGTTGGGCCTTAGGTGAGTGTTAAAAAGCCATGGGTATCGACAGTCGCGACTACTACTCTCAAGAGCCACGCCCCAATTACCAATTTGGCGGTCCGGCCGGACAATTTGGCAGGCAGGGGCGATTAATGGTCACCAATCTGGTGATCATCAATGTGATTGTCTATCTGTTTGAGATTCTTTTTGACAAGGGCAACGGTTACCAGTTTACTTTTCAATATCTGGCACTCGATAGCGGTCTGTTCGTCACCAACTGGAAGCTCTGGCAGATTGTGACCTACGGATTTGTCCACTCACCAAACACGATTTGGCATATTTTAGCCAACATGTTTTGTCTCTGGTTTTTTGGCCGTGATGTGGAGGAGATCTATGGCAAGCAGCGTTTTCTCTCTTTTTATCTCTCTGCGATAGTCATTTCAGGTGTGCTGGGCCTCTATGCCCAGCAATTGCTCAAAGGAGGCCAAATAACACTGCTCGGTGCCTCGGGCGGTGTCGCGGGGGTTATTCTCCTCTATATTTGCCACTTTCCACATCGCAAGTTGCTACTCTATTTTGTGATTCCCGTGAAAGCCTGGGTGCTGGGGGTTTTGTTTTTGGTCTATGACTTCGTAGGCAGCTTTAGCGAGTCTCATGTTGCTCATGGCGCCCATCTGGTGGGAGCCGCCTGCGGCTGGATCTATTACAAGACCGGCTGGGATTTGGGCCACTGGCTACCGAGTCGGGATCTGCTCAAGCGGATCGGCCCGCGGCCCAAGGTCCGCATCCATAACCCGGACACCGACAGGCTGCCCGAGCAAGTCGATCGCATCCTGGCAAAGATTGCTCGGGAAGGGGAGGCGAGCCTGACCCGCAAAGAGCGTCGTACCCTCCAGCAGGCGAGTGAGCGCTATAAAAAGCGGGACAGTTAAGGGTCCAGTATCCCGCCGGTGGGTGGACCCTGTTTTGCATCTAGACCCTATTTTGCAATTAGAGAGGCCGCCGGGGCAACTGTCGGCAGTGGGGGGGCGTCTTCTTTCCTGGCGCAAGCTCGTTGTGTTCGCGGACCCATTCCTCCCGCTCCTCTTCCGTAGCGTAGTAACAGAGCCAGATATGGGGATGACGACTGGCGTCGACACAGTCCCAGTGCAGGTAGCTCTCGGTCGAATCGAGGTTCTTTTCCTCGCTCGGGAGAATATCACGAAAAATTAACTGATAAAGCTCTCGGTCCGTGAGATGGTCCGTAAAGTCGAGCACAATCCGTTTTTCAAACAGACGATAGATGGTGTCCCAGAGCAGCGTATGCAAATCACCGTTGCCCACAGCGTCATCGGAAAATGTATCAGGAAGCGGCAGAGAGAGGGGTGGATCGAACCATTCGGCGATGGGCAATACGGGTGCCCGCTCCCAGGCCAGCATCGATGCCAAAAATTCGTTTTCTTTTGCTGTGGAAAATGCCTCTACATTGACCCGGCAAATCGCTTCGTCAAAGTAAGGCTCCAGCTGATTACGTAACTCGGCGTTACGCATTAGGTGGTCGACATCGTCGAAATCAAAGGACTGTATATCATGTTGTGACATCGATAGAATGCCCTCTTAGTGGCCTAAACAAGTTGGCGTAAAAAGGATTAAGTAAAAGTCGCCCGACTCGGGCGGCCGTTGTAACCTGTGGCTGCAACCGCCACGCCTTATTCGACTTTAACAACGATCAGGCAGGGATCAATAGGTGCGAGCCGAAGTCGACTGCAAGGATACAAAATCGTGCGTCTTTCGATCCGTATAAGTGAGAAACTTACCCCACAAACTTGGTGCAACCGTTAAACCTTGACAATCGCACCGCAAATACAGGGGAAAGGACTCCCAAAAGGCTTTTCAATGGGTCCCGAGTTTTTGGTCGAGATGGGCGATTTTTTCGACCCTTCGGGCGTGCCGACCGCCGTCGAACTCGGTTTCTAGCCAGATCTTAACCATGCGGTCGATCAACTTCGTTCCCAAAAGATCAGCAGAGAGACAAAGCACATTCAGATCGTTATGCCGCCGACTCATCTCGGCGGTCAGATCATCATGACAGGGTGCTGCGCGAACAGAGGGAAACTTATTAGCGGCGATCGCCATACCAATTCCTGTGCCACAAATCAGAATGCCACGATCCGATTCACCGTCACTCACAAGCCTGCCAACTTCGGCAGCGATGTCCGGGTAATCAACACTTTCCTCACTTAGTGTGCCGACATCGAGTGTCTTATGTCCAAGCTGCTCAAGTAAATCAATAATCTGTCTTTTTACTTGAACGCCACGATGATCACTCCCTACTGATATCTGCATGGTATAGAGTTTTCCGTTGGGTTATCGTTCCATTGGATCTTAGGATGGAGCAATTACAAGAGTGTTGATGCGTGCTTCAAGTTCGGCTCGAATCTGTTCGGCACACCGTTTGTACTCATCAACGGATTCCCCAATGGGATCCGAAACATCTTTGCCGTCAGTACGCAACACCTCGGTACGAGAAGCTGCGTCCGGCCACTGAGTGACTAACGCTTCGCGGTGTGCTCGAGTCATAGTTAAAATAAGATCTGCATGTCGTACCATTTGTTCTGTGACCGGCTGGGTGCAGTGCTGGCTAAGGTCGAGCCCCAAGCTCGTCATTACCTCGACACCCTGGGCCGATGCCTTCCCGCCAGCCATTGCTGCGATGCCCGCTGAGGCGATGATAACACCGTGTTCCTCAATTTCAGCTTCAGGACAGCCGATTTTTTTCGCAATGAGATGTCGGCCCAAGACTTCTCCCATAGCGCTGCGGCACGTGTTGCCGGTACAAACGATCAACACCAGAAGGCTTGAGAGACGCTTCAGGTGCTGTTGTGTTACCACGCCTTCACGGAGGATCTCATAATTGGATTCAGTGACTTTAACGACCGATGACGGTTGCCCAAGGCGACTCTTTCCAGCATCCAAAACAAGATCAATGTGTTCCCCCAGTTCGGTCACGACCTCTTCCGCCGTCACCGCTTCCGGATGCCCGGCTTGATTAGCGCTGGAGAGTGTGACGGGGCCAGTGAGCATTCTCAACACATCTAAAATCAGCGGGTGCGCAGGTACGCGCAGTCCGATTGTTCCGTTTGGGATGACCGCACTCTGTACGTCACTTGGCAACTGGGCAAGGAGGCTTTCGGGATGATGATTCTCTACAACCAAAGTGAGCGGCCCGGGCCAACAGCGTCGAGACAATCTTCTCCCCATAGGCCCGAGGTCTGGAGCATAGTCGAGTGCTTCTTCTGCGCTGCGGACTGCAAGCGTTAATGGATGTCCTTTTTGGCGGCCCTTGGCCTCTAATAGCCGAGCAACAGCATCCGCGTTGAGCGCGCTGGCAGCAATTCCATAAACAGTCTCTGTGGGAAATGCCACCAAATGGCCTTCGGCCAGCGCCTGAACAGCTTGATGGACTACGTCACGGGTGTCCTCAGCACCTCGAGTATCAATCACCACAGGAGCCATTGAACGATCCACCTCTCCGACCGGGTTCCGGCCCGAAATCGATGTATTGCTGTTTCGTCCCCATAGCCAGAAGTTAGAGGAGACGCAGATATGCTTAAGCGACAACGAACCGGAAATTGTGTTTCAAGCCACGAACGCAATCCAGCAACCTAACGGGTGCGGGCAAAGATCGTCAAGTAGCCACTACCTCTGCAGAGGTACAGGCTCGCAAACTGAGGCGATTTTTCACGTTCAAATTGGATCGAAGTAGAACCGCCCGAGAGCCAAAACCATCTTCCTTGCAGCGCGTGGAAAAAATTTAAACTCGTTTCGCTATGCTCTTGCTACTCCGCAACGATGTTCTCTTGACTTTCGGCATTGCCGAATGTTTCAATTCCTGCATGTATCTTTCAAATATCTTTTCGATACTCACTACGGTTCTGTTGTATCTGGCTCTTATTGCAAATGGATTTGCAGATGATGCGAATCCACTGCAAGAGGCTCTTCTCGATCCGCTCGGATTCATCTCACCATCATCCCGCCCTAGGAATGATGCGTTGCCTCCGATCTTTGAGGCACAACGGTCCGATGCCTTGAACGTTTCCGCAAAAAGCGAGAAGCCGCCTGGGAGCGCCGATGAGACTGCTTTTGAGCGGGCGGCCGCAGACTGGGAAGAATTTATCCCCGCCAAATTTCCTCTTCAGGAAGGATCGGTTTTTTATGGCGATCCGAAGATGCTAACGGCAAGCGTTCAGAGAGAGCCTACCAAAGACCCACAATTCTCGCTTGAAGGGGTGTTGCCAGTGGTCATCTGTGTCCTTGGAATCATCGGCACGCTTTGCGTCTTCATTCGCCTTCGCCGCCGCTCTAAGGGCAAATCGTTTGCCTCATGAGGACTTTGGGGTATTCCCCATCGGCCAGGGGTGCTTTTTCTGCGATTCACTCCGATTGTATCGATCGGGATACCAAGGGCTGTAGGGTCTCGGTAAAGAATACCGCCGTTTCCAAAAAACTACATTTTCCCAGGTTGTTTTGGACGATCAGATAGGAGTGGATCATGCCATGATGGCAGATTCACCTATTGGACTATCCATCCAGCGCGACGGACCGCGGCCTGTTCTCGTTCTTTCGAGGTCGCTTCTTTTTGTTCCGTCATAGCCGCCCATTCCTGTTAGCGAGTTTTTTTGTTCTGGTGACTTGCGCCAGAGGCACCGCTCAACTTTGCACTCCGGGGGGATTGTGAAAGCCGGGCGCTACAGTGCGCGGTCAGCGCAAAATCCCACAATCTTCAGCACCGACGAAGCACGCCGCTTCCTCGGGACCTGTCCATCAGCGTCCACATCCTGCAGTGGTTCGTGTGGTTGCCTCTGCGGAAAATGTGACATCCATGGGATCGGGCACCTTGGTGCACGTGACAGCCAAATACGGCATCGTCATCACCAATTGGCATGTGGTGCGGGATGTCCGGGACTCGGTCGAAGTGATCTTTCCCGATGGGTTCCGATCACAAGGTACCGTGATGAAAATCGATGAGGATTGGGATTTAGCTGCAATTGGAATCTGGCGACCACAGGCCGAGGCGGTCAAAATATCAACGGACTCACCGCAGCGAGGAGAAGAGCTTACCATTGCCGGTTACGGCAACGGTTCGTATCGCGCAGCGATCGGTCGCTGTACGCAATATGTGGCTCCCGGGAAAAAACATCCTTTTGAGATGCTCGAACTTTCTGCAGAGGCCCGTCAAGGAGATTCCGGGGGCCCTATTTTTAATGCTCGGGGGGAATTGGCGGGTGTGCTTTTGGGCGCAAAAAAAGGGCATACCGTGGGGAGCTTTTGTGGCCGCGTCGATTTGTTTCTTTTCGATGTGCATCAAACGCTCCATCGGCATCAGGCGGAGCAATTTGCCGATGGCCGCGATAGTGGCCAACTGGTGCCAGTCCGTGGAAACTCTTTGCAGCCAGCAGTGACTGCGATCAATCCTTCTTCTGCACCATCGGTTCACTCTGGAGGGCTTCTGACATCTGCCCGGTCCGCTCGGTCCCAGGCAGACTGGCAATGGTCATCGCTGTTAACGAACGTCCTGGGCAGCACCCCGGCAGATCAGTTCAAGACATTTTTGGCCACGATCGGAGCCTTTTCGCTAGTAATCTGCGGCTTGCGACTTTTTAAATTCGATGCCTGATGCAGAAGCCCCGATTTTCCAAAAGAATTCCGACGCTCAGTCGAGCCAATCTTTGTCTGTTAAGCGGTCGGGAACATACTGCTCTGTCACATAGCTGATATCTTTGCTGATGAGCGATTCCACCTCCAGCTTGAAGTTGTTTTTGAGCATCGTGGCAATTTCTTTTTGCCAAGCCTTTTTGTGTTCAAACCAGGGGTACCCTGCAATTTGTCGAGCACGCTTTCGGTCATTATCATTCAGGTCAATACGAACACTTGGCGAAAGATTACACCGCTCGTAATCCTTGCTCCGTAGGCCAATGTAGCGGGCTTTGGGAATTGCCATCCGTTGCGATTCGTAGGCGAGATTGATCGAACCCTGTTTAATAACACTATAGATGTAATATCCCCAGGGATCGTTATCGAGCAGGCAAAAAATCGGCAGATCGAGTTCGTTGTGGATGCGGTTGAGCAACCGTCTCACACCCCTTGGCGGTTGCCCGGCACCGTGGGTCAGAATGCAATTATGTTTTCGCCAAAATTTGTCCTCATTAAATCTTTGCCAGACGGTACCTTTTTCTACATGGAGTACGAATTTCGCGCGACACTTTTTAAATTTGATAGCACTCGGTTCTACAATCGAGGGAATTCCATAACCTCCGGACCCCATACGAGAACAGTCGATTAAATCCCCATTGTCTTCTAATTGCAGATTCCCCACCATTTCACCGCGCTTGTCTGCATAGAGATGCAATTCTTCACGGAGACTGCCGAGAAAGACTTCGACATCCTCGATGATGGGATCGCAATCCGACTGCTCCTCGAAGGTATTTTCTTTAGTACCTTCAATCGTATGTTTCAGCATGTAATAGAGGCCACGAATGCTGGTGTTTTTTCCCTGTTCAATCAATTGTTTGCATCCGCTGCCAACCAACATGGTCTGCATGTAACTTTTTGCTTGAGAAAGATTGAACAGTAACCGACGGTTGGTGTTATTGCCCATTTCTATAAACCGTTTACGGCGGTTGAATTTCACGTTCGACAGGCTGCGAGTCGGAATGTCGAGGTGGGGGTCGCGCCGTCGTCGGGCTGTAGAGACAACCCGATCGGCCATGCCGACCAGCTCTTGTATGGTTTTCCGGTCCCGGGGCCCCAGTCGCGAACGCTTGACAGCGGCTTTTGTGGCGACAACCTTTTTTCGTCGGATCTTTTTCTTTGCCATACCGGCTTTCCATTACCTTTTGAGGAGTTTTGAGAGGCTATGGTGAAATATCTGGGGTCAACTGGTCGTCAAGTTATCCGCCACCTCGTTGGGATCGACAATGAGCACGTTATCACCAAGGTCCAGCTCCTCTTCGATGGGACGCCCGCGGCGATCGAGTTTGACATCAGCCTCAGCGGTCTTCTTTTTTGCCAATACGAGGAGTTGGTTGTAGAGAGTGCTTCTGTCTGCGGCGTTGATTTCACTCACCGCAGTTGCCACCTCGCCGAGATAACGAAGGAAGATGCTGCGACGTTCTCCCTCCTGGCGTACGCGGACACGGCGACGGAGATACATGCCTAATTTTCGCCCTACCGCCTGGATCGCCAAGCGGAGCTCTTTTTGTATTTCAGGATAGGACGCAACCGCTTCTTTCGACTCGCTGGTAAAGGGAACCCAGACACTGGCCATGTGAATCATGAGGGTGACCGGCCCGGTCGGGAGCGATCCCCGAGACTGGCTCAGCCCATACGGTCTCCAGTTGGCGTTGAGAACGCTTTGTGTGATTGCACAGGCGGCTGGCTGAAATTGGAGCGGTACGCGATTGGCATACCGCAAAACATTCATGGTCTGCCCTTCGCCAAGCTTTACATTTTGCATCGCCTCATGAAGCTGGTCGATCTCTTTCGGCTTCAGTTTTGCGGGGGATTTCCGGGTCCCCAGGTCTGTTTCTTTGAGAATGCTTTCGGCAGCCTCACTGCCAAGACCATTAAATGTATGGATTAAAAACTGTCGGAGTGTCCGCAAATCTGTCTGCTGGATCAGCTCCACCAAAGTTTCGTGCGTAATGCGTTGCGCGACGGTTGTGCCACCATACGCCAGTGCGACCTCAATTTGGAACGGATTGCCACGATAGACCGAAGGAGGTCGCGTGGAGGCCACATAAAATTCCCCAGGAACAACCTGATGCAATCCTTTGAGCAACAGCTCTTCGCCAATCGGTGCAATACAGTCCGTTTTGGGCGCACTGATTTTCGTCTGTTGGATTGCCTGATAAAGGCGGTCTGCCTCGCCCCGGCCAATCCGCCGAGTACTTGCCCGCACTTTAATCTCCGCTGCGGTGCAAAGCTTGCGCGCGACGGCTGGACTGACACGGGAAAAAGAGGAAGTCAAAAATTGTGACATCGTTGAAGCTTCCGACGCCTTGAGCATCGCGATCAACCGGCCAAGCTCGACACCATAAGGATGCGGTTTTATTTCTTTAGGTTCTGCGGGCAGAGTATCGGTTGAACGGTTGTACGATCGGTAGCCGCCGTCAGGATCAACATAGTGAATGGTGACATGGGGGTTGGCGATGGCGGTCTGTTCAAGATATTCATCAACGCTACCCCGCCGACGCTGGTACTTAGCTTCTAACTCGATTGTCACACGCGTCCCGCTCACTACCTCTTTTGCATTCGCATCGGTAGGATCCTCGCCATATCGGGCGATCCATTCGATCCCATGCTTTGTCATCCACGCCTCACCTTTAGTTCCCGCCGGGATATCAACTCCGTCCCCGCGCCCATTGAGTATTTCCGGTTTGTTCTTTTTGGTGTCGATCTGAATTTCGTAATAGTGGATAGGCTTTCGTTTTGAAATTTTTGAAGATATTTTTACCGGCTTACCGGTTGTCAGCACTCCATACATGCCCGCAGCGCTGATCCCGATGCCCTGCTGTCCGCGACTCATCCGGAGACGATGGAATTTCGATCCATAGAGCAACTTGCCAAAAATCAGCGGGATTTGCCGTTTGACAATGCCGGGGCCGTTGTCCTGAACCCCAACTTTATAGCGATTGGTTTCCGTTGCCTCGACATGGACCCAGATTTCCGGAAGAAGTCCGGCTTCTTCACACGCATCGAGCGAATTGTCGACCGCCTCCTTGATGGTGGTTAGCAGGGCTTTGCGGGGATTGTCAAAACCGAGGAGATGGCGATTTTTAGCAAAAAACTCGCTTACTGAGATATCACGCTGGCTTGCCGCCATTGATTTGGCCGTGGCCCGCCGTGGGCCAGTTCGTTTGCTCGCCGATCCATTGCGATTGATTCTTCTAGCAGAACCATTGGAGCTGCTCGCTGCGGTGCGCGTCTTTTTCTTCCGCACGGTTTCGGTAAAGCCGGTTTTTCGGCCTGCCGCACGCCTCGAACGTTTCGGAGGCCGCTTTTTCCTTTTTGTTTTGACCTTTGCCAAACGCTTGCCTCCCACAACGCAACTGGAAAATAAAATGGAATGAATTTTCGGGATCCATCAGGCCGCTGCAGCAACGATCCATTCTCTCGAAGAGGATCTGAGGTAGAGTGCCATATGGCAAGCTTTGCGGCCGTTGCGGATTATACCGATTGTCAGGCCAGTCTCCCACCCGTTTTGGGCCCGATCTAGCCCTTAACCGCTTAATTTTGCGCCTCCGACATATAAAGATTCACCCGCACGAGTACTGCGAACCGAATCTTGTTCTGGAGGCGTCCGCCCAATCCAAAAGGGTTGATATCAGCAGACCTCTATTGATTCCAAATCAAACCCACATGGTTTTCGAATCAACAAAAAGGAGCATGGAGATGGTGCATATCCTAACTCGTAGCGTTCTGTTGGCCGCCTGTTTGGTGGGCTGTTTATTTTTCGTCACGATACATGACGCCGACGCGGACCCCTATGGGCGTTACAACATGCACTGTGGCTACAACGTCCAGCAGCAAGGCCTGTTTTACAACTACTACATTGGTGGTGGATGTGGTGGGATTCCCGCACAACTCTATCTCTCACCGCGCCCCACTCCCCCACTGGTAGGCCATACCTACGTGACATACCAACCTTTTCTACCCCATGAAATGCTCTACAAGCATCATCGGACCTATTATCGAATCCACCCTGACGGCAGTGGGGTACGAACCAAAATCCGGTGGTACTGATAGTTTGACGCACCCATCTACCAGGAGTGCCGTTGGAATTCGAGCAGGGAAAAATACAAGATGAAAACAGCAAGTCAATGGATGGCGATTACGCTCGCGATCTTTTTTGGAACGATTCTTTCGGCCAATGCGCAGGAAACGATGAATCCACAGGATGCCTGTCCTGCATGTATTGGGGGAGGATTCTGTCCGACATGCAGTTCCTGTGGCGGAACCCAAAGCCCTGCGTACGCGATAAATTACGGACGCTGTGGACGTCGCTGTCAGGCCGCCTTGGCCTATCCGTGGCATTGTGGGTACTACTACACCCAATGGGGTAGCCCGGTTGCTTTGGTTGTTCCTCCAACCGCCGAAAAGCAATACAGCATGGGATGGGGTGTCGGAAACACGCGGCTTACCCGCATCTATCATCAGTATGGTCGCCCATACCCGGGCCCTTACGCGGGTAATCCGGGCCAGCGTTTTTCAGCCACACCCTACTGGCCGAGTGATACCTCCCAGTTTGGGGTCTATTATGTGCGGGGACCCTGGTAGATCACGATGAAGCGTGGCACTTGATTCGTCTGTTTGCCTTTTGTTTTGTCACGCTTGTGCTATTTCTGTGGAGGTGCACTCTCATCGCAGAGGGCGAGCAAGGTGCGAAATTGTTTGGCCATGGTCGTGCCGCCCAGATCGGGGTGGAGAACCTGGGTCATGCGAATAATACGAGCGGCCTGCTGGGTCTGCCCAAGTTTATATTTGGCCCTGGCTTGACCATATTTTGCCTCGAACCACTCTGGGGATGTTCGACGACTGCGGCTTTCAATTTCGCGCCATTTTTTCAGCGCATCGCTCCACCCACCGCGGTCACTTTGTTCCAACAGCAGTGAGGCATACGCCGCTTGGATCTTTCCGTTTTTCGGGTTTTCTGTGGCCAAGGTTTTGAGTTCGGAAAGCGATTTTTGACTATCTCCGACTACCTCCAGGGCGGTTGCATATCCAAGCTCGAGTTTCAGCTTTTTTTTGTGGTCGATTTGGATCTTCTCCACCTTTAGCCTCTCGAAACAATTTAAAAAAAGCTCCGCCACCGCCACTCGGGCTTTTCCTTGCACGGTTGCCATCAGAGTATTCAATCGCTCCAGTAGCCACAGTACATGTTCGGCATCGGGGACTTTCAGATCGTTAAAGATCTGCTTCGCTTCCGCCTGCCTGCCCGCCTGTCCGGCAAGGGCATATACTTGTAAAAGACGTAACTGTGCCAACAGATCTGCGTTGCCACTAATGTGATGTTTTAAGACTTCTTGCAGAAGTTGTTCGGACTGGGAAAAGCCATTGCTGGTGTACTGCATGCGCAGCCGCGCTGATGCATTCGCAGCGATCAATGCGGTTGTGGCATCCGAGCGATCCAACGTACCGTTAAGAAGTGTGCGAGCCACCCGCTCTAAGTGATCGGCAGCACGGGTTGCTTTTTCCGGTAGTGAGGAATCGTGGCGCTGCGAAAGTTCGTAATAATCATGCTCGTAGCATCTGGCCGCTCCGGCGATCGCCCCTGGAAACTGTTTGCTAGAGGGCTTGATCTCTGCAAACAGGTTTGCCGCTTTGTCCCACTGCTGCTGTGATTGATACATCTTTGCCAGCCAGAATCGTGCCGCATTAGCGGTTGTCGCCTTGGGCCAGCTATTGAGATGCTCCTGTAGTAGCTTGAGGTATGTTTTGAGTTCGGGGTCGGATTGTTGACGGATCGCTTGGGCATAGTTATAGATTCCCATAAGATGGGCTTCGGCAGCATCTCCTTGTGCATCGGTTGAGCGGGCAATCTTCAAGAATCGCTCACTGGCAGCCAAATAATGTTTTTCCGCCTGTTCAATCATTGCGGCGGTATGGCTGAGCTCAAGTGCTCGCTCGGCGTGGCCTTCTCGGCCTGCTTGCTCTGCCGCCCGATCGTACAAATTGAGCGATTCTTCGATTTTCCCCGCTCGGTAGAGGCCGTCAGCAGCGCGGGCAATCATTTTTGCGTTTTGTTTTGTCGATGTTGTGGCAACGTGGTGTCCAATCAAAGATTCAGCGCGCCGATTCCAATAGGGCGTATGTTCCCGCTCGATATTGGCAGCCAGATGCGTCGCCTGCTGCTGCCACACCTTTGCGTCTTCAGTTTCATCGTGCTTGGCAGCGGAGAGCAAAATTTCCAGCTCCAATAAGTCGCACTCTGCGCGGGCGTGTCGGCCGGCCGGTTGAGCACTGTTGAGCTGTTTAAGAGCCTGCGCAAAGTTTGCCTCCTTAAGAAATTGTCTCGCCAGCTGCATCTGTATACGTGCGGCAATATCATCCGGCGGCTGTTCTGCAAGATACTGCTCAGCGCGCTCATGAAACAGTGTGGCTTCGCCCAGCAATCGCAGACAGGCCAGATACTGTACGCGACTGTTCCACTTGAGAGGGTGTTGTGCAGCACCTAAAGAAGTGAGAAT
>MPMD02448306.1_pt1 | contig 14387 bp, 12 predicted proteins | sample 1617291 | NCBI WGS metagenome assembly MPMD02 (sample SAMN05944810, study PRJNA350692) | marine metagenome | biome: marine; feature: ODZ; material: water; isolation source: 120 m water sample filtered on 30 um supor filter | place: Pacific Ocean | collected 2012-04-09 | depth 120m m | reverse complement strand
GTATCCGTAATGCGGTACGGATCGAGCGACCTCATGTCGAAGTTCCTTCGTCAAAAGTAAAACGTGGCATGGCAGAAGTGCTTAAACGCGAGGGATACATCTGGGACTGGAATGAATCGACGGAAACAAAGTTTCCTGCAATTCGACTCGATCTCAAATACGGTCCCAACGGCGAGCGTGTTATTCGACACATCAAACGGATTAGCAAACCTGGGCGGAGAATCTATAACGGAGCGAATAATTTGCAGCCGATTCTCAATGGACTTGGAATCTCAATCGTCAGCACAAGTCGGGGTGTCATTTCGGATCGTGAAGCGAGGCAGCGGAACCTCGGCGGAGAGGTCCTTTGTGAAGTTTGGTAGTCCGTACAACATTTAAATACCACATCTTTGCTTTTGGATTATTAAAAGAATCGGCGGACAGGAATAAAAGATCATGTCGCGAATTGGCAACCAACCGATTGTTATTCCGAGCGGCGTTAATGTGTCGATCGATGGCAGCCTGATTTCTGTTGAGGGACCGCTGGGCAAGCTCAGTTATTCCCATCGACCGGAGATTACGGCTGTAATCGACGATGGCAAACAAATCCTGATCCAGCGGTCCAACGACAATAAAGAATCGCGAGCATACCACGGTCTGACCCGAGCACTCGTGCAAAATATGGTGGAAGGAGTCACCAAAGGCTACGAAAAGAAATTGGAAATCGTTGGCGTCGGTTATCTGGCGGCAATTCAAGAGCAGACACTACAGTTGCGAGTCGGTTTTGCCAACGAGGTCCACAAGGCAATTCCACAAGGTTTGGATGTGAGTTGTCCCGACCAGACGCATGTTCACATCAAAGGCGTTGATAAACAAAAAGTGGGACAGTTTGCTGCAGAAGTACGGGCAGTCCGCAAACCTGAGCCTTACAAGGGCAAAGGAATCCGTTACGTAGACGAATATGTCCGTCGTAAGGCGGGTAAGGCTGTGGGAGCCTAACGAAAACTCATCCATCCGTAAAACGAGAGTTGGTTTCGAAGCCATGAATCATGAAAAAGCGATAAGACGGCAACGGCAGCGAAGGCGGTTTCGTGTCCGTAAACGGGTGCAGGGAACGGCCTCGCAACCCCGCCTGACGATTTTTCGGAGCCACCGCCACATGTATGCCCAGTTGATTGACGATACGACTGGGAAAACTTTAGCATCTGCCAGTACTGTCGAAGCGGAACTGCACAAACAGGTTGCGTATGGGGGAAATATCGATGCTGCTGCATCGGTCGGCAAGGCGATCGCGGAACGAGGACAGGAGGCAGGAATCAAGGCGTGTGCATTTGACCGTGGTCCCTGTAAGTATCACGGCCGGGTTGCCGCATTGGCAGAAGCGGCCCGCGAGGCAGGTCTTGAATTTTGAACGAGGAAATCATTAGTTTCCAGGAGTAGCCCAACCGTGGCAAGAACTGCAGAAAAAGAATCCAAAACGACCGGCGAACTGATTGATAAGGTCGTCAAAATTAAGAGGTGTGCGGCTGTCGTCAAGGGAGGACGTCGCTTCAGCTTTGCGGCCATGGTTGTTGTCGGCAACGGCAATGGACGTGTCGGCTGGGGGTATGGGAAAGCAAATGAAGTACCACCAGCGGTCGAAAAAGCAGTCAAGTGCGGCACCCGCAATCAAATGGATATCGAACTGGCGGACAGCACCATCCCGCATACCGTCAAGGGAGAGTTCGGAGCAGCGAAAGTGATTTTAGTACCTGCCTCACCGGGAACAGGTGTGATCGCTGGCGCGGCGGTCCGAGCTGTCTGTGAAGCGGCGGGAATCCACGATATTCTGACCAAAAGTTTTGGATCCAATAATTCAGTTACGTTAGTCAAGGCCACGATTGCGGCACTCCAGCAATTGCGGTCTCGTGGCGAAATAGAGCGACTTCGAGGAGTTACCCTGACATGAACCTGCATGACGTCAATCGCGGCATCAAGAAATACAAGCAACGACGAAGAATTGGTCGTGGCCCCGGTTCTGGCCATGGGAAAACCGCCGGTCGCGGACATAAGGGACAACATTCACGTGCAGGATTTTCCAGTCATGTGACGTTCCAGGGTGGCAGCATGCCGATGGTGCGCCGGATTCCGAAACGTGGTTTTAACAACCGCTGGGGATCGGTTGTGGCCATTGTCAATATCGGCGATTTACAAACCGCTTTCTCCAGTGGCGACAAGGTAACGCCGGACACCGTACGAGAGAAACGTCTCATCGGGCCACACTTTGACCAGTTCAAGGTACTTGGAAATGGCGAATTGAAGAAAAAGTTAAACGTGGCTGCACATCGATTTAGCAAAAGTGCCGAGGAAAAAATTAAAAAGGCAGGTGGCACGATAACACTCCTACCCGGCAAAGAGCCTGTCGTGAAGAACAAAATGGGAAGTCGCAATACATCGAGTTCATAACCGGTCGCTCTTGCACATACGGGCCCGCCATGGTGACCGCTTGCTTGAAAGAGGACGACTAAGGCGATTGGAAACGATCAAGGACAGATCGCAAAATGTTTGAAAAATTTCGCATCATCTTCACAATACCCGAACTGCGGCAGAAGATTTTTCTAACGCTGCTGTTTTTGGCCATCTATCGCGTCGGCTGGCAAATCCCTCTGCCGGTTGTGAATCAGCAGGCGATGACCGCCCATTTCGAAACGGGCGGTTTGGCCGATCTGGTTGCGGCAGTCTCTGTCTTTAGTGCCAGCCAACTGAATCAGGCCACTATTTTTGGCCTTGGGATTATGCCCTATATCTCGGCGTCGATTATCTTTCAGTTGCTCGGAAGTGTCTGGAAACCCCTCGAAGAGCTCAAAAAAGAGGGCGAGAGCGGTCAAAAGAAAATCAACGAATACACCCGCTATGCAACGGTGGTTCTCTGCCTGATTCAAAGTTATTTCTATCTCCGCTGGTTGATAAGTGCCTCGGCGAGTACTGATAATCCCGCAAGCCGACTCATCAATGAAACTGTCTGGGAATCGATGCAGTCCGGATTTCTTGCGAATTTCGGCTGGCAGTTTGCAGCCGTTTTGACCATGACTGCAGGGACCGTGTTTCTCATGTGGTTGGGCGAGCAAATTGATGAGTTCGGAATCGGCAACGGCATCAGCCTCTTGATCATGGCTGGTATTCTTGCCCGAATGCCGGGGGCCGGATATCAGTTGATCAAACAGTCGGATTTCCAGTTGGGAGGCGCACCGGGCAACCTGGGCATTGAACATCTGATTGTGCTGGCAATCATGTTCGTTGCGGTGATATTTGGCGTTGTTTTTATCACACAGGGGCAAAGGCGGATTCCCACACAGAGTGCAAAGCATGTACGTGGACGTCGCGTGTACGGCGGCACACGTCAATATTTGCCCCTTCGTGTCAATCAAGCTGGTGTGATGCCCATTATCTTTGCCAGCAGCTTGTTGATGATTCCGATGATCCTGTTCAATCAACTGGCAACGCGATTCCCAAACAGCGGAGTCCTCGGTGAATTAAAGGCGGTCTTTGAACGCGGCGATGGGTTTACCTACAACCTCTTCTATGTCGTGATGATCTACTTTTTCTGCTACTTCTGGACGGCGATTACCTTCAACCCAAAAGACATGGCTGAAAATCTGAAAAATTACGGAACGTTTATCCCGGGCTATCGGCCCGGCAAGCGGACCATCGATTATCTGGAAAAAGTCATGGTCAGGATTACATACGTCGGTGCGGGTTTTCTCGCACTGGTGGCTATCATTCCAACGATTATCTCCGCGGCGATGAACGTTCCTCTGATGGTTGCCAGTTTTTATGGGGGGACCGGCTTATTAATCGCGGTTAGCGTTGCCTTTGACCTCGTGCAAAAAATCGATAGTCATCTGGTGATGCGCAACTACAAAGGCCTCCTCGAGAGGTCTTGAGTACCTTCGCACCATGCAGTTAGTGTTTGTCGGACCACCCGGAGCAGGAAAGGGGACTCAGTCCGAGTGGCTGAGCAGCTTTCTCGCTATTCCCCATCTCTCAACGGGTGACATGCTGCGAGCAGCGGTGGAACAGAAAAGCGACATTGGAAAGTCGGCTCAGGACTTTATTCAAGACGGAAAACTGGTTCTCGATGATATTGTGATGGAACTTGTCGACGCCCGACTGGATGAAGAAGACTGCAAAAACGGCTTTCTGCTCGATGGTTTCCCACGAACTCTCGAGCAGGCAAAAATGCTTGACCAACTACTCTCCCGCCGCGGCATGCCACTGAGTCTGGTGTTGGAATTAACCGTCGATGAAAACCAACTCCTGCAGCGTCTCGTTGACCGCGGCCGCGGCGATGATTCTCCCGAAACGATCCAAAACCGATTTGAAGTCTACCGCAATCAGACCGAGCCGATGCTACAGTATTACGGCGAAAAAGATCTTATAAAATCGATTGATGGTACTGGATCTCGCGAGGAAGTTCGCGAACATATCCGCGTAGCAGTCCGTCAAGAAAATCTAGAGGCCTGAGATCATTCAAGCCGAACGATACAAAAAAACATTTGTGCTTAGTGGGGATAGAAGAAGGTGTCGGACACATTAAATCTTAAATCATCGCGAGAAATCAATCTGATGCGACCGTCCGGTCTGGCCGTGTGGCAGGCCCTGCAGATCGCAACTACGCTGGCAGTGCCGGGAAAGACCACCGGTGAAATTGATGCGGCAGTTCGCGATTATTATGAGCAACTCGATGCCGAACCGCTCTTCCTCAACTACCCCAACAGTGTGCCTGGAAAACCTGATTTTCCAGGCGTGACCTGTACTTCACTCAACCAACAGGTTGTTCATGGAATCCCGGGCCGTCGCGTTCTTGAAGAAGGCGATGTGCTGAGTATCGATACCGGTTGTCGCATCCATCAGTGGTGTGGTGACTCAGCAGTCACACTACCGATCGGAGAGGTCGATCCGGAGGTCCAACGACTGCTGGATGTTACTGCTGCAACGCTGCAAATGGCGATCGACCTGATTCCCGTCAAAAAGAAGTGGAGTGAGGTTGCCGTCGAAATGCAAACCTTTGTGAACGATGCCGGTTTTACCGCTGTGGAAAACTTTGTCGGGCACGGTATTGGTCAGAACATGCATGAACCTCCACAAGTACCAAACTATCGCAGCAAAAACTTACAGCCTAGAGATGATTTTGAGTTAGAGCCCGGTATCGTAATCGCAGTCGAGCCGATGGTGAATGTTGGAACGAAGCGAGTCATTGCAGAATCGGACCACTGGACGATGTCAACTGCGGATGGTAAGCCGAGCGCACATTTTGAACATACCATTGCGATTACCGAAGATGGTGTAAGAATCCTCACGGCAGCACCGGTCGATCAAGAAGAAGTGGACCGATTGCTTCCGATTGCTGCAAAGTAACTTATCCAACCACAAAGCACGTCATTTCCATTGCAGGAGCAATCCCATGGCAAACGAACACGCTGGCCAGATCAATACCGTCATGCATGAGGAACGTCTGTTTTCACCACCAGCTGCATTTGCTGCACAAGCCCATATCGGATCGCTCCAAGAGTATCAGACACTCTGGGACGAGGCGGCTAAGGATATCGAAGGCTTTTGGGAAAAATTAGGCAAGGAGCAACTTCATTGGTTCAAAGACTTTGACGAGGTGCTCGACTGGCAGCCCCCACTTGCAAAGTGGTTCGTGGGCGGCGAGACCAATGCCTCCTACAATTGTCTCGATGTCCATCTTTCGACAGATCGCAAGGATAAGGTCGCGATCATCTTTGAAGGTGAGCCGGGCGACAGTCGCACCCTCACCTACGCGCAACTCCATGAGGAAGTTTGTAAATTTGCAAACGTGCTCAAGAGCCAGGGGGTCGAAGCTGGTGATGTGGTCTCTATCTATCTGCCGATGACACCGGAATTGGCAATCGCCATGCTTGCCTGTGCCCGCGTAGGAGCAGTCCATTCCGTGATTTTTGGTGGTTTTTCCAGTGAGGCCATCGCCGATCGCAACAATGACGCCCAGGCTAAAGTGCAAATCACTGCCGATGCGGGCTGGCGACGTGGCAGCGAACTACCTCTTAAGGCGACCGTCGATGCGGCGCTTGCAAAATCACCGACTGTCGAGAAATGCATTGTGCTCCGGCGTACTGGAAGTGAAGTCGAAATGGTCCCGGGCCGTGACTATTGGTGGGACGAGCTGATGGACCAAGCATCGGCGGACTGCCCGGCAGCACAACTCGACAGCGAACATCCGCTCTTCATCCTCTACACCAGCGGCTCCACCGGCAAACCGAAGGGGATCAAACATACAACGGCGGGTTACAACCTCTACACAAAAATAACCAGCCGCTGGGTCTTTGACCTGAAAGAGGATGATGTGTACTGGTGCACCGCCGATTGTGGTTGGATCACAGGACACAGTTACATTGTCTACGGCCCCCTGTCCAACGGCTCGACCGTGGTGATGTATGAAGGAGCACCGAACTGGCCCGATGAAGGCCGATTCTGGGAAATTGTAGAGCGTTACAGCGTGACTATTTTCTACACGGCACCGACAGCAATCAGAGCTTTTATCAAATGGGGCGACGATTTTGTCACACGATCCGATCTATCCAGTTTGCGTCTTTTAGGAACGGTTGGCGAAGGGATCAATCCGGAAGCCTGGATGTGGTACCACCGGGTGGTCGGCCAGGAGCGCTGCCCGATCGTAGATACCTGGTGGCAGACGGAAACGGGGGGCATCATGATGAGTCCGCTACCGGGTGCCATTGCTACAAAACCGGGAAGTTGCACCAAACCGCTGCCTGGCGTCATACCCGAAATTGTCGACGAGTCAGGCGCGAGCGTCGAAGCGGGCAACGGTGGCTGGCTTGTCATCACGCAACCTTGGCCTGGAATGCTCCGAGGCATTTGGGGAGATGATGAACGATACCAGGAGCAATATTGGGAGAGCGTCCCCGGAAAATATCTCTGCGGTGACAATGCTCGATGCGATGAGGATGGTTATTACTGGATCATGGGTCGGATCGATGATGTCCTCAATGTTTCCGGGCACCGACTCAGTACGATTGAAATTGAGAGCGCGCTGGTGAGCCATCCTTCCGTCGCGGAGGCCGCTGCTGTCGGTCGCCCGCATGAACTCAAGGGAGAGGCGATTGCTGTTTTTGTGACCCTCGCCGGCATTGAACCCGATGAAGAAACACGCAAGGAGCTCAAACAGCACGTCCGTAAAGAAATCGGAGCGTTGGCCCAACCCGACGATATCCACTTTACCGGCGCCCTGCCGAAAACCCGCAGTGGAAAAATCATGCGGCGGCTCTTGCGCGACATTGCCAGCGGCAAGGAAACCGTTGGAGACACCTCGACCCTCGAAGACTACACCGTATTGGCTAAACTACGCGAAGAGGAGGAGTAGTCCACCTCCAGGTTGCCAAATGGCATACTAGGCCGAACCCTCACCGATGAGATGCTCCACCTCCTGGCAGAGCCGGTCCGCCTCTCCGGCGGTTTCCGCTTCCGACATGATGCGAACAATCGGCTCGGTATTGCTGGCACGAACCAGTACCCACTTTCCCGGCCAGTCCAAACGAAGCCCGTCGAGAGCACTAACCTCAGCATCCTCGAAATGGCTTTGCACGCGCGCCATGACATCCGCCAACTGCTCCCGCTCGAGCGGAACTTTTTGCTTGGACATCACGTAGTGGGGTAGCTCTTCTGTGAGTCTACTGATTGGCAACTGCCGCGCTGCCATCGCATCGAGTAGCATTGCCATGGCAATAAAACTATCGCGAACGTAGCCAATCTCCGGGTGGATCACACCCCCGTTTCCCTCACCCCCGATCACCGCTCCGACGCGGAGCATTTCATCGGCCACATTGGCCTCGCCGACCGCCGAGCGGCTGAACGCGACACCAAAACGCTCAGCAACATCCTGCGTCATCCGGCTTGTGGAACAATTCGTCACGACCGGCCCCTTACTCTTGCGCAACAGATGATCCGTACAAAGCGCGAGCGTATATTCCTCTCCGATATAATGTCCCCATTCATCAATCACCGCCAGTCGGTCGGCGTCCGGATCCTGACAGAAACCGATGGCCGCCTGACTGCCGATCAGGGTATCCAAAACCCCGGAAAGATTTTCTGCAGTCGGCTCCGGCTGATGATCAAATTGGCCATCGGGCACACCTCCGAGCAGAGTGACATCGCAATGGAGCTCCTCGAGAAGACGTACGCCGAGCAAAGCACCCGATCCATGATTGGCATCCAGTAGCACAGAAATGCGAGCCGCTCTAATTCGATCCACATCGACCTGTGCCGCAATTTTTTCCCAGTGCGCCGTGGTCGTATCCTCGCATGAAGAATCGCTCGGTGTCCGAGTCGATTCAGAAAACAAACAGGACTCCGAACGGTAGCGATCGAGTACCTGCTGCCCAACGGAGGCCGGAACAACACGCCCATCGGCCCCAAACAATTTGAGACCGTTGTACTCGGCCGGGTTGTGACTAGCAGAAATTTGGATGCCACCGGCGGCAGAATGTTCTCGAACGAGAATCCCGGTGGTCGGTGTGGCAGCCACGCTTGCGTCAATCACATCGCGCCCGGCGGCAAACAATCCATCCCGAATGGCAGCTGCCAGTGCGGGACCGGTCGCGCGGCCGTCCTGACTGATCACGAGCGGGCCATCCTCCAAACCGGCTGCAAATGCTTGAACGTAGCGGACTGCGATCTCTGGCGTGAGTGTCTCGCCAACAATCCCCCTCAACCCCGATACACTGATAATCAGTTCGGCCACATTGTTCTCCATTGGACTGTTTCACCCGACCCACAAGCCGGCAATTTTCGTCCCGGCAGTATACGTGTTTGTCGGTGCGGCTACAAACGACTTCCTCTCAGCGGATTGGTGCCCTTTTCGCTCGGCGCTGTGCGCGGCACAATGCAGCCTGCTTCATTGCACACTGAGAATTGTTCCCCACCCACGACCACGGACGCACAACATGGACCAAGCGGACAACGCCCTGAGTCACCTGACTGCCGCACGCGAGGCGGGACAGATATCACCATCTGCGGCAGAAAACATTCGCCACTGGCTTTCCGAGCCGCGGTACGCAGATTATGTCGGGAGTATTGGCGAGCATCTTGCAGAGCAAAAGTTTGCCGAACTCAATGAGGCCTTTTGGAAAGTGCTGGAATTCGGGACAGGCGGGCGAAGGGGCAAAATGTATGAAATCGGCACCTCCGTCATCAATGAACGCACGATGGGTGAAAGTGCCTCTGGTCTGGCAACCTACGTCAAAAGTCAGGCCCGCCCCGGTGCGAAGCTGGCCTGTGCGATCGGCTACGACACCCGTCACCATTCGCGCACATTCGCCTGTCTGAGCGCTGAGATTATGATCGCTGCTGGCTTTGAGGTCTATTTTCTCGATGGCTACCACAGCACCCCGAGTCTCTCGTTTGCCGTTCGGCACAAGCAGTGTTCCTGTGGGATTATGATCACCGCAAGCCACAATCCACCGAGCGATAACGGGTTTAAGGCCTACTGGGACACAGGAGCCCAATTGATACCACCCTACGATGCGGGAGTTATCGACTGCGTCATGAAGGTGGGGCAGATCGACCGCGTGGATTTCGAGACTGCAAGGACCGATGGCCGGATCATCTTCTGTCAGGAAGAAATAGATGCCGCATACATGAAGGCCGTGCTCGAGCAGGCCCAACCCGGTCCGCGCGGGGCAACCATCCTGTATTCGCCACTCCACGGCGTTGGCTCTTCGGCAGTTCTGCCCATATTGGCCGGGGATGGATTTGAAGATGTTGAAGAATTCGGGCCACAGGCATCACCGGACGGCGATTTTCCGAACGTGCCCGGTCACGTCTCGAATCCCGAGAATGCTGTCGTTTTCGACGCCCTCATCAAGCGGGCCAAGCAGATCGGAGCCGATCTGGCACTGGCAACCGATCCGGACTGCGACCGCATCGGCTTTGCGGCTCCCAAAACCCTGGACCATGACGGGGAATGGGAAATTTTTACCGGGAATCAAATTGCCGGACTGCTGGGCGACTATGTCCTTTCCAAGCGGCAGCAAGCGGGAACCCTCTCGGAGGACAATTTTGTGGTCACGACACTCGTCACCACACAGCTTCTCCGAAGGATTGCCGATGGGTATGGAGTCAAGACGTATCAGAATCTTCTGGTTGGATTCAAATGGATCGCCATGGCGATCGATGAGCACAATCCCCTCGATTTTGCGTTCGGTGCAGAGGAATCGTATGGCTATATGGCCGGCCACTATGCCCGCGACAAGGATGGCCCGGTGGCGGCCATGCTCGCGGCCGAACTGGCGGCCGATGCCAAAGCAAATGGCGAGTCGCTCACGGAACGACTCCTCACTCTGTTTCGCCGCCACGGCTGCCATGCGGAAAAAACGGTATCGGTCTACAAGCATGGCGAAACCGGCATGGAGGAGATGAAGGCCGTCATGACCCGCCTGCGCGAGGCGCCCCCGCAGGTGCTCGGCGACATGCAGGTGATCCAGTCGCGCGACTACCTGCACGGGAGTACGACTTTTGCCAACGGAAGCACGGAACCCCTTTCCGGCCCGGTGGGCGATTTGATCATGCTCGATTTCCAGGCCGATGGAAACTATGTGGCGGTCCGGCCCTCCGGGACGGAACCGAAGATTAAATTTTATATGTTCGCCTACCACCCTCCGGAAGATGGCGCGGAACTCTCTGCCATCGAGGCGATGCTCGAGCAGCGTATCAGCAGCCTGGAGCACGATCTGCAAAAATATGCTGAAGGCTAAGAGGGGCATCGGCACCAGAGCCGATCTTTCAGGATTGCCGACCCTGCCGCAGCCTGTACGCAATAAAACAGTTTGCTGGCAGGCTAGGCCGTCTGTTCAGTCTCGCAATGCCCGGTGGCTTTTGGTTTTTCGATGCCAGGGTGCGCCTTTCAAGTCGTTCCAAGAATAAATCGTATGACACACATAGCACTGTTTGATACTTCGTGGTTTCTTTCCCAGTGATTTGGCACACATCGACGTGAACATCGAACTCAAGTGGCTCGGAGGCGTCTTGTGGCATTGGGCGCAATCCCGTGAACTCGCCGGCGGATGAATGTATTCCGGTAGTGTCCAGTTGCTCGTTCCATGGCAGACGGCACAGTCGTTTCCGAAATACCCGGCGTGAGGATCCTCCTTACTATGGCAGGTGACACAATTGAGAATCAGTTCTTCACGCAGGATGTGCGCGTTGGGTAGGGGCTCGTGCTGGATGTACTCCAACGTAGCACGCAGTTGAAAGAGTCGCTGTTTTTCCTCATCCGGATTATCGATCTGGGCTTGCCAAACACCGACCTTCGCAAAGACCGCATGGTCCATAGTGGTTGGCCGCTTGTCGCGCCCCCGGTGCTCAGGGTGACAATCCTTGCACGTCCCGACGTGCGCATGAAACGCCGTCGGTTGGCTTTGGAGCAATGTCTGATTGTCGGCATGACAGGCAATACAGTTGACCGGATCGACTCCGGTCACCGCCGTGTGGCAGGCGGAACAGTTGTTTTCAAGCGAAGCGTGTGCGACCGAGAGATGTCCCGGAATTGCGGCCCGCTGCCATGTGTTGGACTTTTTGAAACCAGCATCGGAAGGGGTCAACAACCACACCAACAGAAGCAGCGCTATGGCACCAAGCGAAATATAGAGGCGCGTTGTTTTCTTCTTTTTTTTTGCCATATCAGTCTTCTAATCCGCTTGCGCCGAATCGTTCAGCGTCCAATCGTGCTTGAAGTACTCTAACTTGACGTCATTCTGGTTTTGACGAAGCCAATCGACCACATCGTCCGGAGCGTAACGTTCGACGAATTGTAGGATCCCTTCTTTTTCGCCATTACCGAACAATTTTCTGTCAGCTTTGATAATCCATGAGAGCGTGAGTGTTTTATTCGCCCGGTCCAAGCGGAGCCCCTTGTCGGGGTTTGTAAACAGACTGCGGACCATTGCGTCAAGCTGCGCGTCAAGATCTTTGCCGCTAAAGATCTTGTCCGATCGGTCCGGACAACTGACCGCGGCACAGCTTACGGCAAAGACAATACGTGGATCTTCAAATTTTGGCAGAAGAACATTCTTTTCGACTTCGCGGAGCGAATACCCTCGCCCCCCGACGTCGATAGCGTTCAAGCCCCATGGGTTCGAGATCAGACTTACTTTTCGATCGGTAATCGAGTTGATGGGGTAGTTGTCCGCTGCAATCCTCATCGCCCCAAAATTGTAGACATTCAACCAGAATGCTTTGGCGTCGTTGGCAGTTTTAAAGCGAAATGGATCTGTCTGCCTAAGCGCGACGACGGCCCGTGAAAAATTTGAGGTGGGTCGTTTTGCCGCAGCCGCCATTGCGGAATAATCAAAGACCGTTGTCTCAATACCGTTCACGCGGGTTCTCGGACGCCAATATTCCTGGAATGCGCGGCCAAAATAGGTCGAAAACTCCTCTGCCTTTTCGGGCGAGGTCATGATCACCGGACCCCGGTTCAAGGTCGTAGGCGTCCACGAGTCAAACCACCGCAGGCCAAAATGGATCCCAGCCCAGACGTGAAGCAGCAGTAACCCGTAGAGCACGAATGAAAGCACAATATGCAATTTGAGCCACTTTCTAAACCACAGTTTGAACTTCTCGTGCATCGCGATGGCATACTCTACATCCGCAATCGAGTCCGTTATCCGCAGCAACATTGATGGCGTTGTCTGCGAAGCGGTCGCGGTCTCGTCCGCCAGAAGAAATCTGCCAATCAATCGAGATGCGATACCGGAAAAGGAGCGTACCAAACTTGCCTGTGCTGGATTCTGCGCCAGATCGGTCCGGGCGCGGGAGTAGGCGGCTTGGAGCGAGGCGAGCATGGCCTTCTTTTCCCGAATCTCTGTAGAAAACTGTGCCATCAGGTATCGTCCTACGAATCCGCTGAGCACCACGATCATTGTCAACGTCATCAGCGAGATTCCCAACGCGCTTTCAAACTTGTGGCCGGAATGCAATACAACAAGAATGGGTCCGACAATGCCGGCATATATGTGCCATGCGAGCAGGGTTTTCATGGAAACTCGTTTTGTGACGCGCGTCTTGAGCCACTTGATGCGTTTGACCGCCATGTAAAGGAGAGGAACAAACATCAATAGCGAACCACTGACACCCAGCACGCCACCCCAGAAACTGCCAGCAAACGACTGCGAAACATGCACTATGAAGCCGAACAACAGAATCAGCATCAGGAGCACAAGCCCAGTCGCGACGACTTTTTCTTTTTCCCTCATCGCTCGCTCGCTGTTAAGCCTCGACGGATACATCCTCTTTTGACTTCGCCTGGCACGCAAGGATGATCCCAGCTTCTTCGTCACCGGGCTCAAGTCCATCCGTAACCTCTTGCGTTACTTCGCCAGCCAGTTTCTTAACGCGGCAGACACCGCACACACCGACGCGGCATGAATAATCAATGTTGACACCGATCCGTTCCGATGCTTCCAACACCGACTCATCGGCGCGAAGGTCGGTCGATGTTTCCGAAGTTGTGAACGATACCGTGGCATCTGGAGACGCCGCCGAACTTGCTTGCTCTGGCTGCGGTTTTGCCTGTGGCTTCTGGGAGGAGCCAAAGTTTTCCGAGTATATGTTTTCTTGAGACACACCGAGTTCGGACAGCATTTGTTTTGTAGAATCCATCATGGAGGGCGATCCGCAGATGTGAATCCGTTTTGTGGTGATCTCCGGAACCCACTCAACAAGCAACTCCTTGGACAATCGTCCGCTGCGGTATCCGTCGACTGGCTCTTTTAGTCGGCTCATTGCAGCGAACAGATGAAGATTTGGATAACGCTCCTGCAACCGCTGAAGCTCTGATCGGAAGATGAAGTATTCGGGATCCCGTGCTGCTGCGATGAAATAGACCTCACCGTCCCATCCCATGTCGAGCAGGGCGCGAGTGACGCTCATCATCGGCGTGATCCCGACGCCACCGCCAATGAGCACAATGGTGTCATTCTCTTTGCCCGTAAAAGTGAATCTGCCGCTTGGCGCCTCGACAACCAGTTCGTCTCCTACCTGTACGACGTCGTGCAGGTAGCGAGATCCTTGCCCCTTCTCTTCGCGCTTGACCGTAATTTCGCAGTAATATCCCTGCGTTGGGGAAGACGACATCGTATAGCTTCGACGGATCGGTTTCTCGCCTACGGGCATTGTCACCGTAAGAAACTGTCCCGGCAGGTAGCTAAAGGGGATGGCGCCGCCGTGGCAGCAGATCAACCGAAAGGTCTTTACGTCGGGTGTTTCTTGAAAAATTTCCACGACTTTAAGGTTGCACTTCTTTCGCCTCACGAAGGGCAACAAACCTTGCGCCGACTCATCACTGGCCAGCAGTGTCCCTGACGGGCAACAGTCCG
>MPMD02318900.1_pt1 | contig 14406 bp, 9 predicted proteins | sample 1617291 | NCBI WGS metagenome assembly MPMD02 (sample SAMN05944810, study PRJNA350692) | marine metagenome | biome: marine; feature: ODZ; material: water; isolation source: 120 m water sample filtered on 30 um supor filter | place: Pacific Ocean | collected 2012-04-09 | depth 120m m | reverse complement strand
TGGCCATCATGAGCCCCGTGGTCTTCCGCGTGTTCATGGCCATCATGATCCCCGTGGTCTCCCGCGTGCTCATGGCCACCCTCACCGGACGGGGCCGGTGCTCCCGCGGAAGACTGGCCCTGGAGTTGCCGACCTTCGTCAGAGCCACCACAGGCGGCGAAGAGCAACAGAGCCAGGCTGGCAGCGAAAACAGATGTACATTTCATGGGTTCTTCCTTGGTGGTTCAGGGGGTCGGGGGAAGTTCATTCCGCGGGCTGGCCGCTCCGGAGAGCGGTTCGCGGACCGTGTAAAGCGCCGCGTAGCCGGCGGGAACGAGGACGAGGTTCAGCAGGGTCGAGGTCAGGAGGCCGCCGAGGATAACGACCGAGAGCGGGGCAATGATCTCGTTGCCAGGCTGATCCCCCTCAAACACGATGGGCAGCAAGGCCAAGGCCGCGGTGAGGGCCGTCATCAGGATGGGCACCAGGCGCTCCATGGATCCGCGCACGATGGCCTCATGGGGCCCGCAGCCCTCCTCCTCGGAGAGATGGCGATAGTGATTCACCAGCAGGATGCCATTCCGCACAGCGATACCAAAGAGGGTGATGAATCCGACCAGGGAAGCGATCGAGAGCACCGGGGCGGTGTACTCCCCACGTCCGAAGAGCGCGGCGATGTTCCCTGCAATGTCGGCTGACTCGGTCACGAAGACTGCCAGGACGCCACCGATTAGGGCCAACGGGAGGTTGGCCAGGACGAGTAGCGCGACGCGCAGGGATCCGATGGCGATGTTGAGCAGGACCGTCATGACAAGCAGCACGATGGCACTGAAGAACAGGATCGCCCTACTCGCCGATTGCTGCGCCTCGAACTGCCCTCCGTACTTCACGGTGTACCCGTAACGCTCAACGATGGGGTCCACGAGGCCTTTGACTTCGCCCACCAGGTTGCCGAGGTTTGCGCCCTGGGCGACATTGAGCGACACGACGGCCTTGCGCTGGGAATTCTCCCGCGCGATGAGGTTGGAGGTCAACTCGGGGCCGATACTCGCCACCTCCTCCAGGCGCACGAGCGCCCCACCCGCTCCGCGCAGTACCAGGCTCTTCAGGTCTTCGACGCCATCCCGCCCCGTGGGGTGCAGGCGGACAGCCAACGCATAGCGGCGCACGCCCTCGTTCACCTCGGTCACGGTGACGCCAAACATGGCGTCCCGCACCTGCCGAGCCGCAGAGAGCGGCGTCAGGCCATAGGCGGCCAGAAGCTGGGGGCGATACTCCACCGGCAGGGACTGGATCATCACCTCACGGTTCGCCGTCACATCCCGCGCCCCGGGGACGCGCTGGAGCTGGCCCTCGATCTCCTGGGCGATGGCCCGCAGACGCCCCAGATCGTCGCCGTAGATGCTGATCGCGATGGCCGCCGGGGTGCCCGAGAGGATGTGGCTCAGCCGGTGTTCGATCGGTTGCCCGACGTTGGTCGTGATCCCGGGAACCTGTTCGAGGACGCGCGTCACCTCCGCGCGCACGGCCTGCTTGGCATGGTCGGCTCGCAGGGTGATGTCGATTTCGGAATTGCTGACCGGTTCGGCGTGCTCGTCACGTTCGGCGCGGCCCGTGCGCCGCGTGACGCTGCGCACACCCTCGAGCTCCAGCAGCCTGTCCTCAATGGCGGAGGCCATCCGGTCGCTGGCCGCAAGCGAGGTGCCTGGGGGCGCGAACAACCCGACCGTGAACGTGCCTTCGTTGAACTCCGGCAAGAATGAACTGCCGAAGGTCGAGCCGAGCCACAGGGCGAGTCCTGTGCTGACGGCGGCTGCCCCGAGGATCAGGGTGCGCCAACGCAGGGCAAGGCGCACGGTCGGCTCGTACAGCCGCTTGAGGCCGCGGACCAGGAATCCGTCGCGTGCCTCGCGCTCGCTCGGCTCCGCGTGCAGCAGCAGGCGGCACAGGGCCGGAGTCACGGTCAGGGCCACGACCAGGGACGCCAGGAGCGAGACGACGAAAGCAATGCCCAGCGGCCGGAAGAAGCGTCCTTCGATGCCCCCCAGGAACATCAGCGGGGCGAAGACGAGCCCGATGATGATCGTCGCAAAGACCATCGCCGGACGGATCTCATTGCTGGCCTCGAAGATGACGGTGCGCTTTGAGCGTCGCTCGCCCGCGGGCCTGGTGGCGTTCTGCTTTAGGCGCCGGAAGACGTTTTCCACGTCGATGATGGCATCGTCGACCAGACTGCCCACGGCGATCGCCAGTCCGCCGAGGGTCATCACGTTGATCGTCTCTCCGAGGGCGTCGAGGGCCAGCAAGCCAGCCGCGAGCGACAGGGGCAGGGCCGTCAGCGTGACCAGCGTGGTGCGTGCGTTCAGCAGGAAGAGGGCCAGAATGATGGCCACAATAATTGCCGCGTCACGCAGCGCCTTGACGACATTGCTCACGGCACGGTCGATGAAGTCCGCCTGGCGGAAGATGTCTCGATTGATCCGCACACCGCCGGGCAGCGTGGGCTCCAGCGCATCGAGCAGCTGGTCCACCTGGTCGGTGATCACGAGTGTGTTCGTGCCCGGCGCCTTCTGCAGCGTCATTACGACTGCCGGATGGCCGCCGTCAGCGCCTGTCCCCCGCTTGGGCGCCGCACCCAGGCGCACCTCCGCCACCTGCCCGATGGTGACGGGGGTTCCATCGTGGATCTTGACCAGCGTCCCGGCGACATCGGCCACGGAGCGCACGCGACCGCTCTGTCTGATCGGCAGTTCCAGGCTGCCCACATCCGGGAGGTAGCCCGCGCTCAGGGTGCTGTGGGCCGCCTGCGCCGCGCGCGCCACGTCCTCCACCGTAAGGCCGTAGAGGCGCAGCTGGTCCTGATGCACGAGCACCTGATACTCCGGCAGCTCGCCCCCGATGACCGAGATCTGCGCCACTCCAGGGATCGCGAGCAGCTTGTTGCGCAGGTCGAACTCCGCATAGCCGCGCAGCTCCAGCGGGCTGCGGCTCCCGTCCGGGGACGACACGGCCAGTAGCATGATCTCCCCGGTGATCGAAGTGATCGGCGTCATCTCCGCGTGCGCCTCGCGCGGGAGATCCTCACGGACCGTGTCGAGCCGTTCCGAAACCAGCTGCCGAGCCCGGTAGATGTCCTGCCCCCACTCGAATTCGATGTAGGCTATCGAGAGGCCAATGGCGCTGGAGGTGCGCACGCGACGCACGCCGGGGATCCCGTTTACGGCCGCCTCTATCGGGAAGGTCACGTACTGCTCGATCTCGTCAGCCGCAAACCCCGGGGCCTCGGTCATCACAACGACCGTGGGCGCATTCAGCTCGGGGAAGACATCAACGGGAGTGTGCGGCAGCCGGTAGGCGGCCACGCCCAGCAGCACTCCGGCGAGCACCAACACCAAGGCGGCGTGGTCAATTGCGAAGCGGATCAGATTCTTGAGCACGCCGCAATCCCCCTAGTGATCCTCGTGGTGGCTGCCGTCCGCGTGAAAGTGCCCGCCCTTTTGAGCGGCCCCACTCTGCTGCGTGGCGAGCTTCAGCTCGTAGGCTCCAGCCAGAACCACCTCGTCGCCACGCATGACGCCGCTGTTCAACACGACCCACTGGCCGTCGCTCACACCCATGTCAGCCTCAACGCGGATGGCCTGGTTCGGATTCGCGGGATCGCGGCGGAAGAACACATGCGTCAGTCCGTCCTGCACAACAGCCGAGCGTGGCACGGCCAGCGCGGGCTCCCCGGTGCCACTCACAACGACTTCGAGGAAGGCTGAGAAGCCTGACCGGATCCATCCGGCGCCCGCCTCGGGAGTCGCAATCAGCGTGACCGTCCGTTCCTCCGGGTGAGCTTCGAGCCCCACCCTCATGGTCGCCCCCACTCCTGCGTCACCTGCCGTCCCCGGAGATGACGGTGGGACAATGCGCGCTTCCCCGGCGTTCGCGACCTTTGGTAGATCGTCCTGAAGCGCCTGGGCGCGGAACCGCAGGAGTTGCGGGTCGACGGTGGAAACCACGGTAGCCGGCGGCTCGACGAACGCGCCGTTGGCCACCGCAAGCAGCTCGACAACGCCGGATTCGCTGGCGCGCACCTCGATCCAATCGACCATGCGGTAGCCGGGCACGGACTCACCTGCGCCGTCCTTGGCCGGGACCTCGGCCTTCAGCTCAGCCTCCGAGATCCCCGTTGCCGCGGCGGCGCGCAGCAACGCCTGTTGCCAGGTGCGCGTCCCATTGGCGAGGCGTGTCTCGGCAAGCTCGGCTTCCGCCGTGAGCCGCGGCAGGCTGGCTGCCAGCTCCCCCGCCTGGGCCTCCAGATCCGCCTTCTTGAAGTCCGCCCGGGCTAGCACGGCGATGCGCTCGCGCGTCATTTCAAGCTTGCGGCGCGCCTCCCCCAGTTTCGCGCGGCAGACCTTGATCTCGGACCGGGCAATCGCCATGGCCTGCTCGCCGAGGACAATCCCCTGCACCAGTTCGGCCCATGCCAGCGACTGGTAGCGGTAGAGAGGCGTGCCCGCCTCGACGCGATCAAACTGATCGACCAGCAGCTGTACGCGGCCGGGCAGGGCCATGCGGTACTCCTGGCGCGCCAGCGGCTGTAGCTCAAAGGCACCGGGCACGCGCAGTGTCTGCGCGACATTGCGCACCTCCACAGCCGCGAAGGTGATCCCCAGGTTGCGCCGGACGGTGGCCGGGATGTCCACGCGGTTCGTCGGCGGAGCCTTCGTGGAAGAAGCGGCGGCCGTGGGCGGGCCGCCCCCGTCCGCAGGCGGCGCGCAGGCCGCCAAGGTGGAGAACAGGACACAGAGAAGGGGCTCGTGTTTGCGGATCATTGGTTTTCCTCCGCCGCAGAGGGCGAATCCGTGGTGGCATCGATGGCGGTCCCGGGGGTGATTGCGTGGGTGAGCTCGGGGCCGGTCAGATAGGCGACTTCGGTGCGCGCCAGAGCCTCGGCCGCGCGGGTATCGATGAGTTCCAGCTTCGCCTGGAAGGCGCGTGTGATGCTCTCCAGCAACACCAGGGTGGTCGCGCCCTCGCCCAGGCGCAGCAGCTCGAAGGCGTCCTCGACCTGGCGGTCCACGAGCGGCAGGAGCACCTGCACCATCTCGACGCGCTGACTCGCCAGGGATTCCGCCAGCGTTACGGCCACCGTCCAGCGGCTGACGAGCATCTCATAGGTGGTCTCAACAATTGCACGCGCGATCTCCCGGCGGGCCCGCGCCTCGGCAATCGCACGCCGGTTCCCGTTCAGAAACGGGATCGGGAGCGCACCCAGGAAACCGACCCTGGACTGCCCCGCATCGGACTCGAAGAGCGGCCCCAGGGTCAGGTCGGGGTACTGCTTGCGGATCTCGTGCCGCAGCGCCTGCTCTGACACGCGATACTCATGGCGCAGCCGCTCCAGGCCAGGGTTGCGGAGCTCAATTGCATCCGGCCCTCCGGCGCCGCCCTCCCCGGCCTGGCACGCGCAGGCAAGCGCGATCGCGGGCACAAGCTCCACCGATGCCGTCGGCGCCAGGCCCAGCAGCCCTAGAAGCCGTTGCCGCCCCGCGTCAGCCTCGCCCGCCAGGCGGCGCAACCGATTCCTGCGTTGGAGCTCCTCGACCTGAAAAAGGGACGCCTCCGTGCGCGGGATCTCGCCGCGCTCCGCAAGCTCGGTGGTGGTCGTGACCAGCCCCTCCATGTCCAGAGCGAGCCGCTCCGTTTCCTCCAGACGCAGGCGCACGGCCGACCACTCGATCCAGGCCACTTGGACATCGCGCCAAACGGACCACTCGGCCTCCAGCACTGCCCCTGCCGCCGCTTTGCGCTCCGCTTCTGCCAGTCCGCGCTCGGCCCCGAGCCGCCCCGAGAGCGGGATAGAAAAACTGAGCCCAGGGCTGATCACCCAGGGATCCGGCACGCTCTCGCTGATGCGCAGGGCGGATAACTCGAGCCCGGGATCCGCCCAGCGCCCCGCCTGTTCCGCTCCCGCTGCCGCCTGTCCGGCACGCAATCGGGCGACCCGCAGCCTGGGATTGAAAACCAAGGCCACGAGCTGGCTCTCCCGGAGGCTCAAGCCATCGGCGGCGGCGAACTCCCCTGCGGCGGCCTCCGAGCGGGCCTCAAGTCGTTCTAGGAACTCGTGTAACGAGCTGCCCCGTAGCGTGCGGGCGGCCCACGCCTCGCGCTGGACCGCCGGGGCCAGTGGCCGGGGCGCGTAACTCTGGCAGCTCGCCAGGATGCCGAGGACGACGAGGACACGCGCGTGAACGCAGTCGAGATACCGGGCGGGACGGGGCGAGTCAGCGCTCGCCGACTTGTCGAGTTCGGATGTGGTCTGGGGGTGTGATCTGTCCAAGGGTCGGGGGCTCCATTGTGCTTCCTGAAAGGTGACCCGGCATGGCGATACCGGATCGTCACCGCTCTGGTGGACCAGAGCAGCTCGTCATTCAGGCGACAATGGGAGGCGCCCGCGAGGGCCCGGTGTCCCTGGGCGGAGGTGGCCGCGGGCAAGTCTCCGGCTCATCGCCGACCATGGGCGGCGGCGCGTCCGGGGGGAGGATCGTCACCGCCCGGGAAGCGAGGGCGAGGCCAGTGTGCCCGCTGGCCGGCGGAGGCGTAGGCGCCGCGAACTGGTCGGAGTGGTCAGCGGCGGGGTGCGGGTCGTGACCGGACTCCGGAGCTGGCGGCTCGGAATGCCTCCGGTCGTGATGATGGTTGCCGCTCCCCTGGGCGAACGGTCCGTGGGTGTGGACGTGTTCCCCAGACTCACCGGGCAGAACGTGGTCATTCAATCCCAGGTGCATTGGAACGAAGCCCGCCTGGATTACGAATGCCAGGCCGACGATCGCGGCGACGATCGCTTGGCTGGCACTGACCTGTGTTCCATTCGAGCTCTGCATGGTTCGGCCTCCCCGCGCGGGGAGCTCATGGGATTGAGCATAGCCCCCGGAGGCAAAAAGGAAAACCCGCCCCGGACATTCCCACCTCGACGACCGGCCAGGCCGACATTTGCCCGGGGACAGGCTGGGGGCCTCTGGACTCCAACCATGCCCGCATGACCGTCCGGGGCCAGTCGGAACGGAATAGGGACAAGACCCCGGCCGGGGATCATTGACAGCTCGACGCAGCAGGTGGAATCATGTCCCCCTTGAACGCCGCAACACATTTGGAGGCAAGCATGAAGAACTTCGCCTTAACTGCCCTCTTGGGTGTCGCCTCCTGCGCAGCTCCCAGCAACTGCTGCGAGGCCCCACCCGCGCTGGCTGGCCAGCGCGTCGGCACCTTCGACTCCCGGGCCCTGGCCATGGCCTACTACCGCTCCCCGCAGTTCCGCGCACACACCCAGGCGCTCTTCGAGGAACTGGCCGAGGCCAAGGCCGCCGGCAACGCCCTGCGCGTGACGGAACTCGAAGAACATGGCCCCGCCCTGCAGGCAATGATCCACAAGCAGGGCTTCGGCACCTGGCCCGTTGACAACATCCTGGAATTGATTGCGGACGATCTTCCAGCCATCGCCGAGGAGGCCGGTGTGGATGTGATCGTCTCCCAGTGGCAGGTCGTCCACCAGGTTTCAGGCCTGGAGTTGATTGATGTGACTGGCGCTCTGGTGGAACCCTTTGCTCCGGACGCCCAGACCTTGGACATCATCGAGAGCCTTCGAGGCCAGGAGCCGGTCCCCCTGGAGGAGCTGGAAAACCACCAGGGCTGACAGTTGGCCGTGTAGGATTGCTTCCATGAGTAATCTACTGACGCGTTACCGGGCCCGGGCCTGCGGCGCGAGCCGCATTCTGATCCTGCTGGCTCTGCTGCACACTGTTGCCCAGCCCCAGGCGCAGCCCGCAGCGGGCTACTCCCTGCCCATACTCGACCTCGATGGCGAGACTGCACGACAGGTGATCGTGGACCGCGAGGCCGGTCAGTATCTGGGCCATGTGACGACGGTCCTGCTTGAAGACGGCAAGACAATGTTGGCCACTTACCCCAAGGGGCACGGCAAGGGGAACATCGTCATGAAGCGCAGCACCGATGGCGGCCTGACCTGGAGCGAGCGCTTGCCGGTGCCCGACTCCTGGAGCACTTCCAAGGAGGTGCCGACACTTTTTCGCACAGTGGACCAAGAGGGGCGGCGGCGACTGATTATGCACTCCGGGCTCTACCCACTCCGTCAGGCGCTCAGTACTGACGATGGAAAGACCTGGACCGAGCTGGAACCGATTGGCGAGTACGGTGGCATCGTCGCCTGCGCCGATATGGAGCGCTGCAAGGATGGCTCGTACATCGCAATGTTCCATGACGACGGCCGCTTCATAGGAGAGAAGTTCAAGCCCACCACGGGCAACCCGTTTTTCGTCTACCAGATTCGTTCCTCGGATGGCGGCCTGACCTGGAGTGATCCGCGGGTGGTGGCGACGCACAGCCAGGCGCATCTCTGTGAACCGGGCATCATTCGCTCTCCCGATGGCGGCACACTCGTGGTACTGATGCGCGAAAACAGTCGCAGGTTCAACTCATTCATGATGACCTCACGCGACGAGGGGAAAACCTGGAGTGAGCCGCGGCAGACGACCGCGGCCCTCACCGGCGACCGACATACTGGTGCCTATGCCCCGGATGGACGCCTGTTCGTTTCATTCCGCGACACCACCAGGGAATCGAAGACCCAGGGTGATTGGGTCGGTTGGGTGGGTACTTTTGATGACATCCTCAAGGGCCGTGAAGGCCAATACCGCGTGCGCCTCAAGGACAACCTGCACAGTTGGGACTGCGCCTACCCCGGTCTGGAGGTGCTTCCCGGAGGCACATTCGTGTGTACTACCTATGGGCACTGGTCCGAGGGCGAACAGCCCTACATTCTCAGTGTGCGTTTCACATTGGCCGAACTCGATCAACTGCAAGCGACAGGCGCACGGCGCTAGACAACACCCCCGCCCGCTGACCGGCGGACACCGCCTACATCGGCCTGGCCTACTCGGGCATTTTCGGCGGGACAACTCCGGCGGGCACTCCGGACAACCTGGCTAACTGCCCGCTTCCGAGCAACATGACAGGCTCGGCCTTCCCTTCCAATGTGCTGGCCGGCAAGCACTACCTGGTCCTGGGCGGCTGCGCAGAAATGGACGATCGTGTCGAGTACGGCAAGTGGGCCGACGACCTGTAGGGCGCTCGCTCTCAGGGCACCAAGGGAGCCAGGCCGCTGGCGAGCCCCTGCTCCAGAGCTGTTTGCGTGTTGGTTGCGGCAGGCTCGGCCCGCAGACGCTCACGCGCCAACGCTTCGCCGAACACCTCACCCAGGGCGCTGCCCGCTCCCACCAGAGCCGCTGTGTGTTGATTCGGCGGCACTAGTTCGAGCAGGGCTGCGGGAGTCCAGGCCTCGCCAAGCTCAAAGACAACGCCGCGGCCAATACCGGCCCATAACCCGTCGCGGTCAACGGGCTTGATGTGCGGCAGAACTTCCTCCACAACAGCTACATCGCTGGCGATCCCGCGGGCCAACAGACGACCGCAGGCACTGCCCAATCCGCGCACCCAGGCCCAGCGCAGCTCGCCCGGGATCATGCCCTCCAGAGCCTGGGCTCGACGCACCTGCCCTTTCGTCTCGCGCGCCAACGGGTACCCGTAGGCCAGGCACATGCCTTCGACCAGGTGAGCGGCCTGGGGGTGTGCGCGCCGCGCCAATTCCTCTAGTTGTGCTGTAACTCCTGTGGGGCTCTTGTCTCCGGGCCGGGCCTGCCGGCGGAGGAAGTTGCCGGCTCCCCGGGCCAGGCCCGGATGCAGGTCAACAGTTGGGAAGTGGCCCAGAATGGCATCCAGATCGAGGACGGAGGAGGCGTCCCGCGCCCTTCCCTGGCGGCCGCCGATCCACTGGGCGCCAGCCAGGTGGTGTCCCACGCCACGGGCGATGCCGTTGCGTTCCGGGACCTGGAACTCGTCCAGTTGCTCGCGCAGCAGTTCCATATCCCAGACCGGCTGGCCACTGACCGGATCGCGGTGCGAGTCGCGCATGAGCGCGTTGTTGTAGTGGTGCAGGTCATAGCCGCGATAGGCGCTGCCCACGCCGACGGCACCAAAGGACCAATCCACCAGGAACAGGGGGACGGTCATCAACCCCGCGACCGGGAGGCTGAGTACGCGCCCAGTCATCCGTTGAACTTGCCCAACGGACCCGAGCAATTTCGCCAGGCCGACCCCGATGACCATGCTCGCGAAGCAGAAGTGCGGCACGAGGTAACGGAACTGCCCCACCTCCACCGGAGCGCCATAGGGTTTGAAGGTGAAGCGAGTAAACGCATAGAAGCAGACAAAGGCCGGCAGGTAGCCAATGAACGGAAGCGCACGCACCGCTGAAAAACGAGCATCTTCGCGGCTCGCCTCTGAATCTGATGGTGGCGTCCCCAGGGCCCCAACAACGCTCCACAACACGACCGCATAGGTCGTGGCGAAGAGCAGCAGGTACACCCACTCCAGAGCCACTCCGGCCCGGGGCAAGAGCGCCCAGTAGGCGCCCCCGCGGGGCAGCAGGTTGATGAAGAGCTCCTCCAGGCGCGCGGCTGCACCGGTATTCTGGCTCCAGTGCTTGACCAGCCCACCCACGCGCCCAGCGGTCTGCATTTGGATCCAAGCCAGGGGCAACAACCCGACGAGCAGCGGCCCCAGGACAACCAGAGCATCGCGGGGAATCCGACGCGGTCCTCGAATGTAGATGTGCACCAGCGCCAGCACGGCCAACATGACCGGCGTGCCAAAGTAGAGGAAGGTGGAGAAGCCCGCCACCAACCCAAAGAGCGCCAGCCAGGGCTCCTTGCGCCGTGAACCGTGCAGGCGAAAAAAGATCCATACACACAGCATTTGGAAGAAGAGGTTCTCGAAGTGGTTGCCCATGGCAAGCAACGAGAACTTGACCAGCGTCGGCGGACCGAGAGCAAACAGGAAGGCCGCCAGATTGGCGGCCGTGCGATTGAAGTGCCGGTCGAGCACGCTCCACATCAGGAGCAGCGTACCGAGCCCCAGGAGCAGGGGGACGAGCTTCAGCGTCAGGTAGCTCGGCCCCAGGAGAGCAAACAGGGGCGTAGCCAGCAGGCCGGTGAGCAGGTGCAAGCCACAGTTGTCGTAGAACTGGTCAAGGGGCGCGCCTGGCCAGCTCCCAAACCACCCCAGGCAGGCAACCCGGGCGATGTTCCCCATGTGCGTCTCATAGGGAGGAATGCAAAGGGTGTCAAAGGCCGTGTGCAGGATCAGGCCACGCAGGGCGAGGTACACAGCAACAGCGAGGAGTAGCAGTCTCGGGGCGCGCTTCATGACAACGGGCTACTTGTACACGGTCGCTCGGCCCATTCACAGAACACTGCCCGGCATTCGGGTCGCTTCAATTCTCCTGATCTCCCCAGGACGCGGCAGCCTCCGTTTCCTCCGGCTGAAAGACGGATAATGCCGGCGGCCAGTCTCTGTCATCGGGTAGAATCACAATCGCCCTTGTACCGGCGCATGCCGTCCATCCATGGTCACCGCCTTCCTACTCTCCTTGCTGGTCGCCAGCTCCCCCCTCGGCATCCAGAATGAGAGCACGGGAGCCGTGGCTCCATCGCTCTTGGCTAGTTGCGGCGCCGCTGACCCGCTCTGCGCCACCGGGAGCCCAGACGGGGAGTGGGTTTACCTCCAGGAAGGCACATTGCTGCGGCGCCTGGCGCACGTGGAGAGAGGTCAACTGTTGGAAAGCGGAACGACACGGCTGGACGCCCTAGCCCATGTCTTGGTGGCGACTTCCGACGCGGTCTGGGTAGCGGCTGGTGAGGGTGGGCTGCTCAAGGTGCACTTCTCCGCCAGCGGAAAAGCGAATGTGCGGAGCATGGCCATCCCGCCGGAAGCTGAAGCCCCCCTACTGTGCGTGGACGTCTGGGCTGACGGTGGTTCAGTTTGGTCACTGTTCTCGTCCTCCGGCGGCTCCGCCGTGGGCAAGTACTCCGCGGACGGTGAACTACTTCACCATCACGCCCTGGCCGGCGGCCGCCTCTTCTCCGTGGCGGGACGGGGCGCAACGGCCTGGTTGGGCGGTGAGCGAGGTTGGCTCGGGCGCCTCACCTGGGATGCCGCCGGAACAGCCCACCTGGAGGAAGGACCGGCCCTGGGTGACGGTGATGCCGCGCCGGTTCTAGACCTGGCCCTGGGAGCGCACTTTCTGCACGCGGCCTGCGATGGACCAGCGGTGGTTACCCTGGATCCACTCGATTGGGACGGGAGCAACACCCCGCGCACCACAACGCCCATAGGCCGCAGCGACGGCCACGCCGCCCATCTCTCGTTCCGCGGTGAGCACTTGGCCGTGGGCCTCAATCGTGGCCCCCACTACGCCATGAGTGGCGCGCCCTATGGCCTGTGCGGCACCATGGGCCCCGGCTTCACCATCGGCGACACCGATCCCGCCACCCTGCGCCTGGCTCCGGCGGAGCTGCTGGCGATTGCCAGGGAAACGACCCGGGGCCTGCGCATCATCGAGACGACAGCCGTCGGCCCCCACGGCTGGCGCTCACTGTACCTGGGTGTTGAACAGACGGTCGAATGTCACCTGTCACGGGGGCTCGAACTGCGCCCCCTCCCCGGGACCACCAGCGGGAAAACCGCGCCCACCACGCGCCGCACGCGCGGCTTTCCCGCCATCGGAGGCACGACCAGCCTGCTGAACCCGTCCCTGGCCCTATTCGGTACGGACAGCCAGGGAGCGTTGATCCGCGGCCAGCTGTCCCTCGCTGACGGAAGCCAACTGGTGACGGCCAAGGGCAGCGAGGAGTTGCTCCCAATCGGCCTGCGGGTGGGCGCCCAGTGGATCGATACTGCGCCCGCGACGACGACGGAGCATCAGGTGCCGGCCGCTTCCGATGGCGCAGCTACCGGAGAGTGGTTCGTCGCCGGCTATGGACCTGCGCCGCGCCTCTTCAAGCTGCGGCATGACCAGCGGGATACGGGGCCAACCACAACCTGGCAATCCTGGAGCATCTTGCTCCCGACCGATGGCGAGGGAAAGCGCGGGCACACCTACTACCACTCCACGCGTGCGGAAGACCTGGTCCTGATCACACGCTACGGCACACGCGACGGCCTGCTTGCCTACGCGCTGGGGGACCTGACCGACGCCGCGGCAGGTGTCGAGCCCGGCGGCTCCATCAAGCCCGTGCCTCTCTGGTCAGCAGCCACCCAGGCGCAGGGGGAGCGGCATCCGGCCGGAGCCTTGGACGTCTCCGTGCTCGATTGGCCCGACCAGCGGCGCGTGGCGGTCGTGGCTGCAGGTCATGACAGCCCGACCGCCACAGGACAGCGTGGCGGCCCGCGCATGGTCGTTGTTGAACTGACCCGCGCCGCCCCGCGGCTGCTGGCGGAGTTCACCGGACCCTGCCCCGGAACTCTGGTGGCGGTGGACTGCGCCTGGGTGGACGACAGGCCCCTGGCCTGCCTGGCGGATCTCGCCGGCCGCCTGTGGCTCTTTGACCTGACAGACCCGGCGCAGCCGCGTCAACTGGAGGCTTGGACCTGCCCGCCCCATCCCTGGGGCGGCTTCAATGCCGAAAGCCTCTTCGATGTCGTCATAGACGGCCCGCGGGGACTGGCCCTGGTCGCCGCCGGCCGCCGGGGCGTGCTGGCCGTTTCCCTGGCAGGTGCACGGCCGAAGACGGAGTGGGTGGTAGACACTCCGGGTATGGCGGAGGGCTTGCACCTCCAGCGCGTTGGCTCCCGCTCCCGCCTGTGGGTCGGAGACCAGAAGGGCGGCCTGCGCGTCTACGCCCTGGGACCCTGACCGGGCTTCCAGGTGGATCGCGCGGCCCGGGCTGCAATCAGAACTGGAAGTAGATGAACGGTTCGGGTGCGGGCAACCGGAAGTAGATCAGCACCGCCACCCCAACAACCAGCAAGGCCACCCGCGCCCCGGCTCCGGCTCTGCTCCAGGCCGCCTGGAGCACTCCCCGCTCTCCCAGCAACTGGAAACCCAACCCGAGCCCGAAGAACAGCAGCAGGGGGAGGCTGAATACACGAAGCACCTCGGCACCGGGCCACCGCAGGTTTCCGAGCCCCGCGACGTACCTGCCGGCGAACTCCAGGTCCGGACAGAAGAAGAGGGCGATGAAGAGACTCCAAAGAAGCTGGGTAACAAGCCAGGCCACAGGAGGCGGAGGACCCGGCCGTCCGCGCTTGCCCGCCTTGCGCCGCAAGTAGAGGGCCGTGTGCTCGCAGGAGATGGCCACGCCGCCGAGCACGCCCCAGATCACAAATGTCCAGCCGGCTCCGTGCCAGAGGCCAAAAAGACCCATGCATATCAGGTTCGTGGTCCACAGTTTGACCGGGCCAGCACCGCCCTTGGTGAGCGGCGAGTAGAGGTAGTCACCGATCCAGCGTTGCAACGACATGTGCCAACGGCCGGCCACCTGCGACAGGGAGGTTGCCACGAAGGGGCGGCGGAAGTTCTCGACG
>MPMD02128999.1_pt1 | contig 14424 bp, 13 predicted proteins | sample 1617291 | NCBI WGS metagenome assembly MPMD02 (sample SAMN05944810, study PRJNA350692) | marine metagenome | biome: marine; feature: ODZ; material: water; isolation source: 120 m water sample filtered on 30 um supor filter | place: Pacific Ocean | collected 2012-04-09 | depth 120m m | reverse complement strand
TGGTAGTAGCTCCTACTGGTGGGTCCTGGTAGTAGCTCCTAGTAGTGGCTCCTGGTAGTAGCTCCTGGTAGTGGCTCCTGGTGGTGGCTCCAGGTAGTAGCTCCTAGTCGTGGCTTCTGGTAGTAACTCCTAGTAGTGGCTCCTGGTAGTGGCTCCTGGTAGTAGCTCCTACTGGTGGGTCCTGGTAGTAGCTCCTAGTAGTGGCTCCTGGTAGTGGCTCCTGGTACTAGCTCTTCGTATTATTGAGGCTCATATTCTGTAGTCCTCGCACTGCTGCGTCAAGCAAAGCAGTCGCAGCCACATCGGTGCTCGGACGCGAGCAACCGGCTTGAGAGCGCAGAACTGCGACTGCGAGACGAACTTCTCAAACATGGCATCGCTCATTTGCTCGCCCGACTTCATCCACATCCTGGCAAGCTCCAGGGCAACTTTGGATTCCTTCTTCAGAATGTCCAACTCGTCGGGCGTGGCGCCACAGTCTGCGAGGGGGTTGTCTTTCAAGTCATTCTCGATGAGCAGCTCCAAATCTTTGATTTGCCTCTCCAACGAACGGCGGAAGCAATCTTTTTTCGCAAACCATTTTTGTGCCTCCTGGCATTGATCGAACTCTGTCAAGACTTCCCTCAGGACCTTCACGGGGTTCTGCTTCTTGCGGCCCGCCTTCGTCTTTTCGGTGTCGCCCTCCTCCGTGATGACCTGTCTCTTGGTAGGAGTCGCAGCCCTGCAAGTCTTCTTGGAGGAGCTCTTCGCGCTGGCCGCACGCTTGCTGGCCGCCGCTGATTTCGCTGCCGCAGGTGTTACGACTGTGATGCTTATCCTTTGGCCTCCCATGCGCATCCGAGCATCAGTGCCCCGGCCACCACGTAACTCGTCATCTGAACCGAAAGACTCGTTCTGTTCTTCCTCGGCCGCTTGTGCACCGGCAGCGCAAGCAGAAGCTGCTGCCTTCATCTGCGCGTCGGCCATGAGATCATCGAAGCTTGTGCCCGAAGCTTGCTCAAACGAGTTGCGCATGGCCTCAGAGAGCCCAGCAAAGGCATCGTCCATCTGCCCATCGAAGAGCTGGAGATTTTCTTCTGTGCTGGCCTTCTCTTTTTGCACAATATCTCGGTTTATGTTGCTCACCGACCAAGCCATCTTGCCAGGTATCAACACGCAGTCGTGGCCTTGCCACGACGAACGTTTGTGGCCATGTCCGTTTGTCTCGGGATCACCATGGGCAATGAGGTAATCCGAGTACAGGATGTACCAAGGAATCGTCTCTTCTCACACTGATCCTCTTCTATCTTTTCCCCAGGAATCTCGAGCTCTCAGACAAGAGCGTCTAGAATCTAGAATATGGTTTCCTGCACGAAGACATGATATGTGATAAAATGCCATACGCATACAAATAGCTAGGTTATTTAAGGGGCGCCTCAGATTTTCGAATATGATCTTTTGAGTTTGGGGCGGGCAAACCAAAGCCCGGTGACCAAGGAGCCAAATGACTGCACGGCTGGGTACCGACTGGGATCCTGCTTGCATTCCACTTCCGCAGTAGTCATCTCTTTGACCTGGACCTTCGCGCGGTTCCAGTCAATACGTGAGTGCTCGCGTGTGCCAAGTTTTTGGTAGTGCTCTTTGGCGACGTTGATGTAGTGATGCACCTCGTCATACAAGCTGCCCTCAGACCCCATCTCTTTGACAAGCTGCGAAATGCTGTACAATTTCCGCGTAATTGGTGAGACCTTCTTTTCGAATATGCCCTCAAATATGCGCATACCGGGTTGTCTTACCAATTGGCCCCTCCAGCGTCCCTATCACCCGAGGACTTGCATTGGTATTTCAAAGAAATACCAATACGTAGAAAGGTCGAGGAACAATCCAATTGACCGACAGAGTACAGTAGTAGCATATGTTGCCCTGGTTCCGGACAATCACGCCTTTCGAGATAGTGTTGTAACCCCAGGCAAACGGGCACCCAGGACCGTCGCAAATGTCCTGGTCTGAATCCTTTGACTTGCAGAGCTTGCACGCCCTGCCGTCAGGCTCCGCCACACCCGCGCTTTTCTTGGCGATCCGCCGCTTCTTGTACTCGGGTCCATCATCCGCCTTGACTGTTTTCACCAGCATCAGCCATGAGGAGATGGAAAAAAAAGGCAGCCACACGCTAGCCAGCGCAGCAAAACACGGAACTGTCATCGCGATTGCTCTGCACCGTAGAGTTGCAAGGAATCGTACCTCTGGAGCCGGTATAGCTTCGAGGTTGCGCTTGAATCGCAAAGCTCTGCAGATGGGAGGAGCTCAGAAAAGAAGAGCTAACGGTCGAATCGTGTCAGTTGCGACATCAGACCGATCCAACAGTCGATCATCGGCGATGTTTTCATGATGATGTACACAGAAGATGACCACATCGATAACATTGCATGTACACAGAACATGACCACATGCGACCACAGAAGATGATGCCCACAGGTGGATAACATTGCATGGTTATTACTAAATGAATGTCGCCCTCAGGGGTCTATTCACCGGAACATCGCGGTGGGGCACAGATATATTAGGCGACGGGCAGACATTCAAGTTTGCTACCCCGCAGACAAAGCGATCACACCGACCCGCAATTCTTCGGTCGTGCAGACACGTGCTGCTGCACACCAACCCACAGAAATGAAGATCAGCGCATCTAATTCCCAGACAGAAGCGGATTGCGCCAAGAAGCAAAGAAACCCATCAATTGCGGGCCTGCACTGCAAATGCTGAACGCATTCCCGCTCATGCGCCTCAAGGTATTGTTATCGGCCTGGTCCGGGATCTCGGAGAAGGAATGTCCCACCACCATGAGGGTGAACCAGCCCGGAAGGACTGCCCAGGCGCGAGTCTCGTCGTCCAACTGCACTCGAGCAAATATCTTGCTCTGGCAAGCCATGGTCGGAATCAGCTGGCGCCATATGCCTTTCGTGGAACTCTGCTTCAAGAGGTAATCGTCGCTGTGGTTAATGTCCACGAATTGTGGCCGCATCGGCTGGAGGTACCACATATTCATTAATGATTGGTTCACAGTCCACTAGATACACATACTAGATGCACATACGCTACCGTATACAATACGGTGTGCTGTTGTTGTACGCGCTGTTTATATACTTCCGGAATTCTCGGGGCATTCTGCAAAAGCTCCTGCTAGAATCTGTGGAACTCTGCAATTAAAAGTGACCATGCTGTGGTACGGCTCCAGGTGTTCGATCAGAAAAGAGAGCTCGCGCTCCCGCTGGTACATGCCAGATGTAGCGTCTTGCCACGCCTGGGGGAGCAGATTGTAGAGTGGTGGATAGTCCAGTCCATTCAATCTGAACAAGTCAATGTGTGACTGCCGGAACTGGGGATCAGACTTCGCCGTCTCTTCCTGCCCGGCCCCATTGCACTTATGGAACTCCGTGAAGAGCTCAAACCTGGGGCCGAACACCTGTGTCCATGATGGTGGCGTCGCCTGAATTTCGGCGACCAAGCTGTGCCACAACTGAAGACGCTTCATGTTACCGCCCTTCGAAACCAATAACATATTCCACCAGCACCTCAGCCTGTCGGCCAATGACCCACCACGTTCGGCGTCATGAAGGTAATGCTGAATACAAAATCCATGTCCGCGAAGTGAGTCGTCTACGTGGTCCGCATCCGACTTTGGGTTGCCCTTGGTTTTCAACATCATGCCGTCGACGTTCTCCAGAACTGCCCCATCGGGCTTCAAAACCCCGAGACAAGCCTTTGCCATGTCGCAAGTTGCCTGTGTCTGCCCACCAGACTCGTTCTGCACAGAATCAGTGTGCTTGCCCCTGTGAGGGTTGAGGCGACTCTTGTCGATGCAGACAAATCCGCCGAGCCAGATGTCCATCCGCTTCACCAAGACTGGCTTCGCCTTGATGACGCAATAGGCGCGGCAACGTGACATCTCTGCCATTTCCCTGTGGAAGCACTGGGGCCCGTCTCCTGTGAGATGAAAATGTTGTGTTAGCCAGGTCTGAACATCTTTATCTTTCTCGCAGATAACGACCAAGGCGATTGGAATGATGATGCCGAAATTTTCCTTCCAATATCGCTGCAAATGCTTTGCTGCAGTATATGCAATTTCGCAGCCGGTGAAGCCGGTTCCAAAACGAACAGTAATGCGAGAGTTCTGGATCTCCTTGAGCCCAGCCTTCAAATGCATCATCTTGTTGGGTGTCAAGCTGGTGTGCCACATGTGTACTTGGGCTGCATACAGAAAATCCAGCATGGCCCATTTTTCCGTTGTAACTGTGTCACCGACAGTATCTGCGCCATGTGGAGGCTGGGGGCATGGCTCTGCTGCAGGCGTGGGAATGCGAAGTTCAGGTGGGTGCTCTGTTCGCACGGTCGGAGGAGAAGCCGACATGGGCAGAAACATAAATCCTACGGAGTCCATGTCCCAGGGATTCACAGAAGTTCGTGACTGTCCGACGTCTCCAAATCCTATGTTCCCGGTAGCATTTCCTATTGCGAAATCTGGTGGAAAACGATGTCATAATGTAGGATGCCAGTGGTTTTGCAGTGTATTTAAAGTAAATCATTGACAATTGAAATGTGTTTCAATTTAATGGGTTCATTCACTGTTCATTCATGGTTTTTTAATTGTTGGTAATTGTTGGTATTCGTGGCGCCGGGGTATCGCCGGGGTTTCCGCGGGGTTTCCGCCATGAATTGATTCGTGGTGTGAGATTCGCCGCCATGAATGTCTCGCTGCAGTTTTATAGGCATTTTATGGAATTTTAATTCACGGCAGACCTCTCGCCAATTCATGGCGCCGGGGTGTCGCCGGGGTTTCCGCGGGGTTTCCACCACGAATACAAGAATTGAAAAACCACGAATCCACGAATCCAAAATAATAGGCTATTAATAGCACTCAGAAAACCGGCAACCCACGGTGGAAATGCGCATCTCCGCGTCGCACTGCTTGTGCCAGCTGCTTTCATCCTGGTGTGATCTCTAGTCCTTGCTACGTTTTGGATTCTATGGCGATTCTCCGTATAATATCAATCCGAGCCGCGTCGTCAGCGGTTGGCATCTCCAGATCGCCGATATTCGCAAATCCCTCCAATAACTCGTCCAAGTTGATTGACACATCCGCAGACAGGTCGAACGGGTCTTTCAACAACTCGAACGGGTCAATGGAAGGGACCATGACAACCTGCATGCTCTCAAATGAGACCGACGTCGCCCGTCGTCCGTCGTCCCTTTAATTGGACTACTAATAGCTAGCCAGGACTTGATTTTCGTAGTGTTTCGTCAACTTTTGGGAACTTTGGAGCTCAAAACCTAGCATTCGGAAGCCTCTATGAGACCTGGAGCTGTCGCTGACAGACTCTACTTGAAAAGATCTATCTGTAGGTAATCACAAAAGTGTCCAGGTAGCTAGCTGGGACTTGATTTTCGTCATCTTTTCGTCGAATTCTGGGACTTTTTCTTGTGCAAGTCTCTTTGTTTTGCACATTTTTTAATATTATGACTAAGCCGTTTAAATGATGAAGGCTAAGTACAATTTCAAGCCCAACTCCTTCAGAAGCCAGCGCAGCGTCCGGAACCTCTGGGACCTGAGGCAGCTCGGTCTGTTGTTCGCGACTTTCTCCAGGCAGCGCGGGAGCAGTCGTGGCATCGGGGACCTGTTCAGCCTTCACGTCGCCACGATCAACTGCAACTTCGCTCTCATCTGTGGCGGTCACAGTATCACCAGAGCTCTTCGAATTCAGGCTAGCGTCAAGAGCTGCCGCTGCGGTTGCCTCTCGAAGTTGCTCGGCAGCCGCATTGCCGACAGGCTCAACGACATGCGGGTGGTTAGGGTCTGCCGTCTGCGCAACCACACCAGGGCCAGCAGAAGGCACAACCAGTTGCATCTGCTCTGGAGCCTGTTCCACGTCCTGGGCAGTGGCGCCTGTGCCACCATCAGCTCCAGCTCCTGTCTGGCTCGCATCTGTCGCTGCTACCGACCCATGCTCCAGCTCATCGCTCCACTCGGTGTTGTCCAACAGTGACTTGTCTGTACGACTGACAGGTTCCGAAGGCTTCGGCCCGTGCTCGCCATGTTGCACCGGGTGACACTTTCGATACGCGTCGAGCATGATCACTTCTTCCAGTTCGTGTTCTAGGTTGCACCTGACCTCGCCCAGGAGATCCTCCTGTCCGCTGTCTTGCAATGGCTCCAGAGAACTGTCACCGGTTGGATGGCCGATCGGCTCAGGAGTGATCGATGCAGCATCTCTGCGCTGTTCATCTGGAGACTTTGGCGGTGTGCGAGCACCATCATCTGCACTGGCAACCTGAGAATTGCTCTCTTGTGCCAGTGGCTCCACAGATGGAACCTCTTCAGGGAATGCCATCGACGTGTCATCACCAGGCGGTTGCTGACCGAAAGCTGGTAAGCTGGCTTTGGCCATAGCGGCACCAACATCACCACACACAGCCACAGGCTCAGCACCAGTCTGAACATGAGTCTCGTCAGTGTCGTCACCATTATCAAGACTGAGAGTCTCGGCCTTGTCCGCTGCCGGCTCAACCTGTGCACCGGGCTCAGCGCTCGTCGCATCTGCCTGCTCTTTGAGCATCGCGTGTTCGCCCTCATCAGCAGCAGCAGCGACAACGTGTGCGTTATCCGAAGCGCCAACCACAGCATGAGCAACTGTCGCTGCGGCCTTCGCTGCGGCCTTCGCTGCGGCCTTCGTTGCGGCCTTCGCTGTGGCCTTGGCTGAGGCCGTCGCTCCAGCCTTCGCTCCAGCCTTGCTCTTGGTCTGCCAGTTGGTCTTCCGCTTGGTCGTCCGCTTGGTCGTGCGAACAGAAACAGGCTTGGCCTCATCCAATATCGCATCCCCGGCTGGTGTCTCCGCTGGCTCTCCACACGACTCGGCTGGTGTCTCGGGATTGAACGACGCAGGCAGTCTGCGCCGCTTAGCTCCGCGTTGAATCAACGCCTGCAATGTTGCCTGTTTCATGCGACCACCATCGGTACCTGCGGATGGTTCGGCCGTCACTGGCACCAATGCAGACAGTGAAGCCTTCAGAATTGCAGATTTAGACCGACCTGCGCTGCCACGTGAATCGTTCCTCTGCTTCCCCTGCTTCTTGATGAGGGGCGCATTGGCGGGGGGCATATCTCAAAGGGAGCGCCGTGCTTGAGAACTCCACAAACACTTGCGAAGGACACGTCGTGGCACTGTGATGCAGCAGTGGTGGTAGATGAGCACAGCTCAGAAAGACGCAGCAGCAAGAGACTTGTTTTTCACTCCTGAAAGATGGTTTCCTCGGGCCAAAGCTCCAGGGTACGTGGCAGAATCTTCCGGTGCTCAGTGCGTGCCTCAGCTAGTACTAGTACTAGCTAGTACCAGCTAGTATTACTACTAGCAAAGCTGGAAAACGTTTGATGGTAGAAGTCAGTTTAACAGAAAATCATAGAGAATCAAAAGACAATCATAGAAACTCATCAGAAAATCAGAGGAAATCAACAGAAAATCAACAGAAAATCATCAGACATCATAGAACATCATCAGAAAATCAAAGGACATCAACAGGAAATTATAGAAAATCAACAGTCAACCATAGAAAATCAGCAGAAAATCATAGAACATCAGCAGAAATTCATTGAAAATCCGTTGCCTGAGCTGCGTCGCTGGCAATGCCTTCGCCCATCCGACACCACTGGCGCACGCGCAGCTGGATCTCGTGATCGGGGAAGTCTCCACTGCGGTCCTGCAGCGATGTCTTGCAGCAGACCGTCCGGGGGTTGTCTCCAGCATTCAAATGCTGGCGACAGCGAGCACTCCAGCCGTCATTCGTCCTGGTGATGATGTACTTGCCCATCCATAGCTCGCCCTTGCGAGTTCTGACGTACGGAGCCAGGCAAGTACTACTATTACCAGTCACTCGCATATGTGGATGCTGCCACACAAGTACTAGCAAGTACCAGCCAGAAGTCTTCCCGAGAACCAGGCTCCTAGAGACCCCCCTTGGCCAGACGGCCTGGAGAAAGCCGCATGCTAACGCTACTAGCTAGTATTCGTACTAGCTAGTACCAGCGAGTACTAGCACTACTAGTATGACAACCCGTTGTTGTCCTACTAGTAGTGCTAGTACTCGCTGGTACTAGCTAGTACGAGTACTAAGCGGAACCGGCGCAGCTCTTGGGCCAGCAGCAGCGGCTCCAGCTTTGGCAGAAGGCTTCGCCTTTGCAACTCCAGAGGACTTGGCCTTCGGCTTCGGCTTGCCGCAACAGAAACTGTGATGAAAACAAAGTTCCGTCTGCCTAGGCTGTAGGAGAGATTGAATGTGAGGGGGGAGTTCATGCCCGGGGGGGAATCCTTTGGAATTTGTATCATCATTTGGGCTAAACATCCTCTCCCCACGTGGACTCGATCATCCTGCCAATCACAAACTGCGCTGACCAGCGGGCTTCTGCCTGAACGCCTTCATCATCTTATTGATGGCCTCCTCGTCATCAGAAGGCTCGCTGGTTCCATCACCAGCATCGATCGAAAGTCCAGACGCCTGGCTGCCGGTGCTCTGCGCCGATGGTGACGATGAACTCGAATCGTCGTCGCCTTTCTTCTGCTTCTTCAGCGCTGCTCGGTCAAGCACGGGTCCCAACGTCCTCGCTGATGACTTGCCACGTGCGCCGCTGCTGGGAGCTGTTCCGCGTTCGGCCCCGGTGCCGTCCCCAAAGAGATTGTCGACGGCGTTGTCGTGGAACGCTGTGAGGGCAAACGCGATGTCGGCATCGCCAAGGTCAAGCGCCAATGGATCTGTTTCGGCTGGCATCGCATTTGTATTCGCAGTATTCGCCTCATCTTCGCAGACCTGCACGACTTTACCCTTCTTGCCGATACTCAGGAAACGTTCCTCGTCGTCGTCGCTGCGGACAAGATCGAAATTCGCAATTGGACCACGAGCAGCCGGCGTAGCTTGTGGATCGAGCCGCCATTGGATTCCAGCATGTAGCCTCTGCATGAAGAACACGGTGCCTTCCTTCCTACACCTCTTGATTTTCCTCATTTTTGCAAAAAGCGACTGGTGCGTCGCACAAACAAATTTTCCTGCTTCAAGCTGGAGTCTCAGCGTTCGCTCGGCAAAAGCCTCCCTGTCGCACAGCGCCACTAGCATGATCTGCGGATCACGCCGCCGGATGTGCGCGATGTAGATCGGCAATTTATCTCGAACTCGACCTGAGCATCCCCAAAGGATTGCTAGGTCTGAAGTTGCAGCGGGCTCTCCAGAATGTCTTGGTAGCTAGAAGCCTAAATTGCAGGAAACACTAGGAAACTGCTAGGAAACTGCTAGGAAACTGCTAGGAAACTGCTGGGAAACTACTAGGAGTCACTAGGAATCACTAGGAAACTGCTAGGAAATTGTTTGGAATCATTAGGAATCAGGAATCACTAGGAAACTGCTAGGATTCACTAGGAATCGTGAGGAATCACTAGGAACCTGCACGGAATCAGAAGGAATCACAAGGAAGTTGTAAGGAAACTAATCGGAATCAATGGGAATCAATGGGAAACTGCTAGGAAACTGCTAGGAAACTGCTAGGAAACTGCTAGGAATCACTAGGAATCACTAAGAACTTGCTAGGAAACTACTAGGATTCACTAGGAAATTGTTAGGAAATTGCTAGGAAACTTGTAGGAATCACTATTAGGAACAAACTAGGCATCACTGGGAATCACTAGGGATCACTAGGAAACTGCTAGGAATCATTAGGAATCACTAGGAAACTGTTAGGAATTACTAGGGCATCGAGAGGACCCTCATAGCTAGATAGCCAGATAGGCCGCTATTCTGGAAAATTACCTCGTTTCCCGCGCACGCCCACGAGGATGAATCTACGCTCCAGCTTCTGCGAGACCGCCCGGGCGTAGAGCACTCGACCCGCTGCGCACACTTGCTTATAGAACTTGTGGTGCACTGTGCGGCACAAACCTGCATGTGCCTGCTTGCAAGTGAGTCTCGTCGTGAACGTCTCGTTGGGGTCGATGTTGCCAATGGTAGTGCTAGATAGTCGAATTTAGAATTATCCTAGACAATAAAGTCCTAGCTAGAATTCGCTTAGAAAATACAGTCCTAGCTAGTAGATTTCTCCTAGAAAATACAGTCCTAGCTATTAGAATTCTCATAGAAAATGCAATCCATCCTAGCTAGTAGAATTCTCATAGAAACTACAGTCCTAGCTAGAATTCGGATTCCCCTCGCAAATGCAGTCCTAGCTAGCAAGCAATATCACGATCCTAGCTAGTAGAATTCAGAACCTACAGTCCTAGCTTGTAGAATTATCATAGACAATACAGTCCTAGCTAGTAGAATTCTCCTAGAAAATGCAGTCCTGGCTAGTAGAATTGGCATTCTGAATCGCCTCTGAATTGCGAGATAAAATACAGTCCTAGCTAGTAGAATTATCCTAGAAAAACACAGTCCTAGCTAGTAGCTAGAAAATACAGTCCTAGCTAGTAGAATTATCTTAGAGAATACAGTCCTAGCTAGTAGAATTCTGAATTCTCCTAGAAAATACAGTCCTAACTATTATATATTATAATCCTCATAGAAATCCTAGCTAGTAGAATTCTGAATCCTCAAAGAAACTACAGACCTAGCTAGTAGAATTCCTTGGAGAACCCCCCTAGCAAATGCAGTCCTAGCTAGTATAATTCTGAATTATCCCAGAACCTACAGTCCTAGCTAGTATAATTCTCATAGATACAGTCCTAGCTAGTAGAATTATCCTAGAAAATGCGGTCCTAGCTAGTAAAATTACCATATAAAATACAGCCCTAGCTGGTAGAACTATATCCTAGAAAATGTAGTCATAGCTAGTAGAATTGCGATATAAAATGCAGTCCTAGCTAGTAGAAATAGAACATACAGTCTTCGGTGGCCGTTATCTCGGACGAAGGTGTTGTCCTGGAACTCCTGCCGCGCAGCTGTGCCCCATTGCCGAAACGCAATGTCTGGATTATGCAAGGCCTCTTTGCCGCAGAACGTGTACGCACTCTGCAAGAACACATCTGGGTCCAGAGGGGAACTCTGCGTCGCAGAGCCCCACAATGCGCCGTCTTTGAGCGATGGTCTGACAGCAGGCAAGGCGTCCTCAGAGGACGACCTGGAAGCGCGAGCACTCCTTGCCGCCTCTATATACGGCGCTTGGTCATCGGCATTTAAGCCTCGGAATTCCAGAGCGATTCCTGATAGCCATTTATGGTAATCTCCGACTCGTCCCGTGAAGTCTTCGCCAGTGTCGCGCTCCTGCGCATAGAAGTTCCACGCTTGCTGTCCACCGCATCGTCGAGAAAGCTGCTGCTCCTTGGCGTCTGTGCGGAAAAGTACGCCTTGTTCCTGCATGGATGCTTTCGTCATAACCCTCACATCCGTTCCTCCAGCCGCAATGTGTTCTGTAACCCATTGAGTTAAAAAGCCTTTCGAACAATATGCCTCAAGACTCGGTGTCTTGTCGACGCTGGCGCTATCAATGAGCGACAACAGACGTTCGCAATGCATATTGCAGATTTTCAGCTTGCTACCGAGGAGGCGAAGAAAAGACATGAATGCCTTGTCGCTCAACAATTGCTCCGGTGTCGCGAAAAGCCTGCGGATTTTCGCTGCCATCAGCGGCTCTAACTCACATTCATAGTCGGCGAAAAACGCCTTCAGAATATCCAGCTGTTTGCGTTTATCGTGTGTGAGAAGGATGCGCAGCAATAGCCAAGGCCAACTCGACAACAAGACTTCGAATCTCCACCACTGAAGCACATAAAATGTCAGCAAGCTCTCAAAGACTGTCAGCTCGCAGAATTCGACCAAATGCTTGTCGTTCTCATATTGATGAAACAGTGGTTGCAATTCGTCGGATACAGTTGTCACCATTTCTGCAATCCGTTTCTGAACGTGCGTGATGTCAGAGTCGTCGCCAATCAAGTCAAGCAGCTGGGAAGTCTCATCCAGATGCTGCAACCTTGCCCATAGCCACTCGGCCTCTTTGAGAGCAAATACATTGCACGCTTGTCTCGCTTCTTTGCGTGAGTCTCGGAGTGTTATTTTCGAGCGATACATCTTGTTTCGGATATATGTTCGATCGTATGGATCCACCTGCTCCTCCGTCAATTGCAGCACTCGATCGGTCGAAAGATATGTTGGGAACGCCTTGTCCAAGAGGTGACTAATCAGCTGGAAAGCCCAACGACTTGGAAGCAATTGCGACGCAGCTTGCATCGTCGTGCCGATGCGTGCCTTTGAAGGAACCGTCACGGCGACATCAGGCACGATGCCGCCCTCGACAAGAGCCGTGTACACATTGTTCCGTGCCTCTTCCTTACTTGAACATTTGCCACAAGACCTTTCATAGTGGATGAGGCGGTGCTTGTCGCGAATGTCGCCATTGATGTAAGACATGGTTTTGGAAATACGTTCCTCGACCACGGCATCACCCACCATTTGTGTCAGCCTGCTGCCGTCTCGGTCCAGACGACCCAGAGTACCTTGTTTTCTGCCAATGGTGGCTCGAAGTAAAGCTTCTGTATGAGCGGACCATGCAGGATCTGCCAAAGTATCCTGATTGAAGACGAAATATTCATCGTCAGAGAGCAAATCCCACAAAGCACGAAGAACAGCATTTCGCCGAGAGACGCTCGCAAGTGAAAACGCAACTGCGTGAAGGTCTCCCACAAATTCTTGTTCGCCAGTGGCAAGCGTGACATGTCGATGCTGAATGTGGCAAAAGCACCCAGGCAGGGGCATTACCATAACATTCGCAACGTGTTCGAAGCGCTTTGCTGTTTTGGCACGCTTTCTGCGATTGGCTGGGTGACAGTCAGGCAGCTCGCTGTACCCGACATAAGGGATAAGCTTGGCCAATTCTATAATCTTGTCCTCGGTCAACTCCGGAACCCCAGACTCCACTGCAGCATGAGTCGTGCTAGCATTGACGCTCTGCAACGCACGAGGTGCGACGAGAATGGGCTGCCATCCGACTTCGCAATTCGTGCGAGCCCAAGCTACCTCATCTCGCTGCGCGAGGATCTCCACCACGCCGCCTCCAGGTGCGCAAATGTTCCTGTCGGCACAATACTCATCCTTGGTGCAACTCTTCCACCGTCCCGTCTCTGAATCGCGTATGAAATAACGAGCATGCGGACCCACCACCCCAGCCAAAGACTTGAACATCAACAACTTTGGAGTCGCGTCATAGTAGCGGCAATGCAGGAATGCCAACAATCCTTTCTGGCGAGCCGGTTCATGGACGTTGGCCTCGATACCAGCAGATTGTGCTGTGCTGTGCGCACGAGACGAAGAGCTCGCGACGTCCAAAGTTCTCTGCGTGCGGCCAAGGGCATTCTCGCCCGTCGATCGAGATGAAGACGGGCCAACTCCTCGTCTAATGTCAAGATACGATCGCTTCTGGACCGCCTTTGCGTCCCACGTCTTACCTCCGCATCGTGGATTTGTCCCGTCATCCGCCGACAGGACCTTATGTCCTTGACCAAGCTTGTCCTCGTTGAAAACACGGCGAAGATTCGATTCGCTGTTAGCAGCCCGGGTCGCTCTCCTGGACCTCTGCCTGGTTAGATTGCGACTTTGGTGCTTGCGAAGCCAGGCCATATGCTGCTCAGTCCGATGAAAAGCTCCGCTCCATATTCGCCGGCCAATGCGCTGCCTGCCACGACCAGCGGCGCCGTCTTCCAGAATCCAGTCAGCGATCTCAACGTCCAAAGCATCGAGCTCCTCCATGATTCACCAAAAATCGGCTGGCGGCGATCGCTGGGGTCCAGCGCCGCGGGGTGAAGGGTTCGCTTGAGCTACCAACACCCTCCACATTAACGTTAAAGCCCTACATGCAAGCCCTACATGCGCTAAGCTCTACATGCGCTAAGCCCTACATTAGCTTTCACAACATAGCAAGCCCTACATGCGCTAAGCTTCGTTTCCCAGCGCGCGAGCTGCCAGATGGCCTCGGTGCGGAAGTTACTGTGGCTTTTCAAAGCCACACGGTAAATTTGGACCAGTGCGGATTTTGACCACGGTCGATTTCCGATTGGGGAAAGCCAAATATATCTCTGTTTGCCAGGAGTCATGCCAGGCCAGGAGTCCTGCCAGCCAGGAGTCATGACAGGTACTGGTCCGTTATGTCCTGTACGCATGCACATTTTTGGGGGTATGCATAAACCCCAAATTTTTGGGGGGCAAAGAAGTTTCGCCGGAACCCGCTACACTTCATAGGCGAATGCGTTCCTACACTTCATAGGACAACAACAGCTATTTTTGTTTCACATCGAAGAAACCAAACGCTCAAGAGCATTTGGCGGTCTGCCAAGAGAGAAGAACGAATTTGCGGAGCATTTTGCGGTCTGTCAAGGATTTGCGGAGCATTTGCCGGTCTGTCAAGGATTTGCGGAGCATTTGGCTACG
>MPMD02081149.1_pt1 | contig 14462 bp, 10 predicted proteins | sample 1617291 | NCBI WGS metagenome assembly MPMD02 (sample SAMN05944810, study PRJNA350692) | marine metagenome | biome: marine; feature: ODZ; material: water; isolation source: 120 m water sample filtered on 30 um supor filter | place: Pacific Ocean | collected 2012-04-09 | depth 120m m | reverse complement strand
GCCGACGCCGTTGTTGCCCGCAAATTCTGACCCCCCGACTACCGCTGCCATGATCCCCAAGCGCCCACACCTTCGCGAACGACTCGGTTTCTTGTATTGCCCGCCGTGGCGTATTCAGGGCTCCAGTGTGGCCGGTGAAAGCACCGTCGTGCAGGTTCCAGAACTCGACGTTGTGTTTGATCTGGGGTCGTGCCCGCGGATCGCTCTTTCCTCACCCCTTGCGGCCATCAGCCATGGACACATGGACCATGTCGGTGGCTTGCCATATTGGTTCAGCCAGCGAGTCTTCCAGAAAATGGGAGTTGGCCGCTGTGTGTGCCCAAAGCGGCTAGAGCGTTCGCTCACGGACATGATGGCTACCTGGTCGCCCATTGAAAATCAGGACACCCCCTACCAGATCCATGGCATGGAACATCTGGAGGAGGTTGATCTCAAGCCGAATATTCGGCTTCGCGCAATCGAAATGTTGCACGCGACGCTCTCACTGGGCTATGTGGCCATGGAATATCGCAGCAAGTTGAGACCCGAACTCAGTGGATTGCCGCAATCTCGCATCCGAGAACTCAAGGAACGAGGTGAGTCAATCACCTATGACCTAGAGATCCCCTTGTTGGCATATACCGGCGATACTCAGACATGCGCAAACCTGTTTCGTGACGAGTTTTGTAAAGCACGGGTAGTCCTGACCGAATGCACCTTTTTTGATCCAGATCATCGAGACCGAGCCGCTGTTGGCCGCCACTTGCATGTTGAGGACCTGCCAAAGCTGTTGGAGGCCTGGGAAGCTCGAGATGTCATCTTGCTACATGGATCCCGTCGAACAAGTCTAGAACTGGCCAGAATGCGGGTTGATGAGGTTCTTGGTGAAGATCAGGCTGCCCGAGTGCACATGCTCATGGATCACCGCCGAAATCGGATTCGGTACGACCAACAAATTGCAGAGACAGAACAATCCTCCAAACAGATGGTTGACGAAGTCGTCGCTGACCCTTAGATTTGGGTGTTGGCTTGGTGGGACGGACTGGGTTTGATCGACCGCTCCCCCGGGCATTAAATGCAGGGAAGAGAGAACCTCCGACATGGCAGTGATTGACGCGAGGGTGATGCGTTCAGTGCTTGAACACCTGTGGGATCAACACCCATCGGATTGTCGGCACTGGTTCAATGATATTGAAGCTGTCGACATGGATGGTGGAACAATTCGGTTCCTTGTGCAGGAACCTGTTCAGCTTCGTTATTTGCAGCGGCACTGCACTGACCAGTTCACCGAGGCAACACAAGTTGCAACCGGACGGTTGCTCGGCATCGAGTTTATCACCCCCAAAGATCTGGTCAACCACACACCTTCTAATGATGTTGTAACTGGCACATCGATTCAAACTGAACATGAGGGTGGGATGCTTCTATCACCCGACTACACATTCGAGTCGTTTGTGGTTGGACCAGATAACCGACTCGCCCACGCCGCTGCCTCGGCTGTCGCGCAGCAACCAGGTCGTGCCTACAACCCATTCTTTGTGCATGGCAGTGTTGGACTTGGTAAGACACATCTTCTGCAGGCTATTTGCCAGCAGTCCATGCGCAATAACCCGGACATGCGCATCTACTACACATCCTGCAACGCGTTCATGAACCAGTTTCTTGAAGCTGTACAGGATGGTGATATGGGTTCGTTCCGGCATAGATTTAGGAATTACGACCTGTTGGTGGTCGACGACATCCATGACCTGTCCAAGCGGGATACTTCCCAGGAAGAGTTTTTCCATACCTTCAACACGCTCTATCAAGGTGGCCGCCAAGTCGTACTTAGTTCAGATGCGCCGCCCAATGAAATTCCTGATCTCGAAGAACGTCTCACTAGCCGGTTTGGGTGTGGGTTGGTCGCCAATATTGAGCGGCCGTGCTATGAAACACGCGTCTCGATCGTGAAATCCAAGGCGGCATTGCGATCTCTTGAACTGCCTGATGATGTGGCTGGATACATTGCCGCCCGAATCGACACCAATATCAGAGAGATTGAAGGTGCCATCACCAAGATCCAGACCATGGCGATGCTTGATGGCATAGACATCGATCTTGCACTCACGAAGAAGTCGATTGGGAATCAGGTGAAGTTGAATGGGCCTGCCCAGTTGACCATTCAAGACATTCTGGACACTGTTTCTGGGTATTACGGACTCAAACTTACTGATCTGCTTTCCAAACGGCGGCACAAGAGCGTTTCGCTTCCGCGGCAAATTGGCATGTATCTCGCCCGAAAGCACACCCGGTTCAGTCTCGGTGAAATTGGTGGCTACTTTGGTGGCCGCGATCACACCACCGTCATGCATGCCGTACGGTCTATTGATGGCCGACGAACTGGTGATAATCACCTCGATCAGGACATCAATCAACTCGAATCGGTGCTGCTTGAAGACTGAATGGTGATCGGGTACCAATATCCAGCCCCCTGAAAACTGGTGGTTAGCTTGGTGTTGAACATTCAGAGATCCGACACCTCATCCTGCTACCGCTGGATGGTGGGTTTATAACCTGTCTATTGGTGTCGTTTTTCTCGCTTTCGTCGACAGGCAAATCAACCAGAATTCGCCGACCAACACACGGTGGGTCTGGCCGTCTTGTAAACCGACCGTCGGCGACACCAAACAACACCTCAATTGACAGTTTGTTTGCGTTCTGGGACTTTTGTTATTTCATCCAACACCGTGGGTTACATCACTTTGTTCGCCATACATCCACAGAACGACAAGCACATTACGAAGAGGAGGAAAGAGATACTCTTGATTGTTCAGTACCAACACAACACACGAACAATCAACCTGACCGACTGACCTCACCAAGCCTTCGAAGCGTCTCCGTAGCCGCCCCAGAATCGATGATCTCTCCAGCGGCCCGCACACCCTCGGACAGCGAGGAAACCCCTCCAGCTGCGAGCATGGCGGCCCCAGCATTCATCAGAACCATGTCTCGCGACCCACCCCGCTCGGTTCCTGCCAAAATTGATTGAATCAATTTGGTCGCTTGTTCTAGACCACCTGCCGTGACCGACTCGATTGGACAGGTATTCAATCCAACATCTTCCGGACAGATGTGTTCCACACGCACCGCTCCATTCTCGACATGCCAGAGTGTTGTTGGGGCGGAAATGGAGATTTCGTCGAGGCCATCATCTGAATGGGCCACGATGGCTCGAATCGACCCGAGTCGAATGAGCGTCTCGGCCAGCAAGGGCCCGAGCTGGCGATCCCAGACGCCCAGCAGTTGGCGCTTGGCCGAGGCTGGGTTGGTCAGGGGCCCAAGGAGGTTGAAGATGGTTGGGAAACCAAGTGCTCGCCGCACCGGAACCACAAAGCGGGTCGCTGGGTGATGGTGAATAGCGAAACAGAAGCAGGTTCCGACCTGCTCAAGACACATGGCCTGGATTTCAGGTGGAGCATCAACGTTGACACCCAGTGCCCGGAGCACCTCCGCCGACCCACGCCCGGTGCGAGAGCGGTTGCCGTGTTTGGCAACCGGTGTGCCGGCTGCCGCGGCCACAATGGCGGCGGCAGTAGACACATTGAAGGTTTTTGGCGCCCCACCGGTGCCGGCGGTATCAAGCAACGTACTTGGATCGATATCGGTCGGAATTGGTGTGACATGCTGAGCCATGATCTCAGCGGCCCCAGTGAGTTCCTCTGGATCAAGGTCCCGCACAGCCAACATCGTCAAGATCGAGGCGATCTGTGGTTCAGAAACGCTGCCGGTCATCATGGCTTCAAAGAGATGTTTGGTGGTCTCACGATCAAGCCGATTGCCCTGAAGCAGAATCGCAAAGATCGGTGTTGGATCAAAGGCGTCTGAAGTAGTATTCATGTGATTCTTCAACACCCTCTTTCGGTGGAAACATGGATGCCCATGGACTGCTCACTCATCATCTTGGCTGAATCGTACCTGCACCGCCTAGATCCGGTGGCGATTCCTCTTTCCTCCGACTGGGGGATTCGCTGGTATGGACTTGCCTATGCATTCGGCTTCATCATCGCATGGCTGCTCGTGCGTTGGATGGCAAGAACCGGCCGCTCGATCGTTCCAGCAGCAGCCGTCGGCGACCTCATGGTGTACGCCGTCGTTGGCGTTTTGGTTGGTGGGCGTCTGGGGTACGCGTTGTTCTATCAACCGGAATTGTTCGTTGATTTTTCGGCTTCCCCCCCATGGTGGGAGTTGCTGGCGATTCACCGTGGCGGCATGGCGAGCCACGGGGGCATTCTTGGTGTGTTGGTAGCCATGGTGATATTTGCTCGGAAACATCACCTGCCAGCCCTACACACAATCGATCTGATGGCCATCGCAGCGCCGCCAGGGTTGTTTCTCGGGCGACTTGCGAACTTTGTCAATGGTGAACTCTGGGGCAAACGGCTTGCAGATTCAATGCAGCAGAATTCACCGTGGTGGAGCGTCAAGTATCCAGAGGAGATTTTGAATGGCACAATCGATGTTTCAGCCGTAGCGCCAGGAATTGGTGGGGATACGACGCTCCACACACAGATTGTCACCTCACTTCGTGAGGGAGATCCGGTCGTGACCGAAATGATCATTGGACAACTGACGGCGTGGTGGCCATCACAACTCATTCAGGCTATGACGGATGGTCCAATACTGTTTGCCCTACTCGTCCTGGTGTGGTGGAAGCCTCGACGGCCCGGCGTGGTAGCCGGATGGTTCTTGGCTGGGTATGGCGTACTGCGGGTGCTGACCGAGGTGATTCGTCAACCCGATGAAGGCGTCGCATTGTTGGCGGGTCTTCAGCGCGGTCAACTACTCAGTGTGTGCATGATTATTGTTGGTGCTGCGGTCATCATTGTCTGCTCAAGGCGCCATGTTCACGCCATCGGCGGCCTGAACAACACCCGGTCGATCAACCCATAATCAACTGCGATTCGCAGCCATCGAAGTCCACTCCGCAGCGAGTGCTTCCAGCACATGCTTCAAGTTCAAACCGGCTGCGCACTGGTCCTCGGCCTCGGCAATCCGATCGATTGTCATACACAGGCGATCGAGTTTGTGTCCATCACACTCACAACGAAGGTTACGCCGCACATGCTGCAACATCACCCGAAACATCATTTCAGCACCATCGCGATTTGCTGCGTCCTTGCTGGCTTTTGGGTTGTCTTTGACAACAACCTTTGACCACGAGTCGATTCGTTCCGCCATACCGGTTGCAGCCTCGGGTGACCACTCACCACAATCAAGTTGCGTGAGTATTGGTGTCAATGATGGAATCCACTCAGACAATCCGCCACGCACAGCACGAGCAGCCATGCCCGGCGACCCATCACTGAAGTCAAGAATGGTTTCGAGTTCATCTATATTGATATCAATATCACCCGCATTAACCCAAGCATTCATGGAATCCAGATCGAGTGGCGCCAACCGAACATGCTGGCAACGACTCCAGATCGTCGGAAGAAGACGTTCTGGTCTGGAAGTGACGAGAAACAGGTAGGTTGATGGTGGCGGTTCTTCCAATGTCTTCAAAAGCGCATTTTGTCCAGGAAGATCCAACCGCTCCGCTTCATCAATGATGAACACCTTGGCAGGTGCCAGTGATGGTGTGCGATACGCCGCTGCCTCATGAATGCGCCCGTCGCTGGTGCGTCCACCAAGCACACACTCTCGAAGCAGATCAAGCGGGATATTCATCTGCTTTCGCTCGCGGAGGCGTGGGTTGTTACTGCTTGCAGCGAGTGTCCGGTCAATGATGTGCAAGTCCGGGTGTGAAGCAGATTCCAGAAGTCGAGCGGCCCGTGAGGTTCGTGCACCATCTTGTCCTATCGTGTCATGTCCAACCTCTGGATCAAGCAGGACCGAAGCCACTTCGCGGGCGAGCGTACATTTTCCAACGCCAGTTGGTCCAGAAATAATCCAAGCATGGTGCATACGCTTGGAGCGAAGTGCGTGCTCAAAGGTGGAGATCGCCGTGTCGTGGCCAAGAATGCGGTGCATGGAAGGTTGACAGTATCCCACGTTTTTAGGTGATGCGTTTTGGCACCATTTGGACGAGTGGTGTATCGCCGCCGGCACACTGCTCCGGCATTGGCAGCATCAACGACTCCACCACGTGTCCACGGGAAGATGGAATGGGCCGCTGCTGCGTGGACCGCCGGTTCGATCGTGGGCTGTGGGTCGGACCTGCCATGGTGGTTTTGGCTGGTGCTCATGCTGGCGGCGTCGCCGTGGCTCGTTGTGGCTTCCATGCGGCGCTCCGTGATGATGATGGCCCTTCTCGTGGCCTGCCTGCTGCTCTCCGCTGGTCGAGCTGCCCGCGCTACACAAGTGGTGTCATCCACCGATATTCGATGCTGGATGGGTGCTTCTCAATCTGGTCCCGCCCGCCTTCGGCTGCAAGTGGGGTCACGCCGCGGTGATGGACGACGTTGGTGCGTGGTCTTGGCGTGGAATGAGTTGGATGAGTTCAACCCCGTATTTGACACCGAAATTCAAACAAGTACAAATAGATGGCACACAGCCAGCGGTCAGGTGCTGTTGAAGGCTGACGGGATTGCACTCACAACAGGATCCACGATTGATGCATCCGGTCGATGCAGAACAGGGCTCGGACGCGATGACCGGTTGGCGACGTTTGAGGTGTTCGGTACCACCCACATTCAACACGTTGATTCGCCACCACTGTGGCGACGTTGGATTGATGGGATTCGGAGACGCGTGTGTGATGTGCTGAGTGCTCCACCACTTCATCGCGGTCATACCCGCTCGGTGGTGTCCACCATCGTGCTTGGCCACCGCGATGGTCTATGGAATGAAGTGTCGCGGCCGTTTCGAACGACCGGGACCGCCCACCTTCTTGCTGTCAGCGGGCTGCACCTGGCGGTGTTGTGTGGCATCGCTCTTACAGCATCACGATGGTGTGGGACATCGATTCGTCGAGGATCAATCATGGTGGTGCTTGTGACAGCGATCATGTTGGTGGTGGCACAGGTTCGAACACCACTGGCACGAGCCGGGCTGATGGTGCTGGTGGCAGCGGGTTTTTCAAGCCTTCGATGGCGAATGTCGGCCGGAAGCGTGCTGGCGCTGGCCGCGATTGCCATTGAGATCGAGAATCCTCGCGCGGTTGTTGATATTGGATTCCAACTCAGTTTCACCGTGGTAGCAGCCCTGATCTACCTTTTCCCAGCTTGGTCTCGTCGAGTTGCGGTTGTTGGCATTCAACGGTCGGCGTTTGTTGAATCCACCCGGGCTACAACAACAGCCTGGCTGGTCGCAACCCCGATCGCGGCACACCACTTCGGCATGTACAGCCTGCTCGGGATACCCGCGACACTATTGTTGTTTCCAATGGTCGCAGGCATTTTGGTGATTGGATATCTGCGGATCTTGCTGTCTGCATGGATATTTGCATCAGATGGAAGTGCTCATGTACTCAATGTGGTGGCGTCGGTACTGTGGGGTTCGGTGCTCATATTGGATCGGATGCCAGGGTCCGGCATTAACATCACCTCACCATCGTGGGCATGGGTGCTCGCAGCAGAGATGGCCGGGTTCGGCATCATGCTTGGAAACCGACGCACAACCCGACTTCTGAGCGGGCTTGGGCTTGTGGTGTTGTGGTTGGTTGCATCCACCACCTGATAGACCACTACAATCACAATCATGATATTGATGGTCACAACGATCGCCTGTGCGCAAACAATTCAACCACCAGAACCCATACCAAACATCACGGCGGTTCCTGCTCTTCCAGGCCACACCTATCGTGAGCCGGTACAGGTACTTTCTTTTCCAGGGGCGGACGACTCACTGGTAATCATTGAGCGGGCGGGTCGTGTTGTGGTGACGCCACTCCGCGGGGGGAACGATCACATTCTGCTGGACCTTCGAAAACACCTGACAACACGGAACAACGAAGAAGGGTTGTTGTCACTTGCATTCCACCCATCGTGGCCCCAGGTGCAGGAGGTGTACACCTATCGATCCATGAAAAACCCGCGGCGAACAGTGTTGTCGAGATTCACAGGATCAGAAGATGACCCCCAGATCGATCTGGATACCGAAGAGGTTCTTCTGGAGATCAAGCAACCCTGGGGCAACCACAATGGTGGAACAGTTCTGTTTGGTCCGGATGGCATGTTGTATCTGTCCGTTGGTGATGGTGGGAGTGCCGCGGACCCACATGAAAACGGGCAGAACATGTCGACCTTGCTGGCGAAGGTGCTTCGCATTGATCCAGCCAAAAAGAACGGCAAGCAGCCATATGTGATTCCCCCAGACAATCCGTTTGTCGGTACAGACGGCGTCAGACCGGAGATTTGGGCAACAGGACTTCGAAATGTGTGGCGGATGGCCTTTGATTCCAAGACAGGCGAACTGTGGGCTGGAGATGTTGGGCAGAACGCCTGGGAAGAAATCGACATCATCACACGTGGGGGAAACTATGGATGGAACCACAGAGAGGGCATGCACCCCTTCAAAAAGGGAACAGAAGACAATCCGGCGTTCATCAAACCGATCATCGAATACGGTCGCCGCGATGGCGGATCGGTGACAGGTGGTGAGGTATATCGCGGCGGAAAATACCCGTCGATGCAAGGTGTGTACATCTATGGTGATTACATGAGTGGCCGCATCTGGGGTGCGCGGCGGGATGATGATGGCGCGATTCAAACACGGGAGTTGACCGGCGAGAAACGACTGTTTCCGAGTTCATTCGGCGTTGGACCAAATGGGGAGTTGTACGTGTGCACCTTCAATGCGCCGTATCAACGAACCGGTCGAATCATGCGACTGGAAGCAAGTGGGAGCCAGACACCAAAAACCAAACCGAACCCCAAACCCCAGGAATCAGATCCCGGAACATGACCCCCGACCCCCGGAATCCGACCCCCAGAATCCGACCCCCAGAATCCGACCCCCGGAATCCGATCCCCAGAAGTGGCTACCAGAACACGGTTTCTTCACCGGCCCTGTACATCATCCAACACCCGGTCAATGACCGAGTGGCCCTGCAAGGCGATCCGAGGAATGATCCGCCCCGAGATGATGACGGTCGGAACCCGCTGGAACCGATCCCGCTTGAACTCCGCAACATCCTGATCAACGAGATTCTCGACACCCGCTGAATTCAGGGCTTCTGCGAAGCGCGCACCGTCGATACCGATCGTGGCCGCCTGATCAACAATGGCCTGCTGGCCCATGTCACCAAGATCAGGCCCATTATCAATGAGCCAGAACGCCATCTCAATGGCCTTATCACCACCACCCACGACTCCGGCCGCCTTCAGTGCTCGAGCGGCGAGACACGCACCAGCACGACTTTCCATTCGCGCTGGGAGATTCGGATTGCAGTCATGTGAGATCGGGTTGACGCGAAGTTCCAGATCAGTGAGACCGTTCTGCTCCTCCCACTCACGAAGTTCATCAAGGAACGTCTTGGTGTTTGGACTGATAAAATCGATGAATGCCACAATCTTCGGCGCGTTCTCCGTGACCGCCGACCGCTTGAATACCCGCGCAGCAGGTTGGACATTTCGAACGCGGCCATCTTTCCAATCAGCCACATACTTGTCGATACCGGTTGGCGGCACCACAATTTCCGATTCTGTCTGCCCCGCCGCAATCGCATCCGCCACCCGGTTGACAGTACGCTTCAGATTTGCTGGAAGCATGTGCCACTTCAATTCAACACCGTTGATGAAGATCATTGGTGTGTAGAAAAGGCCGAGTTCGACTCCGTCTGCGATGTCACCCTGCACCAATTCGAGCGTTTCGTCGCTGGTCATGATTTGGGTGAATTCCTGTGGATCAAAACCAAGTTCTTCCACAAGAGATGGGAGTCTTCCCCCTGGAAATTGACCCTCGTGATCAAACAACCAGCGATGCATTTCCCAGAACGCCTCTTCTCCACCAAGAATTCCAGCGGTCTCGGCGGCACGAGCGGCCCAACAGGCGTTGGCGTGCATATTGCGGCTCAGGTTCGGATTACAGTCGGTACACATTGGGAACTGTTTGATCGACATGGCCACATCGTCGCGCTCGGCAAGGACGGATTGAATTTCACGCTCGAACCTCTGACAGTCCGGGCACTGGTAGTCACTGATCATGACAACCTGGACAGGAGCGTCCTGATCACCCCACATCCATCGACTGGCAAGTAGATCCTTGGATGGAGCCTCAACAGGCTTGGAAACAGAGGGTTCCTCCACAGGGGCAACAGTGACTGTCGGAGCAGTTTCGGAAACAGGTGTGGAGTCGGCTGCCCGTTGTGCTACAAACGCATCTTCAAACTGTTCAGCTTCGGCGGCGCGCGATGTGCTCAAACCGATTTGCCCGATGCCCAATGCAATTGTCGCAATGGAGAAGGCCACAACACCACCAACAACAGCCCTCGACCCAACAGCATGTTGGTGAGCAACCTCAATGGTGATCCACAGACCAAAGTTACAGACATGGACTGCGAGGCAATAGGGGCAGATCGCACCATCAGCCACCATGATGAGAACGAATCCAAGACTCAACAATGCCCCTGCCCGGATGATCCACCGCAGCGAAGAAGAAACTCCGCTCCGGCTCAGTAGCATCGCAACCAAAAGGCCAAGGAACCAGGCCAGCCCGAGAAAGGACACAGGCCAGTTGAGCCACGGGATCCGTCCCCAAGGACCATTGGTGATCTGATCACAGGCGCTTTGGGGTCCACATCCCGGCAAAGAGTCACCGATCAAGCCGAGTTGTTTCAGGGCGAGCAGGCCGGAGAAGAAGATGGCACCAAGGACACACAAGAGGCCCAAATACCACCAAAATCCACCACTGGTCTGCTTGTTGTCATTGTTCATGTGAACATCATCCTCATCTTTCAAACTCCGCTCACCAACGCCACACGGGGGGTCTGTATTTCAACATACTCACCACATCACATGCGGTCCGGTGCCTCAATTCCAAGCAGATTCAGGGCATCACAAAGAACTCGCCCAGTGAGATCCGCTAGCCGCAATCTCGATCGTCGGAGGTCGTCCGTATCAGCCTTGAGCACCGGGCAGGCTTGATAGAAGGCATTGAACGCTTCTGCGAGACTTCGGGCGTAGGCGGCGATTCGGTGGGGCTCAAGCGTTTCGGCGGTGGCGTGGACGACACCATTCCACCTCAATAGAGCCAGCACCAATTGCCGCTCCACAGGCTGGTCGATCTGGAATGTGGCTCCAGCGCCATCATCTCCCGCTTTGCGGATGATCGACCGAATTCGGGCGTGGGCGTATTGGAGGTATGGACCAGTATCACCCTCGAAGGCGACCATACGATCGAGGTCGAAGACATAATCACGCACCAGGTCGTTGCTGAGATCGGCATACTTGACCGCACCAATGCCGACAGATCGGCCAATGGCGTCGAGTTCTTCTGGATCAAGCCCATGGGTCGGCGCGTGTGGATCCTTGGAACGCGTTCGAACCTCTTCTCGCCCCCGCTCAATCGCTTCGGTAAGCAGGCTGATTAGTGTGACATTCTTCCCACCGCGTGTCTTGAGTGGTTTTCGGTCACCACCAAGTACCGAACCGAATCCCGTGTGCGAGAATTGAACCACATCACCATCTGGCGTGGTATTCCATCCCGCAAGCGCTGCTGCATCGAAGACATCCTGAAAATGATCGTGCTGACGCGCATCAACGACGTAGATACACCGCGTGGCTTTGGTCTCCTGTGTGCGGCACCGCACAGCAGCCAGATCGGTTGTTGCGTACAGGAATCCACCATCAGATTTCCGAATGATCATTGCTCGATCGCGATTATCAAACCGCACAACCATGGCACCCTCGTCTTCACAACAGAGATTTCGATCCTGAAACCACCCCATCACATCCTGTAGATGATCACGATAAAAGGATTCACCCCGGTTGTTCTCTGGTCCCATGTCGACACCGAGCATGTCAACTGCTTCAGACATGGCGGCGAGCGTCACAGCAATGAGCGACTGCCAATCGGCGATCAATCCAGCATCACCAGCCTGCAGTAACACCAACGTTTCACCGGCAGCGGACCGTACTTCCGCAGCACCGGAATTCTGCGCTTCGAGTTCGGCGATGTGGTGTGGTCCAACCTGTTTGGAAACAGCCGCCTCCAACCCCCTGCTATCTGCTGTCGCCGCAGCCTGTACGGTGCGGTAGGCGGTATCCAGATCGGTCAACGTGAGCGCTGCAAGATCTGCCCCGTTGTTCCGCAGTTCACGCAGCACCATGGCGATAGGAAGTCCCCAGTCGCCAAGATGGTTTTCACGGTGGACGACATGACCGAGCCTCTCGAGAATGCGGGCAAAGGCGTCTCCGATGATGGTCGAACGGAGATGTCCGACATGCATCTGTTTGGCAACATTCACACCACACATGTCAATGACGACATCGCCAGCGTCTTCGTCCGGAACAACACCAAGGTCCGGTGTGTCCATCATGGTCACCGCATCGAGCAGGATGGATTTATCGAGTCGAATATTGATGAACCCAGGTCCGGCGACCTCGGGTGTATCTGCCAACCCATCAAGATCAACAGCGTCCACCAACGCCCCCGCGACTTCTCGTGGAGCGCGTGCAAGTCGTTTACCGAGTCCCATGGCGACATTGCACTGGAAGTCGCCGAGGTCTGGTTTCGACGCGGGGCGAATAGCCGGATCAGTTTCGGCATACTCCTGCCCGGCGACTGCAACAATGGCCTTGGTGAAAGCTTCAGTGAGACATTGGACAGGATCTGCGGGCATTGGTCGAGCAGTTTAGTGGCCACCAGAGCGGCCCGGGAGTTGGAGGGAGGGATCGATTATGATGGCCGGTCTCATGGCGAGTCCAACCACCGAACCAACGACGATGCTTGAGAAGACCGATCGATGCGGCGATTTGGCACATCGGCCGCGGGTGCTGCTTGGCAAGATGGGGCTGGATGGGCATGACCGCGGCGTCAAGTTGATTGCGAGAGCTCTTCGAGACAGCGGTGTACATGTGATCTACTCAGGGCTCTGGCAGACGCCACGAAGCCTCGCGATCTCCGCTCGTGATGAAGATGTGGACTGCATTGCGGTCTCCATGATGAGCAACTCGCACAATGTGCTGGTTCCCAATCTGATCGAGTCCTGCCGGGAACTCGGATGCAGCGGTATCCGGATCAATGTTGGTGGAATTATCCCCCAAGAAGATGTTCAAGGCATGCTCGATGCCGGGGTACATCGCGTGTTCCACACGGGAACCAGCATGCTTGAGATCGTCGAAGCCGTCGCAGACGCGGTTCAACCATATGAGCCGTCAGATTCAGATACCGCGAAGCAATCACAACTCGCCAGAGCCATCAGCCTCTGTTGTGAGGGACACACGACCGATCATCCAAAAAAGCGACCCGCTCGCATCATCGGCCTGACGGGTTCACCGGGCGCCGGAAAGAGCACACTTGTTGCTGCGATGGCAAGTGAGTTACATGCTCGCGGCGAAAAACTGGCCGTTGTCGCATTCGATCCAATGAGCCCGATTACCAGTGGAGCGCTGCTCGGAGACCGACTGCGAGTGGATTTCAACACTGTCGGCGAATCGGTCTTCTATCGATCCTTGGCGGTTGTCGGTGAGGATTACCAACACCTGCCGTCTATTCTCGATTTGCTCGGTGGTGCCGGATATGAGCAGGTTGTCGTGGAAACAGTCGGGTCCGGTCAGAGTGATGTTGCTATTCGCGAGCATGTCGATTCCACGGTTGTGGTCGTCGTTCCGGGCATGGGCGATGCCGTGCAGATGGACAAGGCGGGCATTCTGGAGATCGCCGACACCTTTGTTGTGAACAAGGCCGATTTTGCCGGCGAGGCCAAACTCGTGCGGGAATTGCTGGACATCGCGACAGGCCGTCCCATCTTCGAGACAATCGCGACGCAAGGTCAAGGCATCGAGGAATTGGTGCAACACCTCTTCCCCGCTGCCTCCTGATCTCCGGCGTACACTGCCAACACAATGGCAGACACTGCGGCGCCGACCCAACAGCACCACGAACCGGTTACCGAACTTGCTCGCGACCTGCGGCTCTTCGATGTGACAATGGTTGGTGTCGGTGCCATGATCGGTGCCGGTATCTTCGCTTTGACAGGAATCGCGGCGGGCAAGGCTGGACCCGGACTTATCCTCGCCTTCTGCCTCAATGGTGTTCTCACGCTCTGTACAGCGATGGTGTACGCCGAGGTTGGCAGCGCCGTTCCGGCTGCTGGCGGTGGGTATCTGTGGGCTCGGCTTGGCCTTCCCGGACCAGCGGCGTTCTTGACTGGGTGGATGGATTGGCTGGCCCACGCCGTCGCCGGGTCGTTGTACGCAGTGGTCTTTGGTGCCTATGTTGTCTGGGGTGCCCAGACGATTCTTGGGCTGGGTGAACCGCCGAGCGGCGCAGGGCACGGCGAAGGGATGGGCACGCTGTTTGGCATGCCCGCATGGCCGATTGCAAAAGGCTTGACGCTCGCG
>MPMD02072166.1_pt1 | contig 14477 bp, 18 predicted proteins | sample 1617291 | NCBI WGS metagenome assembly MPMD02 (sample SAMN05944810, study PRJNA350692) | marine metagenome | biome: marine; feature: ODZ; material: water; isolation source: 120 m water sample filtered on 30 um supor filter | place: Pacific Ocean | collected 2012-04-09 | depth 120m m | reverse complement strand
AGGTTTCGACACAGAATGGCGTGGGAAGAGTTAAGCAAGTTCCAGACAAAACAAATTTGCGACTTGGCTCGGCAAAGCCTTGCCCCTTGCAGAGTTAAACAAGGGTGTACGAAAAAGGCGACGGGCAAAAGGTTAAGCTTTTCTACATCCCTCCCCTACGGCCAAAGGCTTCCTTCAGACACGGTTTCGCCTTGAGCTTGCTCTGTAAAATGTGAGTTCGTTTAAGTTCGCGGGCAGGATTCTGAAGGGTTTTGTGTGCAAGGACCCCCCCACTGGACTTGTTCACGGAACACCTGTGTGGCGAGGAGCGCGTTAAAACCGTTGCCCAGCCCAGCTACCCAGCCCAGCTGCCCAGCCGAGCTGCCCAAGCTGCCCAGCCCAGCTGCCCAAGCTGCCCAGCATCGGACCTGGGTCCGGTCACTGGACAACCCCACCACATACTAGTACATGTCCAGCCTGGTGGAGTGGCAATCCGTCACTCCATCTCTGAGCCAGGGGTCATGCCAGCCAGGAGTCGCGAGTCCTGCCCCCAGCCTGCTCTCTGGGCTGCCTCCAGCCTGCCTCCAGCCTGCCTCCGGCCTGCCTCCAGCCTGCCTCCAGCCTGCGACCACTGCGTTTTCTTTGGGCACATGCCAAAAAGCTGTAAATCCTTAAGTGACGCCGACAGCTCCCAGGCTGCACGACAGCTCCCAGGCTGCACGACCGAACGACATCTCCCAGGCTGCACGACAGCTTCCGGGGCTGCAATTCTGGTGCAGTGTTAACTATAAATCCCTTACCTCGGAGGTGAAAACTTGGATTTTCACTACCTCACCTGTGGCCGGACGGGCAGGTGTCATCGTCACACAGTGCGGCGCCTGGCGCGGTGCGGTAGCTAGTGCTGCAGCGCTGCAGGCGGCAATGGCACCTTGCCAGGGGTGCGGCGCCCCGTCGCCCACATCCGCGTGCATCGCCTGCGGCGCTGCCTGGTGCCCGCCTGGGCCATCATCCTGCGGTGCGATCCCGGACGTACATTGGGTCGAGCACCCTGTAGCGCAGGCGGCGCTGCTCTGCCCGGATTGCGCTTTCTCCACCACCAGGCAGGCTTCGAAACAGGGCGGCACCACCGACTCCCTCGCGGGGCGCCAACGGTCCGAGGCCGCGGTTCTGATGGACTGTCTCACGGCCAAGCCTGCGCCTTACCCTAGCTACTCTGCTGTCCTCGCTCCGGTCGCGTAGTAGGCGCGAGTTTTCTCGATCACTGTGCGTGCACGTGCTTTCCTGTTGTGCCGGCAAAACGGTTGCGCGCTGGGTAGCGAGTCTCTTTCGCACAGCTTCCTTTCACCATGCATTCATTACTTCCCAGCTCTTTCTGCAGCAGATCATCGACGAGCTGGGAGGGGGGCGGGGGAAGGGGGCTTCGTGTAATGCTAGACAGCCGAAGTTCGCATCTCGAAGTGGAAGGACGCTTCTCGATCTAGACTTTCTCGTCTCCCTCCTCTACGCACGTTCGCAGAGACAGAGCTTCTGGTGGTCTTCCCGTGCTCCTGTGACGGAACTACATCGTTCTGCTCATACTGGCGCATCCGTATGCGCAGAGCGCGCATTTCCGCCGCGGTGGTGTTGCGCTTCCTGCGCTATGCTCAGCCGGTTGCGGGCTTCGGCGTTGCCAATTTTGCTCGCTTTTACTTCCTTTCTCTTGGTGGCAGGCCAGTTTTTTTACACCAAGCCTCTTGGGTTATCGCGCCATAGTAGTCAGACAGAGAAAGTGCTAACACAAGGCCACGGGATCCGTGTTAACACTTTTTTGCCTTCCTCATGTCTCCCCAAAGGCCTCTTATGGCCAACAAAAGTGCTAACACAAGACCACCAGTTCCGTGTTAGCATTTGTTTGCCTTTCTCTTGTCTCCCCTAAGCCTCTTATGGGCAACAAAAGTACTAACGCAAGACCACAAGATCCGCATTAGCACTTTTTTGCCTTTCTCTTGTCTCCCCGAAGGCCTCTCATGGGCTACAAAAGTGCTAACACAAGACCTCAAGATCCGTGTTAGCACTTGTTTGGCCTTCTCTTGTCCCCCCTGAGGCTGTTGATGGACAACAAAAGTGCTAACACAAGACCCATGATCCGTGCTAGCACTTTCTTGCCTCTCTCTTCTCTCCCCTAAGACCTCTTATGGGCAACAAAAATGCTAACACAAGCCCACGTGTTCCGTATTGCACTTGTTTGCCTTTCTCTTGTCTCCCCTTAGGCCTCTTATGGGCTGCGCCCTGGGTCGGGACGTACCGCATCCAGGGCCTGCCTGTACACCTGCGAAATCCTCTTTATACATAGTTTGGCCGTATCCTGGGTCGGGACGTACCGCATCCAGGGTCTGCCAGTACACCGGTGCAATTACGTTCCATGCTCAGGCTATGCCCAGGGTCGGGACGTACTGTATCCAGGGCCTGCCTATACACCTGTGCACTCCCCTTATGCATAGTTTGGCTGCATTCTGGGCCGGGACGTACCGCATCCGGGTCTGCCTGTACACCTGCGCAATAACATTCCATGCTTAGGCTGTACTCAGGGTCGGGACGTACCGTATCCATGGCCTGCCTGCTGCGCAATCCTCTTTTTTCTTCTGTATGTCTCCTTTCGTTCAGGGCGGCGGATGCACCTTTTTGTCCTCATCTCTTTCTGGTACCTTTTTGTCCTCATCACATTTTGGTACCTTTTGTCCTCATCACCTGTTGGTACCGGTCAGACATGCGACGTAGCGACTTTGCTTCCGTTACAAGTATGCCTACAGAATGCGGTGCATTCCTGGAATTCCAGTGTTAGCCACAAGACGGAATCTCCGGAATGCGTTTGGAATTACAGGTAAAATTGCAGTTATCCAGAAGAATGACCGGCGGTCAGTTTTTCACTGGGCGTCATTTCTCAGTGACACTTCGCTGGAATTGTGACCGTTCGTACGCCGGAAATTTAACCTGTTTTATGTCAGTCATCTCAGACCATCGCTGGTCCGGATTACCCGGTACAAGCAGCCACCGTTAGGTGGTGAAAGAAAGCGCTGGTTCTTTCACCCCTGCACCGCTCTGGACCGGCATTACCGGGCCGGTAGAAAGCCGAGCTCGTACCTTTTCTGCGTGAGTCAACTTGGTTGTCAAAATGATGGCGTTTTACTGGCCACTTTCTTCATTCATCTGTCCATGGACGGCTTTCCCCTTTAGGGTGTAATGGGTGGGTTGTATGGCCGTTTTGGGCCATAAATTGTTTTGTGGCCCACCCTTTCCGTTTCTGGTATCCCTGGTACCCCTGTCCCTGGTACCCCTGCCGTGTTCTCCCAGGCGCCCACGGCCTGCCTCTGCGCCTCTACCTGGGATTTTTCGTCTTGTTTTTCTTCATGTTGCCCCCAGTCACTCAATTCTTCTTCAGCTCTTGCTTTATTTCGGGTTATGTTCCTCGTCCTTCGTTGTGACCGCACCGCCACAATGCACTTTCCAGTTTCCTGGCATCTGTTGTGCACCACACGTTGCTCAGGTTTTGCGAGCAAGTTGATTAGTGGGGACTTCAGACCATCCCAAAATCATCGTCGCCGCCGGGCTTGAGAGCCGCGGGGGCAGATCATTATTGGCCCAGTAATTCTGCCAGCCTGGAAGTTTTGTGGCTCCGGTCGCCACCCTCACCCGTCCTAAGTGTGCTCCCCGGGCAACTTGCCGAATCGGATCAACCTACAGACGCGCATCCCTTCAGGCCTTGTGCCAGCTCCTCCGCACGCAGACCCAGAAGTTTCCGGCCTAGCGGAGACGACACTGGAGGAGCGGCGGCCCTCGGCCCACGTGCCCTTGGCACAACTGGAGCGGCCAAGCCCCTGTTCCACCACCAAAACCGCTGCATGCTGGCCCACATAACGGGGTGGTCCAGAGAAGCCCGTCAGGCAGCGACGGAGGGCTTGGCAACCACCCTCCGCCAGGCAGGTGGTGGCATGGTGTCGTTCTGGGTTGGGGGTAACACGGACAAAACAAAAAAGCTTCCAGAAGTCCCAAGGAGCCTCCAGGAACCTCCAGGAGCCCTAGGGATTCCTAGCGATTCCTAGCGATTCCTAGCGAGACCACAAGGCCGAGAGCCTCTCCCGCAGGTGCCCGCAATCGTGGGCACTCGGGGAGCCATCATAGGAAGCTTTTGCGTGCAGTTACGTTTTATTGTTTTTTCTATGCGATGCTGGTTCTTCGGGCGCATTCCCCCAGGCCGTTGGGGCCCTGAGGTCCGTAGTTAGCTAGTACGATCTCGTCGGTTCATCTGGCCTCGACTCCCTCCGCCGAATCGACTTGCCTTGTTTTGTCGAGGAATTCGCCTCGAGAGGCCAGTTGACAGGGAGCCAGTTGATCCGATACGACAGTAGCTGGTAGCTAGTAGCTAGTAGCTAGTGGCTAGTCGCCAGTAGCTACTAGCCAGTAGCTAGTAGCTACTTAGCAGCCAGCTGCCGCTAGAGAATGTCGAGATCAACTGGCCTCGCCTAACAGCTACTATGAATTACTCGGAATTACTTGGAATTCCGAGTAATTCCTAGTAATTAGCTAAGTTTGTTTCCAAGCTTCTAGCCTCCTAAAACCCTCCTTTTAGTCCCTAAAACTCCCCCTTTTTGCCTCCAGGCCAGTTGATAGAGAGGCCAGTTGAGCCGAGAGGATAATTAGTAGCAAGTAGCTAGTAGCTAGCCAGAGAGAACGCCGAGAATGTTACTAGAAGGTCCCTATAGAAGGTTGAGATTGGGTGGCTCTTTCGGTGTTCCGATGTTCCTTATTCGACTCGAAATGAGAAAGTGGATAAAAACCGGATAGAGGAGATTCTCGTGAGCAATTCTAGCCTAGTCTCAGGTCTGTCCGAGGTTTCTGGAGTCAAGTTTACCTGGAGTCAAGGTTTCCCAGAAAGTCCGAAAATAAAAACAAAACTTTTTTAAAAAACGATGTTCCGGTGTTCCTAGTGGCCTTTGAAAGGGCCATCCAGACAGGGTCGAAAGCTTGAGCCTGTAGAGAAACGTTCGCCTTGCGGGTACGCAGCAGAGCCATGTTCGCGTTGACCGTTCGCTCCTTGGATGGAAGCTGCCGCCACCTGGAGGTTGGCGCCGACACCACGGCCACGGGCCTCCGGGAAGAGCTCGAGCGGTCGCGGTCGCTTCCGACCTTCCACGAGGTCAAGCTCTTCTACGGCACTCAGGAGCTCAGGCTCACCCGCATGCAGGAATATGGTTTATGGGATAACTCGGCTCTCATCTCTCTCGAGAGAAAAGTGGATAAAAAACATGATGGAACTGGTTCTCGTGCGTGTTTCCTGCCTAGTCTCAGGTCCATACGAGGCTTCCAGAGTCAAATTTACCTGGAGTCAAGGTTTCCAAGAAAGTCAGAAAAAAACAAAAAAAACAGAAATTCTAGTTATTTATGGGTAGCTACTAGCCTGTATGCTACCCAGCAGGGACGACACCCCGGTGGCGCTCGAGCTGCAAGCCGTGGACACGCTGTCGCCGGCCAGGATCGTCGCGAAGATCGTAGAGATCTGGCCCCTGCCCTCTGCGAGCAGCTCCTCCCTGGAGATGCTGGACGAAGCGATTGCGCGGCTCGGGGATTTGCGGGACCTGGCGCCTGCCCTCTGCGAGCAGCTCCTCCAGGTTATCCGACATGGTGGAATCGGGCGGCCTTCCGAGTTGGCGGAGTCTTTCGGGCGAGCCTGTGGCGACCCCACGCCCTACGTCCCGGAGCTGATGGCTCTGCTTCGGAGCGGCTTCCCTGAAGAGGCGGTCGTTGCGCTGGCCGAGATCGCGAATCGGTGCGGAGAGGCTTTGCACGACCATTCCACAGAGATCTCCGACTTTGCATCACGGTGGCTCAACAATTTTGTTGATGATCAGGATGCTTGTCTTTATGCATATAATCTGAAACTCTCCGTGGCTGCTTGCCAACTGCTCGCTGAGTGTGGCGGAGCTGCGGAAAAGTCGCGGCTTCATGACCTAGCAAACAATGGTTACAACACGGATCTCCGTAAAGAGGCTGCAGCTGCTCTGGAGCGGATCGCCACCCGCGAGGACGAGGCCACCGGCCTCGCGTCACAGGCTGCTGCAGGTTCGGGTGTCAACACGGGCGCAGCACAGGCAGGTGCTGTGGTCAATGCCGTGCGACAGCCATGGCTGGGAGCTGCAGGTGCGGCTGAATCGCAACGAGACGAGGCCGAGCAGGAGGTTAAGATGCGGCTCGCGTTGCAAATGGACGAGGAGCAGATTCACGAAAGGGAGAGTGCGGATCTAGCCGAAGCGATTTTCAGAAGCAACCTCGATGCAGCCGCCATCGACGGCTCCACAGGTCAGTCAAACGAGGTCGAGTCCAAACTTTGCATTGGCAACACTGATACTCAAGATGTGCCGAAGCAAACGGAGAGTGTGGCCATGTCGTCCAGTAGTGGCGTTGCGCCGACATCGTCTATGTCCTCACAATCCTCGAGTGTGACCGAGGTCGTACCAGGTCAAGCATCGTTGCTGAAAGTGACGCCCCACATGGTCGACAAGAAAATGCCAAGCATCGGCACAGTTGTCCATGACAACGGCTGCACTGCATGCCGGAGCATGGCGCGCGGCAGTGGATGCAAGTTTGGAGCCACCTGCGAATTTTGCCACGGAATTCACGAACCTGCAGAGGCAACTCGCCTCGGAGGTAGACGCAGACAGCGCAACGTGAAGCGCACTCAGGCTCCGACTTGGTGTCGACCTGCCACACCAGATCCTTTTGAGGAGCCCTGAGAGCAATTTGCATTGCTGTTCTGGCTGCGCATGTTCGTGCCTATTTTCGAAGGGTGGGCTGCAGCTCAGCCAAACCGCGCGACCGAACTGGCACGCGCGGGGTGCGCAGTGAGCAGCTCCATCGCTTCTTGTTTTTGTGCAGCTGCCGTGTGGCGCCTTTTGCACGCTGAGCAGCTGGTCCGATGCACAGCGAGACGCGTTCATTGGCAGCATTGCTTTTGCGTGTGCTCGCACTGTTTCGATACATCTTTTTTTGTCGCCGTGCTGACCGCATGCCTATCGTCACTCTGCGACCTCTCGTAATTCGAGACCCCGAAAACGCCAGTGGTTTGTCCCCGAGCCGCTTCGAAACTCGACCCAGGAGCTCCCGGAACAGTCTCTCCAGACTTCTCTTGGGCACCGCCTTCGTCGGAATTACGAGGGGTCGCAGAGCACAAGCGACCGAACCGGCACGCTCGTGAGATTGAACAAGCGGCGTTCATGTCGCGAGGTCTTTGTCCAGCTCTCCGTGCATCAATTCTGCGTTGGCGACGGGCTCGCTTCTTGCCGTCGCCACTCGAGTTTTGTACATGGCACTCGCTATTAATTACGCGGGCCCCAAATTGGGACGGCCCAAATTACTTGACATCGGCGTCTCGAGAAATAAGCAAATGTTGTTCTTCGTCAATGTTTTAAAGGCAGAGTCGGCTCGGCCGAATTAAAAACGAGCGGAATTCATGATGATCTTGATTAATAATGAATGGAATGAATAGTGAATAGTCCATGCGCGCACGACTGCGTCGAGATTTCAATCTTGACCCGAAGTGTGATTTCTGGGGGTAAAACATTGCACGTGCAGCTCTGAGCCAAGTTCTGAGCGAGTTTGGAATTCAGCGCGTGAAAACTTCAAGCCCCGAAACGCACTTGAAGGAGTCAGTCCAGTAACAGCTCGCACCGAGTAGGATTGAGTCAGGGCAAGCTTCAAGCGAGGTTGGGAGTCACCCCCATGAAGAGGTTAAGTCCGAAAATGCCCATAAGGACGTCGAGCAAATTACTATACTGTCGGATCAACTGGCCTCTCTATCAACTGGCCTCAGGGCCAAAAGGGGGGGTTTTAGGGACTAAAACGGGGGGTTTTAGGAGGCCAGAAGCTGGGAAAAATCGAGTTATCCTCGAAGAGCACTACATTTTTAATGTAGCAATTCCCCCAGAGGTCGAACGAGAGCAGAGTTATGGACCATGATAATCGTAGTCCCCCCCTAACCTTCCGTACCTACCAGATCCTACCAGTCCCCGAGAAGGTCGACAAATTCGAGTACGTATTTCTTACATGCTGTGGGGGGGCGTGTGCCCGGGCTCGTCAGGCTTGGTCGTGAAGTATAAAGGCCCCGACACCAGCAAGGTCACATCGGCTGCAGCAAGGTCACGGCCTCGTCGCAAGCCATGCAGACGCCTGCTGGTGTGAGATACTTCGACGGCTGCCTGCGAAGGTGCGGCTCAGTGGAGGGGGTCGCGAACGTGCCCAGGTTGGGCAACCAGCCGCCCACAATGACGCACAAGTACGGCACGAGGATCGAGCCTGCGTTCGGCAACCGCTTCCTGGACAACGGCTACGGCGACAAGACGATCAACCCGGATTACTAGTATCGTGTAACGAATAGGAACGGCATGGATGTGACCTTAGCCAAGTCCACGGTTTGGACCATGAAGTCTCTGTATGCCAAGGATCAGCTCTGCCAACGTATCGCCTGGAGCCTCCTGCAGATCTTCGTAGTGAGCTCCGAGAGCTTCGGCGATGAGAAGTACTCAGAGATGCGGCTGAACTACGATGATATCTTCTTACCACCGCGGGGTAATTAGCCATAACTCCCTCCCAGAGCCATTCGGCTCTGACGAGTCGGGCGGGGTGCATGAAAGTTAGCGGGGACCACACCCCCAGCCATGTTTCTCGAAACCGATGTTTCGTGTTGAGTTTTGTCCTTATGGCTCGGGGCTCGCGACAAAAATCGTCAGAAACAATATTTCTGATGTTCTTGTGAAAATATTTGCTAGTAATTTCTTTATTGGCCGAGTTATTAATCACCCTTGGCCCACCTCTCAGCGTCGGCTCTCGAAGCTAATTGGCGCTCAACTAAAATAATCAGATACCATATGCTTGATTTTCCGTTGAAAACAAGTGGCACCAGTGCCTTAGCTCACACGAAGCCTGCCTACGCACATATTTGATGTTGAAATTCTTTCAACATTCAGGGCTTACAAGGAATTGCTACGCTTCATTGTCTTGCATCGTGTCGCAACGCTTCAATGTATAGCAAAATGTCTTGCCAGGTGTCGCTACGCTTCAATGCTTGCATTGTGTCGCTATTCTTCAATGTGTTGCATCAATGCTTGCATCGCGTCGCAACGCTTCAATGTCTTGTGTCCTGTCGTTCGCCTGTTCGAAATTAGGAATTGGCATCTTTGGCATGTTGATGCAAACAATTTGTTTGGTGCGCAACGTTGTCTTTGCAGCGATTTTCGTTTCAACAGGGTGTTGTTTCAACAACATTTGCATTCGTGAAGGCGCATTTGGCCGGAAGAACGCGCGATAACATTGCGTGTTCCTGTGAATTTCTTGGGAATCCTAGCGAACCTATCCGGTTCCAACGATCAGTCGATCAGGGTATTGCGAACCTTTTGGCGTGTAGTGCCATTTGGCGCTTGCAGAGAATTGCTCACTTGATGTGGTTTCTAAATTGCGCTTTATTCGCACAGCAAATCGTCAGATGGCTTGTTTGCGTCACATTGACGAGGCTTGTTTTGTGATTGGCTCCTTGGACCTGCTTCGATTGTGCTTTTATGCAATTGCTTTGATTCTGCGTTCGAAATTGTTGCATGTTTCGATTGTGTAACATTTGCGATGTTTGTGATTAGCCCCGTAGACCTGAATGACAGGTTGTGAATGGCCCTGTTGACCTGACTGACAGGTTGTGAATAGCCCCGTGAACCTGACTGCCAGCTTGTGATTAACCCCTTGGGCCTGACTGACAGGTTCCAAATCATCAATCGCCACATGCGCCTTGACTGACAGGGCTGAGTCAATGAAGTTGTATGTTGATTCGCTGGAAAAATACAGCAGGACCTTCTCCGAACCAGCTGGAGCTACAGACACGGAGTCCGTGCCTCTCCGAAATGGAGCCTCCGAACATCTCAACGTGTTGATTGAAAAAAATAAGGAATTGCTAGGAATTCCTGGATTCTTTGTAAATGCTAGGAATTACTACGAATGATTTCGGAAGACTAGGTATTCCTCGGAATTAGAAGGTTCTTACTCACTCCGCAACGCACGTGCCAGCCTCTCGCGTCGCACTTGTGGTGGTGGCTCCACTGCAAGGTGTGAGAATCAATGAATATCGATGTTCTGACTTTTTGAGCAAAGTCAACGAAATTCAACACGAGTTTCAAATGATTTTCATTTAAAAAAACAACATGTTAGGAATTTCAACATGATTTGTATTATCATTATCCCAGATAATTGGTCACTAAGGCTTTCGAGCTCATACACCAAAGGTGTGAGAATAATTAGTTTCTTTGTTGCGGGATTACGCAATGCGTTCGGTAATGTCGGGGACCTCATTCTTGTGGTGCCCACGAACCCAATGTAGGAGTTACACGCTATGCGCTGCCTAAGAAGCCGCTATTAACTAGATAGACCCTGGAAATTCTTAAAGAAATTCTGGATCTTTAGGATCTCACATTCAGGGTTTTGAGAGGCTTCCCCAAGTCCCCAGGTCCCCAGAGAGGCTTAAGAAACTCCAGGAGAGCCCCTGGGATTCTTTTTGAAGGATTCTTAGCGAAATGTTGTGGTGTAACTCAGGGTAACTCTGGGTGAGCTGAGGCCTTCCAGAGGCCATTTTGCAGCAGCTTTAAGTGGCAGAAAGCCTGAGAACATTGTAGAAGATGGTAACTCTCGAAGTTTATACTAGTTGTTGCTGATGGGGAGCTACATGACCAACCAGAAGAGCTCCTCTTGGAACTACGGCCCCCCGCACCTAACCAGAGACGAGGGATCTAACCGCGACCGAACACTAGCGACACCAGCTGTACGAGCCTCTCCAGACTCTCCGAGGGAACCCAGGGGGTTAGCCCCCCTAGGCTCCCAGCGGGCCCTGGAGAGAGGCTCTTACAGCTGGTGTCGGTAGTGTTTGGTCGTGGTTAGATCCCTCGTCCCTGGTTAGGTGCGGGGGGGTCGTACAACGGGCTGAGCCCAAACGAGAACTCACCATCGGCGTTGACGTTCTGAACGAGGACGGATCTCCGATTCACCCGGCCGCTTCCCTAAGAAAAGCACCGATTCCTATCCAGCATAGTTTCCCAGCCGCGCACGCGCACACTGGAATCCAGATGCGCAGAGCGCAATGCCGCCGCGGTGTCATAGGTTTCTCCGGTGGTTTGCTCATCTGTGTTGTCGCGGCGCGATTTTAGCATTTGGCGCTACAAAAGTACTGGTTTCAGCGATTTTCGTTAAATTTGTATTGGAAACCAATGTTTCTTGGCCAGATGTGCGCCAAATGCGAGCCACAGCGATAATCTTGGTCCTCCAGGAGGCCGCCAGATAGCGCCATTTGAGCAACCATGCGCAAAATGTGACGGGACGAGTTTCTGGAACAAGTTCAGAACGTTTTACCACGCAGCCTCGACATTTTACTATGCAGCCTCGCAATTTCACTACTTGCAGCCTCGACATTGGCCAACGCACAGGCGCATTTGTTCGGAGGCGTCGCGTCATCTGACCGCAGCGTGGCTGTGCCTACGTTGTATGCCTCGAAATCGCGCAACGCTGCGGCATACGAGGTGTGCAACTTGCGGGTGGTTGACTGGAAAGCTATCTACCGACGAGCCGCTCTGCTACGAATGCTACAATTCCGCCATATGTCGAGACTGCACATATTTGTTGCCTGGCTTGGGTCTGCGCTGCTACGACTGCCCACACTGCCCCAGCACATCGATCGCAGCTTACAACCTTTGTTGGCACTCCTTGACCACACCGGTGGAGCCAGCGACGCAATGTTCAGGGTCGGCAAGTGCCCATCCGAAAAAATAATTGGAACGACGTCGAGTCCAACGCCGTGCATTCGCGGCATGGTGCCGATCAAGTAAAGCTCTGCGAGCTCAGCAGTGAAGTCAGTGTCGGGCCAGAGCTTGTGGTTCGTTGCGGTTTCGCTTGCCGGAACGGAGTCCAGAGCTGAGCTGGGCGCGTTTCTAGCCAGCCAGCCAGCCAGCCAGTCAGCAGGAGTCTCCAGGAGTCTGGCAGGCTGCATTCTGGCACAGTCTGGCAGGCTGCATTCTGCCACGGTCTGGCAGGTTGCATTCTGCCAGGCTGCATTCCGGCTGGCTGTATTCTGGCTGGCTGTATTCTGGCACAGTCTGGCAGGCTGCATTCTGGCAGGCTTTCCGGCTGGCTGCATTCTGACAGGCTGCAAGCTGATTTCGCCTTGGGTTTCTTTACCAACTACCTCTGCGGCGCCCAGTGCGTGCAAGCGGCCTCTCGACAGCGTTTCGACAGCCTCTCAACAGATCGCTATTGTTATTGGCATTGCTGTTGCTATTGTTGTTACTGCAACCTCTGGCGAGCCCAGTGCGTGGAGAAGTCGGTTTTGTTTAACAAAAAACACTGGAATTTCAATAATTTTTCTCCCAGCCCCCTGGGTTTCTTTACCAACCACCCGGGGCATTGCTTCTCCAGCCCAGTCCAGCGTCCAGCCCAGGCCAGTCCTGCCCAGTCCAGCCCAGTCCAGGCTTCCAGCCTGGACTCTCAGGTTGCGGGATCTGGACACTCTGCCTCTTGTCAAGTGGGTCTCCACGAGGAGACTCTTGACAAGTGATGTTGTCAGCAGCTGAAGTTCATGCAATTTGAGTGAATCTCAAACTTGCAAAACAACTACACACTATGGAAAATCGAGATGGCACGATTTCGCCAGCAAGAAGCTTATATGTGGTACGCGCCGCAGGCCGAGGCGCCGAGTCGTGTCATGGCCATGCTTCAGGCGGTGCGGAGCACGACTCTCGTGAGGAGCGCGGTGCTTCTGGCGCAGCGCGGCATGCAGAAGACGGCCGACGACCTCGGCGTGGTTGCGCCTGGCAAGCCGAGCGGCGGTACCGCTTAGGACTTTTCTAAGGTCACCTGTATTCTAACTAAGGGTACCCTTCCGACCTTACTTTCTCGACTCGATTCTTGACAATTTGCAGCCCCTAAGCCTGAAGGAGTACGAATCCCCTTTGGACCTTAATCCATGACCTTACGACAGGAATTTGACGGTGCCTTTGAAGTCGTAACGTTCTGCCTCATCGTTCTCATCCTGCTCTTCACCTGCTTGGGCCTCGCAAGCGTGGCGCGCATGGTCGTCGATGGCTATGGCGATCAAAAGCCCGATGGCACTTCTGAGAGCATTCCACACGCATCGGTCGCTCGCCCCGGGAAGGTCGACATGCCTCGGCCCTCGCCGCCCCAGCTCCCACGACGGATGCAGCAGCAGCTGTCGTTGTGCCCAGATTTGCTCGTCCCTGAGGGCTACCAAGCTGTCCTCCACATACCCTGCTTGTCGTCAGTGGTACTTGTCGCTCCCGGGAACGAGCTCGAGTTCCAGATCTTTGACGAGAAAAGAGCACCAATTCTGGGATTGCGTGCCCAGTGGTCGTTATTAGCTGGGTTCAGTACCTCGGACCTCCGGGACCCTTCTCCTTCCCAGATTCTCGGGACCTCCTCGAGGTTCTCGGGAGGACTTTCCTCGGCAGAGAGAGACCCCTATAGGGAGGATCCCCTAGGGTCCGGGAGGATCCCCTAGGGAACCCCCCCCCTCTCTCTCTGCCAAGGAAGTCCTCCGAGAACCTCGAGAAGGTCCCGAGAATCCGGGAAGGAGAAGGGTCCCGGAGGTCCGAGATAATGAACCCAATTAATAATGACTACTGGGTATTGAAGTCTGCAAGGATGGCTCTTCTCGCCGCAGAGAACGGCTGGAGCTCTTTGAGTGGACGAATCGCCGGCGCTTAGCCTCATGCCAGGTCATTGCGAGCTGCGCTCAGCTGATGTCGGCCAGTGGCGAGGTTCGCGCGCGCGTGCGCCAGGAAGCATCGGGTTTCGCGGCATCACCCTCACCAAACGTGACAGAGCCTGTCGCGACCAAGCTTCTCACCACCACACCTCCCCCGACGACGGAGCTTGTCGCGACCACGCCTCGCACGACAGAGCCTGCCGCGACCAGGCCTCGCACGACAGAGCCTGTCATGACCAAGCCTCTTACAACAGAGCCTCCCGCCACGGAGCCTCTCGCGCGGAGCGCGTTACCGCCAACTGCCGCGACCACTGCAGATTCTACCTACCTCGTCTCAGCCGAGGTCTCTGGACAAACCTTGTTGCGAATCCAGGGGTGCAACACCAGCCACGAACGCGGTCTCGTCGCGACCAGCAACAATTGCGCCTTGGCCGCATTTACCGAACATCGCGGTGAGACTCAGAATGGCTTCAAGTACTCTGAGGAGGCTAATAATCGTCCCCCGGAGGCTAACTTACCGTCCCCCCCCTTCTCCTCGACCCCCTAAACTGTCTCGAAACTCGCTCCAGAAGCTTCTGGACCCTCTCCCCGAGACTCTTCTGGGCGGCGGCCGAAGGCCGCCACCCAGAAGAGTCTGGATAGAGGGTCTCCAGAAGCTTCTGGAGCGAGTTTCGAGACAGCTTAGGGGGTCGAGGAGAGGGGGGGGACGGTAAGTTAGCCT
>MPMD02373589.1_pt1 | contig 14482 bp, 7 predicted proteins | sample 1617291 | NCBI WGS metagenome assembly MPMD02 (sample SAMN05944810, study PRJNA350692) | marine metagenome | biome: marine; feature: ODZ; material: water; isolation source: 120 m water sample filtered on 30 um supor filter | place: Pacific Ocean | collected 2012-04-09 | depth 120m m | reverse complement strand
GGAAGCTTAAGCTTGCCTGCTTTTTTTGCATCACGGTAGCCATCGTATTTGCGAGAGTCTCCTTCATTGGCAGTGAGCAGAAAGGTATTCCCTTGATGTTCAAAAGCTACGATGGCATCGGGTTGATAGAGGCCCCAGACAGGAGCAGGAGCGATTTGAATTGCTGGTTCTTTGTTGTCGCTGCCATCCCGATCACTCACATCCAGCCCATGATTGTCCTGGCTGTGATCTTTCAGGCCGCAAGAAACAATATTCTCTATGTGGCCTTTCTCAATATCCAGAACGGCGATCGCGTTGTTCTCCTGGAGGGTGACCCATGCCTTTCGCCCGTCTGCAGAGATGGCGATGTACTCTGGCTCAAGGTCCTCGGCCACAGTTGCAAGGCGATCGGGATGTTTTGTACTGGGGCCGGTAATACGTACGCCGCGGGCGATCAGTTCATCCCGTTGCGGGTCGAACTGCTCAAAACCGGCCGTTCTTACTTTTGGGCCTCCCTGGGGTCGGGTGAAATCGATGATTGAAATAGAACCGTGCGGATCCTGGCTATAGTCCTCGTTCGGTTCTCCCTCGTTGGCAACCAACACGGTATTGCCGTCCGGTGTGACTGCGACCATGTCGGGGTGGGCGCCCACTGGAACTCGCCACAATTCTTTCCCGCTCTTTAGGTCAAAAAACACACAAGATCCAGGTATTGTCTTTTGTGGTGGGGCGACTGCTACCACGACAAACCGATCTGTAACCACGACGCTCGTCGGTTTTCCAAGCGACGAGACGTCCAGTATGGCGATTCTTTCGCCCTTCTCGATATCGAGGACATCAACGCGACTCTCTGCCGCGTTACTGACGTATAAACGGTTGGTGCTTGGCGAGTGGACAACCACTTCTGCTGCCGACTTATCGAAATGCCCATGCGAATGGGTCCAGAGGCGGTGAAGCACAAGCTCCTTCTGCCCAGTTCGAGCCCGGGCAGTCTCGGGCGTGGCAAAGTAAAATAATGAAAGCACGACCAGAGTCAGGAGACTCCATTTCGATGAAATTGTGGTCATGCTTTCATCTCTTGAACAAGAACGGTTTTGAGGCAGGGCTTCCTCTCGGTGAGCGCTTTTATTCTAGACAAAAAGGTCCAATATTGGAACCCTTATTGCCCGGAAAACCCTTATTGCCCGGAAAAAAAGGAGATGCATGGTCGCTTTGCTAGAAGATGATTGGCGGAGCGGCTCATAGTGGTCCGCGGCTTAATCCGCAAATGAATCCTTGCGAGCATTTTCTTATTTTTTGAGAGACTCCTGGGACAAAATAAGATGAGCAACTTAATGTGTGATTGTGAAGAAGGTGTGGAGGAAAAGATGTTAAAGAGATGGATTCTCTGTTCGAACGGTTCTTTGGAAATGATTGGTTCGAAGAGCAGTTTCCCATACTCTTTGCTCCTACGGAATATCTTTCCAAATTGGTGATTCGCGGTGTGCTTCCTTTAGATACTGGGATGCTTGTTTCACAATCGCGGGTTTGATGGTCGCTAAATCCTGCGATTCGCCAATGTCGTCTTCGAGATCGTAAAGCTTAATCTTGCCAGAGCCGAGTGGGTTGCGAATTGCTTTATAGCGCCCGAAGCGGACTGCCTGGCGAGGTTGGCCACCGTGCAATTCCCAGTAGAGATAGGGGTGTTGCTCTTGCTTTGTCGGTTCGTCGAGTAGGGTCGGCACGAGACTGATACTATCGAGGGCCGTTTTGGGTAGCGGTTGGCCGGCGAGTGCCGCAAATGTCGCAAAAAAATCACCGAAATAGGCGATCTGCCCAGTCGTCTGATCGGCCCCGATGGTGCCCGTCCACCGAGCGATTAGCGGTACCCGGAGGCCCCCTTCGTAGAGACCGAATTTGCTCCCCCGCAATGGTCCGGCGGCTTGGAAAAAGTTCGGATCGTGGCCCGCTTCATTATGGGGGCCGTTGTCCGAAGTAAAAAAGATCGCGGTCTGTTTATCGATTCCCAGTTCAGCGAGCCGGGAGACAATTTGCCCGACCCCCGAGTCGAGTCGGCTGATCATGGCCGCCTGCCCCTTGTTTTGCGCGGTCCAATTCTCGTCGGCATAGCGGCCCAACTCGGGTACTTCCGTGCCATTGCCTGTGAGCTTGCGGGCCTCGGGATTGGCGTGTGGGATTGTGGATGCGAAAAACAAAAAGAACGGTCCCTGTTTATGATTGTCGATCCACTCAAGCGATTTTTCAATGAACAGGTCATGACTGTAGGCCACTTTTTTCGTAGCCATGCCCCCCACAAATCCCGCATAGCCCGGGGGAACTTCCTGGACAACATTTCCCAAAGGGACCTTTTTGCGATTTTGCCAGAGGTAGGTTGGATAGTAGTTGTGGGCTTGGACGCTATTGAGATACCCGTAAAAGTAATCGAAACCCTGATCTTCAGGTCTTCCACCCGTTTCCGGAAGATCTCCACCGAGGCCCCATTTGCCAATCATCGCCGTGGCATAACCGGCTTGTTTCAAAACCTCGGCGATTGTCACGTCCTCAGGCCGCAGGGTCTGTATGTCTGGCGGAGCGTTATCCCGAACGCGGCAGTGGCCCGTATGTTCGCCCGTAAGCACCACATTGCGTGAGGAGGCGCAGAGGCTTGCACCTGCATAAAACTGCGTGAACCGCATCCCTTCGCTGGCGAGTTGGTCGATGTGAGGAGTTTTGATCCGCCGCTGGCCATAGCAGCCGAGTTCGCCGTAGCCGAGATCGTCCGCCACAATGAGAATAATGTTTGGACGGCTACCGAGAACGGATGCCGCTTGGCCAAAAACGGCCGAGTCGGCAAACAGAAAAGGACCCATCCAAGCCAAGAACAGCAGGTGTTGCCATCGCATGATCGGTCTCCATTTCTCTATAGGCTGATATTTTATGTCGGCCAGATGGCCCGGGAGGCATTCCAATGCTCCGTTCGCAGCAATTAATGTTCCGCAGGCGCTTTGCCAATCGAAAGATCTTCTCCCCGATCGACGATGACCTTGCGAAGCCAGGATTCGTCGTAGCCAACCTCTGCCGGAGGTCCATCCTTCCCCTTCCGATAGCCATCGATGTTCTTCGTGAGAATATCGTCATACAACTGTCGCCAGCGTTCGAAGAGGGCATTGCCGGTATTGATCCCGTACTCGGTAAGAAACTGCCGCATCAGCCCCTCGTCGATGTCGTTGAGCGCGAGTGCCATCTTGTCGATTTCCGGCATCATTTCCAAATAATAGCGTTCCTGTTCTCGTTGCACTTCGAGGATGTCGTCGATGACCCGTGAGTAACGTTCGTAGGCATAATTGGAAACCAGATTGAAAATCCACCAGGCGCTTTCGCGCGAAATATTTTCATAGCTACCCGTTTTGTATGGTTTTGGAACATCAGTGATTCCGACGTAGAAGGGTGCAAAACAGGAGGTGAAGGCATCATCCGGTGTGTACCAGTAGACGCCACCAATCGGGTCGGGTAGCCAATTGCGACTCTGGGCGATCCAGACGCAGGCAGCCTGTTGGCTTGAAATGGGGCGTTCCCAGGCATAGTTCTCACCATCGATCTCAAACGTCAATCCGCGATATCGGTAGGGAGAAGAGAACGGACCGGCACCAACCCCTTTCGTCATGTCCCAGGGGGTTCCCTCGTAATGGTCGCGCATCAATTGCATGATGTCATATACAGAAAGTTTCTCGTCCGGAACAACAAAGAGCGGATATGGCTCGGCCCCTTCCACGACACGATAAAAATCACTCGAGAAATTTTTGCTCGGTGCTGCGCGGCGGAAAATACTCCAAATGCGACCGGCACAGGCTCGCTGGATGAGTTTGCTGATGTTGGGATGGTAGGCATCGCGGAAACTGAAGGGTTTGCCCGATTCGGGGTCGTAAAATCCCTGCTCCACAGCAAAGCTCACCACATCATCTGAATAGAGCCAGTTTTCGGGATCATCGAGTGGAAAACTCGTGATGCGGCTCATGTTGGCGTGGGCCGAAATCGCACCGTCTGGAATGCGTGCGGCGACCCAGACAGCCCCTTTTTCTTCGCCTTTGGCCATGATCTCCATCAGCCAGACTTCATTCTTGTCTCCGATGGAGAGTGTCTCGCCTGTACTGCCGTAGCCATACGTCTGCATCAGTCGGTCGATTTCGACAATCGCCTCCCGAGCTGTTTTGCTTCGTCTGAGGCCCAGAACCATCAAACGATCGTAAGTGAGTGCTCCCTCATGCTTGTTGGTAAGTTCCACTCTTCCATTGAAGGTTGTTTCTCCAATGGACACCTGAAACTCGTTAATATGATTGAGCACTTTGTACGTGGGACCTTCCCACTCGGTGATGGCGGGATGCACGCCCTGCTTTTCCGTTTGGTCCTCTTCGTCTCCTTCTTTTTTTATTTTCGGAAACGAGAGAGATAACTGCCCGGCCCCGGTTCCGTCGACTGAAAAGGTGACAAAAACAGATCCGTCCGCCGAGGCACCGCGGCTGACCAGGATGTTGGTGCATGCGTCTGCGGCGGCCAAGAAAAAGAATGCAGTAAAGAGCGGGGCAGCAAAAAGAACCAAGACAAAAAGAATGGTTCTGCGACAGCTTCGAATAGACATAGTTCTCATTTCCTGGAACTTGGCGGGATGGCGGGCCGGCTTGGGTTGGGGAGAGGTTGGCCCGGTAATCTTTTTGCAGAGGCTCCAACATCGCGGGTTAACAATAGGTGGGATCTTGCCGTGTGGTCTGTTCCCGAAACAACGTGATTTTAAGGCTGTGGCGAGTGTCACGCAAGTTCTACAGTTTGGTAGAGGCAATAGAATGTGGGTGTTTTTTCTTAGAAGCGGAAATTTTTTGGAACAAATAGTCCTGCTCGTCTGCTTGTCAATGGATACAACATGGCCGACAATGAAGGAGTCCGGTGCGCGTCACTCGGATTTGCAAACCTGCCCCACCTCTTTGCAGGAGAGATGCCATGTCTTCGGTCGATCGTCGCGGCTTCATTAAAACCTCCAGCGCTGCCGCCGCTGCCGCCGCTGCGGCGGGCTCTCTTCCCTGGGCAGGTCGCGCTGTGGGTGCCCCCCCCCTGGTTGCCGACGATGGAACCATCCCACCGCAACGGGTGCAGATTCTCTATGGACTGCATGCCTACACCGATCAGTTGAGTGTCCAGCCGGGAGAAGAGATCCAATTTCATGCCACCAGCACGGTCCCCTACAATCTCTCAGTCTGCCGGCTTGGCCAGGAGGTCGATGACCCGGCAGGTGATGAGGTACTCAAGGAATTCGCCGCATCGCCACCCCAAATCCAGCCGATACGACCCGGATCCTACATTCAGGTTCCACAAGGGCTCGAGCACGAAAAACCGATCGAGACAATGACCATCGAGTGTTGGCTGCGCCCTTTCCTGAGCGATACCCCGGCAGGAATTATTACCCAGTTTGATCTGCCACAGGTTTGCGGTTTCGGATTGTTTCTCAATCCGAATTATCGCGTGAGCTTTTATCTGGGAACGGGTGGCCAGTATGAGCCATCACAATTGCACCACACTCCCGAAAACACGCTCCAGCGAGACCGGTGGCATCACATCGTCGCCCGCTGGGACGGCAAGGTCAAAACAATCTGGATCGATGGTGTGCAGGTTGCGAGTTGGCCCTTTGAGGGTCCGGTTCGTGCCGGCAGTGCGCCGCTCCGACTTGGCGCTCGGGGCGATTGGGGGGAAACGTTTCGACTTCTGGATGCGGACATTGCCATGCCGGCAATCTACGCTTCGGCGTTGAGCGATCAGGAAATCCGAGATCGCTATGAGCAAAAGGCACTTTCACAGCCCCAGGCGGACTCGCTACTGGCCTGTTGGCCTCTGTATGAGGAACGGGGCTCTGTGGTGGCCGACATCAGCGGCCACGGACGGCATGGCCGGATCATCAACAACGGCACCTGGATGGTCGGTGGACCCTCGTTTGATGCCGGCGGCGTGCCACGATGGGGCGACTACGATCCGCAAACCGATCCAACGCGGGGACATGGCCTGCGGCTGGCCTCGGACGATTTGTTTGATTGTCGTTGGGAGCCGACCCACAAAATGCAGATCCCGAAGGACGCCCGCTCCGGATTCTACGTCGGCCGCTACCGCTACAAACTCAACGGTACCGAACGCATGTACCATACGCTGTTTTTCGTTCGCCCAGCGGCAGATAAGAAAAACAAGCCACCGATTTGTTTGCTGGCCGCGACCAATACGTACCGCGCCTACACCTACCGACCCTTTGCGGAGGTGCCTCCAAAACTAAAATTCAATGATTATTCGATTCCCAACAGTCCAGGTAGCCCACCGGCATATAGCTTCTATGGGGGCGACAAGGCGGGGCATGTGGCCTACCGACTCGGTCTGCGGATGCCCTCGCCCAACAGTGGTCCCTATGTGAATTCGATGTCGCATGGGACAGAGCATAACTACAGCCATCTTGCCCGTGCCGACCGTTTGACGGAAGTCTGGCTTGCGAAAAACGGTTACGACTACGATGTGATTACCGATCTCGACCTGCATCGCAATCCGGAAATTCTCAAAGGGTACAAGACATTTATTATCAACGGCCACAGCGAGTACTGGTCGTTACCGGCCTACTATGCAGTCGATCGTTATCTGGCTCAAGACGAGGGGAATGTGGTCGTGATGAGCGGTAACACGATGTTCTGGCGGGTCACCTACGATGACGATTACCGTACGATCGAGTGCCGTAAAATCGACGCACCTGGAAATCCCATTCCTCCCTCACGTCGCGGCGAATCGTACCACAGCGATGACTTTGCCCGAGGAGGACTGATGCGTGATTGTGGTTTCCCCGCATGGAAAGTGTTGGGGATGGAATGTCTCGGCTGGAACGGCGAAGTCAACAATATGGGACCGTTTGTTGCCGCCAACACCGATCATTTTCTCTACCGTGAGCCGGAGGATACCGGCCTGGAAGATGGAGAACATTTTGGAATTGCTGCCGGCGGCTTTCCCTGTGCAGGAGGACATGAGTTTGATGTCCGCGTCTCCACCCTGGTGAAATTACAGCAAGGAGCCCTTCCTGAAGGTGCTTCGGTTCCAGTGGAACCTGAGAAGATCGAGTATCTCGGCCATAGCATCCATCAATGGAGACCCAACGCCTATATTTGCGATTACTACACGCGACGCATCGAAGAGCCGGGCGATCTGGGTGGTGAGATGATCTACTGGGAGCGTCCCGAGGGTGGTCGGATTTTTCATGCAGGTGTGATCGCCGGCGGTTGGGTGCTCTCAATCGATCCTAAGTTTGAGACCATGATGCGAAATGTGTTATCTCATTTCGGGGTCGAGCGCAACGTCTGACGGGTGCGATATCTGACGGGTGTACTTTCTTGATGGCAGTCTAGGTGAACACCATCATTTAAGTAAACAAATCAGTGATTACACGCGGATCATCGACCGGCCCGATGAGCCGGTTGTTGAGTCCCTGGTACCGGACCAACAACTTGTACGGGTCGAGACCGAGCAGATGCAGGATTGTCGCCTGGAGGTCGTGGATGTGCATCTTGTTCTCGGTTGCAAAGTATCCGAGTTCATCGGTTTCTCCATACGACAGGCCACCTTTAATGCCACCACCCGCCATCCAGATGCTCATGCTGTGTGGGTGATGGTCGCGACCGAGATACGGCGAGTCATCTCGTTTCTCATTCATCGGTGTCCGGCCAAATTCTCCGCTCCAGACAACGAGTGTCTCGTCAAGAAGTCCCCGCTGTTTGAGATCGCTCAGGAGTGCATGGATCGGCTTATCGATTTCTTTGCACTTCTTGGGGAGATGTTCGACAATATCGTTTGTATCGCCAGTTCCATGAATATCCCAGCCCCAATCGAAAAGCTGGACATAGCGAACGCCGCTTTCTACCAATCGGCGAGCCAGCAAACAGTTGTTGGCAAAGGAGGTTTCCCCAGGCTGCGAACCGTAGAACTCGTGCGTGTCTGCCGACTCTTTGCCGATGTCCATCACCTGCGGAACACTGATTTGCATTCGGTAAGCCATCTCATATTGCGCGATGCGGGTATTGATTTCCGGACTGCCTTGTTGGGACAGTTGCATCTCATTCAGCTCTCGCAGCGTATCGAGTGATCGGCGACGGAGCGCGCGGTCCATCCCGTTCGGGTTGTTGACGAAGAGGACCGGTTCCCCGTTGGTGCGGCACTGAACTCCCTGGAAGATACCGGGTAAAAAGCCCGATCCCCAGGCACTCTTGCCCGCGCTTGGGATCTTATTTCCGGAGACCAGCACTACAAATCCAGGCAAGTCCTGGTTTTCGCTTCCGAGGCCGTAGGTAATCCAGGAACCCATAGAGGGTTTGCCGAATTGGGAGAACCCGGTGTAGAGCAACATTTGAGCGGGAGCATGATTGAACTGGTCGCTATACAGCGAGCGGACAATACAGATGTCATCAGCCATTGAGGAGAGCTTGGGCAAAAGTTCTGAAATGTGCTGCCCGCTCTCGCCGTGCCGTGCAAACTTGTAGGGAGTACCCAGTAGTTGTGGCGTCCCCTTAATGAAGGCAAACCGTTCTCCGCTGAGATATTCTTCTGGACAGTCCTTATCGTTATACTCTTGCAGTTTTGGTTTGTGGTCAAATAATTCCTGCTGCGGAGGTGAGCCTGCCATATGCAGGTAGATGACGTTTTTGGCACGGGCTCTCAGCGGAGGCTGCTTTGCAGCCAAGGGGTTCTCGATGGCTACTGGCCCGGTGGTTTTGTCGTCGGCAAGGAGTCCCTCCTGCATGAGCAGGCTACTGAGGGCTGCTGCGCCAATGCCAGCGGTTCCGCCACCGAGAAAGTGCCTACGGGTCACATCCGCGCGATTGTTGCTGCTGTTCATGGTCATTTATCCCTTGGTCAGCGTCTCATCGAGATTCAGTAGCATGTTGCCAATCACCGTCCACGCCGCCAGACTTTCCGCATCGGTAGTGTCTAATCCGGCATTCACAGCTTCCCGGTCATAACCGGCCAATCGCTGCGCCGCTTCGGATTGCTTGCGGAAATGATCCAGCGCATGTTGGTAAAGCGCTGCGATGCTTTCTATTTCTTCTGCTCGAGGTGGTCGTGTTAGACAGCGCCGGAAAATGTACGTGATACGGCTTGTCAGGTCATCTCCTCCATTCTGGTGTGTTAGCTGTGCCAGATTCTGGGCAGCCTCCACAAAAGCTGGATCGTTCATGGTGACCAATGCTGCGAGCGGTGTATTGGTTCGAATTCGTCGCACCGTGCAGAGTTCCCGACTGGTGGCATCAAAGGCCATCATCGCCGGATAGGGACTCGTCCGCCGCCAAAACGTGTAAAGCCCGCGACGGTAGCGATCCTCGCCCAAACTTGTATCCCACTTGTCGGAACTGTACACAACTTGCCAGACTCCGGGTGGTTGCGGAGGCATCACACTATTGCCGTACATCTTATCGCTAAGCAGACCACTGGTTGTCAGAGCAACGTCACGGATCATTTCTGCCTCCAGGCGGAAACGTGGGCCTCGTGACAACAGCCGATTATCACCATCTTGAGCCAACATTTCTGCATCGACACGAGAACTCTGACGGTAGGTGGAGGAGGTTACAATCTCCCGGATGAGATCTTTCATCGACCAGCCACCTTCCATGAATTCGATCGCCATGCGATCGAGAAGTTTGGGGTGGGAGGGTGGTTGCCCTTGGGTGCCAAAGTCCTCACTCGTTTCAACTAAGCCCTGTCCAAAAAGTTTTTCCCAAAAACGGTTCGCGGTAACCCGAGCCGTCAGTGGATTTTTCTCGTCGATGAGCCAATACGCCAGGCCAAGCCGGTTGTTGGGAGCATCGGGGAGCATCGGGTGGAAGGCTTCGGGGACGCCTGGCTGCACTTCAACACCTTTGGTAAGAAAACTACCACGGACCAACAGATGTGTTTTACGTCGTTGGTAGGGGGGAAGTTCTCGCATAATCGGCACTGTCGGTGCACGTGCCAGATCGCGGATTTTTCGGATTTCAGTCTCCACGCGGAAAATCTCGTCGTGCAGCGGCTTGAGCAAGGGTGAAATCGTCCGGTAATAGGACGAGATCTGTTCCTGTTGCTCGGCAGTTCGCTGGTCGGTTGGGGTTTTTGCAGCGACCAGCAGGCTCTGGGGCAATGCTCCGAGGCGAGCCCGAAAGTAAAAGCCACTTTTGCCGCCACCGTTGGCAATTTTTACCAACAGCTGGTTTTTTCCGGTACGCAACGTTGCTCGCACCCGATCCTGATCTGGCAGCGCTGAACGACCGATTTTGTTTTCATGGACCGATTGTCCGTTGAGCCAGACTTTGATGCCATCATCGCTTCCGAAGTAGAACTCCACCGGCCCGGCTTCTTCCGCTTCAATGGTCCGGTAGAGATAGGTCGCCACAAAGTCACCGGTCAGTGGATGGACCTTGCCGTCGTTGTACTCGGGCCGTTCTGTCCATCTCAAGCCGTTTTCATATTCGGCCTCCAGATCAATCTCTGTTTCCGGAGGAAAACGCTTTGAAAAAGATGCGTTGAAGTCACTGGCTGCAAACGGGCCCACAGAATACCAAGTTCCGTACGCGGGAGGCTCCGGTGGGCCCTGTTCGGTAAGTTGCCTAGCCCATTCCTCTTCAGCGGCGGATAGTTCTGGTGTGTCCTCTTTGAGTTGGTTTTCCAGCTCTGTGAGTTCCTTTCTCAATGCTTCCACTGGCCCTCGCGATTCGGGGGGGAGTACTTCCATCGTCGGCATTTCGTTTGGCTTGTCGCTGTCCTCTGTTTGATTCAGAAAAGCATACAGCTGGTAATATTCGTGTTGGGAAAGCGGATCGTATTTGTGGCTGTGGCATTGGCCACAAGAGACCGAAAGCCCCATCCAAACCTGTCCGGTTGTATTGACCCGATCGACAATGGCTGCCGTGCGGAACTCTTCATCGTCGGTGCCACCTTCGGTATTGGTCATTGTATTACGATGGAAGGCAGTCGCGATCAGCTGCTCTGTTGTGGGATTGGGCAACAGATCTCCTGCGATCTGTTCGATCGTGAATTGATCAAAAGGCATATCCATATTAAAAGCTTTGATCACCCAATCGCGGAAAGAGTGGATCGTCCGGCGAGAATCTTTTTCATAACCCTGGGTATCGGCATAACGAGCCAGATCGAGCCACATACGGGCCCAACGCTCGCCATAACGGGGCGAGGCGAGCAAGGCATCGACCATTCTTTCGTAGGCATCGGGTCGCGTGTCGTTGACAAAAGCGTCGACTTGTTCGACCGAAGGGGGAAGGCCAATCAGGTCCAGATAGACCCGTCGGGCCAGTGTGTATCGATCGGCCTCGGGTGCAGGTTTCAGACCCTCCTGTTCGAGTCTGGCAAGGATGAACTGATCGATGTAATTGCGAGGCCATTGGGTATTTTGAACCTCGGGCGTGGGATACTTTTCTGTGGGAAGAAATGCCCAGTGGGTGTTTTTTTCAAGAGCGGCCTGGGCCTCGTCGGGCCAGAGAGCACCTTGCTGGATCCAACGGGCAAGCAGATCGATTTGTTCTTTGCTTAGCGGCTCTCCTTCATCTTCCGGTGGCATCTGTATGTCTTCATTATCCAGCAATACCTCGATAAGATGACTTTGCTCAGGTTGGCCGGGGACGATCCCCGGTTTGCCGGAGTCGCCACCAGCAAAAGCGGTTTTGCGATCCCAACGGATGCCCCCTTCGGTGGTATCGGCCGCGTGGCAGGAGTAACAGTGTTCGGCAAAAATGGGCTGCACATGGCGGACGAAGTCAACCTGCTCAACAGCCGTCCCGTCGTCCTCTGCAGACGTTTTGGCGGCCTCTTGAGCGTTCACGCTGAGGGTCATGGCAGCTTGGCAGAAAACCAAGGCAATTACATTCAAAGTAGTCAGGATAAAGATGAGATAGTGTTTCATGACGTGCGGTGCGGGTTGGAAGATGGGAAGGACCCGGCAGCCGCCTAGTAGCGACCTCAACTGGCACTTCTATTAAAGCATATTTTGGTCCCTATTGGTATCCCGAGAGAATCTGCCAGAGACCGGATGCCATCAGAAAAGGGTGTTGCATTGGCGAGAAAATAATCAAAAACACCCGGTTTAGGGGGTATTTGATTTCCTCCCAGTTGCCAGCTCGCCACCATTTCTGCCTAACCGCCTAAATCGACCACATCGACGGTGCGGCGGAGATAGTCGAGGCTCCGCCGGATGCCATCGAGCGGATCTTCGAGCGGTTCGTATTCGATCAGATACACTCCGCCGAAGGACATCTGGTCAAAAATCGGCTTGTAGTCGAGATCGTCATCACCGATAGCGCAGGCGAGCCAGCCATCGCCACTTCGTCGCCAATCTTTTAGATGGCAGTAGTTGATCCGTGAATCGATCAGATCGAGCCGCAGTCTCGGATCACCATCGGCGAGAGGTTTGAGATTTCCTGGATCGTAGTTGAATCCAATACGGGGTGGCAATGTTTCGATGAGTCGTCGCATTGCATCCGGGTGGGTAGAGGCAGTGTGGCTGTGCAGTGCGTTGCCCTGTGCATCAAATTGGACAGCACCATGGGTTTCGATGGCGATTTGCATACCGAGCTCGCCACAAAGATCATCACTCTCGACGAAGGCGTCGATCATACGCTGCCAAATTGCCTCATCTATTTGGTCGACCGGTGTGAAACCCGCAAAGAGACGCATGTGTGTGGCCCCACACGCTTTGCCAGCTCGGATGCCGGCAAGGGTGGCGTCCACCATCTCTCGGTGTGCTGCTGCCTCGGGCAATGTGAAATCGTTTTCCAGACAACAGAAAGGGGTCTCTATAGAAAATCGTTGTCCCAACTCACAAAAAGCATCGGTATCTTGTTGTGAGGGATTCTCGGGTAGCCGACCTGTCTGACCACCTCCGATGCCGAATTCCAGCCAGTGGAAGCCAAAATCCCGGCAGATCTCGAAATGCTTTTCCATAGGCATCTCGCGGAAGCCCCATTCACCGCAGCCAACCAACATGGTCTAGCCTCGTCAGGTTAAAGGTCGATGTAAAAGAGAATACCCCGCAGGGAGAGAAGCTATCAGGAATCAATTGTTTTTTAACTGATAAACGTTCACCTTGCCGTCGAAAAATCGGGGTACAAAAAGAAGAGACCGGCGACGGTCGATGCCAATATCTGCCGGGGCGGAACAGCTTAATAATTTTGTTACCGTGCGGCGATCCGAAGAGACTGTAACCACCTGATTTCCCTCAGAGTCGGAAACAACAAAGGTGCCATCCCGGAGAACCTCAATCCCATCGGGTGTCTTGAAGTAATCGGTTAGTCCAAAGGCTTGTGGTGGTTGCTTGCCGTTTGGATCGAGTTGGTAAATATCTCTCAGGCTCCAACTGGCACCGTACATTTTGCCATCAAAAAAGGTGATACCGTTGATGCCCGCCGGTGCCAGAATTTCGTCATGCTTGCCCCGCGGATGCAGGCGATAACATTTGCCGGCACCCGAATCGGAGACGTAGGCGTTCTTTCCGTCGGTTGCCATATCGTTGAGCGCCTTGGCACCGGGAACCGCAATCACCTGCGGTGGTTGATTGCCATTCAATGCAAATCGCAACACCCGGTCGATGTCGGCAACCCAGAGCCACCCGCCAAGAATACACATCCCTTTGGGGCCACTGAAACGAAAGGAGTCGCTACTTTTTTTCCACACTTCGGCTTCTGAGGCCGTTGGCGACGAAAGTGGGGCCACCGGCAGTAAAAATCGCGAGATAAAGCCGTTGCCATCATGGGCCCAAAATCGATCATATCCTTCACCCTCCACGGAGGCGGCGACATTCGAAACGTAGGCTTTTGCCTCCGGTTCGTCGACAACAACACACTCAGGGATATGCAGGCCACCGATCTGAGAGACTTTTTTGGCGGTCCATTCGGCGGTTGCCACTGAGGTCAAAGAGACAGAGAAACAGAGCGAGAGCCAGGGGAGAGCATTTTTCAGCATTGGGGGGCTTTCCTGAGCGATTTAGGGATGAAGGAGGCTCTAATATGCCACGCTACAGGAGACAAATCAATCACGCCCGCAAGCAGAGAAACTGACGACGAAGACCACAACAACCGTTGTTAGGTGTTGATTATCGGTGAGACTTAGCGTTTCCGTTTTGCGGGGTCATGTTTAAAGCCGCTTGGGGGTTGGCGGCGAGTCAGTTCACCGCAACCCCCCAACGATTATTGGAAGCGGCTGCCCTGCCCACATCTTGCGTTATTTTAACCGATATTTCGTCGATGTAAACAAATTCATTGAGGTTCAGGATAAGTTTTGCCATAGCGGCCAATCGCCCGTTGTTCCGCAACAGGAAGGACATTTCCGGTGATCTCAACACGCCAGGTGTCGGGTCGATCCGACGATTCTTTTAGGGCGTGGGCGTTTCGGCCTGGATATTCTCTGCCGGGGGCAGGGACTGCTGCTGGAGTTCCTGGATCACATCATCGGTAATATCGGTGGAGCGGTCATAGAAAAAGACGTT
>MPMD02483819.1_pt1 | contig 14485 bp, 6 predicted proteins | sample 1617291 | NCBI WGS metagenome assembly MPMD02 (sample SAMN05944810, study PRJNA350692) | marine metagenome | biome: marine; feature: ODZ; material: water; isolation source: 120 m water sample filtered on 30 um supor filter | place: Pacific Ocean | collected 2012-04-09 | depth 120m m | reverse complement strand
GGATGTCGATTCCATTGAGGGCTTGAGCCCCACGATTTCCATTTCGCAAAAGACTTCCGGCCGGAATCCGCGTTCGACGGTCGGAACCATTACCGAAATTTACGACTACCTTCGGGTGCTCTATGCACGGGTCGGTCAGGGACACTGTCCAGAGTGCGACCGCAACATCACGGCACAAACCCGCGAACAGATCATCGCACAGATTCTCTCTCTTGAAAAAGATGCTTCGATCATGATCCTCGCACCGGTCATTCGTGGGCAGAAGGGCGAATATCGCGATCTGTTTGTCGACCTGATCAAGCAGGGTTTCGCCCGCGCCCGGGTCGATGGGGAGGTTGTCTCTCTGCGACAGGACCTCTCGCTCGATCGCCAGCTGCGGCACAACATCGAGGTCGTCATTGATCGGCTCAAGGTCAATCAAAAAGGCCGCACAAGGATTGGCGAAGCGGTTGAGTTAGCGCTCCGGATGGGAAACGGCAACCTGATCATCGCTCCGGATAAAGACAAACGTGCCACTGAGGAATCGAGTAGTGAGCAGAGTCGTTCCAAAGGGCAACGTGGACGGGGAAGCCGTTTTGACATTAATCTTTCCTCACAATTTGCATGTACCCACTGCCAGATCAGTTTTGAGCCCCTCTCGCCCCAACTCTTCAGTTTCAATAGCCCCCAGGGCATGTGCTTGGAATGCGACGGCCTGGGCGAGTATTACAGTTTTGACCCCGATCTTCTTGTGCCACGCGCGGACCGATCCTTCCAGCAAGGCGGCTTTGAAATATTAGGAAAGCTCAAAGCGATGGGCCGCTGGCAACGACACATCTATAAAGGTGTTGCTGAGACTGTGGAGCGAATGCACAACCTTCCCGCAGGAACGATGCTCGAAACAGCTTGGGAAGAGTTGGGAGAAGATTTGCAAAACATCTGGCTCTGGGGAACGGGAGAACAACATATCACGTACACCTGGCGGGGTGGCGAACGTGGAATGAAGTACGGCGGCACGTTTGAGGGTATCGTTCCAGAACTGCTTTCCAAATATCGCAAAAGCCGAAGCACTCCTCAGATTCGCAAGCTGGAAAAATACATGCGGGTGATCTGCTGCCCCGATTGCGGGGGACAGCGCCTCAACGAGCAGGCTCGTGCGGTACGGATCACCACGACCGAAAAAGATTTTTCAGAGCATGCTGCAAAGACGCTGCCTGAGGTCTGTGCGATGCCGATTTCCGAGGCGGTCGCTTTTTTTCAGTCGCTTGATTTTTCCGCGACACAACAATTGATTGCCGAGTCTGTCCTTAAAGAAATCTCCGGACGTCTCGGTTTTCTCGAAAATGTCGGTCTCGATTATCTTAGTCTCGATCGCACCGCCCCCACGCTCTCGGGCGGTGAGAGCCAGCGCATCCGCCTGGCGGGCCAGATCGGATGTGGCCTAGTGGGGGTACTCTATATTCTGGATGAACCTTCTATCGGATTGCATCCCCGCGACAACCATCGCCTGTTGGAAACACTCGCGCAATTACGAGACCTGGGCAACACGGTCGTCGTCGTCGAACATGACGAAGATACGATGCGTGCTGCGGACCATATTATTGATTTCGGACCGGGACCCGGAATCCGTGGGGGCAAGGTGGTTGCCACGGGTGACTGGTCTGCAATCGCTCAAGAGAAAAAAAGTGTCACCGGCCAATACCTCACAGGCACTCAGCGGATCGAGGTGCCCCAAAAGCGGCGCCCGACCAACGACCGTTGGCTAAAGGTTCTCGGCGCAAGGCACAACAACCTGAAAAAGATCGATGTGGAGATTCCGCTCGGCACCTTTGTCTGCGTGACCGGAGTTTCCGGTTCGGGCAAAAGTTCGCTGGTGAACGATATTCTGGTTGAGGCATTGCGGCGAGATTTAAATGGCGGCAATGGCGATCCCGGAGAGCACGACACCATTGAGGGACTCGAACAACTCGACAAACTGATCGCGATCGATCAGTCGCCCATCGGCCGTACGCCCCGATCCAATCCCGCAACCTACATCAAGGTGTTCGATGAAATTCGTCGTCTCTATGCCCAACTGCCCGATTCGAAACGGCGAGGCTATCAACCGGGGCGCTTTAGCTTCAATGTCAAAACGGGACGTTGTGAAGCGTGCGAAGGTTGCGGCGCCAATAAACTTGAGATGGATTTTTTGGCCGCTATCTGGGTGACATGTCCGGTCTGCGGAGGCAAGCGTTTCAATCGAGAAACCCTGCAAGTGCTCTACAAGGGGAAATCAATCGCGGATGTGTTGGAGATGGATATCCAGGAAGCACTCACGCACTTCGAAAATATTCCGAAAATCCACGACAAGCTAAAAACTCTGCACGATGTCGGGCTGGACTACATGAAACTCGGCCAGCCTTCGCCGACGCTCTCGGGAGGGGAAGCCCAGCGGATCAAGTTGGCCCGGGAACTTGTGAAACGGAGTACTGGAAAAACGCTCTACCTGCTCGATGAGCCAACGACCGGCCTCCATTTCGCAGATATCAAAATGCTCCTTGAGGTATTGACGAATTTTGTCGAGGCGGGCAATACGGTTCTGGTGGTTGAACACAATCTCGATGTCATCAAGACTGCGGATTGGGTGATCGATCTCGGCCCGGAAGGGGGCGAAGCGGGTGGAAAGGTGATTGGTGTGGGGACTCCCGAACATCTTGCCTCGCTACCAGATTCCTACACCGCAGCATCGCTTCTGGAAGTCTTATCCGGAAAGAGAACCGCGCCGCCTCGAAAACAAAAACCGCGATCGCGTCGGTCTGGTGCCGCGCGACCGATTCGCGTCGAAGGAGCGCGCCAACACAACCTCAAAGGCGTTGATGTCGATATTCCGCGAGATGCGATGACGGTTTGCTGTGGCGTGAGCGGGTCGGGAAAAACGTCTCTAGCGATGGATACCATCTATGCCGAAGGGCAACGGCGCTATGTCGAGAGTCTTAGCAGCTATGCACGGCAGTTTGTCTCGCAAATGCAGAAGCCTCAATTGGAGCAGATCGAGGGACTCTCCCCCGCCATCGCGATTGAGCAGAGTCATATGGGACACACTCCGAGGTCCACCGTTGGCACCGTGACGGAACTGTACGATTACCTCCGTATCTTGATGGCGCGTCTCGGCACTCCCCACTGTCCAGCCTGCGATGTGCCCATCGGCACCCAGTCTGTCGATGAAATTATTGAACGCATCTTTGAGCGTCCGACCGGCACCCGGCTCTATTTACTTGCCCCTTTGACGATCGCAGTCGGTGAACAGTACGAAACACTTTGGGACCAGGTCCGCTCGCAAGGATACATTCGTGTCCGTGTAGATGGGCAAACCTATTCCATTGATGCTGTGCCTGCGATCGACCGGCGACGGCGACACAACGTGGAAGTTGTCATCGATCGTGTGAAAGTACAGAAATCGAGTCACGGGCGGGTTGCCGAAGGTGTTGAGGCAGCCCTCTCGCTCGGCGAGGGAACGATGCAAGTGGCGATTGTGGATGAAGCCAAGGAGGAACCGAATTGGGAAACAAAAATTCACAGCCAACACCTCGCCTGCGGTCAGTGTGGACTTAGTTTTGAGAGCTTGAGCCCGCATAATTTTTCTTTTAACAGTCCCCTCGGATGGTGTGAGTCTTGCGAAGGCCTCGGCACAGAGACCGGTGCGAACCTTACCGCCCTGCTCCGCGATGGCAAACGTACCTTAAAGCAAGGCGCGGTCGCACTCTGGCCCTCGGTCCAGCATCGCGTTTTTCGCTGGATGCTCGAGAGCCTTTCCAGGCAAACCGGGATTGCGATCGATGTGCCTTTTGAAAATCTGAGTGCCAAGGATCGCCGATTTGTGCTGCATGGGACGGGAGAGAAATGGTTCGATGTCAAGCCAACCGGAAAACAGGGGAAACAAACGCGGCCCCTCTTTCGTTTCCAGTACAAAGGACTTTACCCCGCGCTCGATGAGGCATCCCGTCTCTCAGCCCGGTTTCGTTCGCGCATGGAACACGTACTCGATGAGGTGGAATGTAGCCAATGCGGAGGAAGCCGATTGCGCGAAGATGCCGCTGCCTCAAAATTTCGCGGAAAAACCATCCATGAATATGGCCGGATGCCGCTGGGACAATTTTTGCGGCAAGTGGGCCAGTGGAAACTCGATCGTCGGGAAAAGAAGATTGCCGGAGAATTAATTCGAGAGATCAAAAACCGGACCACCTTTTTGTGTGATGTTGGTCTCGACTACCTCTCCATTGCCCGCGGCGCACCAACGCTTTCCGGTGGTGAGTCGCAGCGGATTCGTCTAGCCAGTCAGGTCGGCAGCGGGCTTTGTGGTGTACTGTATGTGCTCGATGAACCGACCATTGGTTTGCATCCGAGAGACAACATCCGTTTGCTTGGAGCACTGCGAAAACTCCGTGACCTCGGAAACACCCTTCTGTTGGTAGAACATGACCGGGAGGTCATCGCCTCGGCGGACAATGTGCTTGATTTCGGCCCCCGCGCCGGACGCCATGGTGGGGAAATTGTCGCCCGAGGCAATCCGGAACAACTCATGCGACGACGCAACTCCGTAACGGGGCCCTTTCTTTCCGGCAAACAGGCGATCTCCATTCCGACCCAGCGGAGATACTCGGTGGCGGAGCAGACCGGTAACGGAAGGAAGCAGAAAAAAACAACTGGAAAGAGTTCCCGAAAGAAAATAGATGCCTTGGCGATACCGCCGGAGCCCTATCTGGAAGTTACAGGGGCCCGCCACAATAACCTGCAGAACATCAATGTCCAAATTCCCCTCGGTATGTTCACCGTCGTAACGGGCGTAAGCGGGAGTGGCAAAAGTTCTCTGGTCAACGACATCCTCTACAACTCACTGGCCCGCACACTCCATCGCGCCGGGAGAGTCCCTGCCGCCCACGATTCCATTCTCGGGATCGAACACATCAACAAGGTCATTCGGGTAGACCAGCGCCCTTTGGGTAACTCGCCCGCTTCCAATCCAGCTACCTATACCGGCCTATTTGATCTCATCCGAAAGCTTTATGCGCAGCTTCCCGAAGCGCGTGTTCGTGGCTACACTCCGCGCCGATTTAGTTTCAACGCATCAGGAGGTCGCTGCGATGATTGTGAAGGCAACGGAAAACTGGTTGTCGAAATGCATTTTCTGCCGGATGTCTGGGTAGAGTGCGATACTTGTCACGGCAAACGCTACAACCCGGAAACGCTAGCGGTACGCTACCATGGCCATAGCATTGCCGATGTGCTTGAGATGCCCTGTGAAAAAGCACTGGCACTTTTTGACAAGATACCGAAGATCCGTCGCATTTTGCAAACGCTCTGTGACGTCGGGCTGGGCTATTTGCAGTTGGGACAGTCGGCCGCCACGCTCTCCGGCGGGGAAGCCCAACGTGTGAAGCTGGCAGCCGAATTAGCCCGCCCCGATACGGGGCAGACATTGTATTTATTGGATGAACCGACAACCGGACTCCACTTTGAGGATCTTCGCAAACTGTTGCATGTGTTGAATCGACTGGTCGATCTCGGAAATTCCGTAGTGGTCATCGAGCACAATCTCGATGTGATCAAATGTGCCGATTGGGTCATCGACATGGGGCCGGAGGCGGGGGACGAGGGGGGATATGTGGTGGCGTGCGGGACTCCCGAACAGGTAGTCAGCTATGCCAAACAAGCCACGAAAGCGAATGCGAAGCGATTGCCCCGCAGTTTTACGGGTGAGGTTCTCCAAAGCGTCTTGCAAGCCGGCCCCTATGAAAAACGGAAAGTGTACGACTTTGCCGCCGAGCTACGAGAGCGCCAGGGTGACCTGGAGATCAGCGAAATCGGTTCCGACCAGAAAATGCCCTGGGAGATTGATGGACAGTTGTGGCACACCCAGAATCGCGTCGGTCGCAAAGGGGAGGCGTGCCGGTGGGATGGCAAGATTCTGGAGAAGATCGTCAATACAATTGAACAGCACGGCGGCTTTAGCGCCACAAACTGGAACAATCGCAGCGTGGTTGAAATCGCTGCCGCCAAAAAGTCGGACGGGTGGTTTTTTCATGCCCTCACCAATGAGCAGTGGCTCATCAAGCTGAAATTCCGCACGGCGTCAAAAACCTTCAATCGCGAGAAACTTATCTCGCAAATCGGCATGAAACCGCTCAATGACATGCACGAATTGCCGGTCTATGGCACCGATCGGCGGATCAAATGCCGAAGCCTCCGTGGTCCCTGGCAGGAAATCGAACTGCGCGTCCATTCTCTCAACGAGATCGACCACCCCGCGTTCTGGGCGATGCTTGACGATGCGGTCGCAGGCTTTCGGAAAATTACGGAGAAAAAACAGTGCAATCCGGAAGATGTCATGCCCTGGAAGGTGTTGGGAAAGAAGTGGCACTTCTCCCGCAAGGGATTTCCGATTGGGAAGCGACCGGCATGGCCTTTAGAAGTTCTTGAAGAACTCCACGATCTGCTTGCCGCTGCCGCACCCGAAGGGCAGTTGCTCTGGAACAACCAACAGGTGGTTCATCTCTTCGTCGGAGTTCAAAAAGAACCGTGGGCAACCCTGCATACCAAACGAGTTGCCGGAGTTGAACTTTCGCTGACAGGTCCCGCGGGACAATTCACACTCGGCCGGATTGCAGGATTGGGCAGCGATCGAAAATTGGTAAGTGGCGATCTTGACGTTATCAAATTGCAATTCAAAACGCCCGAGAATGTCCACCACATAGAACTGGAAGCATTTTTCAGAGAGCATCTTGCTGGTGTGGAAAATGCGACCGTCGTTGTATGACGACAAACCGGCAGCTATCGGCGACTTGATGAAATCCAAAGGAATGGTTTGCCATTCTCATCGACGCGGACTTCGTCGTTCAAATCGACCTGATTGAGCAGTTGCGTGAGAATCGTTTTATAGCTGGCGCGCTGGGCCTGCATTTTTACCATTGCCTTTAAATCGATCTGATCGGAAGAAATGCTGCTGCGGTCAAAGAGGAGGGGAACCTCGATCTTTTGTGCCACCTGATCGAGGGCAGTCTGGAGCGGCAGGGAGACCACCTGGGTCTGGATGGACTGATACAGGGCAGGAAGCGTTTTCTCAGGCGACTGTTCGCTTTTCCAACCGACAGGCCAGACTTCTTTCTGGTGGCGACTTTCGGCAATCGTCCACCTGATCCGTCCGCGCTTGCTTTGAGGGACCAAGACCAATCCGGCCGGATGCAAAATTGCTGCCAGCGCGGTACCAGTCGAGAGACCCCGCAATTCATCTCGCACGACAGACTTCTGGGCCAATCGCTGTTTTGCCTCTCCTGTAAAGACGACAGGATGCCGGAGATTGTCTGCAAGGCTTGCCACGATTTCCGAGCGGCTTTTGTCGAGAGTAGAAATTGTGACAATAGCCGCTGCCCCTTGCTCAATCGTCTCGAGTTGTTCGGCGCTCATTCCGAACATGACTTCCGTCTGGGTCACGGTGTCAAAACCGTTGGCCCTCAATTCCGCCAACCAATCGGCAAGCGGCTTGAGATCCCGCTGGGTGAAGCGAGTCTGAGGCGCCAAAATCAGAGTGTCGCCGGAGAGCAGGGCAGTGACAAGATAGGAGGGATGTTGCTTGCTGCCAATATTTTTGATTCCAAACTCGTCACTCGGCCGTCCACTGCGGATCGTCGTGCGGCGAAACCCGGACTCGCCGAGTATGCGACTCCACTGCTGCGGTGCCAACAGAGAATGATCCCCTTTGGTGATCACTTCGATTGCAACCGGCACTTCGGAAAAACCTGCCCGTGGGCAAACGATCCACAGAAACATTGCGGCGAGGGCGATTTTCAGGGAGCGGCCGCGTGGTGGTACCGGAAACAACATTGTGTAAACCTGTGTACACAAACGAGTATGCCCATTCCATCTTAACCGGGCATTGGCAGAGGGTTCGACCCGATTATAGCACGCAATTCTTCGGTAGCACTCAGACCCGGTCGATTTGGCATGCAATTTTTTGTCTCAGAATTGGCTATCTGCGACGGAACTGCTTTTCCAGATGCCCGAGTTCTTTTAGACTATCGTACATGGTTTTCTCTCTCACCGGATACGGACTTTACGCGACCACCCCAACCCTAGTGGCCGCTTTCGAGGATTTGCTTGGTGCAATCGTGCCCATCATCTTTGTCATCATCTGGGTCGTCAGCCAGGTGATGGCGGCATCGCGGAGTGCAAAAAATAAGGATCCCCAAAAAACGCTGCATCCCACACAAGATGAGGCTTCAGAAGCGCCCCAGAACGAGGAACTTGTCGATGAAATCCAGGATTTCCTCCGCAGGGTCCAGCGACGGGGGCAGACGATGGAGCCTGAAGAAGGCCCTCCACAGGTCGTGGAGGCGGAGGTCATTGATCTGGCAGACGTGGATCGCGATGTGGTGAAACCACTGCGTTCAAAAGCGACTCCGGAAGAGCAAAGAGAAAACCAGTTCGCCACCGCCGCCACAACATTGCCAGACCGCTCCGGAGACAATGTTTTTCAAGTGGAGCAGCGGCAGATGGAACAGGACCCGTACGCGACCTTTGACCATCAGGTCGGCAATCTTTCCCAAACCCCCCAAGACAGTGAGAAGACAAACCTTTCAGAAAAACGGTTTTCAGATGTGGAGGACATGACTGAGGATGAGCAGCGCGATGTGAAGATTCCAACCACCGCTGAGGAAATTCGAGACCTGCTCAGCCGACCAGATGGAATTCGCAAAGCGGTTATCCTGAGTGAAGTTTTTTCCAGACCGGTTGATCGGTGGTAGATGGAAATTTCACCCGCAAATACGCATCTCGGTTGGATTGGTGTGGGGGTGATGGGCCAAAGCATGTGCGGCCATCTTTTGGATGCCGGATTTGAGGTGAGTCTCCACAATCGGACAAAGCAAAAAGCCGATGCGTTGCTCGATCGCGGGGCCCGGTGGCGGGCTGCCGTGGCCGAGGTTGCAGAGTCAGCAGATATTGTCTTTACGATGCTCGGTTACCCGCACGACGTACGACAGGTCTATTTAGATGACAATGGTCTTCTCGCATCAAGTCGCCCTGGCACGATTCTGATCGATATGACAACCAGCCAGCCTTTACTGGCAAAACAGATCGCCCAGCAGGCAGCCGTCAAAGATATAACCGTTATCGATGCGCCCGTTTCAGGGGGGGATGTCGGTGCTCGTGATGCCACGTTGTCGATCATGATTGGTGGCCCAGAGGAAACTTGCGATGCACTTGATCCCTGTTGGCAGGCACTGGGAAGTACCATTGTGTACCAGGGCGAAGCGGGCATGGGCCAGCATACGAAAATGGTCAATCAGACGCTGATCGCCAGTGGCATGGTTGGCCTCTGTGAAGCGCTCCTCTACGGCTATCGTGCCGGATTGAACATGCAGCAGGTCCTCCAATCAGTAGCCGGGGGAGCGGCAGGGAGTTGGTCGCTTTCGAATCTGGGGCCTCGAATTCTGGCAAACAATTTCGACCCCGGTTTTTTTGTGGAACACTTCATCAAAGATATGGGCATTGCCCTGGAAGAAGCGCGCCGCATGAAACTTTCGATGCCCGGATTGGCATTGGCCCACGAGTTATATATCGCCCTTGCCGCACAAGGGCACTCCCGCAGCGGCACCCAAGCCCTGCAAGTAGCTTTGGCGACCGCTTCAGGAATCGACTGGCAAAATCGTTGAGCGCCGAGACCGGATACTAACGGCAGTTTTAGTTGTATCGGAGAGGCTAGCACCGACAGGGGCAAAGCAGTCGCAACTGCCAGATTGTCTCAAAGGGTCTATTTCCGGCTAGCCGTCTTGCTGCATAGATGCTTTGCATTTAGAATAGAGGCCGTTTGAGTAAGTTCGCGTACAATGAGAATCTGTGTGGGAGTGTCATTTGGGTACCAAGAAGTCCGGCAAGGGTCGCCGAAAAATAGGTCGTAAAAAACGTCGCATGCGGGCCAAAATCAGGCATCGCAAGAAGTAATTTCTCTATAGAGCCCTTTTCCCAATGTTTCTCTTTAGGGCCACCTGTTTGATAGCTGGTAGTTCTCTGTAGATCGGCTGGCATCTCAAAGTGCGTTTTCGCATAGACGTGGTCCCACTGCGACCATTACATTAGGTGGTCGGTCACGGCATGAGAGGAGCGTCGCTCTCAAAGTCGGCAGCAGAAAAACGAATTTAGGGCAATTTTCCTACGAGTTCATCCGTGTTTCAAAATCCTGCTGGCAGCCTGGGTCTGCAATTACAGAGTGTTGCCCTCCGTTATGATGGGACGCTTGTTCGTCAAATACGTGGTACTGCCCCGCCCGGCAGTCGCCGCCCACAAATCGGTCAATGTCATTCGCACGCTGAGACGGCCGATCATCGGGACCCCCGTTTAGCCCGTCTTGAATCGGTTCTTTTTTTGGCACGCCAACCTTTACCAACTCGCAAACTGGCAAAGTTAGCCAAGCTTATCGATGGCACTGAAGCTCGGACCTTAATTAAGACTCTCAATCATTCCTACGACGCATTGGGACGGGCATTCCGAGCGGAGGAGGTAGCTGGGGGCTACCAGCTCCGCACGCGCAGCGAGATTGCTCCCTGGCTGCGACGGATGTCAGCTGCACCACCCGAAATACGCATGTCCGGACCGGCCATGGAAACGCTCGCTGTCGTGGCATACCGACAGCCGGTCATGCGGGCTGAAATTGAGAAAATCCGTGGCGTACAATGTGGTGAGATTCTTAGACAACTTATGGAGCGCGCCATGGTGCGTATTGCCGGACGGGCCGATGAACTTGGGCGACCATTTTTGTATGGGACCACCCGCAATTTTTTGGAGGTCTTTGGGCTCCGGAGTCTTGACGAACTACCCAGGGCGTCTATGCTTCGAGCAGGTGGTGTGCATGGAGATAATTCAGCAAACGGTGCTGAAAAAGATCGGTGCGAGGAGGAGGAGATAGAGGAGCCCAACGTGATAATCAAAGATTCCACAGAAGAAGTCCAAGACACAGATAATCTGAAACCATCTCGGGAAATGTTAGTGGACGAACATCCGGATCAAGATGATGATATCGACGATCTTGACGATGACGACGTAGCAGACGAAGACGAGGAAGATGACGGATTCAGCGACGAGGAATGGGAAGAGGTAGAAGACGAACCGACTGACGGAGATGAAGAGGACGAGCAGTGGGAGGATGAGGATGAGGACGAGGAATGGGACGACACATTAGATGAAGATGACGATCCGGACGAAGACGAAGACAAAGACGAGCAAGAAAATACCGCGGACGACTAGGCTCCGTCCATTTTTAGTGGGAGACGAAGATGCTAGTTGTCATGCAGCACCAGGCGACCACCGAGCAGGTGGAGCAGGTCATTGAAACGATTCAAAAGATGGGGCTTGCTGCCCATCCGATGCCAGGGCCGACGCGCACGGCAATTGGAATTACCGGAAATTCCTCGATGGTCGATCCCAGAAGCCTCGAGGTTTTGCCCGGTGTACGGGAACTCATTCGAGTTACCCGGCCCTACAAGCTGGCCAGTCGGGAAATGCATCCGGATGACAGCACAATCAAAGCGGGAGTAGCCAATATCGGTCCGGGGACTTTTACGATCATTGCCGGCCCCTGTAGTGTGGAAAGTGAAGAGAACATTTTGCAGGTGGCCGATTATCTGATGAGCCGCGGTGTGCAGCTATTGCGAGCTGGGGCGTTCAAGCCTCGAACCAGCCCCTACAGTTTTCAAGGCATGGAGCATGAGGGGCTCGATATTCTAGCGAGGGCAAGAGAAAAAACCGGAATCGGAATTGTCACGGAAGTTATGGATACCGAGCAGGTACAAGCAGTGGCTCAGGCTGCCGATATGATGCAGATCGGCACAAGAAACATGCAAAATTTTTCTCTACTCAAAAAAGTCGGGGTCTGTGGCCGGCCGGTTCTGTTGAAACGGGGAATGTCATCGACACTCGATGAATGGCTTATGGCCGCCGAATATTTGCTTGCGGGAGGCAACCCGAATGTGGTGCTCTGCGAACGGGGCGTGCGGACCTTTACGGACCATACGCGCAATACTCTCGATTTGTCTGTTGTGCCGCCGGTCAAGGAAAACTCACACCTGCCGATCATGATCGATCCCAGTCACGGCACGGGACGTCGCAAATATGTGGCGGCGATGGCATTGGCAGGGTTGGCCGCTGGCGCCGATGGTTTGATGATTGAAGTCCACCCTGACCCTGGAAACGCAATGAGTGATGGTGCACAAACTTTGGACTTCCAGGAGTTCGACCACCTGCTCGATTCGCTCAAGAAATTGGCAGCGCCGCTAGGCCGCACTCTTGCCTAGTCTCCAGTCAGGTAAACGGGCGTTCTTGGAACAATATTTTGAACCGCCACTTTGGGAAGAAGGGGCATCATGCCTGTTTCCGAGCCCTTTCGCGGGTTGATTTTCAAACAGCTGCAATTTCTCTATGGTGACTCCGCTACGAGTGTTCTTAAGCGCATTGACGGCCTCCTCGACCGGCACCCGATAGAGAAGACGGCCGACGAAGCACCAACACTCTGGGATGAAAAGACCATCGTTTTGATCACCTATGGCGATCAAATCCGGGATGCAGAGACTCCCACATTGCAGACGCTTCGAAAATTTCTTCTCAAACACGCGATCCAGGAAGTTATCAACTCAGTCCATTTGCTGCCTATTTTTCCCTTCTCATCGGATGACGGATTTTCCGTGATCGATTATCGGCAGATTGATGAACCTTTGGGCGATTGGTCGGATGTAGAACTTTTAGGAGAGTCTTTCGATCTGGCGATTGATTTTGTGCTCAATCACTGCTCCCAAAAGCACTTCTGGTTTCAATGTTACGTGCGCGGCGAGACGCCCTACGAGAATTTTTTTATCGAAGTCGATCCTGCGGTCGATCTATCGGCAGTGATCCGGCCCCGCACCAGCCCTCTCCTGACGCCTGTGGAGACCTCTCGCGGAATGCGGCACGTCTGGACAACCTTCAGCGCAGATCAAATAGATCTTAATTTTGCCACGCCAGAACTGCTGATCGAAATGCTGGATATTCTCTTGCTGTATGTAGAACACCGCGCTCGGATTGTGCGACTCGATGCCATTGGATTTCTCTGGAAACAGATCGGCACCTCTTGCATGCATCTGCCTCAAACACATGCGGTCGTCAAGTTGATGCGGCATCTGCTCGATGCAATTGCACCACAAACCATTCTGCTGACGGAAACCAATGTCCCGCACAAAGAAAACGTGAGCTATTTTGGACAGGGCGATGAGGCCCGGGCCGTCTATCAGTTCAGCCTTGCCCCTTTACTGCTCGATGCCTACCTCCAGCAGGATGCGCGACCGCTCGCCGACTGGCTCTCGCAACTTGAATACCCCGAGCGCGGTATGACCTTTTTCAATTTCACCGCATCCCACGATGGCGTTGGAGTACGTCCTTTAGAAGGTCTTGTTTCACAGCAGCGGTTTGATGCACTTGTCCAGAGCGTTTCGCAGCGCGGCGGGCTCGTCAGTTGGAGAGAAACTCCAGAGGGCAAAAAAAGTCCGTATGAATTAAACATCACCTACTTTTCCGCCTTGGACTCGCCCGAAGGGCTGGCCCCTGAATTGCATGTCCGCAAATTCCTTTCCTCGCAGGCCTTCATGCTTTCTCTGCGAGGTATCCCTGGCATCTACTTCCATAGTCTTATCGGAACTCCTAACGATACCGATGGCGTAAAACAGACTGGCGCCAATCGTTCAATCAATCGGCGGAAATTTGACCTGGAGGAACTGAACGAGCTGCTCAGCCGTTCGGACTCAAAACAACGGATCGTCTTTGAGGGATATTGCCGGTTGCTCCGCATCCGCTGCGAGCAGAAAGCATTTCATCCCGATGGCGGTCAGGAGATGGTTCCTACCGAAGATCTAGCGACGATCGGCTTTGTGCGGACGAGCCCCTGTGGAGAAGAATCGATACTCGTCCTTGCTAATATGGGTAGTGAGCCGGTCTCTGTAGCGGTACCCCAAATTGCGGGAAAATTGCCCAACGGCGATCTGCTCACTGGCAATCCAGTGCAAAACGAACAATATATACTCCATGCCTTCGATATTGCCTGGCTCAAGTAACACCGTGTCCTGAGGTTTCCCTTGGAAAATTCAACGCAAGCTCGAGATGATGCCCGACAGATTTGGCTATCTGGTGTCGATGCGGTCCGGGCAGACCGGCTAGTCCATAAGGCGTTGCGCTGCGAGGCAAATATTTTGTCTCTGGGTGGGCAGACCTGCGATCTGAGCGACGTCAATCAGATTGCGGTTGTCGGTGCTGGCAAGGGGGGAGCGAGCATGGCGGCTGCCATCGAGGATGTTCTTGGTCCGGATCTCGTTAAAAACAAAGTTGTTGGCTGGGTCAACATACCTGCTGGTTGTGAGAGACCACTACAAAAAATCCATCTCCATGCGGCAAGGCCCGCCAGTGTGAATGAACCGACCGAAGAGGGTGTTGCGGGTACGGACGAAATTTTAAAAAT
>MPMD02084071.1_pt1 | contig 14508 bp, 17 predicted proteins | sample 1617291 | NCBI WGS metagenome assembly MPMD02 (sample SAMN05944810, study PRJNA350692) | marine metagenome | biome: marine; feature: ODZ; material: water; isolation source: 120 m water sample filtered on 30 um supor filter | place: Pacific Ocean | collected 2012-04-09 | depth 120m m | reverse complement strand
GTTACAATGATGTTAGCCCGACATTATGGACCAGAAAAAGTATTTGCCTTAACATTTAATTATGGCCAAAAGCAAGCTGAAGAATGTATGAAGGCAAAAGAATTATGTCGTGAATTAGGTGTACCACATAAGCAATTAGATATAGGTTATTTCGGAGAGTTGGTTCAACCTATTAGTGCAAATATATCCGGCACTGATATTGACATGCCCGACATTAAAGAAGTGCTGGGAGATCCTCAACCGGTTACATATGTTCCATTTAGGAATATGATGTTGTTAAGTAATGCATGTGCTTTCGCGGAAGTAGTAAATGCAGAATATATTTTTTGTGGACTTCAAGTTCACGATGAATATGGTTATTGGGACACAAGTCAAGCCTTTGTAGATGCATTAAATGGCATTACAGTACTAAATAGAACATTCAAAACACAAATTATTGCACCGTTCTCTTTATTAAGTAAAACAGAAGAATTAAAAATATGTAAAGAGCTAGGAACATTTAATTTATTAAAACATACATTAACATGTTACGATCCAGATGAAGAAGGTCGTAGTTGCGGAAGGTGCCCTTCTTGTTCTGAAAGAATTAAAGCGTTTCAGAATATTCAAGAAATAGATCCAATACCTTATCAGGAAGGCGATTAATGTGTAGTATTTCTGCAAGCAAGAGCAAAGAAGTTTTATTAAAATTAGTAGAACTTAATAGATATCGGGGCGAAGAATCTCATTCAGTTTCACAGTTTTTATATCACGAAGATTTAGATCCTGACGCCAATGGTTTTTATCTTAAACAACAGATTAAATCATATGGCCCTTTAGATGTAAAACAATTAGATGGTGAATGGGATTATTGTATTGTTCATCAACAAGCACCCACATCAAAAGAAGTTAATAATACTGATTTAGCAACAGGAAGATTTATTCACCCAGCTGTGAAAGGAAAATCTTATTTGTGGCATAATGGTATTATTAAAGAAGGAAAATTTGAAGGTGATTGGGATACAGAATGGTTGTTTGATCTTACATTAGATGATTTAGAAAAAAGTCCTCTTAAAAGATTTGATGCTAAGATAAGTGAAGCAGATGGTACATTCGCATGTATGATGCATCACGATAGTAGTATGTTTATATTTCGTAATGAAATTAGTCCTTTGTTTAGTGAAGGATCATCCTTTTCTTCTACTAAGTTTGAAAACTCTATTCCAGTGCCCGCAAATACAATGTGGGAATTAGATTATGAAATAGGTGTTTTAGTAGAACAATGGAAATTTGAAACAAAAGAAAACCCCTATCATTTTGGAGAATAATGTTTATACATCCCGTGAATGCCTCTACTGAGGTAACAAATATTGATGATACAATGATTCAACCGAATACTGTTGATTTACGAGTCGATAAGGTTTATCGAATCGGCGCAGGTCCAATGCACATAGATGAAGAAGAAAAGATACATCGAAAGTCAATAGAAATATTTCCTGATGAAGATGGTAATTTTCTTTTAAGTCCAGGCTGTTATGAAATACAATCCAATCAACAAGTAGAAATAGCAGAAGGGGAAATTGCTCTTGTTCTTGGTAGAAGCACTTTTAATAGAAATGGCGTTTTGATTATCAGTTCAATTTATGATTCAGGTTTTAAAGATTATGCAGGGGCGACTGTGTATAATATTGGTGGAGAAGCAACCGTTAAGCCTAATACGCGATTCGCACATTTAATTATTGCAAAAGCGGAATCCTTACATAAATATGATGGAGACTATGGCGAAAAAAATTGAAAATAAAGAAAAAGAAACTATAATAAAAATGCTGACTCCCGAAACATTCAATTTGGATGTTAAGAAGTTGTCAGATAAAATGCCGGTAATGGATGCAATTTTACATTATTGTGAAATGAATAAATTAGAATATGAAACAGCTGCTTCTTTAATATCTACAGATCTAAAAAGAGTCTTGCGAGCTGAAGCTGAAGAATTAAATTTCATACCGACCACATCGAAACTACCTATCAATGTTTAAAAAAGTAAAAGAAAGTTGGGAAAATATTTGGTTACCTCGAATTCAAGAGGGAAAAACAAAAGTTGAATTAGAGAGAGATAAACAGTATGAAACTCGTTGGGTTTGGTATCACACCTGTCTTGCTTTAGAGCAGCTTATTATCATTATTATATTAATAGGAATTTGGTGGAAATTATAGTATCAATATGCCATGAATGAATTTGAGTGTTATAGTCTTTATACCTCTCTTAAATTACATTTTACTACAGATTACGATTACTTTAAGTATAATGGTAAATGTAATGTTACACCTGAGTCGTTTAACAAGCGAAGAGAGCGATTCTTTTTTAAGAAATTATCTAGAGAATATCCAGATCCAGAATTAAGAGATTTTCTAGTATCGAACTTTTTAAGTGATATAAATATGTGGATAGGGGATGCTTTTGGTGAAAAGTGTGTTTCAACCTATCGTGACTGGCGGAAGCGTATTGAGAGTTTACAATACATTTTTCGTGAAGATTGTTCGAACATCATGTCAGATGATTCGAATGAATTCAATGCTTTATTTGAAGTAGTAGATGGACAACATCCACCTATTCTTCGTTATGCTTTAGCGAAAAAAATAAACATTGAATCTTTTATCATCCTAGATGATATTTTATGTTTCATACCTAAATTTAATAGAGATCTTCAGGACCCAATCGTGTGGCCGGACTACTATAAGAAGTGTGTGAAATATAAGCCATTCTTTACTCATGAATTTGAAGCAAGTAGAAAAAGCTTGAAAAAAGTTCTTGACATTTAATAAAGAATGTTATATAATATATGTTATATTATGATTAAGTGAACAAAGCGTATACAACGAAACAAAGCAGTTATAAGGAGAAATATGTCGTTTGCAGATATGAAAAAGAAAAGAGGTTCCTCATTAAGCCACCTCAGCGAAGAGCTTAATAAAATCAACAATCCCGGATTTGGTGTAGATGAACGTTTTTGGAAAGCCGACTTAGATAAGGCTGGAAACGGTTATGCAGTCATCAGATTCTTGCCCCCTATTGAAGGAGAAGATCTTCCTTGGGTTCGTCTTTTCAATCATGGTTTTCAAGGACCAGGTGGATGGTATATTGAAAACAGTCTTACTACTCTTGGTAAGAAGGATCCAGTTTCTGAATATAATTCAGGTCTTTGGGCTACAGGTGTAGAAGCGAATAAAGATATTGTTCGTAAACAGAAAAGACGTTTGACTTATTATACCAATATTATGGTAGTTGAAGATTCAAAGCGTCCTGAAAATGAAGGAAAAGTTTTCCTTTTTAAATTCGGGAAGAAGATCTTTGATAAAGTCAATGATCAGATGAATCCTCAATTTGAGGACGAAACACCTGTTAATCCTTTTGATTTCTGGGAAGGAGCGAATTTCAAATTGAAGATTCGTAAGGTAGAAGGCTTTACAAATTATGATAAAGCTGAATTTGCTGCTCCTACACCATTGTCAGAAAATGACGAAGACATGGAAAGGGTTTGGAAACAACAGTATCCACTTCAAGAATTTTTGAAGCTTGATAACTTCAAGTCATATGAAGAATTATCCTCACGTTTAAATAAAGTTCTTGGTAGAGGAATTGATCCTTCTATGCAGAGAGCTGAAGATACAGTGATAGGTCCTGTTGATCATACTAGTGTACCTTTTGATGGTGGAGTTCCTAATAGGCCCGCACCGCAACCAACTGTAAGTGCACAAGATGATAATTTGGATCAGGGTAGTATGGATTCTGGAGAAGGAGATACTCTTTCTTACTTTGCTAAATTAGCTGAAGAAGAATAATCATTCATTTAGTGGTCATCTACTGGGTGACCACTTTTAATTATTCGTATTCTTTTTCAAACTATCTTGAGTCGCATCTGTACTAGCGCGTTCATGCGTAACGACACCACTGCTATTATTAATTGTTTGAGAATTATCTGATGCATCAACTGAAGATTTTTGAGCATCTCTCTGTGCTCTTTCTAACTCTCTCTGTTTTATCCTGTACTCTTCATTGGCTTTCATAAGTCTTTTATATGCTTCTGGATCTTTTCTTTCCATTTCAGCACGTTGGTAAGCTTTTGAATCGGTACCAAAAATTCCTTTTGCTGCTGTTTTTCCCAATGTTCCCATGTCCATCATCAATCCTGCAATAAATTGAGGAATCCTTTTGATGAAGGCGAAGACTGGCTCTATAACATTATCATAAAGTGCATCGGATGCCATTGTAAAGAGTTTTTTAATACCAGAAAATATAGAAAAGTTACCATCCTTATCTCTTAAATTTTTATCAATAAATGCTACCGCATTTTTAAAACCGAATTTTTTTAATATCCAAGCAACTGCCTCCCCCAATAGATTTGGTATAGCAAACAATATATCGTCGAATATAGCCTCTATACCGCCTCCTATTGCGCCTGTAATACCACCTTCTTTATATCCATCCACAATACCACTTACTACATCAAACGCAGCAAAAAGGAACCCAATAGGAATGAATATTTTACCAATAACTTTTGCAATCTTACCTACAAAACCTAAAATATCTTTTATGGGTTTGATCCAATCAGTTAAAGGAGCAATTATAGCTTTAAATGTTTTTGCGGCTTTTGTAAGAATGCCGTCTTTAGGTCCGAATGCACCTTTGAATGAATCTTTAAAAGAATTAAAAGTTTTAATTGGATGAGCTAAAGATTCCGCATCTAAAAAACCTAGTGCCCCGAAATTAAGTACATTTACTAATTTGAAAAAACCTTTAGTGATTTTCAACATAGTACCAAAGATATTATCAATAGCAGTTAAGAATCCAGTTTTTACTTGCATCAACTTACTACCTTCAGCAAACTGTGGCATCTTAAAGAATGATCCAAACCTTGTGCTAAATCCTGTTTTTGCGTCTGCTATGCCTTTAGCAACATCATCACCTATATTGAAAATTTTAGTTTTCATTTTAGAAAACATGCCTTGCTTTTTTAATTCAACACCGTCAACATCTGCTGGATCTAATCCTAGCATTTTTAATTGTTTTGCAAAGAAAGAATCTTTAGCTATTTTACTTGCATCTATAGCCCCTTCACCTATATCTAATATTTTAGAGTGCTTCTTCAAGAACTTTATTTTAGCTGCGTCAGATAATCCTTCTGCATCGGCAGCAAAAGCCAACATCTTAGATTGGGATTTTAGAAACTTTAGTTTATCTTTATCAATACCTTCAGTATGTTCGGCCATCCATGCTAACATTTTAGATTGCTTTTTCAAAAAGCCGGCTTTATCAGCAGCGGATAAATCTTCAGCCGTATCTAACCACTTTAACATATTATTTTGTGTATTGAAGAACTTCAACTTATTTGCATCTGTTAATTTTTCAGTATCAGCAGACCATGAAGCCATTCTACCTAGAGCTTTAGTAAAGTTTGCTTTTTTAGTTGATGCAAGACCATCAGCAGTATCATCAAATTTTAAAAACTTTTTTATATCATCTGCAAATCCAGCCTTTTGTTTAGCAAGTTCGTCAGGAAATTTTTGTTCAAAACCAAAGTACTTTTTAAAATTAAACCACATACTACTTTTGGCTTTTCCGAGATCACTAACATCTTTATTACCAAATCCCAAAAAGCTTTTAAGACTTTGAAAAAATCCTTTTCGTGCATTATTTAAATCTTTACCAGGAGTTGCGTCTTTACCAGAAAACCAAGATACAAATGAATCTTTAAATGCCATCACAGCGACACCTATTCCTCCTACTGCAGCTGCAGCCATTGAACCCAAACCTAATGATAAGTCACCTAAGCCTGGTCCTCCACCACCCTTATCTTTACCATCTTTATCTTTAGCTAAACGAGCGGCTTCCATTGCTGCTTCTAATCGCTTTCGTTCAGCATCTTTAATAAAGTCAAGGTATTCAGCAAAGAGATCGGCAGTTCTAAATGTGTTGGCTTCGACCTTAAAAAGTATATCGGATTGCCGGGTTAAAGCCTTATAATTTACTTGTGAGGATAACCTGATTTTATCCCCCATTTCCCCCACTGCCTTTACCGTATTGCTGGCAATGTCCGTCTGGCCTTCTATGCCATTCGCCATTTGTGCTTGCCACTTTTGGTGTTTAGACATTTCTTTCGGATCTGTTTTTACTGTCTCAGCCATATTTTTGTCTTTCTTCTTCCATACGTTGATTTTCTTCTTCTACATGTTCAATTAAGAGGGCAATATAAAGTTCTTTTTCGTAACACATCATATTTTCTATCTCAGTCAAACTCCATTTATGACCCTGTACTAGAGAAAAAATGGTTTTATAATAGTTAACTAAACTATTATGACTGAGCATTAACCGAAAAAAGCCTGTAGCCCCTCCAAGGCTACCTTGTCACTTTTACCACACGTTTCACAATTCCAAGATACTTCATGTCTCAATTTAGGCATAGTATTAAAATAAGAAACAATTTTACCAAATTGTTTTTGATTTAGACTATAAATAAAATCTTCTAATTCTTGCTCAGAACTATTTTTAATATCATGATATTCTTCTTTATCATATATTCCAGCAATACATGCTTTAGTAATTTGAAAGATAGAATCCATTTGAGATTCCTCTGTTGGTCTCGTCATTCTATCAATATCTGGATATCTTAATTGTACTGATACTCTATCATCAAGTTTAATCAGATCTTTATGATCTTTATTAATATGTAATTTAATATCATTACAATTAATTTCAACTTGTGTGGTGCCGGTGCATCCATTTTTTTCATCGGCTGTTGGGTGTCTCATCCCAACTGTTATTATTTCACCTACCGAGCGCGCTCGTAAATTTAAAAATAACATTTCAACATCAAATGCTGGTAGGTCATTTGTAACAAGATCCTCATCAAGGCAACAATTTTTAATAATTTGTTTAGTTGCAGTGACAATATCTTGTGTATCTCCACCTTCAAGTGCTGTTAATAAAATCTTTTCTTCTTTAACAAGAAAAGGTCTATATTTAACCGGCTTATCTACACTATGTAATTTGATCGTATAGGTCGGATTATCTATTACTGGTAAACTCATAATATCTCCAATTCAATAAATTATATCGTGGTCCATTTATGACATGCAAAGTTTACATTAAATTGACCAAGTGTGTTATTCGAATCCCATCCCAGCGTGACAGCATCAACGTTTATTGGGAATGTATCCATATATTTAGTACCTGTTTTTGCCTCAGTTTCACTAACCGTTTCATTGGATTGATCAAATGCCAACACAGATATATCGCCTTTATAATCATTAAAATATCTCATATTTCCGGTTTCAGTTGGAACACAAAAATCCATCCATCTAACGAAAAAGTTTCTGGCTTCCCATGCATTAGTAATGATAAATTGTAATTGATATTCAGTGTAAGTATTTTCTCTTGCCATTTTACGAACAGGGCCATAATGTTTTAAATCTGAAGTGGCTATTGTTCTTCCACCTAAAGGCGCCTGATTACAAAAGAAAGATAATTGTGAAGGCGCCGTAACCCCACTTGGCGGACTTATCATCGCCACGAATCTATTCATTGGGGCTATACCACCCGCCTCATCCAATTTAGCTAAAAAATCTGTCGTATTCATAAGGCCTTTATAATTGCTCGACTATCCATCCAGACTTGTGATTTACTGGCTTTTCTAAAATCTTCAACAGGTAAATGTATTGCTGTGTTCCATTCATTAGCAGTAACATGTATAAATGTGCCTGAAGAGTATGTTATATCGTATTTATGTATGGTTGGTTTAACTTCTTTATATTTAATAAAAGGCTTTATATCTTTTCTGTAAGAAATGTCTATATAAGTTCTTGAATCTTCCTCATTTAAATTAATTCTGACGATTAATTTTTTCATTAATGTTTCCCTTAAAGCATGTGGTAGATAATGAAAATTCATTCCTATAAAACCTTTTTTCCAAGCTTCAATTGGAATAACTAATGGAAACCTATCATAATATTGTAACTTATTTTTCCATTTAGGATCATAGTTCATAAAATACATATGACCCAATTTTATTTCTGTTTCTTTAGTGCCTTCTGATATAATTTTATATGGATTTTTAACTTGCCGGCCTCTGCCAATAGTTAATTCCTGACGAAGTGTATAATATTTGTCCTGTAACCAGTCAATTGCTTGATCTGATAATTTTGTTAGTTTTAGTGCCATGTATTATTTAGATAATAATTGATCCTCGGTTAATATAACAAATTTCCAATTTTTCTTTTTGCAAACTGCACCTGCTGCTTTCCACTTTGCCTCATTAACCCCATATCTTTTCATTTCTAATAAAAATCTACCAGTTTTTCGTTTTCTTCCAGTATCTTTAGGGGGAACAGTTTGTTTCTTAGGTTTTATTTCAATTAAGGAAATTTCTATAAGACCGTCATGTTTTTTAGTTTTTACCCAAAAGTCTGGATAGTATTTGTGTATCCTTCTATCAAGTGGGGATCTATATGGAATTACTACTTCTTCACTAGCCCATTTAATAATACTTGGATTCTCATCACAATACACCATAAAGCGCCTTTCCCACAAACTTCTATAAATTATCTTAGTAGGATCGCCTTTATATTTGCTTCGATTTTTAGGTTTATACTTTCCTTTATAAGCCATATCAATTCGTTATAAATAATTTAATATATTAGGCTATTTATACAAGAATAATAGGAAAATTTTACATGGACGCAGAGACGAATAAAAATTTAGTATATCCAGCAGATCTTATGAAGGGAACCGAAGCTCATTGGGTAGATTTTACAGCATATCCTTCTCAATTTGGAGGAACATATTCTCCAACAGCAGATTTTTCAATAGCCCTTCCTATGAGTGCCCAAGCAATGATTACTACCGCCGAAGCTATATACGCTGAGCAAGAAGGATTAGGAACAGTATTAACTGAAACAGCTGCTAAGGCTTCAGCCGGCTTAAAGCCTTATTTTACATCGGGTGAAGGTACAGAAAAAAATGTTGCAACTGCTTTAGCTGGAATTACAAAAGGAATGAATCAAAGTACTGGTGAAAGTATAGCAGAGCATGGCGTCGCACAGATGATAAAGAAAAATGATTTTTTAAAAAGAGCTGTCGGTGGTTTAAATGTTGCTATTAATCCTAAAATGTCTTTATTATATCAAGGACCTGGAAAATTTAGAAAATTTACTTTTGAATTTCCCATGATAGCAAAATCAGCCGAGGAATCAGAGACGATCGATCTTATTATAAAGAGATTTAGGATGGCAACATTACCGGGTTATACAGATTCTCATGTAACTAACTCTCAGACCTCTACGGGAACCGAATCAAAAAGGGGAGCAGGATCAAACTTTTTTTCATTTCCAAGTAAATTTAAAATTAATTTTGGTCATGGTGGAGGATCAGGAAGTTCGCTAAAAGGAAAGGATACACCCTTTAAAATATCAGATAGTGTATGTAATGCTTGTGTGGTTAATTATGCTGCTGCCGGTATTCCATTCTTTTTTGAGAATAATCACCCGTTTGAAGTTAAGATGACCCTTACATTTACAGAAACAATAATTATGACCAAAGAGATGGTCAGCAACGGATTTTAATGTCTTATTTTAGTTATTTACCAAAATTAGAATATAATATAACAAAAAGTAAATATTTTGAGACTTCAACTGCAGTTGATATATTTGTTAGAAATCTAATAAAGCAGAACGTTATAGATAAAGGCGTAACGTTTGATTTACATACTATCGGAGACGGCGAAAGACCGGATATAACATCATTCTTGATTTATGGAGATGTTAAATATGATTGGATTATATTTTTAGCAAATAGGATGTTTAATCCTTATTTTGATTGGCCTTTGAGTAGTCAAGATTTTAGAAAATTACTTCAAAGTAAATACGGCACAGCTGAACGCGCAAGAAAAGTTATTCATGAATATCATCAAATTATACAGCCAGCAACAGATTCCGTAAGAGAAATAAAAGTTGTAGTTGATAATGAAACATGGTCAACTTTAAATGATTCGGAAAGAAGTCGAATAACAAAATATGATTATGAATTTAAAATAAATGAAAGAAATAGACAAATTAAAATAATTGATAAACAATATATTGAAGGCATTTTTAAAGAAGCCCAATCAAAACGATATGGAACGTAAAGTATGGCAGGAAGAACAGATGCAGAAGGAACAGGGGAAGGATATGAATGGTTGCAAACAGATAGAACTCCCACAACATCACCGATAGAAGATGGAACCGCTACTCAGGGGTCACGGTCTCCCGGAGACTATAAGATTGAAAAGTTGGTTCTTTTGTCGCCTAATGTAGATGCCGCGATTGATTTAACTCCAACTTTTGATACTGTAACTATATATGAAGATATAAGTACACCTTATATATTAATGGATTTGTCTATAGTGGAATCATACGGACTAAGAGAATTGGTTCCTCTTATTGGTGAGGAATTTATTGAAATTGTGGCGGCTACTGCTGGTGTCACCGCTACTGCAGGTTCCCCAACAAGTAATAAATTTGATGGTATTATTCAGAAAGTTTTTAGAGTGACAAAAATGTCACCTATAGTATCATCATCTGAAAGAGTTAAAAATTATGTTTTACATTGTGTTTCTGTAGAAGCAATTATTAATGAAAAAACTAGAATAAGTAAGGGATATAGAAAAAGTTCAATTGATAATGTTATTAAGGACATTTATAAAAAAAATATTGTTAAGCCTTTGGAGACTGAGTATAATAGTTATGTTGGAAAAAGTAAAGTTAAACCATTAGTTATTGAACCAACTGAAGGTACTCATGATATTACGTTTCCTTTTAAAAAACCATTTGATATTTTTAATGATTTATCGGAAAAGGCTTTATCTCTTAATGAACCGGAAGAAGAAAATGTTGCGCAAGCACGTGGTGATGTTCCACCGGCACAACAAACAGGTGGTGCATTGTATATGTTTTATGAAACATTATCTAATTTTAGATTTGAAAGTTTAGAATCAATTTTTAAACGGGAACCTAAGCGACATATATATGCAAAGCCTAGCCCAATGTTAAACCCAGATGATATCGTAAATGGTTTTAATATTGCAGTAGAATATGAAATTGATGGACTCTTTGATATTGTTGATAACTTGCGCGCCGGTATGTATGCTTCAAAATTAATAACTCATGATATGACACGTATGCGATATGATATCACAGGTTATAGTTATATTATTAGAGATGATACACCCCTTACATTACCTGAACCTGAAACGGGCGTAGAAACTGAAACACAACCCGGAGGTATAGAACCAGAGGCATCTATAAAGAAAATATCAGATTTAACTTTGTCATTGGCTAGATCTGGTGCAGCCGGTAAATTATGTACAGATAAAAATGATCTTTTACATGATAGTGATAATGGTGAACGTTGTAAAATAAAATTTATGGCAACAGATTTAAATCATGCTTATTTTTTTGAGGCAAATAGAAAAGCTGCTGATGGACCAAAAGAAAAGGGAATAAGAGAAAGTAATCTTGAAAGAAGAGTACAATTAAGAGATTCACAATTACAACAATTAGATAATATTAAAATTACACTTAAAATGTATGGTGATTCATCTTTAAGAGTTGGAGAAATTTTAAACTTTTATGCTCCTTCTCAAACTTTGCAAGAAGGAAAAGATCAAGAATCCGATGTATTTTTAAGTGGTAAATATATTATAACAAGAATTAAACATGTTATTAATGCTGAAAAGTATATGATGAATGTTCAATGTAGAAAAGATGCTTGGTATTCTGATCTACCAGCATTTGATCAAGCATTAAATGCATCTCGATTGCTCGGAACTACTTCTAAAGATGAAATAACAAACCAGAAATTAAACGTTAAAGCATCATCTACCACGGTAGATGCAGTCAATGCTCCAGATACAATAGGCATCTCATAGTATAAGGATTGAAAGATAATGGAAACTGATTTTATGGGCAAAGCTGGCTTTATTTGGGCCATCGGTGTTGTTGAAGATAGAAATGATCCTTTGTATCTGGGAAGATGTAAAGTAAGGTACTTAGGTTGGCATACTAGAGATAAACAAGAATTGCCAACAGTAGTATTACCTTGGTCATTTCCTTTAATGCCAATAACATCTGCTTCACAAACACAAGTTGGTACAAGCCCCACTGGTCCTGTTCCGGGAACTTGGGTTTTATCTTTTTTTAAAGACGGCGTAGATGCTACTGATCCAATTATGTTAGGAACATTGCCTGGTCGACCTGATAAAGCATGTGATCCTAAAGATGGTTTTAATGATCCCCGATATTGGCAGCCCAAACCATTTCAACTAGAAGAAGGAACCGGCGCGATTATTGAAGGATCAGTTGAATTTAAAGACGTGCCCCAATTTCCATTAAAATTGAATCGGGTTAGGGATAAGGGTGTTGAAATTACAGAACGTACTGATGATCCTGATAAACATAAAGATAAAGATATTTGGGAATTTTCTTATAACTTTCCTAATATAAGATTTTTAAATGAACCTACTACTCCTAGATTAGCTAGGGGTTTGCGGGATACATCAGCTAAAATTCTTAATAGAGTAAGACCCGGTCCTGGGCCTGCATCCATAATGGTTGAAGGTAGTGCAGAGTCTCCTTTACAAAATAGAAGAGATGTAAAGATGGGCAAATTTGGTATTAGGGCAAGTGATTATGCTGATAAGCCAACCTTCATGGAACCAGAGTCTGCATATGCCGCGCAGTATCCTTATAATCATGTTCATCAGACTGAAAGTGGACATGTTATAGAAATGGATGATACTCCAACTGCGGAAAGATTGTCTTGGACACATAGATCAGGTGCCTACCGAGAAATGGGACCAGCAGGTGATGTTGTAGATAAAGCAACCAGAGATGCGTGGTCCTGTGTTTTGAGAAACTCATATGAACAAATAAGTGGTAATAAATTTTCTTCGATAGATTATGGATATGAATTAGCTGTGGCCGCTACAGGAGGAAAAGAAGATTATTGGCTTAGAGTATGTGGTACTGGTGATGTTCATTTAGAGGCCGAAGAAGGTAACATTGAAATGTATACTAAAAACGGCGTAACTTTTATAAATGCGAAGCGAATTGAATTTAATGCTAAAGAATATATTAAAATGTCTGCTCCGCGAATTCAACAAACAAAATTTCCACGGAACAATCCGAGTTTAAATCCATCAGAAGCGGGAGATAAATCAGGACAGGAAGTCGAGGTAGCAGGAAATCAAGCGGAAAATGTTGGAGGTGCAAAAACAGTAAATGCTGGTCAAATTGGACTGAATACAATGGGACCTTTTACTACATCATGTCAAAGTGAAGGGAAGAATATTTCTCATAGTTCAGAAACAAACGTTACAGGATTAAATATTCTTTTAGGTCAAGGTTCAGCCGGCTGGAGTACTGCAGTTCAAAATGGAATTATTAATTTAAGAAGTGCAGACGCCAAAGCTGGAACAGGTGGAATTTTGCTTCATTTAAATGAATTACCAGTTTCCAGTCCGTCATCGGCAAAGTCATCAGCTGTTGGTTATTTGTCTATTCTGCCACAAAATCCAATCTCAGCAGATATTGAATTAGCTTCGACATTTGGCAACATTACTATGAAAAATAAATTCGGTGAAATAACATTAGGAGAAGCCCCATTGGGAACCGGAGGAAATCTAAAACTAGAGTCAAATGGTATAGGCGCTGAGTTATTGATTAAAACACCGATGGCAGAAATAAGTTTTGATAAAATGGGTTTGATTAGTATCAAAAATGAGGTAACTTCTTTAACGAATGTTATAAAAGTTCTTTTTAGGAATCTTTTGGAACATACACACGGACATGTAGATAGTATTATGGGTGCACCCAAACCAGCAGTAACCACACCAAACGCAGCGCAACCATGGTATCCAGACTTACTTAAAGAACAGGCTATGTTAGAAAGCTTTTTTGCAGCATAATTGAAAAAAATAATATGACAAATCAACCACAATGGAAAAAAACAGAATCATTAGTTCCTCATCCAAAACTGATAGAACTAATGAGCAAGTTAAAAGAATTAAGTGATCTCGAGGCTAGAGCGATGACAGAAGTTAAAAATGCACTAGAAAAGAAAGCGCAGGAAGGGGAAGATGGCGGAACAAGTTGATCTTTGGTCTTCTGCAAATTTAGGAGATATAGGTACTTTAAAACCTTTTTTTGAAGCAGCAGCAAAAGGTCTGGAACTTCATAAGGAGAACGCGGCATTTATTAAGACAATTTATGAATTTAACAAGGCCTATTTTATTGCTTCGGTGGATCCATTATTTGCAGCATTAGATAAAATCTTTCAAGAAATTTTAAAACTATTAGATGATCTCAGAGGTTTAGGTTTTTATTATCTACCTGTTCATTCAAAATCAATTGGTACATCTAATGAAGTACAAAGAAATCCTGTTACAGGTGGATTATTGATTGGGGGTCAATATTATGCAAAAGCAACTATGCAAGGTGCAG
>MPMD02088532.1_pt1 | contig 14537 bp, 9 predicted proteins | sample 1617291 | NCBI WGS metagenome assembly MPMD02 (sample SAMN05944810, study PRJNA350692) | marine metagenome | biome: marine; feature: ODZ; material: water; isolation source: 120 m water sample filtered on 30 um supor filter | place: Pacific Ocean | collected 2012-04-09 | depth 120m m | reverse complement strand
TCAGTGCGATGATGCCGACTCGTAAAGGCAAAGTGCTCGCTCTCGAAAGTGAGGCCGGACTGGCCAACCCGCAGGTCAATATCGCCATCGTCGGCATTCTCGTGGCACTCCTCCTGCCCGCGCTCGGTCAAGTTCGTCAAGCGGCCCGTAGCTCTCAGAGCAAAGCCAATATGAAAAACATCATGCTCAGCTTGCTCGTCTACGTAGAACAACATCGAAAACTACCCGGACGGGCGATTCTGAGCGAGGAGGGTAAACCGCTCCTTAGCTGGCGGGTCCAAATGCTTCCCTATCTGGAAGCGGGCTATCTGACCGACCAATTTCACCTCGACGAACCGTGGGACAGTCCCCATAACATTAAATTGCTCGATCAAATGCCCGACATATTCAAAAGCCCTCTTAGTACCAGCAAAGATCCCACAAAAACCAATTATGTATTGGCTGTTGGCAAAGACACAACCTTTCCTGACTTCAAAGCAGAGCGCCTTCCGAATGCTTCGAGTCTGACTATCGCCGTGGTGGAAGTCGACGATGCGCATGCCGTTCCCTGGACGAAACCCGATGACTACGATGTAAAAAATCTCCCGAAAGGGTTGGCGGGCGGGGTTGGACTTTTCAATGCCGCAAATTTCGATGGAAGTGTGCGGTCTCTGCCGAGCGAGTTGAAGCTTGATCTATTAAAGGCGCTCTTTAGTGCAGACAACGCTAAATACGGTGCCATCCAAGCGAAATTTTATGCTGAAAATTAATGACATGCCATGGCGAGAGGCAGGCCTCCGCTACCACGCCTACGGTTTCGCCATGCGGAGGCGATTCGGCCAGCGGGTCCAAAAAGTAAGCATCGATGCCGGTTTTACCTGCCCGAATGTGGACGGTACTGTCGCGATCGGCGGCTGCGTCTTTTGCGACAATCGTAGTTACAGCCCATCCCGCCGCGTGCCGCGGACGAATGTGACGGCACAGATCGACGAAGGAATCCAAAATCTCCAGCGGCGGTACCGGGTCGAACGGTTCATTGCCTATTTCCAACCCGCAACAAACACCTACGCCCCCGCCGAACGGCTCAGAACGCTTTTCGAAGAAGCGCTCCGTCATGACCGGGTTGTCGGGCTGGCGGTCGGTACCCGGCCCGACTGCGTCGAGGACGATGTGCTCGAATTGCTGACAGAACTGGCCGAGCAAACGTATGTCTCTGTCGAATACGGAATGCAAACGATGCACGATCGCTCACTCGCCTGGATGAACCGGGGCTGCACGCACGCGGCAATGATCGATGCAGTCGCGCGGAGCCGGGGCCGCGGCTTTGAAATCTCCGCCCACATCATACTCGGCCTCCCGGGAGAGTCGGAAGAAGAGATGCACGCCACGGCCGACGAGGTGGCCCGGCTCGGGGTGGATGCGATCAAACTCCACAACTTGTACGCCGTCAAAAACACGCCCCTGGCCGATCAACTCGCCTCCGGTGCCCTTACGCTGATCGACCGGGAGCAGTACGTCCGGATGGTGGTCGATGTTCTCGAGCGACTCCCTGCGGATTGTGTCGTGGAGCGACTTTCGGGCGATGCCCCGCCCGACTATTTTGTCGCGCCGAACTGGTGTCTTGAGAAGGCGGCGGTCCAAAAGGCAATCGACGCGGAAATAGAACGCCGCGACACATGGCAGGGCCGCCTGCACCGGGGCGGGGCGAGGGCATCTGAGTGCATTGAATTGCATCCCTGCAGTAAGATAGAATGAACGCTGCGGAGCGGACCGGGTAGTCGCCGGTCTGGTGGCAACTGCCGCCAGGCGGGAGGAAAGTCCGGGCTCCAGAGGACAGGGTGGTGGGTAACACCCACCGACCGCAAGGTCCGGGCAAGTGCAACAGAAAGGAAACCGCCCCTTGCGCATGCGTGAGGGGTAAGGGTGAAACGGTGCGGTAAGAGCGCACCAGCAGGCCGGGTGACCGGTCTGGCTAGGTAAACCCCACCCGGAGCAAAGCCAAACAGAGAGCAGTCCCGCAACCGCGGGCCACGGGCCGGTCCGGTCCGTTATCGACTTTCGGGTAGGCTGCTGGAGGCGGTGAGCAATCACCGTCGTAGAGAAATGGCTACCTCGCAAACCGTAAGGTTTGCGACAGAACCCGGCTTATAGGTCCGCTCCGCATTTTTTTCTGCCTCACCGCCTGCGACCGGGAGGCAATCGCACCAGATCGATCGAAGGAGAGGCCACCAAAAGTATCCGCGAACTGGTGCGCGATCTTGGATCAAGATGCGCGGCGTTGTACGCCGGTGTTTACCGGCGGGCAATTCCGATAGATCTCCACAAGGTTGTCTGCTTCGTCGGAGAGCCGGAACTGCGCCAACGCTCGCTCGAGGCCAGCCTGTCCGAACTGCTCGGCCTCTCCGGCTGCCAACAAGTCAAAGACCGCATTGGCTATCTGTTCCGGGGATCCTGTATCTACCAGTCTCCCCGTCTTTCCCTCCACAATCAACTCCTCAAACGCTCCTACCCGTGTCGCTACCACCGGCACCGCGCAGGCCATCGCTTCGAGTGGCGTAAGCCCGAATCCCTCCCACCGCTGCGGAGCGACAAACAAATCGAGTGCCTGATACCATTCGGGCATCTCGTGCACCTGCACCTCGGGACAAAACAGAATGCGCTCGGCCAGGCCGGCGGCCTCAATTTTCTGACGCAGGCCCCGCTCAAAGAGCGCGTGCTTTTCCGTTGCCCGGCCCATCACCACTCCATACACATCCGCGCCGCGCTGGCACACTTCGATCATAGCGTCCACGAAAACGTCTGTACCCTTTTGGTGCCGGATGCGGCCGTAGCAGCCGATGAGCACACCATCGGGAAGTCCGAGTTTGCGTTTGACCTCCGCTTTGTTATCCGGCGGACAGAACGATTCGGTGTCGATGCCGTGCATGATCACCGTCGGGACGCACTTTAGATAGGCCGCAGTTTTTTTCGAGGTCGCCACAACGGCATCCATTTTCCGGATGAGGGCTTTGGTGATCCAGGTGTGCTTGCGCTGCGATGCCGAGGTGAAGATCAATTTCAGTCGTTTGCGGAGCAATGTTCGCAGCAAGAGACCTGCGATCATCTCGGTATTCCGGCGGGCATGCCACACCCGTGGCCCGTTGGGACCGGACCGCGACATGGTCAGGACCTGCCACCACGAAAGCTGCGGGACATGTTCGGGCAGGCCCGGCCCGAGTGCCACAATCCCGATACTCTTTGCCTGCAGGGGAACGAGCCGCACGATCGTCGCTGTCACACCGGAGAGCCGCCGCTTAAAGTTCGGGGCAATCACATCGACTTTGGCTGGATCGATCATCGGCGGGACGTTTTACAAAAGACAAAAAGGGCATCAGCGCCGGCCATTATATGCGCTTTCATAATTGCAGGCACCACCAGTTCTAACGCCCCATCGGGAGCAAGATCATCGTCATCCGCGCACAGGAAAGAAAAACAATTCGATCCGTAGAGACATTTAACGTATGGAGAGAGCCTGTTGCTACAGATACATTCCCAGAAAGCCGCCCGCCTCATCGCAACCCGCTGCAATCTGTTCGGCCCGCTCCTTGCTCCGGGTCAGGTCACCGGAAGAGATGTAACGATTAAATTCGATCAATACCGCGGTGGAGACGGTTTCGCAAAACCAACTGACCACCGGTTCACTCAGCCAGTCGCAGGTATCCTGCTCAAGACAGCAATCTAAATCACACGCAAGGCTGCAAAGATCTTCTGCATTGGTGAGCAATGTGCCTTCGAATCCAAAGTGCAACATGCCACAATTGGGATCGTTGGTAAGCTGGAAGATGCAGTGGGCATTGTAGAGGTAGTAACTGTTGTGGGTTCCATGCTTTTCCATCGCGGCCTTGATCCGCTCGCAGCGACTGCGGAAGTCGGGTGATGCATCGAGCGGAATGTCGAGTCGACCGACGCTGCGAAGTGGCAAGCAATCAAAGGCGATCTCGACACTCTGATCCTTCATGGATGAACAACTCCGCTGGCCAGCCCGAAAAAGCGTTCATCGCGAGGCGGACTGTTTGGCTTCCTTTGTGAGAACCCGGTCCAGGGCAATCGTCAACCAACCATCTTCGACGCTCAAAGCGGTGAAGGCAAGCTGGCCAATATTCTTGAGTTGCGGATCGGGAAATTCGAGCGGGAAAACCTCCACGACTTTATTCTCGCCATTTTCTCCTTCGAGTGTCGCTTTCCAGCGGGCCCGCAACTTGGAGCGAACGGGAGCATCGGCAGCAACGAATCGCTGGCCCTTTTCAACGGCCGTAGGATCGACTCCCTGCTCCACAAGCGTGAGCCGCACCCCACCGTACTTGTCGATCTCGACATTGTAGACCGCCCACATGCTCATCGCACGTTTGTATTCCTGATCATCCAAACCGGAAAATTCGACTCCACGAAGGGTGAACTTCACCGTCCCCTTACGGAATTCGACACTGAGAGGATTCCGGGAAGCAAACCGCATTTGCCACGGAGCTTGTTCGCCCTCTGCGGGCGTGGCAGCTTTTTCAGGCTGCCCTTCGGCTTTGCGCCGCTGCTCTATTTTTTTTACGCGTTGCTTTTTGAGCTTCTCGAGAAAATTCCCATCGCCACCCTCTTTTTCTGCATCGTCACTGCTGACTTTCTTGCCGCCAATGAGGCTCGCCGCCATGTTATTGACAAACGATTCATGCAGGCGAACGGCCAGATCGTGGTCGGAAGGTGGTTCTGCCACCGCTGCCGGAGCCGCCAACTGGTCGGGAGCCGCTTTCTGTATCTTAAGGCGAACCGATGCATCGCTGGAGTGGACCTGGAACAAGCCGGGAAATGCATCTTTCCGCAGCAGCGGCCCGCGGAACTTAGCCCGATACTTATCGTTTGCATCGGCAAGCATCTCTTTTGCCTGCGCATCCATCCGCTGCTCAACCCGGCGGGAGGCCCTCATGGAACTTTCCTGCTGGGCCTGCCCTCTGCTTTTACCGACTTTTTTCCATGCTATCCGTTCAATCAACCGGCTGCCACGTTCGTGCGATAAACCGGTGACGTCGGTTTCTGTAGTCGCAATTGCACTCGCGGGGAGCGAAGAAAATCCCTCCGAAGAAAAGTGAACATGCTTGTTCGCTTCCAGTTCGGTTGTGGAATTTGCAAAAACCTGGACCGAACGTTTGCGGGCAATCGTCTCCGATTTGGTCATCCCGGTCATCTTGAGACCAAGAACCGCTTGCTCCTCGCTCGGAACCAGGCTGACCGCAAGTTTCCCCTTAGTATGTCCCTCCCCAACGACAGAAGCCCCGAGAATCATCTCTCGGATGCTCGTCGGTTCATCGATTTCCCGGTCCATGGCGGCGGCAATCAGTCCTGCTGAAACGTATGCGGCCAGATTTGGTTTTGAGTAGCGAGCCCGTACGGCTCCGGTGACGTTTGGCGCTACATGAAAGCGTTCCAGGAAGTGGATCTTCTTACCAATGTCCATCGCATCCCAATGCGACGAATCGGGACCGTAACTGGCCAATCCTTTCTTCAGATCCTTCGAGTAGCCATGGATCCTTTTCTGCACCACTTCGGTTTTGCCCAAAGCAAGACTCCCATCAATCCAGCGACGAAGGCTATGTCGCAACTGGACAAAATGCGAATTCTCCAGGCCGGTATAATTGGCCGAAAGCCGCTGCGCGACCTTGGCCAGCTGCGCTGTATCGGGTGTCTTTGCTCCGAGCTGTTCCTGCAGGTCACTCCAGAGAAGATATTTTTTCCAGGCCTTCGACCAGGCGGGATTCTGAGAAAGAAATTGGCTCAGCCCTCGGGCGCGGCTACGGACATTCTCTCCTAGTGCTGTAACCTCGGCAGTCGTGGGAGGGACAAATTCTTTGTGCGCCTCTCCGGCAGCTCCAGGCAACTGCTCCGGGGTGAGAACCGAAAGTTCCGCCAACCAGAGCTTGAGTGCGGAACCGACTGCAACAAAGCGGCGCTTACCGATACCATCTACGTTGCTCTCGTAGCGCGAAAGTATTTTCTGAACCGCTTCTCTATCCGCACTACTCCCCTTGGCCAATTGCGTGCGGAGCTGGTCGGTCTTGAGGTATTCGTTCCAGGCAGCGCCGTAGTCGCTCGCCGATAGCCACTGTTCCAGTTCCGCAAACGACTCGCGGAGTTGGAGAGGGGCCTGATCGGCACGCAGAGATGCGCCGAAAAGAAAAAACGTACCGGCAACCGCCAAGCCGATAACCAAACGGGCCATGATGCCCGGCAGATGTAATTGAGATCGCATCCGTTCGCTCCTGAGCCGAAAAAGACAGAAATTCGGTCAACCAAAGAGTAAGTGGTAACAAATTGTAGCTCGGAATCCGATGGCGGTTTGGAAAGATTCCCGATTGCCGTTCATCTCAAAAGCAACCAGAATACCTTGCGCCGCGGGGGTGGGATGATGGGCATTATAGCGAAAATATGGTCACTGGAAGGCCCACTATCGAACTTTTGGACCCCCGGAAGCAACCGAGTTGCTATAACCGCTGCGGGGAACGTTGGGCGAGAAACTCGTTTTTTAGCCGAAACCCTGCAGTCGTGGCTGGTGTTTCATCTCATAGCGGTGGCCCGCTCGGCGAGGAACAGTACCACCCGATGATCGATACGAATCGGCTCAAAACAGCAAAAAACGGACTGAAGCACCCATGAAAAATAAATTCTCAACATTTGTTCGGATTACGGCCCTCTGGATCGGCTGTTTTGGATCTGCCGCTTCCGTTTTGGCGGAAAAACCGCAAAGCGATCTGTTCTTTGGTGAGCCGAATACTACGGACTCCGCTGCAATGACCGCTGAAGAGATCAATACGCTTTTTCAAAAAGCCGGTGTGAAAGGTGGGACAAAGGTCGACGACTACACCTATTTGAGGCGCGCCTTTCTGGACACCGTCGGCAAGGCCCCGACACCAGGGCAGATTGATGCCTTCGTCCAAAATGGTTCAAAAAATAAACGCTCGCAAATGGCGGCGAAGCTTCTCGAAAACCCTGAATTCGGGAACAACTGGGGGCGTTACTGGCGCGATGTGATTCTCGCGCGACGCTCCGATGACCGCGCTCTGGGGATTGTCGCCAACGGCCTTACCACCGCGATGGGAAACAGACTCAACGAGGACGTCTCGTGGAGACAGATCGCGCGTTCTTTTATTACCGCCAGTGGCGACATTCGGAAGAATGGTGAAACCGGCTTGTTCCTCGCACAAAAGGGTGAGGCCGCGGAAATTACTTCTGAAATTACGCGGATCTTTATGGGCGTGCAAATCCAGTGTGCCCAGTGTCACGATCATCCGAGCGAGGATTGGACGCGAGAGCAGTTCCATCAAATGGCCGCCTTCTTTCCACGTCTTGGTGTGCGAAGAGTCCCCAATGCAGTGATGCGCAGTTTCGAAGTGTACTCTGCTGACGGGCAAAGGGCTGACGGGCAAAAACGGAAGAAAAAACGCAAGACAAAACTAGAACACTTCATGCCCGATCCGAAAAATCCAAAGGCCCGGGGCACCATCATGCAACCGGTTTTTTTCCAGACCGGTCAATCCTTAAAACTCGGCACACCCGATGCCGACCGACGTGAAACGCTGGCCGAGTGGATGACCGACCCCGATGCCAATCCCTGGTTTACCCGGGCGTACGTCAACCGCATCTGGTCGGAACTTGTCGGCAAAGGATTTTATGAACCGGTCGATGACCTGGGGGAAGAAAAAGAGGGAATACACACAGATGTTCTGACCTACCTCTCCGATCGTTTCGTTGAGGAAGGCTTTGACACCAAGTGGCTCTTTCGCACGATCATGGCAACCGACATCTACCAGCAGCAGGCTGGCTCGCAAGCCAGTGGAAAGACCGATTCGATCGCAACGCGTGCCCCGCAACCGCTGCGGGGGGACCAGCTCTTTAGCTCGCTCTGCTCCACACTCCAGATCGACAATTTCCTTAACAAGGGCAAAGGTAAAGGCAAGGGTAAAGGCAAGGGCGGCAAAGGCAAGGGCGGCAAGGGCAAGGGCGGCAAGGGCAAGGGTGACGACAAAGGCAAAGGACCTGCAAAACAAAATCGTGGCGCGGTTCTTTTCAATCTGGCCTTTTTCTACGATCCGAGTCTGCCGCGCGATGAGATCAACTCCACGATCCCGCAGGCGCTGATGATGATGAACAGTCCACAACTGCATCGATTCATCAGCAGCGATCGGAGCGGCGGCATGCTCCGAGAGATGCTGGCCGACGATGCGGATAACCAAGACCTGGTCAAACAACTCCACCTCCGTTGCCTCTCTCGTGAGCCGTGCCAAGAGGAACTGGAAATCTGCCTTGCACACATAGAGCAAACCGGCGACCGCGCGGAGGCATGCGAGGACATCCTCTGGGCATTGATCAACTCCGCCGAATTCCGGCATCGCAAGTAAAAGAGAACAGTGGCACAGGATGCCAGAAATCGTGAACGCAACTGCTGCAAATCAACAACAGGACCGGGAGACAAAGACCATGCAGTATCACCAACTCGACGCAACCGTCCGGTCCGATCGCACTGTTCGCAGGCGCGATTTTCTCCGCTGTGTCCCGGCCGCTGCCCTCGCCGCAGGAAGCCTCTCCTGGCCCGAGCAGATGGCCCTGCAGGCAAGTGAATTAAAACAGGACAAGCGGAACTGCATCCTACTCTGGATGGCGGGAGGGCCGAGCCAGTTCGAAACCTTCAGCCCGTTGGCAGGTCACGAAAATGGGGGCGGGACCAAGGCAATCCGGACCGCCGTGCCGGGCATCCATATTTCCGAACACCTTCCTCGCATTGCAGAAAAAATGGATGACATTGCAATCATCCGATCGATGAGCAGCAAAGAAGGGAGCCACAGCCGGGCCTCGTCTCTACTCCGTACCGGGTACCTGCCGACGGCAGTCCTCAAATATCCGACATTCGGTGCGGTAGCCGCCAAAGAACTCGCTCAACGCGAAGATGCACTACCCTCTTTCGTCCGCATTGGCGCGGGCCGCAAGAGCGGCCCCGGTGGTGGCATACTCGGCACGGAATACAATCCGTTTCTCCATGGCGACCCGAAGCAACCGCCCGCCAACACCCAACCGACGACCGGCACAAACCGCTACCGAAAGCGATTGAGCCTCTTGTCCCGTCTGCAGGAGCCATTCGCTCAGACCGGTGGAGAGAGCCAGGTAGAAACACATCGCAAGCTCTATGACACCGCTTCGCAGATGATTCTCAGCCCTCAGATGGGTGCGTTCGACCTCACGCAAGAACCGGAAAACATCCACGCAGCGTACGGGGAATCCAACTTTGCATCCGGGTGTCTCTTAGCCCGACGCCTCATCGAAGCGGGCGTGACCTTCGTTGAGGTCCATTGCCAGGGCTGGGATACCCACCAGGACAATTTCACCAAAACACCCGAACTTGCCTCGCAAATTGATCAGCCGATCGCACAGTTGATCACCGATTTGAAGCAGCGGGGAATGCTCGATTCGACACTCATTGTCTGGATGGGCGAGTTCGGACGCACGCCGCGAGTCAATCCTCGCGGTGGGCGGGATCACTTTCCCCGCGCATTCTCCGCGGCGCTCGCCGGTGGGGGCATCCGTGGTGGGCAGGTGATCGGCAAAGTGAACGAAAAAGGCACCGAAGTCGCCGATCGACCCGTGAGTGTTCCCGACCTCTTTCAAACGTATTGCCGCAGCCTGCAGATCGACGGCAATCATGAATACATGAGCAGTATCGGCCGGTCGATCAAAATCGTGGAAGAGGGAAAGCCGATTACGGAACTTTTTTGATCGGTTTTTTGCCCGACATCTTTAGCCACACTCTTTAAAAAGCAATTCTACAAAGGGCGTTTTTTTCGCATCCGGAATTTCGCATTTCACGCTTAAGGAGTTCTAGGCATTGGATATCGTTCTAAAACATGATGTTCATAATGTTTTTGATACCCGCCAAAAGATGCCCATTTTAGCTAGCTGACCTAGTGCCACTATGAATGCCCCAACGTCGCTGTTACATTGCCTGTTTGGCCGGATGCCTGTTGTTCTCACCACAACGGTCATCCGAGGCGGCTGCATCCTTTAATGGTGGGTGGGGGGAGAGATCAATAGCATGGCGTTTTAAAACGCCCCCACTCCGCTTCTTCTCCATCAAAAAAGGAGCTTAGCGATTTATATCAAATCGCGGTTGCTCCCACCCGAACAGTCATTGGTGGATTTAACGAGAGTCGTAGCTGTTCGCAAAGAGGCAATATTAATTACGCTATTACATGCTATGTCGATCAACTACATGGTCGATCAACCCAGTCGTGGAAATGACCTTCCGGCACTCCACGTAAAGGATTGGAATTTTGTCCATCGTGCCAACCAACAGGTCAACACCCCCGGATAAGCCTGACGCCCACTGGTGGGCTGATGATGCTACCGACAGCGAAATCACAACCCTCTCTGTAGATCCTGTAGATGACCTAGCGCGTCAGGACAAACCACCGATCAGCGAGCCGGCCGATTTCTGGAATCGTTCGATCATGCTCACCGCAATTATTGTCCCATTTCTTGGCTTTCTGGCGGGCATTGCCTACTGTTGGACCATCGGCTGGATGGGCTGGCCTTTTCTGGCACTGTTGATTGCCGGCTGGTGCATTTCGGGAACCGGAGTGAGCATTGGTTTCCACCGCTTGCTGACGCACAGTGCGTTTGCGACATACCGTCCGCTCCGTGTACTCTGGATGATCATGGGGGCGGCGAGCATTGAAGGTTCGCCACTGGTCTGGTGTGCGGTCCATCGGAAACATCACCAGTTTTCGGACCATCTGGGAGATCCCCATTCACCAAATCTCCACGGCAAAGGAATCTGGAACGGAATCCGGGGATTTATCTATGGCCACTGTGGATGGCTACTGACCACCCACTGGTCCAAACCGGAATTGCCTCGCTACGTCCCTGATCTTTTGCAGGACAAAGTCCTGATTATGGGCGATCGTTTTTACTACCTCTGGGTCCTGCTCAGTTTGGGAATTCCCACCGGTATCGGTGTCGCGATTGCAGCAGTCAGTGGGGACTATACGCTTGGAATGGGTGCCTTGCTCGGTTTTCTCTGGGGCGGCTTGGTCCGGGTTTTCATCGGCCACCATATTACCTGGTCGGTCAACTCGATTTGCCACTTGTTTGGCAAACATCCCTACAACACGGGCGACCTCTCGACCAACAATTTCATCTGCGCGACGGTGAGCTTTGGAGAGGGTTGGCATAACAACCACCATGCATTTCCTTCTTCGGCGAGGCATGGATTGCATTGGTGGCAGCTCGATACCAGTTGGCTGGCAATTTGTGCCATGAAAAAACTGGGACTTGCCTGGGACATCAAAGTTCCGAGTTCCGAGATCATCGCGGCCAAAGAGATCCACTGACACCCTTTCGAAAGTGGCCGTCAGCAGAACCATTCTACCGCAGAGCGGGAGAGAGCGTCTCCGCGCGTCCTGCTCTTGTTTGTTTCTTTTGTTTCTCTCTTTGCAAACCGGAAAAACAATTTCGTTTTCCGCTGCGATATCTCGATCCATGGGACATTCGACCTTTGTAGCCGGTGGCCGAACAACCGCCAAAACGATACGATATAATGCATGCGCATGGGGGCAAAGCGATTGTCGCACGGCAAGAGAGAACGGGATACCAGGAAATCTGCCTAGATGAGCGAACAGCTAGCAACGGACACCGAGGTATATGCACTGACAGCCCAGCTGGAGGCGAATATTTCACAGGTGGTCCTCGGAAGGACCGATGCGATCCGTCTCTGTATCGTCGCGCTCTTGGCGGGCGAGCACGTTCTCCTGGAAGATGTGCCCGGGGTCGGCAAGACACTCTTCGGCAAGGCGATTGCAAAGAGCGTCAATGGACAATTTTGCAGGATTCAGTTTACCCCCGACCTGCTGCCCGGCGACATTACCGGCACCAATGTCTACCGGCAGGCGAGTGGCGAGTTCGAATTTATCAAAGGTCCCGTGTTTGCCAATATTGTCCTCGCCGACGAGATCAATCGAACCACACCGCGCACACAGAGTGCCTTGCTTGAGGCAATGAGTGACGGGCAGGTTTCCAGCGACGCCGAAACCCACAATCTACCGCAACCGTTCATGGTGATCGCAACCCAGAACCCTTTTGAATTCGAAGGGACCTACCCCCTCCCCGAAAGTCAGTTGGACCGTTTTCTCCTTCGTATTTCGCTCGGTTATCCAAACCGCGACGAAGAGCTTCAGGTTCTCGACGACCACCGCGCGGGCGAACCGGTGGAACGCCTCCAGCCGGTACTCGGCTGCGAGCAAATTCTCGCGATGCAAAAGCACACCCGCCAAGTTCGGATCACAGAACCTATTCGCCACTACCTTTTGGATCTGGTGCAACTCACGCGGGAGAGTGATGCATTGTATGTGGGAGCAAGTACCCGGGGGGCTTTGTGTTTGTACCGGGCAGCCCAGGCCCTCGCCACGGTCAATGGTCGCGATTACGTCATCCCCGATGACATCAAGCATCTTGCGGTCCCGGTTCTTGCACATCGCGTGATTACCAAGGGCTATATGCACAGCGGGCACCGTAAAGCAACCGAATCGCTCCTCGAGAGACTCGTCGATCAGATTCCGGTCCCCGCTTAGCGACAACCCGTAACCGAAGGGGAAAGGAAGCAGCAGCTTCTCGAAAGAGAATCCGCTGTGAGCTACTATCTTGCGATTCAAAACCGTCATTTGCCGCGAGGGCCTCTATTACCTGCTGGTAATCGGCTTCGTCATGTTTGGCTCGATCCTGCGGGAAGTCAACCTGCTGATGGTGATTGCGGGGATGATGCTTTTCCCTTTTTTCTTTAACTGGCGTGCAGCGGTGGTGAGCCTCCGCAGGCTGAGTGTCAAGCGGCAACTCACGCATTCGATCACCGCCGGTGAGCTGCTCGTCGTCAATGTCGAAGTCAAAAAACGGTCTTCGAGAAACCTGTTCGGCAAAAAGCCCAGTTGGGCTGTAAAACTCGAGGAAACAATCATCAACGAATCGATGCCGGCAACCATCCCTCCAAAAACACTCAGCCTCCTATTCTGGCGAATCCCGGTAGCCGGTAGCGCATGCCTCTCCTACAGTGCCCGCCTCTACCAAAGGGGCATGTACAAAATTGGCCCGTCTCGGCTTTCAACCGGATTTCCCCTGGGACTGATCCGCCACTATCGATTGTGGCGAGGGGTCGAACGGGTCGTTGTCTTTCCCCGCTGTGGAAACCTCACTCCGAACTGGATGCGACTGTTCCACGAGGTCGGCTCGAGCAAGACCGCACAGCTCCGGTCGTCGCACCAACCGGCCGGTGATTTTCACGGCCTGCGAGACTGGCGGACAGGCGATGGCCGGCGCCTGATCCACTGGCGGAGCACAGCGCGTCGCGGTTCGCCTGTGGTCCGGCAGTTCGAGCAACAGCAGCAGCTCGATCTCAATCTGCTCGTAGACCTTCTCTCCGATAGCCCACCGGGCGAAGGGGACGAGGAAGTGATCGAAGCGACCATCAGTTTTGCCGCGACCATCGTGACCCACCTCTGCCACCGCGGCAACTGTTATCTGCGACTCGCAGTCCACGGAAACGATGCCGCCCATCATGCCGGCCCGGTCCATCTGCGGCAACTGCCGCAACTATTGACCGCGCTGGCTACCGCGAGTGCTCCTTCCGAGGATTGTCTCCGTGACTTGCTGCAAGATGATAACGAACCGTTACCGGCAGGGACACCGACATTGATTCTCAGCCCCCGCCAGCTCGATCCACACACGCTTCTCTCGCAGTACGAGGCCGATCATGCATGCGGCGCCGTCCCGGGAGCAGTCACCTGCATCCACACCGCAGGTGCAGAACTGCAAAACTTTTTCGAAGTACCGATGTGAATACTGAACGTACCTTACAATATACAATTGCTCTTTTAGCAGCGATGGCAACATTGCTGCTCGGCATGAGTTCCGGAAACCTGGTGTTGCCGCTGGTCGCGATTTTCGCCGCCGCGAGCAGCCTCTACGTTACCGACCGTTATGGCTGGATCTATTTAAACCGGCACATTGCCAACCTCGCAGCGGTTGCCGCTGTGCTCGTTTCGGTCCATGACTTTTTCCAACTCCAACGCGAGCGCCAACTTCTGGCGATTGCCTATCTTCTGATCTATCTGCAAATCGTACTCCTCTTCCAACGCAAGACGATCCGTATCTACTGGCAACTGCTGATGCTGAGTTTGTTGCAGGTCGTGGTCGCCTCTGCTCTGAATTTTGGGCTCAGGTTCGGCATGCTACTTTCTCTCTACATGTTCATCGCTCTTTTTGCGATGTTTCTATTTTTTATTTTCCGGGAACAGACCCGGCACATCCTCAGTCGCACCACGTTGCCCCACCGGCAGGAGCGCGGCGGGGGAAAAAAAGACCTCGCCCCGGCGAGCGGATTGTCTCACGAACTACAGGCGGGCTCACCGGAGGAGGCGGGGTTTCGCCTTGGCCTGGTCAAAGGGGTTTTGCGCCAGGGGAGCGCCACACTCGTGCTGACGTTTCTGGCGTTTTTACTGCTG